>Ga0224528_1000099_pt1 | contig 70489 bp, 81 predicted proteins | sample CBST25metaG_2_FD_179888 | JGI IMG/M metagenome (GOLD analysis project Ga0224528, IMG submission 179888) | Peat soil microbial communities from Stordalen Mire, Sweden - C.B.S.T25 | ecosystem: Environmental > Terrestrial > Soil > Wetlands > Peat | place: Sweden: Norrbotten County, Stordalen Mire...
GAAGTATTCTCGCCCGGCAAAGGTTTCTGTGTCGGAGACGTAGAAATCATGCCCTTTACCATTCCCCACGACGCTGCCGACCCCGTAGGCTTCCGCTTTGTTGCTGAAGGCGTCCGGATGGCCATCGCCACCGATCTCGGTTTCATGGCTCAGAACGTCAAGGATCAACTCCGCTCCTGCGATGGCCTCATTCTGGAGGCGAACCATGACCTCGAAATGCTTCGCGTCGGGCCGTATCCTTGGTCCGTAAAACAGCGGGTTATGTCTCGAGTGGGGCATCTCTCAAACGATGCTCTCGCGGAATTCCTAACAACGGACTATGATGGAGGTGCAGCGTTCCTCATTCTTGCTCATTTATCTGAGCAGAACAATCATCCTGACTTGGCGCGAGTAGCGGCCGAGCGGGCTTTGGGGATACGCCAGGGGCTGTGGGGCAACCGTCTGGTTTTAGCTTCGCAGGACGAGCCTCTCTCGACCCTCACGTTATAAATTGATATGAGTCAATGCATCGATCCATTCGTTGGTAACATCCTCGCGGGATGGCGCTATGACATCACTGGCCTCGCGCCAGAGATGAGTCATGATTACGAAGCCCATTTTGCCGAGTGCATTCACTGTCGCTCGCGGCAGAAGCTTCATCGCACCATCGACATCACTCTCATTGCCGTGGCGACGCTTTCGGCAATTGTCTTTGTGTTTGCCTTTGCCGTAATCCACCACTTCAGCCCACCGCATGCGATGTGGCTTGAGTTTGGTGCTCTCTGTGGCTTTGCAGTTTCGGCTCTCGTCTGGCTCATCGTAGCTCTCGTCACTCCCGCGCCGCTCGTCGTCAAAGATGCGGCCATGTCCGGAGCGCGAAATCTCCATGATCGTCTGCCCGAAAATCTCCGCGAACGCCTTCCAGAAGAGCTCCGGGTAAGAATCTCCGGCGGCCACTAAGCAACGATTAACCACAAGCTAACCCCTCCGCGCTGGAGGGGTTAGCTTGTGAACAATCGTATGAGATTTAGCTCAAGCATTAGCGATTTAATAACATCAGCCACTCAATCATTTGCCAACAAAGCCAATCGTTAGTTGAGGATCAAGCCGCCGCGCAATCCGGCTACGCTTTCGACGTGTTGCTCCAAACACCAGCGTTCTAATTGGCCCACAAGCCTTTCGCATGCTCGCGGATCCCAGAAGTTTGCCGTCCCCACTTCCACCGCTGTGGCCCCTGCCAGCAGAAACTCCACTACATCTTCCGCCGTACTGATTCCGCCAATCCCTATCACAGGAATTTTCACAGCCTGCGCCACTTCGTACACCATGCGCACCGCAATCGGCTTGATCGCCGGACCGCTCAGCCCCGCCGTGTTATTTGAAATTCGAGGCCGCCTGGTCACCGGATCGATGGCCATTGCGAGAAAAGTATTCACCAACGAGATAGCGTCCGCACCCGCATCTTCAGCGGCTCGCGCCATCCTAGCGATACTCGTGACGTTCGGCGAAAGCTTCACAATCAGCGGTCTTCTCGAGGCCGCACGAGCCCCCGCCACTACCTCAGAAAGTAGTGATGGATCCTGCCCAAAAGTGATTCCGCCATAGCGCACATTCGGACATGAAACGTTCAACTCATACGCCGCTATGCCTTCGCCTTCGTTCAGAATTCTTATGGTCTGCTCATAGTCTTCCGTGCAGTATCCATAGACGTTTGCGATGACTACAGCGTCTTTTACCTTCTGCAACTTTGGAAGCTTTTCTTCTATGAACGCGCGCGCCCCAATGTTCTGAAGCCCAATCGCATTCAGCATTCCCGCGGCTGTTTCAAACAAACGCGGCGGCGGATTGCCCGCCATCGGTTCGCGCGAAAGCCCCTTCACTACGAAGCCGCCAAGCTTCTCCAGCGACACGATGTCTTCAAATTCAATGCCATATCCAAATGTTCCCGAGGCAGCAAGAATCGGATTCTTTAGATGTATACCCGCAATGTTGACGCTCGTGTCGAGTGTGAGCGGGCCGCGCTGGGAGCGGTTCGGAGCGGGTGAGGAGTTGAGGACGGGTGCCTGTTCTGTGACTTGGATTGCTGCCTGATCCGCAACTTTCGTCGTCGCTTGGGGTGCATTCTTTGTAGCGGCACCCGCCCTCTGCTTCGTTTTCTTGGAGCTCATTGTTTCATTCTACTTCGTGGTCGGCACCGCTGCGAGTCCAACATTTGGGTTATCCGCAAACGCCTCATGCAACACACGCCCCACAGCGCTTGCTGGCTTATTCGTACGCAGTAACGAACTCAGCGTCACGGCTAAATCGACTGGCTCTACGCTCTCACGATAGACGCCCGGACGAAACGCTGTTCCGTAAAACGCGAGTGGCACATGCGCATCATAGCTGTACGGAAGCGCATGTCCAGTGCCGCTGGAGTAGCCTATTTGAAATGGTGGATAGAGTCCGGTGACATACCATCCGCCAAGAGGTGAGTAGGCATTCAACGTTTGCTGGCGGAACACCGTATTGCGCAAGTCTCCCGCCGCCATCTGCGACTTGGTGGCGTAGCTTCGGAAGCCAAGCTTCAGCATCAACTCACCAACAGCTTTCTCTGCATCAGCCTGTTTCACATTCACAGCGTCAAAAGCTGCAGAGTCCAAATGTACTGTTGGGTAATCGATGTACACCACGTACTTGGCATCTTTTCCGTACTGTATTTTCAGCATGTAGTTGAGCTGTGTTTGTAGATCGTTAGGATCGAAATTAAACGCAGGGATGCGCAATTTACTGGCGTAATCGGACATCGGCGCAACTCCGTGATCGGCGCTGAGCGCGACTGCCCAATTTCCTTTTCCAACTTTCGTATCAAGGTATTGAAAAAATCCTGCAAGCGTGTGATCGAGAGCAAGCAGCATTGCTTTGTCTTCCGGTGCGTCCGGACCCACCTTATGTCCAAGCATATCGGGCGAAGAGAAGCTGACTGAGAGCAGATCAGTGGTTGATCCCGTGCCAAGTTTTTCGTTTTCGATAAGCTGCTTCAGCAGATCGACCGTGTAATCATTGCCCCACGGAGTTGGACCGACTAGGTCGTAGAACGATGCGTCCTTGCCCTTGGCGTTCTTAGTAGGCGCTGTGGAGCGCAACACATTTCCTTCTGCGTCCTTCACTTCACGATTTAAATAGCTCTCGCGAGTTTTTCCAGTGTTGAACTGAACCAGCCATTCAGGCGCTTGTTTCATGTAGTAAGTCGATGTCACGAAGGCGCCCGATTGAGGGTCGAGGAAGAATGCCGCATCGGCGGAAAAGCCAACAGGCAAAATGGCTGCGCGATCTTTGAGTGCAACTCCGAACACTTTAGAGCGTCCACCGGTTGCAAGCTTTAACTCGTCACCGATTGTGTCAGTCTGCAAATTGTGCGGAGAGGAGCTCCACTTCTCGCCTTCGGCACCTTCGGGCAGGCCCAGTGGTTTTGTGTCTTCATCTTCTACGCTTGTAACGATGCGGCGCACCTTCGGATCCCACCATTCGTTGGCAAAGATGCCGTGTCCGAGCGCATAGGTTCCGGTGCCGAGCGTCGAGTGTCCCGGCGCAGTCTTGGTTGCAGCGTAGTTGTAATAGCAGGACGTGAACCACGCGCCATGATCCATCAGCAGGCGGAATCCACCCTCGGCGAAGTCGTCGTGATAACGCTCCAGCAGATCGCCGCGAAGCTGATCCACCACAACAATGACCACGAGCTTGGGCTGCGCGTTATAAGCGCTGGCAAGAGAGGCAACGGCCCACAGGCCGAGTACGATAATAGCAATGGCACTTCGAAGTTGGCGGCGCATACGAAGAATAGTGTAGTCCAGCGAACGTGAATGTCACATGAAAGCTGAATTCCATGAATGCGGTTCAGCGTTGTTACAAACGAAAGGAGGAGCTATGAAACGTGAATACGTGGAGGAGAATCGCGAGTCAACGGAGGAACTGAAATCCTGTTCAAATAGGTGAAATCAGTGACATCTCGCATGTAGATACGATTTAAGCCCTCGCACTCGTGTATCGGTTCTTGGTATCCTTTGTACTTATGCTTGACCTTGCCTTTGTACGCGATCATTTATCCGTGGTGGAAGATAAACTGCGCAGCCGTGGCGCAAACCCTGAACAGTTGCTAGGAAGTTTCCGCGAGATTGACACTCGCAGGCGTGCACTGACTCATGAGTTGGAGACGGCGTTGGCGCGCCGCAACGAGCTCAGCAGGAAGATTGGTCCACTGATGGGCGCTGAGAAAAAAGGTTCCATCACTCCGGAGCAGAAGTCGGAACTGGATGCGCTGAGTACCGAAGTACTCAAGCTGAAGGAAGGTATTCCGGCATTAGAGGAGCAGGCCAAAGCCGCGGATAAAGAGCTGTACGACATTTTGGAGACAATACCAAACTTGCCGCACGACTCTGTTCCAGTCGGCAGGGATGAGACGGCCAACGTTGAAGTGAAACGCTGGGGAACGCCTCCGGTGATGAACTTTACTCCTAAGCCGCATTGGGAACTTGGCGAACAGTTGGGAATTCTCGACCTCGAGCGGGCGACCAAGCTGACGGGCGCGCGTTTTGCACTGTACTGGGATCTGGGCGCGAAGCTGGAGCGGGCGTTGATGAATTTTATGCTCGACCTGCATACGCGGGAGCATGGCTACACAGAAGTGCTGCCACCCTATCTCGTAAATTCCGAATCGATGTACGGCACCGGGCAGTTGCCGAAGTTTGAACAGGATTTATTTAAAGTTCCCCAAGGCGATCGCGACCTATGGCTGATTCCAACGGCCGAAGTTCCTGTAACCAACATTTTCAGAGATGAAACTCTGGAGGCCTCGCGTCTTCCGATTTCGCTGACTGCCTACACGCCCTGCTGGCGAAGCGAAGCGGGATCGTATGGCAAGGACGTTCGCGGAATTATCCGTCAGCATCAATTCCAGAAGGTCGAACTGGTTAAGTTCTGCAAGCCCGAGGATAGCTACGAAGAGCATGAAAAGCTGACGCGTTCTGCGGAAGAAGTGTTGGAGCGGCTTGGATTACATTATCGTCGAATGCTGCTTTGCTCGGGAGACATGGGTTTCAGCTCGGCAAAGACATATGATCTTGAGGTCTGGCTGCCGGGACAGGGTTTGTTCCGCGAGATTTCTTCTTGCTCGAACTTTGAGAGCTTCCAAGCGCGGCGAGCAAACATTCGCTTTAAGTCGGAAGGTAAGAAGGGAACCGAGCTACTACATACGCTGAATGGCAGCGCTCTGGCTGTCGGCCGAACATGGGTCGCGATCGTTGAAAATTATCAGCAGGCAGACGGTAGCGTGGTGATTCCAGAGGTGTTGCGACCTTATATTGGCGCGGAAAAAATTGAAGCTCGAAAGATGTAGTGGAACTGCCGGATTGAACCGCCTGGCAATTGAAATAGACTGGATGTGAGATGAAAAAAGTGTGGGAGACAATCAAAGGGTATATCTGGTGGACCTATCCGCGAGGATCGTTTCACTACGATGTGATGGTCACGCTGATTCTGCTGTTCATTTTCGTGACTCCGCACTTTATTAATTACAAAGACAAGCCTGCAGAGCGGCTTCCGCGTCCTCGAAGCGTACTGGTCATGCCGGATGGAGAAAAAGGTTTTATCTTCCGGGTAGATGCGCGTGACGTTGCGGGATCGACGAAGGAAGAGCAGCAGGTTGAGCTTCTGCGAGTGATTGAACCGATTGTGGGATACGTAAAACTAGACCACTGGGCGCCAGAGCAGGACACCAAGGGCAATCTCGTGGGGTATCATGTGTGGGTTCGGCGGTAAAGACCCGGATCTGTACCGACAGGGAACGAAAGAGATTTCATGAAAAAGCGAATTCTGACAGCTTCGTTGGCGGCCCTTTTGGCCGCCTCGGCGTTTGGGGAGAGCCGGCAAGGTACACCGGACGACTCTTCCATTCTATTTCGAAGCCTGTCGTGCCTATTCTTCAGGCCAGGCCAGTTTTATCTTCAACTGCAACGCGCTTCGTTTCAGTCTGCTCCGGCACGAGGGAATACGACGGCGAGCGGCAACTTGGAACAGGTGCTGAGTCTTTTGGATAGGGTCAGTGCAGGTTTCAAGACCGTTCAGACTGACTTCGAGTGGGACCAGTATCAAAAGGTAGTAGATGAGCATGACATACAAAAAGGCGTGATGTACTTCAAGCGCTCAGGTGCGAACGTTGACGTAGCTGCTGACATTAAGTCTCCTGTTGGCAAGAAAATATTGCTCAAGGGTGGTGACCTGCAGATTTTCGTGCGTAAGACTGGGCAGGTTACGCATTACGATCCGGGTAAGAATCGTCAGGACTTCGAGAGCTTTTTGGCTCTTGGATTTGGCGGAAAAGGTCACGACCTTACGAAGAATTTTGACATCCGCTATGTCGGCACGGAAAACATTGGCGGAGAGTCTACGTACAAAATTGAACTTACTCCCAAAACCCAGAAAGTCAGGGGCATGGTCGGTCTCATCACTCTTTGGATCAATCAGAAGACCGGCATGAGCGTGCAGCAAAGACTCGATCAGGGCGAAGGGGATTATCGCCTTGCAAAGTACACGAATATCGATGTTAATCATCCACAGAAGATGCCGGATGATGCCTTTAAGTTAAAGGGTAAATAGCGAATATATGATGCCCGACAATGTCGGCTAAGTTGTCTTACTGAGGCAGTGCCGATTCGCCTTAGTTCTGCAACCGAATGAGAATGGCTTGCGTCTCATCTCGCAGAGGGATTCATGGCCAAATCGAATGTGGTGATAATACCGGCTCGGCCGGACCCCAGTGGACGTGATCGCGTTCGCGTTGATGATCCGAGGTACATCGATGGGCAGCGGCTATTGGTCGGAGCCATGAAGTACCTGTTACAGAGTGATCGTGACGGTAATCGGGACGCAGCTGAATTGATCAGTGAACATGTCCGCACGAAGTTCCGCATGAGCGATTCGCCGTTGCAACAAGAGCTTTAGCTGCATATTAAACATAACAAGGCCGGAGCCTGAGCTCCGGCCTTGTTATGTTTAAAGCATTTTTACGTGCTTTCTTGCGGATGTTCTCTGCGACTCCGTCGCCAGACGAGAAACCCAGCCGCGAGGACAAGGATGAAGGGGAAACACTCCAGCGTGTAGCGATCTTCTGACATGCCTGTGGTGGCCAGGAACAGTGATCGCACGATGGGGTAGGTGAGTAGCAGCGATAGATATCGGATGCGGTGGCGCAGGAACCATGCTCCGGCGACTGCGGCGGCGAGGTAAACAAAGTTCAGCAGTGCGAGCGCAATGTCACACCATGCATCGTGCGGATCATCAATGATTTCCCAAAAGTGAGTATCGAGAGGCATCATTTCGCTTCGCGGTCTGAACCACATGTCGAACAGACGCGCTGCCGGCAGTAGTACATGGAAGCGGATGGGGTGTATGCCGATGTTTTCCTGGGCTAATGCCGTAAATTGGCGATCGATATTCGGAGTCATCTGGTGATTCACGTTGTACTGATCGATGAGTGAATGAACGAGTTCGCGCTGCGCTAGTGAAGTATAGGCGCGGTCGGGGATGTCTCCCACGTCGATTGGCTCACCGGGTACATGGAAGGAAACATCTTCGACACTAGAGTAGTCGACGAACCATGTTTTGAACCAAAGCTCCCAGCCCATCGGCAGGTACTCACCTGGATCGCTGGCGTGCGTGGTGACGAGTGGCTGAAATACGTGGAAAACGCGCCAGTTACGGATCGTCCAAGGAACCAGTGGTGCCAGCGAAACGGCCCCCAATAGCAGTGTTGCGGTGAGGAGTTCGCGTCTGCGGGTGGTCTCGCGGAAGCTGAGCATGAGCACGGGCAGGCCAATGCAGCCCAGGATCAGTCCACCATCTGGACGAAGCAGGATGGCTCCGGCACAGGCCATTCCGCAGAGCGTCCACCAGCGAAAACGGCGGGAATCCAAGGCGATGATGGCGCAGTTTACGGCAGCGGCAATGAAGAAGATTTCAAGGCACTCGGTAAGCGGCGTCGCTACGTAGTTGATTAGAAAGGGACACAGCGCGACAAGTGCAAACGCCGAGCGGGTGGCTTTCTCAGAGATGACGCGTCGCGCAATGTCGGCAACCAGAAAGCAGGTCAGGACGTCAAAGACAAGCTGGAACAACATTGCTCCGACGTAGTGGTCTTCGCCGAAGATCAAGAACGTGAGGGCCAGAAAGAACGGGTATCCAGGCAGACGGATCAGCGTGGGTTCCCACCCGGCGACCTTCTCCATGCCGAACATGTGGTTCTGGATGAGGCACTTGGCTATGTCGCCGTAGATGAGTGAGTCGCCGGCGATGACCTGCAACTTGAAAACGAAAAATAGACGCAACAGCACCGCAATGAGGGTCATGACAAGAAACCACCAGCGATGCTTGTAGATAAAGGTGAGCACGACTCAATTTAGCAGAAGCCAAGCATACGTGGGGAGATCTGGAATTAAGCTCTCCCCGTTTGACTGAGCGGGATGTGGACCATACGATAAGAGCAGCGGTAAACATCCGCGCCAAACAAATAAATAATGCCCAAGCCTATTTTCTTCGATCCTGACCAGCGGCGCTGGAAGCGGATCCGCAAATCGATTGATGTAGCCGTTGTCCTTCTGAGTCTGCTGGTTGTGTTTTTTGCCCTCACAGTGGTCCGCAAGACTAGCATTCCCACCGTACTGCTGGCCGATCAGAAGAAAAACTATCGCGCGCTCAAGCTGAAAGAGCCGAAGAAAATTCAGCGTAAAGGTACCCATCGCAAGACGGTGATCCCGGCCTCGCAGGTCGTGTTGAACTCCGGCGAAGGTATTCGCGGTGCTTTTTACGTGACCTGGGACGCAGCCAGCTACAGTTCTTTGCGTGAGTATATTCACCAGCTCGACTTCGTGTTCCCAGAGTGGATACACGTGTTGGACGCAGACGGGCATTTGCAGGCTGTAAGCGAAAACAACACGCTTTACAACGTGATCACCAATGGCCACGTAGCCAATATCGATTCAAAATTGATGCCGCTAATTAAGAGCACGAACGCACAGGTGGACGTGCTGCCGCTGGTGAACAACTTTGATCCGATAACAAATGAATTTCGCACGGACATTGCGCAGATGCTGGGGTCAAAACAGGGGCGTGAGCGATTCCGTCAGGAAATGGGTGCATTTCTGGCGAGCGACAACTATAAGGGGTTGACGCTCGATTTCGAGGCCATACCTGCTGATTCGCAGCCTGGATATCGCGCGTTGATAGCCGAATTGTCCTCAGATCTGCATCAACACGGCCAGAAGCTCTACTTAAGTGTCCCTGCCGCCGATCCGGATTTCGATTATGTTTACATGTCGAAGCAGGCTGATGGATTAATCCTGATGAACTACGACCAGCATTATCCGGGAGGCGCGCCGGGTGCAATTGCGGGACAGGATTGGTTTACTCAGAACCTAACCAAGGCGCTGAGGGTTATTCCGCGCGAGAAGATCATCTGCGCGATTGGGAACTACGGGTACGATTGGACGACGGCGAAAAAAGGAAAGCCGGGTATGGGCGGCGTTCACAATGTGAGCGTGCAGGAGGCCTGGCTAGAGGCGCGCGACTCGGAGACAGATATTGACTTCGACTCCGACATGCTGAACCCGCACTTTACCTATCTGGATGGAGACAACAATCGTCACGACGTGTGGTATCTGGATGCAGTTACAGCGCTGAACCAGATGCGCGCTGCTCGCTCTCTGGGGCTCTCGACTTTTGCGTTGTGGAGGCTTGGATCAGAAGATCGTTCGCTCTGGAAGGTTTGGGATTCGCCGAGCGAGGCCGACGCCCTCACAAAATTGAGAGTAGTCGATCCGGGCCAGGACGTTGATATCGAAGGTGATGGCGACATTCTGCATATTGAGAGCAGGCCGTCGCCTGGTACCCGCGACATTACGGCAGATGCTAACGGTCAGATCACGGACGAGATTTTTCGTGAGTTGCCGAGCCCGTACCGCATCGACGCATATGGTGCACCGAGCAAGCGGGTTGCGATCAGCTTTGATGACGGACCGGATCCGCAATGGACTCCGAAGATTCTGGACGTTTTGAAGCAATACAACGTGAAGGCGACCTTCTTCACGATTGGGTTAGAGGCGGAGAAGTATCCGACTATTCTGAAACGGATTTATCACGAAGGCCACGAGATTGGGAATCACACCTTCACGCATCCGGACATCAGCAGCATCAGCTCGCAGTATGCGCGGGTTGAACTGAATCTGACGGAGCGTCTGTTAGCGGCGAAGCTGGGCATTAAGCCTGTGCTGTTCCGGCCTCCGTACTCCATTGATCAAGAGCCAGATACGGCCGACGAAGTTCGTCCGCTCGAACTGACTCAGAGCATGGGCTACATCACGGTTGGAGATAAGATCGATCCTGATGACTGGCATGACGATCCACATCCGTCTCCGGAGCAGATCACAAAGTCTGTAGTGGATCAGCTTGGGCGCGGTTCGGTCATTCTGCTCCACGATGGAGGCGGCAACCGCAGCACGACGGTTAAAGCGCTCCCTATGATTATCGAAGCGCTACATGCACGTGGTTACCAGATTGTTTCCGTGCATGAGTTGCTCGGCAAAACCTATGCGGACGTGATGCCTCCGATTTCCAAGAATGAACAGTTCTGGGCTTCGGTTGATTCTGCGGGCTTCCTAATTTTTGGTGCGGTTAATACGTTCATCGTGTTTGTCTTCTTCGTGGGCGACATTCTGATGAGTGGTCGCCTGGTGCTGGTTGGGGCGGCGGCGATTTTTGATCGTCTGCGGCGGCATCGTACGGAGATGGCTACGGGGGAATCCAGCTTCCATCCGGCGGTTGCGGTGCTGATCCCGGCCTACAACGAAGAGAAGGTAATCAATCGCACCATCAGCAGCGTACTGAATTCCAAATATCCGAACCTGCACGTTGTCGTGATTGACGATGGCTCTTCGGATCGTACTTACGACGTAGCCAGGGAACGTTTCGCCGATGAAATTGCCCAGGGCCGCGTTACTGTTCTGCGACAAGAGAATGGCGGCAAAGCGAAGGCGCTGAACTATGGTTTGCAATTTGTCGAAGAGGAAATATTCGTAGGGATTGATGCGGATACGTTAATTGCCAATGATGCGATTGCATACTTGGTTCCGCATTTCCAAGATGAGCGCGTCGGGGCCATGGCGGGCAACGCCAAGGTAGGCAATCGAGTGAACCTGTGGACGCGGTGGCAGGCGCTCGAATACATCACCAGTCAGAATTTTGATCGACGTGCGTTGAATACATTCAGCGCGGTGTGCGTGGTTCCGGGAGCTATCGGCGCGTGGCGCACAGAGGCCGTACGGGTTGCTGGTGGCTACAAGACGGACACAGTTGCCGAGGACGCCGATCTTACGATGGGGCTTCTGCAGGCCGGCTACAAGGTGGAGTATGAGGATCGCGCTCTGGCTTACACCGAAGCTCCAACTACCGCAAACGGGTTGATGCGCCAACGCTTCCGCTGGTCTTTTGGAATATTGCAGGCCGTTTGGAAGCATCGTTCGGCGTTCGCGCGCAAAGGGGCATTGGGATTCGTTGCTCTGCCAAACATCTGGATCTTCCAGATCATGCTTCCACTGGTTTCGCCATTTATCGACCTCATGTTTGTGGTGGGGTCGCTCAAGTACCTGATTTGGGACAAACACTTCCATCCGGAGACGGCAGATCCGGCGAGCTTTCAGCAACTGCTCCTGTTTTTCTTGATGTTCCTGATCATCGACTTCATCGCCTCCGTGATCGCGTTCTCGTTGGAGAGAAGGCATGGTCGTGATCGTCGCGACTGGTGGCTGCTGGGACACGTATGGCTGCAACGTTTCGCGTACAGACAGCTATTTTCTATCGTGCTGATCAAGACCTTGGTACGGGCCATCGATGGCGGCCACTTCTCTTGGGACAAACTGGAGAGGACCGCGACTGTCACCGAGCCTAGGCAGCGTACCGTGGACAGCAAGCCTTAGGAATTCGCGCAGGGGGCTGAGGTGCTGGTGAGGATTGTTTTGCAACGAAGTCCGTTGGCTACTTGCGTGGGCCTTGCTGCAGTGGGAATCGTACAATAACGTGTCGAAGCGTGCGCCAAATTCTAAGTCAGAGGAGTGCGGAGAAGCGATCTCCGCCTCCACGGCTAAACTGCGCCTGCTTAAAAGCCTGAAATGTACCACCAAATTTGAAAAGGCAGCGCGAGAAAACGGTGCGCGACTGATTGCGGGAGTCGATGAGGTTGGACGCGGGTGCCTCTTCGGTTGCGTTGTCGCTGGAGCGTGCATACTCGATCCCGAGGACCGCATTCGCGGTTTGCGAGACTCCAAACTGCTGCCGGAATCGGATCGTGAGAAGCTCGCAGTACGTATCCGCGAACGCGCTCTAGCTTGGGCAGTTGCCGAGGTGGACGTAGGTCGAATCGATCAGATCAACATTTATCACGCGAGTCTGCTGGCGATGAAGTTGGCAGTCGAGCGGCTGAATCCCTGGCCCGACTTTCTGCTGGTGGATGCGGCTGTCGTGGACTTTGCCTGCGCGCAGCAGAAGATTATTCACGGCGACGCACTATCGGCTTCTATAGCGGCAGCTTCCATTTTGGCGAAGGTGCATCGCGACGCCATTGTGCGCGCATGGGACCCGGTTTATCCGCAGTATGGGTTGGCGAGCAATAAGGGATATTCGACGCCTCACCATTTGCGGGCTTTGCGTGAGCATGGTCCTTCTCCTATGCATCGACAGAGTTATGCTCCTGTGTCTGGTGCCAGTGAAGAATTGCAGCGGAAGTTAGAGTTTGTGGACGAGGAAAGTGAATGCTAAAGCTTCTTTGTGTAACAGCACATCCCGACGACGAGGCGGGATGCTTTGGCGGGGTTCTTGCAAAGTATTCTGAAGCTGGAGTGGAGTGCTCTGTTATTTGCCTGACGGCGGGCGAGCGGGCCGCGAACCGAAGTGGAATTGCGGACGATGAAGCATTGAAGGCCGTGCGTCGTCAGGAGTTTGCAGATTCATGCAAGCACCTGGGCGTCGATCAGTGCGAGGTTTTGAAATACGCTGACGGCGCGCTGGATCGCGAAAGCTTCTCCGAGGTTACGGGCGAACTGGTTCGTTCCATTCGGACGTTGAAGCCGCACGTGATTGCCAGTTTCGGAGCGGATGGTTTTGTAACGGCTCATCCGGATCACGGCATGGCGGGACTATTCACTTCGGCCGCATTCCAGTGGGCCGCACGGACGAATCGTTATGCTGATCAATTGAAACAGGGGTTAAGACCTTGGCAGGCGAGAAAGCTCTACTACGTCACGACAGAGTTTTCGTTGGCAGAGCGCCAATCGGTTTCGCTGGCCCCGGTGACGGCGCGGGTTTCGGTGGGTCCGTACATCACTCGAAAGATTGAGGCGTTTGCCAAACACACGTCACAACTTCCGCTGCTGCCGATTTTTGATCACGCTCAGCGGCAGGCTGGCGAGGACGAATTGTTTCACTTGGTCGCGACCGCCGAAGTGACAGCGATGGGAATGGAATCCGACCTGTTTGCCGGTATTCGCGAGTTATAACTGTTTGGCGAATCATAGTGCACGCGAAAACGCCCGGACACTGAGTGCCGGGCGTTTCTCCCCACATTCTTTACTACGAACTTTACAGACCGTTGGTAACCATAACCTTGTTCTTCGCGGACTCGGCCTTGGCCGGATACAGGAACAGCATGTCCATATCGCTGTCAGCGAAGTGGATGCTTTCGACGCGCTGGTTCTTCATCTTCAACACAGTCGCGGACGTCGTTTCTCCGCGCTTTTCGTACGAAGAAGCAATGGTCAGGAGCATGCAGATGTTGTGGCCGTTCACGTCACTCACTTCGATTACGTCCGAGGTAAGCTGCTTGAAGGTGTAGGTTCCGGGTGCCAGTACAGCGTTGGGGAGCGCAACGGTTTCCTTCACGTTGAAAGTTCCCACTTCCGCCATCGCCGGAGCGGCTAGGGCTAACGTCATCACAAAACCAGCAATCACGGTTGCGAACATCGATACACGATTCTTCGTCATTTGTTTCTCCTCATAGGAACCGCTGGGCGCAGGGGACCATACCCCTTTTGCCGGGTTCTTCAATACGTCCTTCTGTGTAAAGTCTTCTAGTGGCTCAGCGCGCTCACTCAGGGAGGCGCTGGAGCTGAGCAGTCGTAAAGGTTGGGCAGGTTTGCTTGTCCTTTGAGCTGCCTAGGAAGAGGATTCCTGCAACTCCTGACTGCGTTCTAGCTGTATGAAGCTTGCGCCTTCAGAATCGAAATGTGAAATCGCAAATTTCTATGCAGGCTATAACAGGGCAATTCCCAAAACGATGCCCCGGATTTCTCCAGGGCATCGTTTAAGTCAGTATCGTCATCGCAAGTCTCACATCCCCGGCATTTTCATACCCGAGAGGCGCTTGGCAAAGCTAGGCTTAGACATCGACTTGAACATCTTGCGCATTTGCGCGTACTGCCGCAGTAGATTGTTCACCTCTGGCACGCTGGTGCCGGAGCCACGGGCAATTCGCTTTCGACGTGATCCATTGATTGCTTCGTGATGGTCGCGCTCGTACGACGTCATCGAATTGATGATTGCTTCGACGCGGTTCAGCTGCTTCTCATCCACTTTATTGCTGGCCTGATGCATTTGTGCGAATGGTCCGATTTTGGGCAGCATTCCGATGATCGACTGCAACGATCCCAGTTTTTTTACCTGCCGCAATTGGTCTCGGAAGTCCTCAAGGGAGAATCCGTCGCCGCTTAATGCCTTCTTGGCGAAATCCTCAGACTTCTTTTTGTCGAGTTTGTCTTCCGCTTGCTCGATGAGCGAAAGGATGTCGCCCATTCCCATGATGCGTCCGACAACGCGGTCGGGATGGAATGGCTCGATGGCATCGTACTTTTCGCCCGTTCCAAGGAACTTGATTGGCTGACCGGTCACGGCGCGAATGGAGAGCGCCGCGCCACCGCGCGCATCGCCATCCATCTTGGTTAGAATCACTCCGGTGAGTGTCAGTTTGTCATGAAATTCCTTGGCTGAGTTCACCGCGTCCTGGCCGGTCATGGCGTCGGCCACGAAGAGCACTTCTTGCGGATTCAGCAGGGACTTGAGCGACTGCATCTCTTCCATCAACTGTTCGTCGATGTGCAGACGTCCGGCAGTATCGACGATGAGTACGTCGCAGCCATTGATGACAGCGTCGCGCCGAGCTTCCTTGACGAGACGTATTACGCTCTCGGTATTGCTTTCAACGTCCGCGCCTTCGTAAAGGTGCGCGCCCACAGCCTTAGCTACGATTTTCAGTTGTTCGCGAGCTGCCGGGCGGTAGACGTCGACGGAGACGAGCATGGGGCGGTGTCCGCCCTTTTTAAACCATCCAGCGAGCTTGCCCGAGGTTGTGGTTTTACCGGAACCCTGAAGTCCCGCCATTAGAACGATGGTTGGCGGCTGCGAGGCGAATTTGAACTTCGCGGTGTCGCGCCCAAGCGTTTCGACCAGTTCGTCGCGCACAACCTTGATCACCATCTCGGCGGGAGAAAGCGAGGTGAGAACCTCGGTTCCAACGGCCTTGACGCGGATTTTATCGATTAGTTCCTTGACGACCTTGAAGTTCACGTCCGCCTCTAGCAGGGCGAGACGGATTTCCTTCAGAGCTTCGTCCATGTTCTCCTCGGTCAGGCTTCCCTGGCCGCGAAGGTTCTTAAATGCACGCTGGAGTTTGTCTGTAAGATTCTCGAACATCAGATAAGTCCGGGGAGCCGCGCAAGGCGGTCCATCTGTGAAGTTTTCTTAGTTACAGCGGGCGTACCCGCGACGCCTCAGAATATCACGCCAGAAGGGTCGCGCGTCCGGAGTCAGGGAATGAGCCAAGACAGCGACACACCATCATGGCCCCAATCTGTCGACCTTTTCGGTCAAGTACAGGGAAGGCGGTGGCTTCCACCGGGGAGGAAGCATCCTCCTGACGCACTAAGAGATTGACGCGGACCACCTTACCTTCATAGGCGGCCTGCGCCAGAGGCATCTCCTGGGGGTCCAACATGCGTTCGCCATGGTAGTCGAAGATGCCAAAGGCTTCTGGACAATCCTCCATACTGTTTTTATCCATGTCGATCTCGCCGAAAAGGGTCTTCGCCGCGAAGTTCGCATAAACCATTTGCCCGCAGGCATCGCAGGCGATTACGGAGTCGGTCATTAAAGCGGTGACCGTTAGGAGTCGTTCAAGTTCGCGGGATACTTTGTGCACGAAAGACTCCTTTACCAAGCGGGCAACTATATCAGAAGACCGAAGCCGCACAATAGCGGTATTTCTATGAATTTGAGCTATGTCTGCGAAACCAATGCAGATGACAGTACCAGCAGCTCGCCGTCAGCAGGAATTAATACTGGCTTATCTACTTCCGTAGCTTGTAGATGCCGCACCAGGTCGGAACGTCTCACGGCGCAATGATTGATGGATTCCATGTGCACGGCGATCAGTTGAGTCCGGGGGGCGACGCGAGCTAATTCGGCTACGTCTTCGGCAGTCATCGTAATGGGATCACCCTCTAGGAATTGCGCGCCTCCGCAATTCACAACCGTCACTTGTGGGGCGAAGTCTTTGATGGTCTTTCGCACGGCATGGCAGAGAATCGTGTCTCCGGCGATGTAGAGAGACTCCCCGGCACGCGAGCGCAGAACGTATCCGCTGACGGGGGCCATTTTCTGGCCGATTACCCCGGTACCGTGCTCGCCAGGAGTGCGGGCAATCGTCACCATCTGGTAGGCTACCGCGCTGTGCACGGGGCGAACATCCTCGAAGCCGAGTTCGCGGAAAAACGGTACGTCGGGTGGCTGGCAGATGATGCGCATCGTTCGCGGTATGGATTCGGCGGCGGCGGCGTCCCAGTGATCTCGGTGGACGTGCGTCACGAGCACTGCGTTGACGCCATCCAGAATCTCTGGTACGGACATGGGCAGCGGCACGAGCGGGTTCGGAGCGGGATTGGCTGAGTTGGCGATGGGGGGCATCGAGCCTTTCTTGCCCAGCATGGGGTCGACGAGCAGCATCAGGTCATCGAAGCGCACGCGCAAGGTCGCGTGGCGGATCAATTGAATTTCCATAATTCTAGGTTCCTATGTGTGTCGTTGGGTATAGATGGTTCTTCATTCTAATGGTGAAATCGACCTGCGCTTGCTATCCGAACACTTCTTTTGCCGCGAGCGCCGTGTTGGTGTGAATCGTTACTGTGTCTTGTGGATCTTGGGCGTAGCCTCCGGCGAGCGTGGTCATGATCGGGAATCCGTGGTCTCGGGCAAAGTTGAACACCATCAGGTCGCGCTGTTTGAGGCCTTCGATGGTCATAGCCAGTCCGCCAAGTTGATCGCCCTTAAAAGGGTCTGCCCCAGCAATGTAGCAGATTAACTCAGGTTCAAACCGCTCTCGCGCACCGGCTAACGCCGTTTGCAGCCACTCCAGATACTCAGAATCCGTTGTGCCATCGGGCAAGTTCACGTCAATGGACGAGGCTGGTTTCCAGTGTGGGTAGTTGCTCTCTTGATGTAAAGATACAGTGAAAACATCGCGGGTTGCACTGGTGCTGACGTTTGCTGGCCGACTTGGAGCAAGCAGGGAAGCCGACCAAGAGGCTCTCGGAAAAGGTTCCGGGTCACCTGTGCCGAAGATTGCCGCAGTGCCGTTGCCTTGGTGAACATCGCAATCCACCACCATGGCGCGTGCGATATGACCGTCGCGCTGCATACAGCGAATGGCGACGGCAACGTCATTAATCAGGCAAAAACCTTCTCCATGATCAGCGAAGGCATGATGAAATCCGCCTCCAATATGGACGCAACAGTTGTTACGGAGCGCCTGTTCGGCAGCAACGATGGAACCCCCGGTCATGTACCAGAAAGCGTCAACAAGTTCTTTGCTATAAGGTACTTCGAGTTCCAGTTCCTCCCGTGTGCTCAGAGTTCCGCGATTCAATTTGTCTATCCAGAGCCGGGTGTGAACCAAGAGAGCATCGTCTTCCTTGCAGGGGGGAGCAGGGATGATCTGACTCTCATTGAATGCTCCAGCTTGCAGCAGTCGATCCCGTATTGCGCGGTACTTCCCGGAGTGGAAGACATGTTCACCAATCGGCAACTTTGCTTTTTCTGAATAGACCAGATGCAAAGGGAGCTTACTCATGCGCGTTCTGTCCTGTTTGCCCGACGCGGAAATGTGTGGCATCGCAGGATTGTAATGCAAAACAAGCCTTCACATGGAGACCGCACAACTTGCATTATCCTGCACCGTGCGATCTCGAGTGCGCATCCGAGTAAATACTTCAGATGGGCCGAAAAAGAAGGCATCGTATTTCGGGACTAGACGCGCCCTGTTCAAGTCACCCAGAGGCGGAGGACGGAGTGAAGATTTTCTCCGCTGCAACTCGTCGCGCTCTGCGGCAGGAGCAGGAACTCCGAAGGCAGCAAACGCGCAAACCTATCGTCTCCATCGACGGGCGTGATGTTGAAGAACTGCCGAGCACGAAAGACCAAGCAGCGTAGTTTAAAAACCTAGACTAATTCTATCCGTGTGATGTACTTTCTCCTCTGTTTCATCTTCGATAATTTTAAATCGCCTGATACATATTTTTAACCCATTCTGCTATCCTCGATGGACGCCAATTTTATGGTTTGCGCTGTCATGTTGAGGCGTAAATCCTTGTAGTGCAGGAGACTCATGATTCAGTTTCGACCCTTATTGTTTGCCTCGGCTTTGATCTTGGTCTGCACTGCTGCGTCCTGTAAGAAGGCCGCTCCAGCTCCAGCAGCAATGGCTGGATTGCCGGTTCAGGTTCAGCAGGTAACGCTCCAGCAGGTTGGAGAATCCGACGAATTTCTGGCTACACTGCAATCGCGGAATGCTGCGATACTCCAACCGGAAGTTGAAGGACAGATCATAAAGATTTTTGTGGTATCCGGTAGCCACGTTGCGGCCGGTCAGCCGATCATGGAGATCGATCCGCGTCGCCAACAGGCCACGGTCAATCAGCAGGTGGCCACAAGACAGTCTCAGCAGGCTACGCTGGCCTACAACCAAGCCCAGTTGGAGCGCTCACGCAAGCTGTTCGAGGCCGGTGTAATCAGTAAACAGGATTATGACAACGCGGTCAGCGCACATGACGCCTCCAAGGCAAATGTGGATGCTACCGATGCCTCTATCAATCAGCAGCGCGTGCAGTTGCACTACTTCACGGTGAACGCTCCGGCTGCTGGCATCATCGGAGACATTCCGGTTCGCGTTGGAGATCGCGTGACGAGCACCACGACACTGACGACTCTGGACAAGGGTGGCGAACTGGAGGCCTATATCAACGTTCCCTCTGAGCGCTCACTCGATGTCCACAATGGTACCCAGATCGATTTGCTGAATAACGATGGCACTCCTGCCGTCTCGACCAAGGTGAACTTTGTTTCGCCACGCGTGGATACTTCGAATCAACTCCTGCTGCTGAAGGCTCCGGTACCCAACGCCGATCATCGATTCCGAAATGATCAGCTTCTGCACGCCCGCGTGATCTGGAAGCAGGTCAGTAAACCGGTGGTTCCCGTAACCGCGATGACTCGTTTAGGCGCCCAGTCGTTTGTATTCGTAGTAGGAAAAGGCCCCGCAGGTGTTGCTGCACAGCAGAAGCCAGTAAAACTCGGTGCGCTCATTGGCAACAACTACGTCATTGAAGAGGGTTTGAACCCCGGGGAGACCGTCATCATTGGCGGCACCCAGAACTTGATTGACGGTATGCCGATCATTCCACAGGCATAGGCGCGGAGGATACACATTGTTCGTTGATTTCTTTATTCGCCGTCCGGTCTTTGCCACGGTGTGCTCGTTGTTGATCATTCTGGCTGGCGCCATCGCCATCCCTACGTTGTCGATCGCGCAATTTCCGGTGCTTGCGCCGCCGCAGGTTTCGGTGAGCGCCTCTTATACGGGCGCCAACGCCCAAGCCGTTGAGAGTGGTGTCACCACTCTGCTTGAACAAGCTATTAACGGTGCTGAAGGCATGCGCTACATGTCTTCCAGCAGCGGCAATGATGGATCGTCATCGATCACGGCGACTTTCAAGCTGGACCGCAGCCTTGATATCGCTGCGGTGGACGTTCAGAATCGCGCTTCAACCGCACAGGGCCGCCTGCCCAGCGTTGTACAGCAGACCGGCGTGACGATCACCAAGAATTCCGGATCGTTCGTGTTGGCCTTCGGCGTGTATTCGCGTGACAATCGTTACGATCCGCTGTTCATCTCAAACTACCTTGATGTGTATGTGCGCGATGCGCTGAAGCGCGTTCCCGGAGTCGGAGATGTAGTCATCTTCGGCGAGCGCAAGTACGCCATGCGCTTGTGGCTTGATCCGGTGCGACTGGCGAAACGCGGACTGACGGCTGCGGATGTTACAACCGCTCTGGCGGAACAGAACGTTCAAGTAGCGGCTGGTTCGATCGGTCAACCTCCGGTGGCGGCCGGGCAGCTATACACGCTGAGCGTGCGTGCAGCTGGACGACTGACAACCCCGAAAGAGTTCGAGGGCATCGTCGTCAAGCAGTCTAAAGACGGGTCGATTGTTCAACTTCGCGATGTTGGACGAGCAGAGCTCGGCGCGGAGGACTACTCTTCGAACCTGACGTTCAGCGGATTTCCGGCCATCGGAATCGGCGTGGAGCAACTTTCCAATGCGAATGCTCTCGACGTAGAAAAAGGCGTCAAGGAGCAGATGTTGCTGCTCTCGAAGCAGTTCCCGTCGGGATTGGAATATAAGGAAGCATTCAACACGACTACGGCCGTCAGAGACTCCATTAGCGAGGTGTTGAAGACCTTGGGTGAGGCGATTCTGATCGTTATCATCGTGATCTTCTTCTTCCTTCAAACCTGGCGCAGTACGCTGATTCCGGCTGTCACGATTCCGGTTTCACTGATTGGTGCATTTGCTTTCGTAAAGCTCTTTAACTTCTCTATCAATACGCTGACGTTGTTCGGAATCACTCTTGCGACAGGTCTTGTTGTTGATGACGCAATTGTGGTGATTGAAAACGTTGAGCGCCACTTGGAAGAGGGAATTCACGACGCTCGGCGAGCTACATCGATTGCGATGAGCGAAGTCACGAGCGCCGTTATTGCAACCTCAATAGTTCTGATTGCGGTGTTCGTGCCGGTATCTTTGTTCCCCGGAACTGCGGGGCGACTGTACCAACAATTTGCTCTCACGATTGCCTTCTCTATTGCGTTATCGGCTTTCAATGCGCTGACGCTGACTCCGGCTTTAGCGGCTCTCCTGTTACGTCACAGTGATCGTCAGGCTAATCCAGTTTTCCGCACGTTCAACCGTGGCATCGCCGGTATCACCACCGGATACAGCCGTCTGCTCACGCGGATGGAGAGCGCAAAGACGCTGGTGATGATTCTGTTTATTGCAGGTCTTGGACTCACGGCGTGGGTGTACAAGTCGGTACCGACGAGCTTTGTTCCGGACGAGGATCAGGGATATTTCATCGTGCTGGTGCAGGCACCTGATGCCGCCTCGTTGGAATACACCTCCACCGTTACTGCTCGTGCCAACGCTGCAATTATGAGCAACCCCGATGTCCTCGGAGTCTTTGCCGTTCCTGGCTTCAGTTTTAGCGGTGCTGCACCGAATCGCGGGTTGATGTTTGTCAATCTAAAACCAATTGCCCAACGTAAAGGCGATCAACATTCGCTTGAGACGATCATTAATTCGCTGCGCAGGCCGCTTGGGTCGATCACGGAAGCTACTGTGATTCCGTTTGCTCCGCCTGCAATTCAGGGTCTCAGCTCGTTCGGAGGTTTCACGTACGAACTTCAGCAGACGGGATTCAGCACGCCAGAAGCTCTGGAAGCTACGATGCAGAAGGTCCTCGGAGCTGCTCGCCAGAGACCGGAACTATCGCCCCGCTCTTTGTACTCAAGCTACACGGCACGCACCCCGCAGGTGCTGGTGGAGATTGACCGCGAGAAGGCCAAGAGTCTTGGCGTTCCTTTCTCGCAGATCAATACCACGCTGCAGACTTACATGGGCTCAACGTACGTCAACGATTTTGACTTCAATAATCGTTCCTACCGGGTTTATGTACAGGCAGACCAGCAGTTCCGTAAGAATCCTGCGAACATCACCCAGTACTATGTTCGTGCGGATTCCGGTGCAATGGTGCCGCTGTCCAACGTTGTCACGCTGAAGGATACGGCCGGACCTAGTGTAATCAGCCACTATAACTTGTTCCGCACGGCTGAGATTAACGGCTCCGCCGCGCCGGGGTACAGCTCCGGACAGGCACTTTTAGCGATGGAAGACTTGTCGCATAAGGTTCTGCCGCCGGGATACTCGTTCGAGTGGACGGGTTTGGCGCTGGAGGAGATTCAGTCCGGAAATCAGGCAATGCTGCTTTTCGGTCTTGGTCTGCTCGTTGTCTACCTGGTGCTCTCGGCGCAGTATGAGAGCTTCGTGCTGCCATTCATCATTTTGCTCTCGGTGCCCATGGCCATTCTCGGAGCACTCGGGGCACAATCGCTGCGCGGTCTGCAGAATGACGTTTACTGCCAGATCGGTCTCGTCATGCTCATTGGACTTGCCAGTAAGAACGGTATTCTTATTGTTGAGTTTGCTGAGCAACTCCAGCGCAATGGTATGGAGCTATTTGCGGCTACGGTTGAAGCTGCCCGTCTCCGCCTCCGCCCAATTCTGATGACTTCCGTTGCATTCATTCTTGGAGTGCTGCCGCTTGTCTTCGCCTCTGGCGCAGGCAGTGCGGGACGCCACTCGGTCGGTACAACTGTGTGTGGCGGAATGATCGTCTCCACGTTCCTTAACTTGTTGCTCATTCCGATCCTTTACGTGATTGTGCGCAGCCTTATCCCTATGCCTAAGCCTGAAACACCAGAGCCTGAGACGGCGCAATAGAGAATCGGTAACGCTTACCAAGGCAGAGCGCGGATCACTCCGCGCCCTGACCTTTACAACGATGGTGCGCCGAATATACTGTGCGCAGAGTGCCATTCACGGTGATATCCCCCAAAGACGAATCTCCTCGCCCCGACGGCATTGGCGTTTCCGCGCTGGTGATGTGCGTGCTTGCATTGGCAAGCGAGCTTGTCGATGGCCTCCAGATCACTGGCGGGGCACCGGCTGCAGGTTATGCGGCGCGTCTCCCAGCGTTGTTCTCGTATAGCGTTTTGTTCGGGGCTGAGTTGTTCGCAATTTGGAATTACTGGAAAGGCAAAAACTGGGCGCGACGACTGGCGCTCATCGCTTCTTTCTTGTTTGTGGCCAAGGAAATCTCGGGGAGCATTGACCAGGAAGGCGGCCCCATCCAGGTGATGAACCATCCGCTTCGTTTCCTATCACTGGCCACCGCCGCGTTTCTGCTCTATTGGTTGAACACAGGATCGCTGCGCGCTTGGTTCAAGAAGTCCTCCACCGCGGCAGATCTTATCGCCAAGCATTTGACAGGAAAACTCTGTATCGCGGTTGTGAAGCCGGTTTCCGACCACGGATGGCAACTGGCTTTCGAGCACGATGCTGAAGTCACACTCAACTGCCCGTGGCGACTCGTTTTGGATGATAATCTTGTGTTCACCAGCACTGCTTCGGTCGACTCCGGAACAGAACAATTCGACGGCGACGAACCGAGGCAGATTCTGCAGAACCTTCGCGTCAAAACCGTGCGGGTCAGCTCCGGGACTTCCGACCTCTTCATCGCTTTCGAAATGGGTATCGAACTCCAGACCTGGAGTGTCGATGCGAACTCTGAACAATGGAGGTTCTCTGATGCCAGCGTTAACGTTGTAGCGGACTCGGGAAAACTGAACTCAGAGGCTCTTGCAAAGCGCATATCCACAGAAGACTCGTCTGAGAACGACTAAGAGTGCCTGCGTGTGCTAGGATTTCAGAGTGCGGTAAGTTTACTGCCGTGCAATGTCGGGGCGTAGCGCAGCCTGGTAGCGCACCTGCCTTGGGCGCAGGGGGTCGGAGGTTCGAATCCTCTCGCCCCGACCATTTATCTGATTCTAAAGCACTTATCAATAATTTAACTCAGTCGGCCTCCTCATTTGACCCCCTGCCCAAGGGGTCTGCTTGGAGAAGAAATCAATGGCTGAGTTTCAGCAGTTCATCAAGGAACGCACCTACCTCACCAACGTCTCACCTCGCACAGTTCAGTGGTACGGAGAGTCTTTCAAGTGGCTCGGGAATACCAATCCCACAGAGGCCGACCTGAAGGATTTCGTTATCCGGATGCGTCAGGCCGGACTGAAGCCTTCCAGTTGCAACAATCGCATCCGCGCCGTCAATGCCTATTTGAAGTGGGCAGGGTCTTCACTGAAAGTTCCGAAGCTGAAGGAAGCGCAGAGGGTTCTGCCGACCTTTGACGTTGACGACATCCAGAAGATTATGAGGTACAAGCCAAAGACCGCGACCCGGAGTCGGTTGCAAGTTCTTCTTCTCACTCTGGCGGACACCGGGACGCGCATTGATGAAGCCTTGAGCCTTAAATGGCCAGACATTGACTTCGATAACTTGTTGCTCACTGTGACCGGAAAGGGTGACAAGCAAAGGAAGATTCCGTTTTCTTTCGAACTTCGCAGATTTCTCTGGAAGTACAAAACGCGCTTCAAGTTCGATATGGTGTTCCCGACCAGAACTGGAAACAAGCTGGACAGGCGTGTCGTTCTGAGGGATACCAAGCTCTTGTGCCGTTCTTTAGGCATCGCCATACCCGAAAGAACGCTCCACGCATTCCGGCACACCTTTGCAACCAACTATCTGCGGAAAGGTGGAAGCGTGTTCCACCTGCAAAAAGTCTTGGGACATAGTTCGCTCGACATGTCTCGGAAATACGCCCATCTCTCCACTAGTGACTTGTCCGCCGTTCACCAGCAGGTGAGCCTTCTGGGGTCGCGCTAACCTGACAAGACCACGAGCATGTTTCGGCGGATGAGCACGAACAAACACTGCGAGTCGTAGGTTGCAAAACGGGGTAGGCAACATTCTGCCTACCCCGTTTTGCATGTTCGCGCCGACTGGCTTTGCTGGAGCTACTGCTCTTGAGCTTGTTTCTTTAGGCGATTTTGAGCGTGACGCTTCTTCACTGCTTCAGAAATCGCTTTTCTTCCCGCCTCCGAGAGTTGCCGTTTGTGCTCCGATAGCCTGCCAAAGCTTTGTCCCTCCGCCGAGCATGCCGGAGAACAGTACTGTTGATTTTTCTCGTTCCGAATGAAGTACCTTGACTCGCAACCCGGATTCTTGCAGATTTTGAGCCGCTTGACGCTACCCTCCAGCCAATGACACGCCCGCCTTATGCTGATGCGCCACGATTGATTCGTACTCTCCATCGGTAGACGGTAGTAGCGATGGATGTCAGTCAATAGATACTCGACCTTGCGCTCAGCAGATTCCCATTCCTTCCTGTTTGCAACTGTCCAGATGACACGCAGCTTGTATCTCAGTCCTGCGACATGCAGCCCGAATTGTGGATGAGGAGCTTCATTGGGAATCTCAACACCATCCAATTTCCACCATTCCAAATCGTCCTTGTAAACAGACTTCTTATAAAGCTGACCTTCCTTCGGTGGAAACCACTTCTCATATTGTCTTGCGAAGTCCGTTCGCTCCTCTGGAAGAAGCGAACGGTCGTCCGCATTCACAACAGCCAAGAGAAATTTCATGAACACATCAGTAGCGTCTATCACGGCAGAAATCCAGTTATGGAATTTGAGAACACAATTCTGGCGAGTACATGAGACACGCGGAATCCAGTTCAGAATACGGACCCGATGGACATCTCCGCAAGAAAAGATTCTTGCCGGGTACATGCGCAGATACCTTCAGGAATGCCAGCCCGACTTACGAAGTTTTGAAAGCAAAACCCGGCGCGTGCCTAAGACATAGGAAATTGGGTTGACACTGAGAATCGTCGGTAGTCACCAACAAGGCACGGCGAGGTTGGGCGTGACCGAAAAAGACGGACAGGAGTTACGGGTTTTAAAGAGAAAATCCGGCGCGTACCTGAGGGGTACAAATTCGGGTTGAGACTAAGAATCGTTGGGATGTTGACGACTAGACAAGACGAGGTTGGGCAGATGACGGGAAAGCAGACTTCCAAAGAACAGGTGATGCTGATGCGGGTTTTCATCACCGAACCAAAGCGGTGGTTCGACAGCGGTGAGATTGCACAGAGGACCTCGCTGCCGGGGAGCACCGTCCGGCACTTGCTCTTGATGTTCCATAAGTTCGGTCTGCTGGAACGTGCGGAGGTCTTCGGAGGGTTTCGATACCGCATCAGCCCAACGGCGGCGAAACAGCCGTATTTCGACCGGATACAGGAAGCCGTAGCCGTAATGCAGATGTAGCTTCCGGAATTTCACACGCGACAAGTTGAAACGGGGTCGATGACGCCTCGATGGTGTGCTTCGGCACGCACAGGTGAAGTGTTGTCAAAAAACGGGTGCAGCCGTGCACAACCGCTGGGATAGGGAGAGAACGTGAGCGCAACGCAAGTCAATCAGCTATCGAATGTGCCGTTACCAGTTATTACAGACTCGTCCTTCAACGAGTTCGCGCAAGAATTCGACGTGGTTGCCAACGAGCAACGCCAGTATCCTGTCTTTGAAAATTCCCATTCTCAGACCGCTGTCATAGCGCATAGCGAAATCACTCTGCTCGGCTCCGGACCACGTCCGGAGGTCGTCCCGGTCAGCTACGACGACCAGAAGAAACACGCCGCTAACCTGAGCGACGAACAACTGTGTGACCTCCTCGAAGGTACTTTCGCTCATACCAAGAGAGTCATCGCATACAACCTTCCCTACCTCGCTGAAGCGCAAGCGCGGTTCATGCAGCGAGGTCGCCGCATCTCCATTCCCGGTCGGCCTTCATGGTCGGAGTGGATTTCAACCAATCTCGGCATCAGCGACCGTCACGTTCGTCGCCTTCTGGCGAAGTACCGCATCGCGACCGGGCAGCAGCAGCCTGTCGCAGAGCCGAGCAAGCCGAAGTCTCAGCGTGCGAAGAGTGTCCTGCCAGCCACCTTCGCGAAGAAGGGCGTGAAACTCGCGAAGTTGGTCATGATGGGCGACCTCGAAGCAGCCAAGCAACTTGCTGCGGCGATGTTGGCAGAAGAGAAGAACGTCAAAGCTGTCCCTACCACAGCCGCTCCTGTGTTCCAGTGCGGCGGTTGCAAAGACCTGCATTCTGGCATTGCTGAAGTACTGAAAGCTTCGCCCGAGAAAACGATTGATGAGGTCGCGTACCAGTGCGGTGTGAAGCCAGCCACGGTCAGACAAGCTGCGATTAGATATGGCTTGCCGCCGTCATTAGCAATCCAGAACACGCAGGAGGAATCCCATGTCGCTTAATCCCGTCATCCCGTTTCCGAATACCTTGCCGTTTTTCCTTGCTCCGTCAGTAGCTGACGCGGCGGTTGACCTGTATCGCGAGAATGGTTTCCCTGTCTATGGGTTGAACCTCGAAGAGAAGTTCAAACAACTGAAATCCTTGCTGCGCTACGACCGAAGCCAGTTGATAGAGAACGGCAACGTCCAGCAGACGATGCATGGCCTAGCGCTGGCGTGGTCGTACTTCCCACATGCATGGTCTGTGCGATGCGGAGAGAAGCGTACTCCACTCGAACTCTTCTTTGATGACGAACTGTTCCCGAAGGCGGTGGCGAAGTGCCGTCAGATGCACGACCGCGTAGCTGATTCCACGCTTCGCAAGACCCTGCGCATATTTTCTGGCACCCAGTCGGTGAGTAACTATCGACCAACCGCTGCCGCCGCTATCTATGACCATTTCCTCCCGAAGAGCGGCGGGGTGGTCTGGGATATGAGCGCGGGGTTCGGCGGTCGGATGTTGGGTGCCATCGCCTCCCGTCGCGTCACGAGGTACATCGGGACAGACCCGGCCACGCTGACCATGGAAGGGTTATGTGAGATGCGTGACGAGGTTCTCCCCTTGGCAAACAGCCTCGGCTTCGGCGGACTTGAAATTGAACTACACAAGTGTGGCAGCGAGGACTTCGTGCCGCAGCGTGAGTCCCTTGACCTTGCTTTTACGTCACCACCCTATATGGGCCACGAGGAGTATTCCGACGAGCCAACACAGAGCTACATCAAGTTCAAGACCCGCGAAGAGTGGCTCCACGGCTTTATGAAGCAGACTCTCGCGAACTGTCATATCGGTTTGAAGCCGAAGGGCAAGCTCGTCGTCAACATCGCGGGGGTGAAGAGCTATCCCACGCTGCACGACGATTTCGTTGCGATGGCTGAAGCCAACGGCTGGAAGTTGGAGCAGACGCTTCAGCTTTGCTTGAGCAAGATGCCGGGTACGGGTAAGCGCGAGACCGCATTCAAACACGAACCGATTTTTGTCTTCAGAAAGAAAGGCTAAACGCATGAGCTTCGAGCGAAGAATTGCAACTTGCAACAACTGTAGCGAAGAGCGCGAAATCGCTGCACATGGGCTGTGCTTCAAGTGCTACAGAGCGTCGGAACGAGCGGCTGAGAATCCGTGGGCTGCTGCCGACCGCCATAACCGGGCGAAGGTGAAAGCGCAGAGGAAACTGCGCACCGCAATTACCACCATTCTGAACGCGGTAGACAACGTGATTGAAGTCATGGACGAGGAACATGTCACGGCTATTCGCGGGGTCTGCGGATATTACCTGCTCGAATTGGCGTCAGGTCTGCCTCCAGCACCAGTCAAGACTGTCGGCGATGTGAACAGTGAACACGATGACGCTGTGAACTGTTCACTCCCGAAGATTGCGAACAGTGTGAACATCGAAAACCAATCAGGTGCGCCCAGTTCACAACCGGATGATTCAGGCGTTGTGAACAGTGAACACGAAATCGATGTGAATAGTTTGCTGCCAGCATTTTCTGAAATCCGAGGCGCTCAGGTAATTCCTGTTGGTCCATCATCCGTAACTTACCTTCCGAACTTTGTTCCGATAGACGACGGGACATGGGAAGAATGGCTTAAATCGATGCCTTGGACAACGGACGGGGGGAGCATCGACGACCAATACGCAACTTGCAAGACCATTCAATATGGAGATTCGGTTGACCGCGTCCCAGAAGCGCAACTGCCGTGGCCGAACAGTCCGGCGAAAGTCCTCAAGCGGCTACTTGAACGTAAGACGGGGCGCGAGTTTACACAGTGTACTTGCCACCTTTATGAGAACGGGCAGTTGCCGATTCGCATGCATCATGAGCAGAGCACGTCGGAAGCTATCGCCATCTTCTCCTTCGGTGCGGAGCGGCGACTGGGGTTTTGCAGTACTAAAGACAGCACAGTTGACCCCAACTTGCCGCTGCTAACCTTGGCTCCGAATTCACTGCTGCTGTTCGACGGCGAATTCAATCGGAATTACAAGCACGGGCTCGTTGCCGACGAAGTTGGTATCGGAGCGCATTTCTCGTTGATTTTTCGGTACTTTCCTCGCGGCAATACATTCGGAGTCAAAGCAGTCGAGCCAGACGAGGCCGCATAGGTCATGGCCGCAATAAATGTTTCTTCTTTGTAGCCGAATAAGCTCCGGCCAAGTATTTGTCAGCAGCGGTAACCACCGGATTTGGAACAACTGATGGATTGAGAGAGGAAAGCATGCATTTAGAAAATGTACGACGTGAAACTCGCGGCGGACGGAACATTGAACCCACTGTGGGGTGGAACAAGGCTCTGGAAGCACCAGCGAAGCTGCTGGTTACTGGCGTTCAGCAGAAACAGGCGCGGAACTGGATTACCGCCATTCACGAAGCGGGGCACGTGCTCGGCGAACGCCTCGTGGGCAGCAAGATTAAGGAAGCGACCATCGTGCCTACCAGACGCTTCGACGGGCAGGTTACGCCTGAGATTGACTTTCAGAACTACCGATATGACCGCGAGGGCACCATCATCTGCTCGTTGCTTGGTCATGCCGCCGAGTTGGAGTTCGGATACCGCAGTGAGTATGGGCACTGCTGCGACTACGCCAAGGTCGAGAAGATGCTGAAGGAAGACATCAAAGGCAAGAAATCCAAGATTTGGTCGCAGCGCACCGGGATGTGGAACAAGGGCATCAACCACACCACCGAGAAAGAGTACACGACCACCTTCTGCAAGTGGAGCACGCCTCGGGGCGGCTACTACGACGCCAGAGGCAATTATGTCAGCTATCGCAGGGACTGGATGAAGGCAGTCCGTGTAACGAAGTCGGAGTGGAAGCCTAAGTTCAACAAGTACGTTCGCAAGGCACGCCGGGTGGCGAAGAAGCACCGTGCGTACATCGAGATGGTTGCTCGCCTTCTGACCGAGAAGAGCACGCTCACCGACGCCGAGATTCCGTTGATTGTTCCCCCTTCGCGAGAAATGGGGACAGTAGGCGTGCTGCGCCGAAAGCCTGCGACCTTCGCCAAAGAAACGCAGGAGTCGCACGAGGGCATTGCCTGAGTCAGGTTGTGATTACCTAAAGATTTTCTCTACGGGAATAAGCTTCACCCCGTATTTAAGGGCAGCAGCCCAAAGAAAAGGGAATGTGTCCGCCCCTTGGAGATGCGGAACTAACCAACAAGGAGATATTCGATGGCAAAGCGTAAGGTCAAACACGAAGTATATTCGGAGCAGCTTGATTGCTACATCACCATTCCCGAGGGTTTGCAAGTGTCGGTGGAACTCTGCAAGAAGCTGAGGTTCATCCAGCGGGAAATTGCGTTCCTTCTCCCGTCGATGGATGATGAGGAGACTTTTCAGGACGTCCTCGCATACCAGCCGTACCTTCAAGAATTCCACGACCAGTGGCCACACAAGATTCAGGAGCTTCGTAACCTATTCCACCCCGTTCTCAAGTTCATTGAGGAACTGGGCATAGGTCTGGACGACTACGTCCTAACTGATACCGCCGTCGGAAAGATGGGGCAGTGGTTGGGTGCTCCGAAGGAAGAGCCCGAGGCTGCGACTCGGGATGAACTTCCCGAGACCACTACCTCTATCAACTAGCCAACCAAGTCGGCGGAATTCACCGCCGACCTTTCCTCCCCATTGCACTCAACTCCCCACAAGTTCGTGACCAGATTTCAAAATACCAGCCCGGTCGTTCTGCTTCCGATGAACGGGTCAACGACGACATTCCCCGGCTCGTTTGGATGTCGAGGCATGCCCGCGTAATTACGCTCGGTGCCGCACCAGGCCCAATGTTCGGGCGCAGCATGTGCTGAGGCTTATCGGCGCAGTACGTCCGGTCTTCACTCGCAACTGTTCATCAACAGCCATCCAGACGATGCCCTTTCGTCTGTTCACAGCGTACAGTGACCCGGAAGCTCGCGAACTCGGCACTATCTATATGGCTTGCAATTTCATGTATCTCGGGCAGCAGTCTGGAGCGCAACGGATGTTCTTCGACCCGGACAAGCCTGAGCGCGGCTACTTCACAGACCGTTCGTTCCGTTCGCGGTCCGCCTACAAACGCTACGCCAAGGCTTTAGGGATTGCGTGGCAATCGCAATGGCAAAGCAGCGACACAATCCACTGGGATGCGATTCCAGAAGACATCCTTTGACGGGACAAAATGCACATCAGAAGAGGTCAGGCAGCATTACAAGAGCTAATTGAAAAACGCGAAATCGAGGCGGAGCTAGAGTATCTCCGCGACGCCACCCGGCGCGTGACGCCATAGTTGTCGTCTTTGCATTCGCGCCTAAATGAACGCCACTCGAATGCTGCAGATATTCTTCTCCGCTAACGATAGAGGGATAAGCCTCGCTCAGTAATTCTCGGGGTGAGCACAAAAAAGAAAGCACATCCCGAGGAACAGACACGACTGCTATCGAGCGCCGTGTCTACCTCTCTGTCCTGCGGCTCGACGCATGTCGAGCCGTATGCGGGTCAAAGCGATTTCATTTGGACAGCTTCGCCCCTTAAAGCACCTAAAGTGACGCCGCTCCGTTATCCGGGCGGAAAGAAATGGCTGTACCCCCACGTAGCAAAGTTTTTTCAGGGACAGCGTCCGTCTGTGCTGCTCGGGCTTTTTGCTGGCGGAGCCACGGTCGAGTTGTCGCTACTTGCCGCGAATCTGTGCGACCGTCTAGTCCTTGTAGAAAAAGACGCTCGTGTCGCGGCATTCTGGCGTTGCGCATTGAATAACGACAAGCTTGTCAATCGTGTGTCCAGATTCGAGCCAACGCTCGAAAATGTCACACGTGAGCTAGACAAGTCTCCGCGAACGGATTTGGACTGGGCGTTCTGGGTATACCTAAAGACCCGAACCGGGTTCAACGGCATTCTCGATGGAGGAATGTCGAAAATCCAGAAGAACTGGCGGTGGAAGAAGGTCGCAGGTGACCTTTTCCAGATTCGTGCCCTGTCGTCCCGTATCACCTTCGTCGAAGGTTGTGCGCTCGAAGTGTTGGAGAAATACAACCGCCAAGATTTCGGCGCTTTCGTAGACCCACCTTACATCGAAAAAGGCAAGCTGCTGTATCAAGAACACGAGCTTGACCACCCCAAGCTGTTTGACCTTTATCCTCGTGGCAGGGGCAGTGGCTACTGACGTATGACGATTGCCAGCTTGTTCGTGATTTGGCGACTTCGCACAACATGCTCTATGAGCGCGTCCCGATGCACGACGGCAACCATCGGCAAAGAGAAGAATTGGTCATCACAAAGCGGGAGACCCTCCTCTCGTCCGTTCTTAAATAATTTGTCTTTTCCACAATCAGCAGCTTCTGGGACTAGCTCCACCTCGGTATCAGGAAAACAGTGGCATCATGCCGCCAAGGAATGAACATGGATAACAAAATCACGAGTCGAGAAGAACTCGACAGCATCACAGACCGTCTTACGGAACATTCACCGCAGCGCGAGCAGCAGAGCAAGGAGGAGATACTAGAACGGAATGTGGTTTCTCCCGAGCCTCTCAATATGACGTTTAATGACATGTTGCCAGACGAGGTGCGAAAGCCACTCCCCGGCGAACCTAACGACCTCATGCAAAAGCAGAGTTGTGGCTGGGTCTGGTGCACATTGTGTAGCGTCTACCACAAGCCCCTTTTCCGCCGCCTGAACTCGCCGACTTAGAATGAATCGAAGACTTGGAGTAAGTGGTTGTCGGAAGGAGAAGACGCATCTGACTCGCTCCGGGGCGCAGTCTGAAGTTTGCGTGGGAGTGGGTGGACTAAAGAACCTCAGTCCGCCCACTCCACCCACGCAACGTCCCGGCACGGATGGTCTTCATGCATGTGCCGGGACAGCGGCTCCATAATTTCTCGGTTGCACCCCGGACACACCGTTTTCCGAGGAAGAATTATCAACTCGTCCCACCGCCATAGATATCCAGTACCCTCAAGCCCAGTGATGACCGTCTCAACGGTTTCCGGCTCCATCGACAGGTCTTTCAGGTCTCTCCACAGATGGTCTGTGTCCACCATCCCGGCGCGTCCCTCGTGCTGCTCGATGAGGTTGCAGATTCGCTCAGTGGTGCGGGTGTGCATCGTTCCATCCTCCCTCAATTTGCTAGTGGTCTATGAATGGTTTAGGAAGTCCGGGATTTCGGGACCGCTGTCACCATCGTTATTGGAAGGGGGCTATTACGAGACCGGAATGACAACAGTTGTCCGGGTGTCTTGCGAGTCTTACAATCGGCTACGCCGTAGCAACGGATTCGCCGCACGTCATGGGAGGGGTCGCCGGAATTGGGGAGGGCGTTGTCCTTAAGGGGTTCTGCGACCAGATTCTTTCTTTGACGCAATTTTCTTTCTTTTAGCCAGAAAGAACTTCTGGTTCTCCATAGCCAGATAAGAGTTCTTTGTAAGCGTTGATTCCTTACCGTCTTGACGGACGATGAGTGTTTCAATTGGGTGAGGTCGTGTCCACATTCTTTTTTGTGGACACGACCTGGTTGAGCGAATGTAGGTGCTATTGAGTTGCCGCTTCGGTGTGCAGATTGATGTTCCAGGGCAGCAGTTCTTCGATGCGGTTCACGGGGTGGTCCGCGATACGCTCCAGGACTTCGCGCAGATAACACTCAGGATTCAAGCCGTTGAGCTTGGCTGAGCCAAGCAACCCGTAATAGGTCGCTGCGCGCACGCCGCCACGATCAGAGCCAGCGAAGAGATAGTTACGCCGACCCACAGCTACCGCGCGCAGGGCTCGTTCGGCGGCTGAGTTGTCGATCTCGATCCGTCCATCATCGCAGTAGCGCACGAAGGCATCCCAGCGCGCGAGCGCATAGTGGATCGCCGCCGAGGTGTCGGACTTCCGCGAGAGTTTCGATAAGCATGATTCCAGCCACTCATGCATCGACTCCAGCAGTGGTCTGGCTTTCGTGTTGCGGACCTCGCGACGCTCATCCGGTGATCGGCCACGGATCTGATTCTCGATCTCATACAGAGGCGCGATGCGCTCGACCATTTCGGTGGCGATCGGTGAGTTGTGCGCCTCCATCAGGTCAAAGAACTTACGTCTGATATGCGCGAGGCAAGGTGCCTCCTGAATGGCTCCGCCTTCGTAGAGCTTGTTGAAGCCCGCATAAGCATCGGCTTGTAAAACTCCGGTGAACTTACTCAGGTGCTGTTGCGGATGCTCTCCCTTGCGGTCTGGCGAGTAGGCGAACCACACCGCCGGAGCCGCGTTCGAACCTGCGGGACGGTCATCTCGAACGTAAGTCCAGAGACGTCCAGTCTTCGTCTTGCCGTTGCCGGGAGCCAGTACCGGAACTGGTGTATCGTCGCCGTGCAGTTTATCGGCGGCCATCACGTAACGGCGCAGAGCTTCCACGAGTGGCTCCAGCAGGTGACTGGCTTCGCCCACCCACTTGGCCATAGTTGATCGGTCAAGCTCGACACCTTCGCGCGCATAGATCTCGGACTGGCGATATAAGGGCAAGTGATCTACAAACTTCGAGGTCAGCACATGAGCCAGTAATCCCGGACCAGCCATGCCGCGATCAATCGGGCGGCTTGGGGCGGGTGCCTGCACGATCACATCGCACCCCGTGCAGCAAAGCTTTGGGCGAACATGCCGAATCACTTTGAAACTCGCCGGAACCCATTCCAGAATCTCAGAGACATCTTCGCCCAGCTTCTTCAGCGTGCCACCGCACTGCGGACAGGAGTGTTGTTCTGGCTCGTGTGTCTGAATCTCGCGCCGCAGATGATCCGGAAGCGTACGTCGTTTCTTCGGTGACGAAACCGGTTCTGACGGGACCGGTTCGATGACTGATGGAGGTGCAGGTTCGGTGCGGTTTGCTTCGAGGTCTTCAAGCTTCAGCTCAAGCTGTTCGATCTGGCGTTCGACCTTCTCCGACTTGCGTCCGAACTGCATACGCCGCAGCTTGGCGATCAGCAGTTTCAGATGTTCGATCTCGTGATCGCGCGAAAGTAACTGCTCGTCCTTATCGAGTAACTGCTGTTGTATCGCGATAAGTTGTTCGTGTGTTGCCAGCAGTGCTGCCTTCAAAGCATCCTGATCCAGTGTGCTCAGATCTGGCAACGTTGTGCGCGTGGCAACCATGAAAACAGTGTGCCATAAACTCTGCTTGAATGCGTCCACAGCCGCATAAATAGCTGTGCATATCGCATTCGCGTGCTAGATTGCCATGAGTGATTCAGCGGTTCGAATCGGACGGCGCCAATCGATGCCTTCACACAACATCGACAACTGCGCACGCGTCAGTGAAACAGTTCCACTCTCGGCCTTCGGCCAGATGAAGCGGCCGCGCTCAAGCTTCTTGGCGAACAGACAAAGCCCATCGCCATCGAACCACAACAGTTTGATCAGATCGCCGCGGCGTCCGCGAAAGACAAAGACATGGCCAGACAGTGGATCTTGTTCGAGCGCCGTTTGTACCATCGCGCTCAGGCCGGTGAAGCCGCGGCGCATGTCGGTAATACCGGACGCAATCCAGATGCGAGTGTTTGCCGGAAGATCCATCATGCCCGCAAGCACTCCAGCACAACGTGCAACACCGCAGCATCGACCTGTCCCATGATCCGAACCTGCGCACTCGAAAGCGTGAGCTCGATGGAACCCTGGGCGACAACTGCTTCACAATGTGCACCGCTCTGTGCGCTCACGGCAACCGATGACGGCTTCTTGTCCTTTGCGCAGTCAGTGACTGCGACTGGCAGCAATCGCACCGAACTCATGTTGGCTTCGCTGGCCGATGTTGAGGAGATACTGCCCAGCAGACCAGTCCTGTATAGCTTGCGCCAAGCGAACACTTGGTTGTCGTTGATGCCATGCGCCCGCGCAACGGCCGCGACCGAAGCCCCTGGCACTAACGTCTCTTCGACGATGCGCCGTCTCTCGTCGGCGCTCCGGTAGTGCCGTTTTTTCCTGGGCTGTAAATCAGGATGAGCAACTGTCTCCATGTTCTCCTCTTCGTGGACGCACCTGCGTGCCACAAGAAGAGAATGCCAATCCAGATCAGAGTCGTCTATACGGCCATGGGTCTACGCTTACAGTTCTTTGAGTATCTAGCCAGAAGAACAGGCTATTGGTTTTGACTTGCCTCTCTGACTAATCCCGTAGGGATGCATTCGTAGCCACGAGTCCCGAGCGCAAGCTCGGTCTGTCTGGTAACGAGTGTAGACTGCGTCTAGGTTCGTTTAAAAACAAGTCTAGTCAAAGTCTAGTCAACGTCTAGTCTTCCTATTAGGTTGTTCAAATGTGAGACACCTCTCGTCATAGACGAGACACCTGTATTCATTAACAAGACAGGTGTCATCATTAACGAGACAGGGGGTATTCATAGATGAGACAGGTGTCATCATTAGCGAGACAGGGTGTCTCGTCTATGATAGATGCCCTTTTTAGGGTCTCACCATTGCCTGAAAACAGGCGATGTAGATTCTAAAGCACTTACACAACTGCTTCAAATCACCCCGGTCAAAGCCCCGTCCCTGTAACTTTTTCATTTAAATCTTCTGATGCTCCCATGAGCTTTCCTTATCGAAAAGCTAAGTTATTGATAATCGCATACTTAAAAAGATTGCCAGCGTATCAGTCTTGCCGCTGTCCAGTTCTCTTGTGTACGTCGGAAGCAAGAAGAGTAAGCCCGACACAGTACTAACGGGACAAGGAGATTCAAAAATGAAAAAGGCAGAACTGAAGGCGAATCGCGCAGCAATTATGGCTGACCCGAGAGTAATAGCATTTCGAAAAAAAAGAAAAGAACAAATATGGGCTGCGAAAGCGGCAGTAGTAGCTGTTGGTTACGACCGTAAGAACGTTAGTGTGAGGCGGGGGGTAGGCTACATCTACATAACCATCTACGGAATCACCGAACCCGGCGGTCTGAAGCCGGGTTCGCCAGAGCGTGACCGTCTGTTCGCCGAGTATGACCGACTGCACGAGATTGTGCGTGCTGCAACGGGTCGTCCTGCCCCAACCGGGGACAGTCGGAATGACACCTATGTAGGGGATGGCATATCAATAACGTTTCAGCAGGTGAGGTAATGACCAAGACTGAACGTAAAGAGGTAGCGGAGTTCATTGTCAGCCACCCAGACACGACCTACCCCCAGATTGCCAACCTCAAACAACTGGCTGTCTCCACTATCACGCGTATCGCAGCCGAGTTCGGCGTCAAGCGTCCTGTGGGTAAGAAGACCCCAGCTATCATCGCCGCCACCGCCACCACCCTCCCTGAGGTGCTGTAATGGCGACCAAGTATCAGGGGTTCAAGGTTGGGTACTACACTCAGATGCCCCACCATCAGACGCTGCGGATGATTGACGAGGGTATCGCCCACTGCCTCGCCCTATATCTGTACCTGTACGATTCCGTGGCTAAGGATTCCGACACTCAACAGGAATCGTTTTACTTCACCGACCACACTTACCTATGCCCGGAGCATGGCGATTTTCACATCTGCGACATGCCCAAGGAAGACACCGCTAAATGCAGCCATCTAGAAGACGGCAATCTGTGTGAGCTACCCAGTAAGTATAAGTCTACGGTGGTAGAAGGCAGGTGCTTTTATGGGAATGTGATGTCGTTGGATGACATCGCGAAGCAGACTCACATGTCCTACCAGATGGTTTGCCGACAGTCTGCCACGCTGGTCGAGCATGAGTTCATTAGCCGGATAGAAGATGAATTGAGTGGCGCGTACAAATGGTTTGTCACCGACAGTTTCAAAGGTGATAAAGATGACGAACGCCTCAGGGAGATGCGCAAAGATGAGAACCCTATGGGCAAACAGATTGGTCGGATTCGCAAGAAGAGAGCCAACAACACGCCATCGCCATGCCTCGACTGCAAGGAAATGGTTGGGTTCAACGACATGCCCAACCACAAGAAGCATTGTGAGGTTAGAAAAGAGCGCCTGAAACAGGAACTCCTTGCCAGCATGAAGCCCGATGTCCTGACCTTCTATGATTGGGTTAAGAAAGAGGGCGTTGGCTTCGGAAAGCCCAAGGAAGGTGATAACGAACGGCTACAGTCCCTGATTGACATGGTGGGTTATAAGACCGCGATGGCTTGCCTGAACCATGTCACTCGGACTGTTGACGATTGGAATGTTGTGGCCGGAATCGATTTCCGTCTGTGGATACAATAGATAAACTTCTCGGCACTGAAGCACGGTGCCGTACGCAATGACCTGATAGATGTCAGGATTGCGAGGCCCACCCTCATCCTTCTTGTATTTTGCATCCGCGATGACTACGACATCAGCACCATAGCGAACAGTCACGTCCGGCTTGATATTGGGTGCTACCGGATTGGATGAAAGCCGTCGTGGACTCTGAATCTCCGCCCGAAGTAAGCCGCGCCTCAGCACATTCTCAAACGCCTTCTGAACGAATTGCTCGAAGAGCAGGTTCATGTCGAGCAGAAAGCCCTTGAAGCCAAGTGTGCCCACTCGTTCTGATACTGATGTACAAGCTAAAAACATGCGGCAGAGTTCGTGAATGGGGTAGTAGTCGTCGTTGAGGCGATGGTAATGGCTACTTGTCTCAACCCGCTGCGGTGACCGCTCCAATGTGACGGCGTCGAACTTGTGGAAGTTGCTGGTTAACGACTGCGTTGTCCCTTTCGTCCAGCCGCCGAATTGGAGCAAGTGATGAAGGGTGGATTTCACAAGACGATTATCAGCAACATCGACGGTCTGCTCGAAGAATCGGCAGTGGATTCGATTGTCGCGTCCTTGGTTCTGCTGAATATGAGGAGTTATGTTCAGGGCTCCCCGAAAGCTGCCGAGGTTCTCTTCCCGGCGAATATAGTCCTGAACCAGACCCCGTCGCGCACGAGCATTCACAAGTCCATTGAAGAGTTCAACGAGCGGTTCGAACATTAATGCATCGGCGGCGTACTGCACGTCCTCCTCGCGGAATAATCGGCGATGGCTGGCTGTGAAGACATAGGCAAGCATTCGAAATATGCTGGCTGTGTCAACTTTGGGCTCAATGACCACGATGCGCCCGGACGGAAGCTGAAAGTGTCCAACGGATGCGTTCGGGCTTATCTGACAGGAGACGTGCGCTTCAGTTTCTTGTACCGCTCCGTTGGTGGGCTCGAATGCGACTTGAAATCCGAGCAAAGAGACGTATCGCAGGTCTTCCCGCGTTAGCACGGCAGGACGAAACGCCTGTTCTCGCAACGGAATACAGGGTAGTCGCGCATTCATGAGACGGTTTCCAGATTCGCCCTCGCAACGGAGCGCAATGCTTCGAGGTCATACCTTGCCTCAAGGTCTGACCGGGACAACTGGTACTCGTATTCGGCAATCAACGGGAGAATGTAGTACTCCCAGAGAAACCTGAGCAAATCGTCAGAAAAGTGCTTCTCATCAACAGCTTGCTTTTGCATAAAGTAGCTATGCCCAACCATGAGAGCCTCGTCCTTCTGAGCAATCGCATTATTCAGGGCGACGAATAGCGCGTCTACCTCAGCAGCATTGATGATGCCTTTCGCATTGAGCCACTTCCGAAGAACCACACTCTTGCCATTCTTGACTGGGACGAGGTCAACGAACGCAAATCTCCGTCTCAACGCATAGTCCACGAGCGCGATGGACTTATCAGTTGTGTTCATCGTTCCGATGATGTAGAGGTTGTCAGGAATCGAGAACTCGGTACCGCTCTGCAATTCAACCTTCTGTTCCCGGTACTCAAGCAGGTACAGAAGTTCGCCGAACACTCTGGAGGTCTTCGCTCGGTTAATCTCGTCAATCAGCAGCACATAGTTCTCTTCGGGGTCGTCCCGCACAGTCTTGCAGAACCTGAGGAAGACCCCCGGCTCAGGGCAGAACGCTGTTTTGCCATCGGCTCCGACTCGCGGCTTGATGCCGTATACGAAATCCTCATACCCGAAGGACTCGTGGAACTGCACGACCTTTACGCGGTCGCCATCTCCAGCCCATAGAGCAGCGAGCTTCTCTGCTACAAAAGTCTTTCCCGTTCCCGGTGCGCCTTGAAGGATGACCTGCTTCTTCGTTCCCAGTAGCCGCTCACAGTCTGCAAAGAACGCCTCTGGCAAACATGTCTCCTTGCACACGGCAGCATAGCTGGAAACCACAGAGACTTGGGGAGCATCGGAAGCTCCTGCGTTGACCATCGGCGCATCGCCACCCGAGACACCTGCTATGAGTCGCTGATACTCATCTCTGCCAAGCCGCTTGACGGTGCCCGAAAACCAGCGTGCAGTAATGGTTCGGGCGGCTTCAGGAACTGAAAAGCGCGGCATTGTCTCCCAGTGAACTGGTAAGCAGTGCTTATACTCCGCCCGATTTTGTTCGTAGTAGTAATCTCCCGTGCAGGTACCAACCCCGACGATTTCACTAAGTCCATTGTTGGCGACGATGATGTCGCCCCTCTTAATTTCTTTCGCAAAGCCCCAAATTTCCTTCCATTGCTTGAACGAGCCGGGCACAGGATGCAAACCACGATACATTTCGCTGAAAGCGTCTCTGTCCGCGTACTGCCGCATGTCGCCGATTTTGCTCCACCCAACGCACATGAAACTCCCGTGCAAGCAGTCTGGCCACAATCTGGCCTTCTCTCCCGGAGCAACCTTCCAAAACTGAACGGTCGGCGGGTACTTTTCATAGATGAAGCTGGCGAACTTGTCATTCGACCATCCGCTGACGAGGGGGTTCTCCAGCTTGAAACTCAAGAGGGCTAGGTTCATCGAAATCTGAGATTCGAAATTCGCGTGTACCCCAAATTGCAAGCACAAGTCTTTGAGATGGTCGAGGCTGAAGATTGGAAGGAACTTCTCGGGAAAGTACATGTTCAGGATTTTCCCGCGAACGAGGTTCAGCGTTTCGAACGGAGGGACAGCTTCACATTGCTCTAGCTGGTCGGACCGAGCAAGCTCAAGGAGTTTGAGGATACCTGACTTCACGACCTCAAATGCCTGCTCTTTGGTTCCGTACTCCGGTGGAAATTCAAAGGAGTTCGACTCTTTCCCAAAGTAGATTACGTACTTTTTCGCGTTGCCGCCTTTGATGCTCCCTAACTCACTGGTCTTGTATTCCAGCCAATAGCAGAAGCTGCTCTCCGTAGGCTCCAGACCAAGGGAGTATTGTTCCAATGTCATGGAAGGTATGTTCGAAGCTGGAAACCGTTCCAAGAACTGCTGCCGGAGCGTCTCTTCTTTGACCCGTTCCGCTTCCGTGTACGTGAACTGCTCGACCGCTGACTCAAATGAGCCCATTGATGGTAGGAATCCTTTCGCGCAAGGTGCTACGCGATTTTAGTTCATCAATCACTGCTCTCTGGATTAATCGTCGCTGGCTCCGGGTTCTGGCAGACCGTCACACGCAATGGAAGAAATGGTCGACCCGCAGGTTCGTCGCTCACGACCTCGTCAGTGCACCAATCAAGTCTCTACATTCCGGATACGCCGCGCTCAGGACATCGCGTCTCCCGCTCTCATAGTCCGCATACTCGAATCCCGGACTCACAGTGCAACCAAGCAGTGCAAACTCTCCTCCAGCCATGAGCCTCGCTCCCTGCCACACCCCATGCGGCACCACGACCTGCGGAGCCATTCCATTTCCGATATCAGTGCCGATGAGCACTCGCTTGGCGGAACCATCCGGCCATAGCTGAAGCATTTCAACCGGGTCACCGAGATAGAAGTGGAAGATTTCGTCAGAGGCGACACGGTGCAGTTCAGAAAATGTGTTGGGTTCGAGTAGGTAGTAGATGGCAGTGCACACACTTCTGGGGCTGCTGTAGCGGTCAGGCAGACATCCCGGCGAAATCACTTCCGATGAACGGTATGTCTCAGCGTAGTAGCCGCCTTCAAAGGACAACGGCACGAGATTGAGAAGTGACTTCAGTTGTTCAGCGTTCATCAAACTCTCTCCTCCATTCCAACCTCCCTAGTTGTTGCGGCTGCGAAGCTTTGATAGCAATCGAATGATTTCGAGGTAGAGCCAAACGAGAGTGACCATGATGCCAAACGCACCGTACCATTCCATATACTTGGGTGCACCCTGATTGACGCCCTGCTCGATGAAATCAAAATCGAGAACGAGGTTGAGTGCGGCGATGGCGACGACGAAGAGGCTGACGGCGATGCCGATGGGGCCAGAGCCATTGATGGCGACGAAGTGGACGCCGAAGAAACCGAGAATCATTTCGGCGAAGTAGAACAGGCAGATGCCTCCGGTGGCGGCGACGATTCCGAGACGAAGCTTTTGAGTGACCTTGATGACTCCAGTGGAGTAGACAAAGAGCAGCACGAAGAGCGTGGCGAAGGTGAGTCCGACCGCCTGAATGGCAATGCCGGGGTAGCGGAGGTCAAGTATAGCGGAGAAGGCACCGAGGAAGAGTCCCTCCAGCAGGGCGTAGACGGGAGCGGTGAATGGAGACCATTCGTGCTTGAAGGTGGTGATAAGCGCGAAGATGAGTCCGCCAAAGACTCCCACCATCATCTCAAGCGATACGGAGGCGGGGTCGTGGGTCGCCGAGAACTGGTTCCAAGTGAAGAAAGCGGAGACGACAGCGAGGACGAGCAGAATTCCGGTTTTATTGACGGTGCCGCTCAGGGTCATGCTGCTGGTGGTGCTGATGTCTACGCCATACCGGGCGTTCGAAATACCGCCGTAAGAACTGAAAGTATTGCTGCTGAGGGCGGGATTCGATGTCTTGAATAAGGGCATGGGGTGTCTCCTGAATCAAATGTAACGCAAATGGTGGAGGCTCGGAGAGAGATGCCTGCTGCGTTAGCTGAATGTTGTCGGACACAGCCACCTTCATTTTCGTTCAGTCCTTGACTGATGAGCGGAGGAACACGGAGTATGAATTGAAAGGCAGTGATGATTAACCGTTTATTCAATATCCTCTTTGGATGCCGACACCGGAACACCACCCCACCATCCTCCAAATGCCGAGGCAAGCGTTGCGAACCATATGTGGTCTGCCTCGACTGCGGGACGGAGTTTAGCTACAACTATGCAAAGTGGCGCAGGGGAGAGCGCATCGACCAAGTGCATTTTATAGACGTGGAAACCCCGACAACGCACAGTTAGCACAATGCCTGATTGTGAGCACATATTTTTCAAATCATAAAGAATACAAAGCGGAGACAATGATGGTTCGGTGCCCGAAGTGCAAAAGCGAAATTGACGTCGAAGAAGAGGAACTCGAAGAAGGCGAACTTCTTTCGTGTCTAGAGTGCGATGGTGACTTTGAAGTTGTCAGCGTCGAGCCCCTGAGACTGGCGAAGGCCAGTGATGAGGACGAAGCAGACGAAGAGGACGAATAATGGATGGCTTCCTGTTCGTTGAAAGCGTCGGGTAAAATTATGTCCCTCGAAGAGAAGACCCAATCCGCCCTGCTTGCCATTGAAAAAGTTCTCACACTCCTTCGTTCGGTACAGACGCTGGAAGGCACGGACAAAGATGGCGTCGAGCACTTATTGGAAATGGCGGCAGAAAATCTGCGGGTGACGGGCTCCGAGAAGTAGTTCACGGATATTACCCGAAATCACTGCAACCTTCACCCAGTCATCGTTGGACTACCGCAAAGCCTTTTTCGTCCATCCGTCCAGTGAAGCAGGAGCGTCATTACGCGCACGGTCGTCCCATTCTTCCCATCCTGTGCTCCGCATGTGAACACTGTCTGCGGCGTCGAACGAGGAATCGTAGTAGCCAATTTCTTCGATGATGTCGTCGCCGATGCTGAGGCTCCAGCTTTTATCCCGCTCCTGACGAATCCAGAACGTGCCGACCGCCGATTTGAAGGAATACGTGTACTTGGGCATGGTGAGAATTGTAGCTGGCGACTGGCGCAACGGGGTAGACTTCTCTCCTGAGTTCTTTCCGAGGTCGCCACCATGGGCTGGTCATTCCGCCGCAGCAAAAGCTTCGGGCTGTTCAAGCTGAACTTTTCAAAGTCCGGTGTCGGCTTCAGCTTCGGCGTGCCGGGTGCCAGAGTCGGGGTGAATTCGAAGGGCAAGAGGTATCTTCGAGGTGGAATCCCCGGCACCGGGCTGTACTACCAGTCGAGTTTGCCGGATGGCGAGCAGGGTCAAACTTCCCAGTCCACGTCCAGCATCTCGCCGCTCGGAATTGTGATTGCTCTGGTTGTGGTCGGCGTCATTATTTATGCGATGTCTTCATCCACGCCGACGACCAAGTCGATTCCTGTCGCCCCGGTGCCGCAGAGCGTTGTTCCTGTTGCTGTCCCTCTCGCGCCCAAGCACGCGGTGAAGCACAAGCGGAAGCACGCTGCTCACCGGGCTCCAGCTATGGCGACGAAGCCGGATGTGACTCCAGTGGCGGTGCCAGCGAATGGGGATGTGACGGGCGAAGACGAGGCACCATCTCGCTAGGTTCGGGACGACCTCAGAATGCCAACATCAGTTTCCGGTTCTGCGTGCGGCGTCAGTGTCTTACAATCTACTTTCACACGCATTCACAGAGAGCAGACGCCCTAGACCATGCCCAAACTTGACTGGCTGACCCGCCCAGAAGATGAGAAAGCTGCCGCCAGCGTCCCGTACCGCTTGCTGGAGCCTGTTGTAGAGCACTCCTACGGTGACGAGCAATCGGAAAACCTGCTCATTCAGGGCGACAACCTTGAAGCCTTGAAAGCCTTGTTACCGTTCTACGCTGGCCGGGTGAAGTGTATCTTTATCGACCCGCCGTATAACACTCGCAGCGCGTTTGAGCACTACGACGACAACCTTGAACATACAAAGTGGCTGGCAATGATGTATCCCCGGTTGGAATTGCTCCGGGAGTTCTTAAGCGAGGACGGCAGCATTTGGGTCACGATTGATGACAATGAAGCCGCCTACCTCAAGGTCATTATGGATGAGGTCTTTGGAAGAAGCAATTTTCTAACAACATTCATCTGGAAGAAAGCCTACGGCGGTGGTGCCAAATCCAGATGGTTTGTCGGTCTTCATGAATATGCTCACTGTTACGCGAAGAACCTAGAGCTATTCCCCGATATGTTCTTACCGCCCGACCCCGGAGCGGAATCGAGATACTACAGATTAGAAGATGAAAAGAAGGAAACCCGTGGCCCATTCCGTGTCAAACCGCTAGAAGCTACCAAGAGCATGGACCGACGCGAAAACTTGGTTTATCCGATTCCCGCTCCTGACGGCACAGAGGTCTTACCGAAAAGACAATGGTGGTGGGCGAAGGAACGAGCCTACCAAGCACTGAAGAACAATGATTTGTACTTCACAAAGGCCAAAGATGGCTCATGGTCAATTCAGTACAAGCAGTATCTAAGAGATGAAGATGGTAACGAGAGGTTGCGGAAGCCTACCTCAATTTTGATGGCCCTTACACACAAGACGGCACTAAAGAGTCCACCTTATTATTCGGCAACGAAGGAAAGTTCGCGTTTCCCAAACCAGAAGGACTGATTAGCACGATTATAGAGGGGTGCTCGAAGCCGGGTGATTTCGTTCTCGACTGTTTCCTTGGCTCCGGGACTACTGCCGCCGTCGCCCATAAAATGGGCAGACAATACATCGGAATCGAGATGGGTGAGCACGCTACCACCCACTGTGTGCCGCGCTTAAAGAAGGTCATTGACGGCGAACAGGGTGGCATCTCGGAAGCTGTTAGCTGGAAAGGTGGCGGAGGATTCCGGTTCTGCAAGCTTGGGAGCCGTGTTTTCGATGAGCAGGGCAGGATTAATCCGGCAATTCGCTTCGCGCATCTCGCCGCGCACGTTTGGTTTTCCGAGACCCGGACACCTTTGCAGCGTCACCGTAAGCAAACGCCATTCTTGGGCGTCCACGATGGAATCGGCTACTACCTGCTCTATAACGGCATTCTCGGCGACAAGCGTCCTGATGGAGGGAACGTGCTTACGCGCAAGGTTCTGGCTGACCTGCCAGCGCACGACGGCACCAAGGTTATCTATGGCGAGAGTTCGCGCCTGAGTGCGGAGACGCTGCGCCAGTTGGGCATCACGTTCAAACAGACTCCTTACGATGTGAAGGCTCGCTGATGAATATTGTGCTGAAGGACTTCCAGAAGAACACTCTCGCCAAACTCAAGGACTTCTTGGAGAAGGCGCGACTCGTTGGTGACCCTGAACAGGCGTTCGTCAAGGTGGCGCGGTCTTCTGATGGCCGGGTTCCGGTCTATCACAAGCAAGAAGGTCTGGAGCATGTTCCATACATTTGTCTTCGGCTACCAACAGGTGGCGGCAAGACCATCGTCGGCGCGTATGCAATTAGGACGGCAGCGCAGAGCTACATAGAGAAGGACTACCCGGTTGTACTGTGGCTCGTGCCAACGAACACGATTCGGATTCAGACCGCAGCCGCGCTGAAGAATACGGCGCACCCGTACCGCGTGGCGTTGGATGAAGCGTTTGAAGGCCGTGTCCGCGTCTTTGATATTTCCGAGATTGAGAACATCCGTCCGCAGGACTTAGTCAGCAGCCTCTGTGTGGTGGTGGGAACCATTCAGACATTGCGGGTGGAGAAGACCGAAGGCCGCGATGTTTATGCGCACAAAGAAGCATTGGAAGACCACTTCACGCGGCTGAAGGTCAACTTGCCCGGTCTTGAGCGCATCGAGGAAGGGCCGAATGCCGGAAAAGTGAAGTTTTCGTTCGCTAACCTGATGGCCATCCACCACCCTATGGTGATTATGGATGAAGCGCACAATGCGCGTACCGGGTTGAGCTTCGATGCGTTACGTCGGGTATCCCCTTCCTGCATTGTGGAATTGACGGCCACGCCGGACACGACGCCGCGCACGGGTAGCAACGTGCTTCATCGCGTCTCTGCATCAGAGTTGAAGGCAGAGAACATGATTAAACTGCCTATCGTCCTGACGGTTCATGAGAACTCATGGGAGAGTGCGATTGGGGACGCTCTACGCACCCGCAAACGCCTAGCCGACCTCGCAGCCGCCGAACCGGATTACGTTCGGCCAATCCTGCTGATACAGGCGGAGAACAAGGATAAGCCAGCAAACGTCGATGCGGTAAAGAAGTATCTTCTGGAGAACGAAAACCTGCCAGAAGAGAATATAGCCGTTGCCACTGGAGAACAGAGAGAACTTGATGGCATCAACCTGTTCGACCCAAAGTGCCCGACTGAAGTCATTATTACAGTACAGGCACTGAAGGAGGGTTGGGATTGTTCCTTCGCCTACGTGTTCTGCTCGACGGCCAACATTAGCAGCGGAAGGGATGTGGAGCAGTTACTTGGTCGCGTGTTGCGCATGCCATATGCACGACGGCGCAAGACTCCCGAACTGAACAAAGCATACGCCCACGTATCCAGCCCGAACTTTGTTGAGGCCGCGAAGCAACTCGAAACCAGCATGATTGCTATGGGCTTTGAGGATGTGGAAGCTGAGCAGTACATCGAAGTCGCGCAGCCATCGTTTCCAGACCTGCCGCTATTCCTGCAATCTGTTCCGTTAATGCTGACACTGGAGCGGACTCCGAACACTGATGGCTTGTCGGAGCGGGAGCGGCAGTCAATCATCATCACCGCAGAGGCTTCGGGGAAGGTCGCGGTTGCAGTGCACGGCGAAGTCACGGAGCGAATTAAGGAATGCCTTCTGTCAGCCGTGCCGGAAGAGAGCAAATCACTCGCTGAAAAGACCATTCGCGATTACGAGGCAAGCGTGAGGGTGCATTTGCCTCCCTCGCAACGTGGCGAACAGTTTATCGTGCCGCGCTTATGCGTTCGGTATCAGGGTGAATTGGAACTTTTCGAACGCGAACTAATTCTGGACGCCGCCGGATGGAACCTGATGAACTACGCCCCAGACATCAAGGACTTCCGGTTCAACGATTCATCGAAGACGTTTGAATTCGATGTGGATGGTAGCCGTGTCGTCTATCAGTTCATGGGTGAACTTCAGCTTGGACTCAACCTGCTGGCGACCCCATGGACACCTGACGACCTCGTGCGGTGTCTGGATAAGCAACTGCGGCAACCGGATATAAGGCAAGAGACACTCGCGGAATGGCTGGGCACAGCGGTGCGTCAATTGCTCAGCAACCAGCGCTTCGACCTTGCAACGCTGGTGCGTGCAAAATTCATACTTGCCAGAAAACTAGAAGACAAGCTCAAGCAATGCCGGACGGCTGCTTACAACAAGGGTTATCAAGAGCTTCTATTCGGGCCAAATGCCGCCGTCGAAACCAGCTACGATTACGCCTTCACCTACGACTCAGGCAGCTACCCCGCCAATTGGCTCTACAGTGGGCGCAACAGATTTTCCAAGCACTTCTATGCGCTACCGGGCGAGTTGCAGGCTCAAGGCGAAGAGTTTGAGTGCGCGGTCGCATTGGACGCACAACCATCAGTCAGGCACTGGGTTCGAAACCTTTCCAATCAGCCCCTTGCATCCTTCTGGTTGCAGACCGCCACCGACCGCTTCTATCCGGACTTTGTCGCCGAACTAACAGACGGTCGATTGCTCATGGTGGAGTACAAGGGAGCATTAACAGCGCAAACAGATGACACCGACGAGAAACGCCGACTGGGCGACCTGTGGGAGTCGAAGAGCAACGGAAAAGCATTGTTCGTTATCGCAGAGAAACGTGATTCGCAGGGACGCGGAGTGTTTGACCAGATAGCAGCGAAGATTGAGGGGCGTGGCTAATTGCGTAGGACGCTCAATCTGGAATACTCAACGACATCATAAGGCGGAGGCCAAAGCATGACCGAACCAAGCTACGAAGAACTGAAAGCGCAACTCGAAGCACTCAAAGCCAAGGAAGCACGCAGCGGCACGATGAGCTTCAAAGTGTCCGACAAAGGCGGAGTCTCCGTCTACGGGCTTGGCCGTTTCCCGGTAACCTTGTATTACGAGCAGTGGATAAAGCTTCTGGACAGGGCGCAGGATTTGCGCGAGTTCCTTGAAGAGAACAAGAGCAAGCTCAAGTTGAAGGAGTAGTCGCATAAATACCAGCAGCGCAACACAGCTTATGGGCTGAATCCCCCTGCGCTGCTCACGGAGTCAAATGAATACTGCACAAATTCTCGCCGACCTTCGAGCCCAACGCGACCGCATCAATAATGCAATCACTGCACTCGAAGCGTTGGGTGGAACCTCCGCACCAACCAAGACCGCGACAAAGGCTCCCGCACCCGCTCCGGCGAAGAGCGCCAAGAAGGCTCCTCCCATCGTCACCAAGCGAGTGATTAGTCCCGAAGCACGCCAGCGCATGGCGGAAGCACAGCAGAAGCGATGGGCGAAGAAGAAGAGAGCAGTGAAGGCTGCTGCGAAGAAAGCGGCGACTCCAGTCGCGACTAAAAAGGTAGCCACCGAAACTCCAAAAGCATAATACGAAGTTCCGGGAGGTCTCGCTACGGCACCTCCCAGTGAGCATGACCTTGGGAGTCCAATGACACACGTCAATCTCCTCATCACGATGGCAGCGGTGCTTGGGGTACTCGGGTACTACTGCTTTCTATGGATTCGGTCAGGAAGTCATCAGCGCGGTTCAGTCGTAACTCAATACGCTCCACCTCGTGGTCTCTCCCCCGCAATGCTCCGCTATGTATGGAAAGAAAGATTCGATGACCGGACATTCTGGGCGTGCATTCTGAGCCTAGTATCCAAAGGGCTCGTTTCTTTAGAGAAGAGTGCGGACACCTCGTTTGTTCGTCGGACGGCGGTTGACGGAAAATCCGTGGAGACGGCGCAGGAGGAGAAATTAGTTTTGAAACTGCTGTTCCTGCACAAGAAAAGGGAGAGCCTCAGCATTGAAGATGCAACCACCGCATATGCCATTTCTCAGATGGCGCAGGAACTCAGGAAAGATGCAGTGGGCAAGTGGTTCAGCGATAATCGGAAATCCGTAATAGCCGGGGCGATAATCTCGCTGATGGCGGTATGCGTGGCCGCAAATCCGCATTCTCCCGACCAGTTGGGGGCTCTGCTTTTCGGCTTGTGCTTCATGATACCCGGTGTGTACTACTTGTTTTTTGTGCTTCTTCGCTTTGCCGACCTCGTTCGAGCCGCTCGTGAGCACTTTGAGAGGGCGGTTTTCTCGCATATCGGAGTTCTGTTACTCCTCCTGATTTCTTGCGTAGCAACATTCATCATTGGCGGTGCCATCTTGGCTTTCAGCTTGGGCTCGACCGTGGTGTTGGTCACGGCGCTTCTGGTAGCGGTGAATGTTGGGTCTCTGCTCTGGCTGAGAATGCCAACAAAAAGTGGACAGGAAATGCTTGATGCGATTGATGGTTTCCGTGAGTATCTGAAGTCCGTTGAGCGGTTTCCGATGGACAAGCCGGATGCTCCCAGTGCCCACGCTGGTCTTTACGAGAAGTACCTGCCGTACGCTGTCGCCTTGGAGGTCGAGCAGTGGTGGAGCGATAAGTTTGTTGCGGTAAACTCAAGTTACCACGAGCATGAGTTTCAAGGATTACATCCCTTTTACTTGGGAACATGGGACGGCAAGCCAGTGGAGGTCGCCTTCAAGGCTAATCCGAGTGGCAGAGAATATTGACGCTATGCTGTTGAGAACCGTCTTCGGTGCGGAGCAGATGGAGAAGATGCTGTTGGAAGCCATTGATATTTCCACGCGGTGTTGATTTTGTCGTCAGATTTATACGCTCCGGCTGATGTCTCCGGCGCATCAGAATGCACATGATGGACACGCCGGAAATTACGCCCAAGAATCTGTCGGCGGTTGCTAGAGAAGCCAAGGCGATTGTTGCTTTGGCTTTTCGCAATGGCCCGATTGAAAATGTTCACGCCGGAAAGGTGTGCCCCACCTGCGACGGAAAGCCGGAGTATTCTCACATCACGCAGGAAGAGATGCGGTCGATTATGAAATCCGCCGTTGACCATCTCTACACGTATCTCGTTCTGAAGGAGAACGACGAAGCCGCGTACGAGGCGCTCCTGTCCTTCGGCGAGAAATATACGCTGGAGTGGAATGAGCCTGTGCTGACGAAAGCTATACGAGGAATCTTCTCCCCAAGATGACCTCGGGATTCCAATGCGCGGGTTGCGGCGAGTGGAACGAGACAACCGTTGACCCCAGTGCTGGAACAAAGCAGACCTACATCGAGGATTGTCAGGTGTGCTGCAAACCCAATGTGCTCCGGGTGACGTGGGACAAATCTGCTGGAGAGTTCACCATCTCGGCGGAGTTGGAGTGATGTCTCTATCGACCTGAACGGCCATTACCTCGACGTATTCCAGCAACGCCATCCACGCAAAGGTCACCACAGCAAATCCTGTAAGGATGAATGACGACGTTCCAAAGGCGAAGATGAACAGGGGAATCATGTGTGGTCTCCTACCTTGATTCCGATATTGTCGATTTAGTTCACGCCTTCGTCCGGCGCGAACGTTTCTTGCCCTCGTTCGGCGGCTTTACCTGCATTCGAAAGTAGCGATAGATGCTCAGGACACTATCATCCAGCACATCGAGCATCGCCTCGCGCTGTTCTAGCGTGGCCGGGACATCCGCGATGTGGTGCTCGTCGTCTTCGGCCAGAACCATGACCGGAACCAGTGCCTCGTTCCATTTGGTATCGACGGCCAGCCGCTCCCATTCTTTTTGACACAAAGACATACCTTGCATGAAACCTAGAGCCCACTCGCGTCCGGTCACGCTGCCGTCCTCGTATTCCCCCAATAAGACCGCATATGGCGCATCCCGCAGGAGTGTTGCCGCGATAGTGTTCCAATGCCGAGTTATCAAGACCAATGCTTCTCTCGTTTCCTCGATGCTCTTGAATCCACTTTGATGAGGGTCGTCGCTTCCCCAGACGTGCGGCAAATACTCACTGGGCGGGACGACTTCGGGAGAACAAATCAGGGAACAGAAGAATCCATCAATCTCTTCGAGGCTCATCGCCATGCCAGAGTTCAGGTCGTAGAGGATGTCTTCCAGACGTTCCAGTTCAGCGTCGGTGAGGGGCGTAGTCTGCTGTGGCATTCATAGATTCTAGTCGGAGCGGGAGCAGAACTCCATCGTTCGCCTACGAAGGTGACTCGCTTGCACCAACAGCGACCGAGACCGTGTAAAGAAATGTACAGAGAGACGACGCTCGGAACTTTCTTCGTCGCAGGTGTTTCTATCATTACAGCTTCGAGGGCTGGAGCATGATGAAGAAAATGGTATTAGCGTTATTCGGTCTGGCCGTGGCATTCACCTTGATTGCACCTCCGAAGGCGAGTGCACAGGTGAACATCGGAATCGGTGTAGGACTTCCGGGCTACGTGGTAGTTGAGCATCGCCCTTACTATTCTGCGCCAGCATACTACGGAGGCTATGCTTACGCGGCTCCAGCCTACGGCGGATATGGCTATCGTGAAGGCTGGCGTGATGACCGTCGTTATGAGGGATATCGCCATGAAGGTCGCTACGACGACCGCAGACATGACGGCTACAGAGATGAGGGTCGCCGTGACGACCACCGCCATGATAACTACCGTGACGACAGGCACGACGGTCATAGGTAGTTCGCATCCGGTTTAAGTTCGAGCCCCTTCTGCCAGTCGGTTGAAGGGGCTTTCCATTTTTGTGCCCCGCAGAGCTGACACTATCTCCAGAGGAGACACGCGCTCCGATGTATTTAGCGGTTCGTCTGGACATTGCGAGAACCTCAACGTAGACTTGCGGAAAATATTCAGAGAGCTTCCGCAAGCACAGGAGTGACTGTGGCAAGCGGAATGGAGGCATCAATGTTGGTCACAACAGGCAACGACGTCGCAGGGCGCACGATTCAGAAGTACCTCGGTCTTGTAAGGGGTATTGTCGTTCGCTCTCCTAATATCGCTCAAGGAGTGATGGGTGGATTCAAGCAGATGGTGGGCGGCAACATTGAATCCTATGCCACCGTTTGTGAGAAGGCGCGAGAGGAAGCATACGAGCGAATGGTCAAGCATGCCGAGGACGCGAACGCCGATGCAGTGATTGCGTTCAGATATGATGCCGCAGATTTCGCGCCGGGAGTAACGGAAGTGTTGGCATACGGAACGGCGGTCAAATTAGGCTAGCGCCGCTGGCGGCTAGCCTTTGAATTCAAGTGGGGCGTGTGAATCCGACCATCTAAACAGGAGCTTAATCCCGCTCTGTGGCTCCGTTGATTCGCACAGCCGCTTGGTTTGAGGTGTCACGCCTCTGGGCAAGAACCGTCTTGGGGTGGGGCTTTGGTTGCTTCTTCGCTTCGCGCTTTCCAGAATCCTTATTTCCCATTGCGCGCTCTCAAGTCCTGAAGCATAGCAGTCGCCGTCAATGTGCTCGCCTTATTCTCAATTCTTGTGCACGCCTTGCCACCGAGCGAATGGTAGCGGAAGTACCAAGTTCCGTCTTGGCTTGTAGGAAAGATTGCGAATCGTGGGATGCTTCTGAATTCGTGTTACCGGTTATAGATTTTGCATGTTGGTTCATGCCATCGCGCCAGAGTTGCAGGGTTTGAGCTTTCATAGTGATGGAACTAGGTTCAATATCCTTCTTGTACTCCGGCATGCATTTCTGCGGTTGTGATGGAAGTTGCAGAGCTTGCGTGATTATCGGAGCTAATTCGAGTAGATGCTATTGTACCTGTAAATAGATGTAAGCTGTTTTATATCCAGCCCTTTCGAAGAGCCACCGACAGATAAAGCCCCAGTGCGCGGATATTTCCGCGTCCCCAGAGAGTAGCGCATGCGGTACAAACCTTACCGGAAGCGGAGCACCTCTGAGTGCTGCAAGGAGCCGGATAACGTTGCCACCTGACTGCCCCTTCCACGTCCAGCAGCCGGAGTCGTGCACCACAACATCGCTCAAGATGGCTCTTTCGATGTCGTCCATTCTGCGTTCCCTTTCTGATATTGGAAATCACATCATTCTGGTCACGCCTAGAACCGGACATTTCTGGTCCGGAAGTCCAAGCTTCCGGACTTGGTCCGGAGGTAGGTTAAGCGCGGTCATGATTTTTCGTAATCGCCGAGCAGCAGTCGTCGCTTTGCATGTTCGCGCAATTCCTCCGGGGCGTTGGGACAGTTGAGCGCGAAATGCTCGTCTTCGGCTTTGCGATTGTAATCTTCATAGCCGTATCCACACCACAGGCACGCTGCATCGAAGGACTCAAGCTGGCTCAGCGCACGTTCAACCATCTGGTCGGCATCTGGCGGCACCGAAATGAAGTTCGCTTCACCTTCTTGGTGCGGACGGTCTTTCTGCCGCTCGCACTCGTCACACGCAGATAGCTCAATTCGACACTGGCTATGGTCGCCTTCATCATAGGGGCGTCCACAAGTTTTGCAGGTACAAATCGCAAAGCTATCGGGATTGAATTCATGCAACGGTAAGCAATTGCATTCCCACTCGTTCCCGCAAATATCGCAAAACAGTTTGTGAGCCATTCGCCACTCCTATCTGTAATCTACGAAGCTCCACGAGAAAAGAGCTACGAACCGTTTGGAACTGTACCTGTTTTCTCTTGCTCCTTCGTAGATTGACCAGTGATGGCAAACCTTTACTGCATCGACATTGGTCTCCCGCGAAGAACCAACATGTGGTCAACCACATCCGCCGCGATGATTGTGGTCGCGGACACTCCAGAGGACGCGACAGAGTACGTCCGGCAAACGTGTCCGGAACTCCTTCGCAATGCGGTCGTCCTCAAGGTCTTTCGCGTCTTGCATGTCGGCATCGACTGGACATCCGGCGAGGTTGATTTCAAGGAGCCGGAATGAGGGTGCGTAACGCGAAAGAACTCATCGGCGAGGTCGCCTCCTTGGGCGGAATCCAGCAGAGCTTGGAATCGCTGACGGACCGTCAAATCGGGCAACTCATGTTTGACCGTGTCTGGAATGAGGTTCCGATGATAAGTGGAGCACTTGGCATTGTCATCGAAGCCACGGAGCGACTCTTCAGGTCACCAGCAGGGGTACGTGGTGAGCACGAAGAGTTCAATGACATAGAGCATCTTCCAGACTGCCCACTATGCGGGGAGGCAATGCTGCATTATGTCGGAATCGGAGAGCCCGATTTCAGGAAGTGCAATGTATGCGCGTGCAAGATACCCGAGGGCAAGGTGGAGAAGCGATGAGCATAACGCGAGTTTGGGAGCGACTCTTCCTTGGCAGTTGGGGTGACGCCGTGGATTTGAGCGCAGCTAACCCGAATGCTATCGACACGGTCATCACCCTGTCTATCGCTCCCGTGCCGAAGAAGCGAAGTGGATTGAACTACCTGCACTTTCCGGTGGAGGATGCTCAGCCCATTCAGGTCGGGGCGTTCGACGGCATCCTTGATGCTGTGAGCGAAAACATTCGATGGGGCAAGGTGCTGGTGCATTGCGGAGAAGGAATCTCTCGCGCTCCCATCATGGTTGCGGCATATATGCATGCGGTTGGCTACATGAACATCGACGCGGCACTGGATGAAATCCGGGCTCTACGCCCACTAATCGACCCATCGGACGTTCTCTTGAACAGCGTGCGGGAGCACCTTCGATGAAGACGTGTGCTCTCTACGTCAAGGGCGTTACACCCGAGGAGGGTCTGGACGCACAGTTCACGCAGCTTCGGAAGGTAGCGGCACGTCGTCGTCTGCAAGTGGTAGCCGAGTACAGCGACCGCTGCCCATTCAGTAGCAACGCGCGGCGTCGGGGACTCGAAGCATTAATGTCCGATGCGCAGCGGCACAGGTTTGAGGTCGTTCTGGTTCCATCGCTCAGCGCAATGTTTCGTTCGACTTCGGAACTCCTCCAGATGATGAACGAACTCCAGAAATGGGGTGTCGGACTGATGTCCATCAAAGAGGGGCTCAATACCTCGGGCAGGTCGGCGGGAACAGCTTTCCGGGTTCTCCACGGTCTAGTGAGTCTCGAAGCCGACCTCCACCGCGAAAAGGTCTGCTTCGGGATTTACCTGCGCAAGTTTCAAGGATTCTCGGTCGGAAGGCAGTCAGTAGAGGTCAACAAGAAAGCTCTCGTGGACGACCGCCTATCCGGAATGTCGCTCACCAATGTTGCGAAGAAGTACGGAGTGTCCAGAGCCAGCGTCGTTCGCTTTACACGGGAAGCTCAGCGATGAGCATCAGGAAAGGAGAACCAATGGTCGAATTCAAATTCCGAAGTCCGGCAAGCGCCCCGCCGAAGCAGCCGAGCGCAAAGATGACCGAGGCTCTGCGTTTGCTCAGCGAGTCGGACGAGATGCAACCACTTGTTGCCAATGCGAGGGCACAGCGTCGTCGTGTCGTGGTTGAGGTTTTCCATCGGAGCGACGGCACGCCGTTGCTGATTCATGCAGCGGCAGTCGCGGATGGGCATTGACACGCCCCAGGTATGCTCCGCTTCCTTCAGGAGGGTTTGGTGTGATGGACGCAATCGAACGAGCCATCTGGAATGACGTCGAGATGCATAAATCCGGGTGTTGGACTTGGAAAGGATTCGCCGGGTGCAACATCATCCGGTTGCTTGCGGAGCTTAGCGGAAAGCCTCTCCCTATCGGCATGAAGCTGTACCGCATGTCTGAGTGCGCCATGGGCAAGGATTGCGTTAATCCCGACCACGTTGGCACGGGGCGGCAATGGAGGCGACGGGTTCAGTCGGGTGAAGGAGACGAAGAGGTCGATGGGTGACGCGATGCGCCGGAAGCGTAGAAAGGAAACCGCAATCAGACAGCGTGCTGCACGGCGCGTCGAGGCGGCGTGGAACTGTGTGAACGTTCTGCGCACCGACCTCTCTCTGGAGGGCAGGAAAGACTTGGCGAGGCAGTTCCTCGACCTTGGTCGCGATGATTACCGACCGCCAGCGCCGATTCGAATCACTCCGGCACAGGTCGAGGAGATTGTCTGGCGGAACTCGCAATGCGCAAACCGCTTCTGCTCCATGGTGTTGTTCTCGCGGGAGTTCGCCGAGGAACTGAACGAGTTTTTCAAACTGGAGGACTGATGCCAGATTCTAGGAGCGGCGTCTACGTTTACGAGGAGCGAGATTGACGTCGAGCTTTTCGTAGATGCCGTCATCCAGACCGCGAACCAACTTTGACATTGATATCTCGAACACCTCGCAGATGCGCAGCAGTGTTGAGACGGTAATCGCTCGACCCGCTTCAATCTGCTGCCAGTGACGAGCCGAGAAACCAAAAGAAATCATGTCCTCTTGGCTGTAGTCGCTCTTTTTCCGAAGTTCGCGCACTTTGAGTCCGAGGGCGCGGAAGAATTCTGCTTGATTCGCCACCCTCTGATTTGTAAGGTGGTACGTGCAAACTAACCACGAGCAGATTAGCTGGTTTAGTGGAGCCGAGCGCCACCCCCTTGTGCGCTCATTTTGAAAGGTACTTCGTGCTGAACAAAAACGTCGCACCCGATATGCAGTCCGATGGCGAGCATTCACAGCCACTTCCGCTTGCTGAAATCTCCAACGGCGTCATCACCCGGAAGTACGGACTTCCTGATGGAAAGTCAGTCTCCGTTGCGTACCACACGCCAAGTCAATCCGTTCTTTTCTTCGAGGGTGATTCAGCCGAGGTCTGGTGGCGCATATACACGGCTCAGGGAGGTTGCGAATCCGCTCTTGAATACATTCGGCAGCACGGCACTTTCGAAAACCGTGAAACCGAGGCTCCTGCGGTATTGACCGAGTTCTTGGAGGAACTGAAAAAGGCGCAGCTTATCGGGCATAACGGATACCAAGTCCGGCGTGACGGAGCCGCAGCGGAGGCGATGTCCATTAAGCAAGCGACAGACCCGACTGAGAACCCGGAATTGGAAATCGGGCAGTTCATGGCTGACCACCACATTCTCTACAGCTTGGTGCTTGAACTGACATACCGCTGCAACGAACGCTGTGTTCACTGTTACCTCCCCTCCGACACTCATCTCAGTGAACTGTCTACGAAGCAGATTGAGTCCCTGCTCGGAGAATTTAGAAGTTTGGGTGGACTCCTGCTCCAGTTGACGGGCGGGGAGTTGTTCGTCCGTCCAGACATCCTCGACATTTTGAGTATCGCCAAGGCGCACGGCCTCGTCACGACTATTACGAGCAATCTCACGCTGCTCAACGACGATATTCTTCGCGCCGTTGCTGACCTTCATCCTCGGTCGGTCGGATGTAGCATCTACGGTGCCAACGCCGAGCTACACGATTCGGTCACAAGAATCACGGGGTCGTTTGAGAAGTCCGTTCGCTCGATTCAAGCCCTACGGTCCGCAGGAGTCCCGGTAATCATTAAGAGCCCTTTGTTGCGCTCCACTGCTCCATACTGGCGCGACATTGAACGACTGGCGCGGGACTTGGACTGCGAATATCAGTTCGACCTCAGCATTACGGCTAAGAACGATGGTGGGCTCTCACCAGTGTCCCAGAGGGTTGAAGACCCATCGCTGCTGAAGGAGATTTTCGCCTCGCAATATTACAAGTTGTACGCCGGGGATGAGGCGTTGTTCACCCTGACAAGTCCTTCGCCGGAGGCGAGTCTGTGCGGTGCGGGTGCTGCGGGACTCTGCATTTCGCCTGACGGAACTATCCGTCCGTGTATCGGGATGAACGTGCCTATCGGCAGGTGGTCTCAAGACAGCCTTACTGAAATCTGGCGCTCTTCGAAGTTTTTCTCTGAGTTTGGAGCCATACGGCTACGCGACATTCCGCAATGTGGTGAGTGCGCGGACTTCGCTTATTGCAGTCGGTGTCCGGGTGCATGGCACGCGGAACATGGCGATTTTTGTAAACCAACAACATATGCGTGCACGCTGGCACGCGCTTGGGCGGATGCCCAACGTGGTCAGCATGCAGGGCAGGAAGGGAGAAATCTGTAATGAAGCTGACCATCAAGGCTAAGCACTACAAGCTGAACACCGCGTGCAACTGCCCGAAATCGAACCAAGCTGCATGTGGCATTAACTACCGCGCAGCCTAAGCGTGACTTCCACGGGCGACAGTGGCGTGCTGCTGTCGCCCCTACTTTCTAACGTTCAGTTTGGGCATCCTGCTGCTCACTGCATTCGAGTGCAGCACGAAAACAAAACACGGGAGGGTTTGTGCCAGAGATTATCGGCGGTCTGTTGCTGTGTGCTGTTTTCGCGCTGTACTTACTGTTTGTGGCTGGAAATGCTCTCGTAAAGTGTTTGAGCGATAAGGTACGCAGCATATACCGCACACTGTCGGGCGAGAAACGCCGCGAAGAAGAACAATGGCAGCGGGAGTATCGTGAAAAAGTAGAAGCGGAAACACAGTTTGAACAAGCGCTAGCTCGCGATGCCTTCCCTGATGAAGATGTGCTGAGTCGCCTCGAATCGGAATCGGTGTGGAGTTCGGCTCCAGAAGCCATTGGACTGCGATTCGGCTCTCGCAAATATAGCGAGATTGTGAAGCTGGCTCGCAGAGAGCGAAACGCCGAGTTGGAAATGCGGCGGGTCGGCTGCGAGTATCGCAAAGTCGAACAGCTATTTGCTGCCCTGCGGTCATCTAGTGGCGAATGGGACGAAGCTAGTCGGATGCGCAATGCACTCTTTGGAACGAGCGACGATGTGACTCTCGGCAAGGTGCTAAGGTCAGACGTCGTGGCTATCGCAAGGTCGATGGCATCAGCGAGTGGGAGCACAAGCGACATGCTGGCGTTCCTTGTGCAGCGGGTATGCACTCGCTTTGACCCCAACACCGAACACGAGTGCTACACCATCGATAGCTGTTCTCGCGGTGTGTCTTCTAACACAAACCGCCCCATAGGCGTCCCACTAACGCTGGAGGCTTTGCGTTTGTCTTTGCGCTGTTCCGACGTAGTTTGTAAGAGTGATTTGGAACCTAACGTGGCGGCAGCATTCTCTTTGTTCGTAGAGGAAGCAGCCAAATGCGTCCCAAGCTCTCCAGCGGTCACGGTAGCGAAGAACACATACCTCAGCTTCATCGCATCTCTGAATTCTGGGCAAGGCTCCAAGAGCACGGCATCCGATTCGAATACGAATTGCAAATCGTGTGTCAGGTTCTTTGAGGTTCTTGACCTCCCCTTTGGAACCGGGAACGACGATGTAAAGGCGAGGAGACGAGCCTTTGCAGAGGTGCTTCACCCTGACCAGTTGGGAAACAAGAGTGAACGGGCACGACACATGGCTGAGGAACAACTCAAGAAGATTAATGAAGCGTGCGACCACATCTTGGCATGTAAACTCCCGCGTTCAATGAATCAGAGTGCGGGGATGTAGTCTGCATCGAACGGTTGACGCGCATCAGCCCATGAAGCTGGTCGTCCAAAAAATACGAAGAATTGCTTGTATAGCCAAACGATACTCTCTGAATCCGAACGGTGGTGCTTATGTTGGACGACCAAGAACGAGATGCACTGCTGAACCGCCAAGCGCGGGTCTTTGGAGTGCTCGACGTAATCACGAAACCCGTGCAGTGGCTCATCGGCGGAGTGAAAGTCTTCTTCCTTTTGCTTGTTGCTGCCGGGTTATGCATCGGAGTCCCCGTTTACACGTATCTCCATGGCGGCAGTTTCTCTTTGCTCCAATTTGGCTTAGGCTGCTGGATTCTTGGATTCGTCGTGATGTTCTTCGGAGTGCCGTGGTACAGCTTGTTTGCCGGAGCCGCCATCTTCTGTTCGTTGTTCTGGTGGGACATCAATAAGGATGCGTCCAGCCAAAGCATGTTCATCACCGTCATGTGGTTTTACGAGGGCGTTGGGCTGCTGTGGACTGTCGCGAAGTTGTTGCGGTGGGCGAGTGAGCGACGGCAGAGGGGTCAATTCTAATTTCAAGTACGGAGAGCATATATGCAAGAACCAAAATCAATCGAAGTAGAGTCTGGCGCTTTACTCGCCTGTCCGCATTGTTCGAAGAAGTTCCTTGATAAAGATAGCAATGAGGTCGTGCTATGCAGTCATGTGCTGTATTTCTACGTTAGCTCGGGCGGCTTTGAATACATCGATTCCAATCTAGAAGAGCGCATGCACGAGGCTGAGCAGAAGGCTGACCTAGAGGAGGAGTTCTTTGACCACTGGGACTTTCTTCGCGATGAGTCCGGTGCGGAAATAATCCTTAAGCAGACAGAGGAAGGTATCGCCTGTGGTCCGGTCTCGTGCACTGTATGGGTTGGAATCGTTGAGGCTCCGCATTCGTGATGTTCGGTGGCGTTTCAGAGAACCATCTGGATTTGCACTGAATTAATTGCCGGAAGTCACACTGCTGCCGTGACGGCTGTCACTTGACTCTTCATTGACACGAACGTACTCTGCATACGCTCATGAAACGACTATTGTTTGTTGCAACTGTTACGCTAGCTTCGTGTGCCCTTGCCTCAGCGCAGACGGCCACCTTCCAAGGCATTGGACGTTCCAGCAACAGCAATCCGGTTGATGCTCGTCAGGAAGCCTGTGAGTCTGGTATTCGAATCGGCGTCGAGAAAGCGGCTGATGCTGCCGTGCCGAGTCCACCAGATAGGGCGAAATTGGATGACGTGCTTGATGGCTACAGGCGCTACGCCAAAACCACACAGATATTGGATGAAGGCTCCTCCTATAACGGATATCGTTGCCGCGTTGCGGTCACGGTGGACATCCATCTCCTCGCAGAAGACCTAAAGGAGGCCGGAGTTTCCGCTGCTCGTGCTATCGGCCCTAAAGTCATGGTCATCATCGACGAATATCATTTCGACAGGGAACCTCCAATAACTGAAAACTCGCCACAGGTAAAGACCGAGCTAGACGTGTCTGCCTCCCGAAAGGAAGAGCTATCAGCAGAGCGTTCCAGCGCTCGGGCAGCGGTCATTAGCCCATACGGTGCAGCCGGAGCAAGCGCGAAATCAGCAGCGGTACATGCTTCCGACCAGAGTGAGTTCACCCTCCACTTCCGCGAGTATTTTCCGCCAGCGCCCCCGGTATCTAGCGGTTTCGCGCTTCCGGAGTTCGTCAAGGCACTGCGGGAACGCGATTACTATGTACTTGACGAGCAGATTGCAAAGCAGATTCGAGTTACGCACATCGGAGTTATGGCCGATTTCATGGCAAAGCCTACCGAAATTGCCAAACTTGCAAAGGAACTCGGAGCGAATCATAACGCCAGATGGTTGGTTCTCGGCGGTGTCAAAGTTGTCGGTGACGATTCGGCAAATTTCAGAAAAGTCGCACGGGCATCGATGATGATTCAAGTAGTTGATACCTCTACAGGTGAAACCATAGCCGCGAGCGAAATCCCATCCAAGGCAGTTGAAGAAACGAGCCAAAGCTCCGCGATGCGAGTTGCCGCCGTTAAGGTAACAGACTCGGTGGTGTCCGATGTGCTTTCGCAGATTGCGACTTATGAGAATCGTCGGAATGCACTCGGACAGCGGCTCGCGGTCAGAGTTTTCTCTGTGTCCAATGCTCGCGTAGTTGCCGAACTTGAATCACTCCTGAAGGCGATTTCCGGCGTTACCGAGGTAGCTGAGGCGAACTTTGACAAGATGAATGGCTTGCTGGAACTCGATGTTGCGTTTCAGGGAAAGTCAGAAGACCTTCGAAACAGCATCTTGGTCGCGAGCGGGAACGTGGCAAGCCTTAAAACTCTTGATTTGTATCAGAGCAGTGGGGGCGCTCTGGACTTTGCTTTTAAACCCTCGATTAAGAACGTCAGCGGCAAACAATCAAACACTGGGAGGTAGCTGTCGTGAAACGGGTTGTCACTGTAATTCTGGCTTTGATGCTTCTAAACAGCATCACATTTGCTCAATTCGGAAAGCTTTCGGGCGTAGGCAAGAAACCTAGCGGCGGGGCCGTGGATGCGGACTCGCTGGTTGCGCAGGCCAATGCAATCAACGCGGACTTTCTTATAGCAACCTACGCATTGGCGAATTCATACGCCGCGATGCTAGACATTGCCGACAAGAAGGAGGAGGCCGCAAAACTCAGAGATGCCATCGCTCACGCCAAGGCTGAACCTGTCGACGGGCAAGCGAAATTTCTTGTGACACCGATGGATGACGCGCAACGCACACTTGACGTCCAAGCAGGCACGTTGGAAACAAAGAAGTTGAACGACAAGGAGAAGCGTGACCTCGCACGTATTTCTTTTAATGTTGCAATCGCTGTTTTAAAAGACAAGTCTGCAATTGAAAAGACAGCCGACCTTCTCCCTAAGACACAAGACGCGGTTAAACAGGCGACTAGTGACCCGACTGCCGCGACGAAGCTGAATTCGCTAAAAGGCGCGGCCACTGTGCTGAATGGCATTTCCCAACTTGCCCCTACGCAAATCAAATCCGTGACTGGCACCGTAGGGACTCTTGCGAAGATGCGTAAAATTAATAACATTTCTGACGACAAGGTGGCGACAGCAACGGCTACAAGCAGCTTTGATGCCGGTCTCTAATGCGCCACTTGTTTGGGCAATCGATTGTGCTGATAGTTGCCGTGGGAGGGCTGCTCGCGCAGACCCAACCACGGCAGTTGTCTTGCGTTCTCATTCCAACCATTAATCGAGCATCATCTGTTCAAGCAAGCGAAGGCAAATTCAAGGAAGTGTTGCTGGATTCGATGAGAGAATCTAGATTCTGCGCGGTACAGGAGCTTACAGATAATCCCGAACCGGACACGCTGTTCATCTTGTCATCAATCTCGAAAGCCAATCGATTTGACATTCAAGGCCCGATACTCAACGGGCGGCGACTGAACCAAGCCAATTTCGACGTAACCGCCCAGGTCTCAATCGTCAATCTCACGGCAGGAGAAGTTACGTATCAGCGTTCTGTGGTTGGCGAGAGCCAGTTCGATGGTGTGCCCTCGGCTGCTGATACTGAAGCTTATTTCCAAAAGGCAGCGCTCGGAGCACTCCGGGAAGCTGCAAATCGGCTTGTTTCCGAATATCATCCCGGAACCGAATACGGCAAAGTAGTTCGGAGCACATCCACGGCGGTCATGGTAAGCGTTGGCCGAAAAAACGGCATTGGACTACAGCGGTTAGAGGTAATTGGCAACGATGGTCGCCTGCTTGGTTTGCTAAGAGTCAGGATTGCAGAAGCGGCCTACTCGGTGTGCTCTCTGGAATTCGGGGAGGCTCCGGAGGGAGCGGCTGTTCGGTCAGTCGGAGTTAATTCCCATACTAGTGGAATCAAGCCAAGGTATGCGATTTTGCCTATAGACCTGCCAGAATCTCTCGTCAGACTCGGGATTGACGGTTCGCGTGCTGCTGATTCGCTCCAGTCGTCTTTGTTCTCGGCAAACAGTCTGTCCATGCTTTCGCCGATTTACAACGATGACCTGCTGAAAGGGCAGGATGTCCTAGAGCGGAAAACGTCTTTCAACACTCTTGATGTGAAGAATCGGAGGGAACAACCAGACGGGTTCATCGAGGCGAAGGTCACTGAGGCCAGTGTGGGTCGCCAGCAGTCAGACGCCGGGGTGCGCCTTATCTTCCGAGTATTTGTGCAAGTCAGACTTATCGATGGCTTGTCCCGACAAGTTCACGCACAGTTCTATCGCACCGAGATTCATGACGAGGTCATCAAGCCAGGAATACGCGAGATTGCCCCCGAGAACCCTGTCTACTTCATTGACCTCATTGACAAAGCATTCCGAGGTGTTGTCGAGGACTTGAAAACGAAAGACGTATCGGTCCCCATACGCGGACAAGTTTCGGCAAATACAAATGCCTTTGAGATTCATTTCGATGGTGTATCTCGGTGTTCCGCTGGACAGTCCTTCTTGGTGCTGCGAAGCGACGGTGCAAAGGACTATCCTGAACTGCGGCTCATTGGTATTGGAGCTATGCAGCCGAGAGCGGAAGCATGTACAGCCGTTCCCAGAGTTGCTAACGAGCAGTTCCAGCCCGGTGATTTAGTACGGGCAGACTATCAGTTTAGGAAGAACCCATTCGCTTCCAGTTCACTACTATTCTCCGCCAGAGGAGATAGCGAATCGGCACCCTATCTCGAAGCAGCAGTTGGCGACCTGCTTCCAATAGCTGCAAATTCTGACCCGTGGGCGGAAGTTGGAGAGCTATTTGACAAACCGGAATTGCCTTACGACCAAGCAATCGGGTGCACTGCGGTATTTGCTTTTCGCCACGACCCTCCCCAAAACATAGATGGGGGCGTAGCACTCCGCTCGGTGGGGACACTCGAATGGCAGGGGTATAGCTGTGCGCTGAAGCCACAGAGGCTCGGGAATACTGTGACGGTTCAGTGGAAGAACGCTCTGACGGAGGTGCCGTATGAGTTCTATCGGGGACAGGCGGTCCGGGCGATTGCATTCGAACTTGTAAAACGTGCTGTCCGAGATGCTCAATTGCCACACTAAACAGGTTCGCGACCAATCCATGGTTTCAACTTGAAGCCTTCGATAAGTAAACGCGGGTCAGGCCGGCTTGATGATGGACTGTTGTCGTCTAAGCCTCTCGTAATTCTTGTAGCCGTTCCCCAGTTCACGGCAGGGCTGCGTTGAGACGCTTCCCAATATCATCCCGGTAGAGCACCTCGACACACGCGATAGTGCCGCTGACCACGTCGAGGATGACCATGCCGCGCTCAGGGTCGAGGACAACATTCCTGTGGCCAACACCAAAACTGCCGAGGGGTTTGGGCTGTGTATAGAACGTTGCGCAGAAGTCGTCGCCACACCCGCACCTCTCTACGATTCTCAGTCCGGGCACCTGCGTGGCTAAATAGTATTCACCCGCCTCTTCAAGAAGCTGTGCCAGTTCGTCCGCGAGTTCAGGCAATGCGTCTTTGACTAATATTGTCATTCTTTGGTGTTCATCATACCCGAATGGAAATGTAGTGCGACCCGGCATGGGCGGTACCATCCACCGCGAATCACTCCGCCCCCGCCAGCAACCGGGCAACTGTCGTTTTGCTCATCTTCAGTTCCCCGGCAATCGTTGCGAGACTCTTGCCGGATGCGCGGAGTTGCAGCAGTCGCTGTTCGTCGCATGAAACGCGAGGGCGTCCACCCACCCGACCTTGAGACCTAGCACGTGCCAACCCCGCCAGCGTGCGTTCGGAGAGTCGCACACACTCCTGCTTGGCGATGACCGCCAGAATGCTGATGACTGCGTCCCTGAACATCCCGCACGAGTCGAGGTACTGTTCACTGAAGCTGCGGTACCCGACGCCGTACTGCGTCAGTTTCTGGAGGTACTGCAAGGTTTCGAAGACACCCTCACGGTTGAACCTGTCCAAGCTCCAGAACAACACCGAGTCAAACTCCCGCCGTGAAGCGGCGGCGAACAGAGCTTTGAACTGTTGGCGGTCGCCATTCTTGCCGCTGGCGATATCGACGTACTCGTGCATGACCGTCCAGTCCTGTGTGGCAGCAAATGCACGGAGTTGAACGAGTTGGTTCTGCGTGTCCTGCTTATCGGTACTGACCCGGCTGTAAATCGCTACCCTCATATCCATACAGTACGAACGGTAGCCGATTTTCAGCTACAAAAACGGTCGTTTCTGGGACGAGTTGCACGGTGGCGGTAAGTTGTTGATTCTTGGCGAGCAGCAGAGGGGGAATTGTGAGGACGTTTTTGGGACGCTGACTCTGGAACCCGACATCATCCGGACTCAATGTCGTCAGAATCATTCAGCAGCATATCGACAAATCGTTCCGGCTCGGAGATGAAGCGACTCACCAGTTGAAATGGCGAACTGTCCCGGTACTCAATTTCGTGAATCTCACCGTCATCAAAAGACAAAATCTGGGCACCCGGATAGGCAAGCAAAATAGGCGAGTGGGTAGCGATGAGGAATTGAATGTCGTCGTTGTCCTTAAGCAGGTCGTGCAGCAAGACAATGAAGCTCAACTGGCGTTGGGGTGAGAGGGCAGCTTCGGGCTCATCCATGACGTAAAACCCAGAGCGTGTGAACCGATGTTGCAACAGTGAAAGGAAAGACTCGCCGTGGGACTGTGCATGCAGACTTTTGTCGCCGTAACCTGAGACGGCACCAATCGAATCGACGTAGGTAGCCACATTGAAGAAGCTCTCAGCACGCAGGTAGAAACCTTTCCCAGTTCTCTTCGTAAAGGCAACGCGCAGCGCAGAGAGCAGCGGGTCAATGGAGCGTACACTCCCAGTAGTCTCGCCAGTAAAATTGCGACTCCCACCTTCCCGCCCAAAACCATAATGAGCGGCGACAGCCTCCATCAGCGTGGACTTTCCCGAGCCGTTCTCACCTACGAAGAAGCACACCCGGCTTCGAACATCAATGTGCTTCAACGAGCCGATGCAAGGAACGTTGAAAGGGTATTCGTCCCACGACTGCACACGGTCTCGCAGTAGTTCAATCTTCTTTAGTCGCATCATCGTCAGGTCTTCCGGATGCGATTATCTCATTCAGGGTGGAACACGCCTCGGGAATGACGAAGAGGGGCTGAACGCAACGCTCGGCTTGACGGTGAGCGTCATTCCCCTCAGACCCGGCGTCGGCGTACACTGCTCCCTGATTCGTCCGACCGGGATTACTACGTCCGATGTGGACGACAGCGGGAGGACGTAGGTGCCGTAGCGAGACTCGAAGTCGGTTGGAGACCAAAGACTTTCATCGCACTGCCGAGTTATCCGAATACCGACATTCAGCCACCTTGCCAATGTTCCAGCCATCACGGAACCATCCATCTGAATCTGACATTCAGGGTTTCAGATTACCTTCGATAAACGTGTTGCCATGGATTGCACTATCAGCCCGCCCCCTATCGCCGATGTCATCATAAGCAGGTACGAGCAGACCCAGTTCCCAAAGTTTCGCGTCATATTTGAGCCGTCCACCACGAACACCCTCCTGAAGTTTGTTGCGCAGCCGCCTGAAGAAGCGACAAGGGCTGTGGTCATCGAAAACGGTTCCGACAAGGACATCACCGCACTGCGTTACCGATGGATTATGACACTCGATGCCGGAGATGTCAGAATCTCCACGTCCTCATACGACAGCTATATGGTTGATGTCTATCGTCCGGTGCTCAAGCGGCAAGACCGGATGCTTGTATCCGTATCTTCGAGTGTTCAGGAGAGCTTCATAGACCATGCGCTCAGTGGTGGAGGAGGAATCGGCAGCGGTCGTGGTGGAAGAGGTCTTCCTGTTGGCGTGGTCGCACTCCGGTTCGAGATTGACTTGATTCTGTTTGAGGATGGAGAACTCGCGGGTTCGGATACAGGGAAGTATGCTTTAGAACTTCAATGCCGGAAACCAGCGGCGGAGTTTGTGGCTAAACAGATTCGGCTTGCCGAGGCTGAGGGGCGAGACGCTAAGCCCGTCCTCTCCGCATTAGCACAGGTTCCACACCTGCGCGACGATTTCTTGGCTAGTTGTACGCAGCAGTATGCTGCGGATTTTCTGCGGCACGAGAATATTGGGCAAAGGCGGGAAGGACTGCTGCGTCATCTTGAGAACCGCCCGGTGCTGCCGAAGTTCTATCGTCGCGACCATGGCGGCAATCCTCGATAAGTCGCGAGGCTGCGAATGTCGGGTTAGTGCGTCACGTCATAATGTTCCAAGACCGTTGTTCAACATGGATTCCTCATAACGGGACAATCGCTTTCGCGGCGAACCAACTTGCAGCCTTCATCTTCAGCACGTCCCGGTTTTCTTCAAACAGCCGCTTGCGGTGACCATTTCCTCCAGAAGGGTGGGGGAACCCAAACAGGCAACGGTCAGGGTTCAGAAGCCCTGATGAAATCAGGGCTGACAGGCACTCCTCCACAGCTTTTCCAAGAGGAACTATCAACGCATCTGGTACAGCGGCTAATTCAGGAGCAAGTACACTGAAAATCATCTCTCGCAACACGAGGTGTCGCAGTGGTCGAGGAGTATGCCCTGTGTAGTTTTCTCCGCGAACGAATACTGGGTATCGGATGGCTGACGTAGTGTGAAGTTGAAATTGGAAGGCATCGAACAATCCCCCGCAGTCCGTGATACCCAATGCCTCATGCAGCCCAATTCCGTTCAGCATCGCAATCAAGTTGAGACGCATGGTTCCGGCAAAACTGGCACGTGCCTTCGCTTCGATACACGCCTCAGAATTGGTGCGACCTGAAGCCAGAGCCCCTCGGGCAAAGCGAATCGCGATTTCCATCTGCTGAAAGCCCGGAGTGATTCCAACGATGACTATTTTTGCAGAGCGATTAATCGATTCCATGGGCGCATAAAATATCTCCAACTCAGAATCCCGGTACAGTCTGAAAGAGTCCGCAAGGAGGTGCTCAGGTGCATATAGGGGAAGAAACGGCAGGGCGCGGATTACGGTTTCGTACTTTTCTAGTGAGGGTGTCTCGAATGGTAATGGCATAGCCAATGAACTCTATCCCGCGTTGCCACCTCTGGCAAATCTAGAGTCGGATAAAAGCTGAAGTTTTTGGGAGCACGCTGTAACACTGGTCGTACAGTTCCTCAACCAGATGTACGCTTGTCAGCCTTGTACCGCAATCACTCGCTGGTGCGGTTGCTCACTTGGTCACCCCACAACTGGACATTTCTGGTCCGGAGGTTGATGCGGACACCTGAACGATTTCTGGTCGTCACCCCGCCAAGGCGATACTCTGGAACAGATGCACCACGCAACCGCAGACGAACTGAAAGAAATCTTCGCCCACTTCCGCGCCCATCGCGAAGTGTTTCCGCACATCCGGCAGGACGCTTTGCTGAGACGAATCCTAGCCGGACAATGTGTCTATGAGGATGGCGTGGTCATCACCTACCAAGCAATACAAAAAGCGCACTCGTGTCGGCGATGTTGAGGTGCCGCGTGGCGCTGTCATGCTTCACCAAATCGTGAACTCGGGGCAGTTCAGCGGTGCGGGTGGCAGAGTCTTCGAGAAGTTCTGTGCTGAGGTGGTCGTGCCATCCGGAGGAGACCTTTACTTAACCGTGCGCCGGGAGAACATGACGGCTTGCGCTTTCTACGAACGGCACGGGATGAAAGCGGTCGGGACGGTGATGTGGGCGGGTGGAACGATACCGGGGTTGGTTTTTCGCAAGAGCTTTTAACAAAAGAACGAACAACACGAACTCATGCAATTTAGCATTTTCTATAGACTCAAATGGCGATGGCCGCACGAATCTGCTGTTCTTCCGAGTGCCAATCTCCCATCTTGCGGTCCCAAAAGTCCTCGGGAATTTTGCCATCCAGCTTGTCCGAGTAAGCCTGATCCATGCGGCGGCGAACGGTT
>Ga0224528_1000100_pt1 | contig 70103 bp, 63 predicted proteins | sample CBST25metaG_2_FD_179888 | JGI IMG/M metagenome (GOLD analysis project Ga0224528, IMG submission 179888) | Peat soil microbial communities from Stordalen Mire, Sweden - C.B.S.T25 | ecosystem: Environmental > Terrestrial > Soil > Wetlands > Peat | place: Sweden: Norrbotten County, Stordalen Mire...
ACCGGTGAGTTTGTCTGGAATCTGGCCACGCGCCCATTGGCTGACGCCATGAATAACAGTTCGGCGTCGTTGGCCGCCGGCGAGGATGAATTTCAGTTCGCCGGTTTGACCCCGATTAAGGGCAATCGGGTCGCCGCGCATCGGGTGGCCGAGAGTCCGGTCAATTTTGAATGCCGGCTGACCCAGTGCATCCGCCTGCTGGATGCCGAAGGTCTGCAATTGGAAAGCTGGCTGGTGCTGGGCGAGGTGGTGGCGGTGCATATCGATAAATCGCTGCTCGATGCTAACGGCGTCTATCAAACCGCCGCCGCCCAACCTATTTTGCGCGGCGGCGGCCCCAGTGCTTATTATGGAATTTCCGATGACCAGCGCTTCGATTTAATCCGGCCGGATGATCGGGCGTAGTCGCTACCGTTGCGGCTCGAAAAACGACGGATACATTATTTTATTGGATAATCGTGTCTTATCACCTGGGCGAATTGCGCGCACATGGCCTCGTCCCCTTGCGCATTGGATGCGAGTATCCGTTCACCGTCGATAATGGTGATTTGCGCATTGAGATTGAAATCTGCGGCGGGTTGCGGCCGGTTGGCGGCGTGCTCCATACTGGTTTGCGCTTGTTGCCAGGCCTGTTCCACGGTCTGATTGCAGACGTGCGCCAGATAAGCGGGGTTGAAGCCCTCGCCGGTCAGGCTGCGCAATGTGTCGTCGTGGCTGACGCTATTGCCGGGTCGCCAGTAATGTTTGGCCAGATCAGGTCCGATGGCGGGATTGTCAGCCAGATAGCCGTCACGGGTAAGAAAGTAATGCCGGGTTTGCTCTACTGCCATCAGCGCCAGCAGATAGCCTTGATAGGAGCAGGCTGATTCCTGCGCTAACAGGTGGGGAATCGCCAGCAAGGGACGCGGGCTGCCTTCAATGCCGAGAATACGTTGCTCACATTCCCGGGCCAGTTGCGTGATGGCCTGCGGCGTTAATTGTTCATCATCCCATTGATACAAGGCCCACTCGAAATAAGGCACCAGCAGGATATGGCGTTCGTTAAAAGCGCGCATCGGCTGGCGGGCGGCGATTAAGGCATGAATCAACGCATCCGGCGGCGGCTCGCCGTGGCCGTTCAACGCGTAACGCTGCAGCCAGTCGGCGTCATCCAACAGACTGTCGCAAAACATGGATTGCGTTTCGGCATAGGCCATGGACGTCGGCGGAAATTCCTGCGAGAAGCAAGGCGCATTTTGTTGGATATTGGCGAAATGCGCCGCGTGACCCCCTTCATGAAATAAGGTGTTGATGCCGCTGATGCCGCTGCCCACTTGGTCGGGTTTCGCCAGACTGGTGAAATTGATCCGGGCCGGGAGCCACTGTCCATGCTGCCAGAAAGGCGGCACCGGGCCATGCATAAAACCGTTTTCGTATTTGTCTTTACGCACCAGCAGATCAAGCTGCAATTGCGCGCCGTTGAAACCGATATGCAACCGCTTAAAGCTATCGACCCAGCGGCGCAGCGATTCGGCAAACGGCAGGTAGGGGTCGATTTGCCGCGTCACGTCGCCCGCCGTGGCGAACCGGATATTCCACGGTTGCAAGGCTTGTGGTCCTTTATCCTTGGCCAGTTGCCGCAAGCTGCGCAGATTGGCGTCGCGGGTCTGTTGCTCGAAGGGGTCCAGAATAGCGAACAACTGCTCCGGCGTCATACGCTCGGTTTTATTAACTTTATAATCAAAATAATTCCGATAGCCCATCTGACGGGCGAAACGGTTGCGCAGACGCACCAGGGTGGGGAAGCCATTGCGCAGCAACCATTGCTCCAGTTCGCGTAACGCCTGCTGCGAGCTTTGACGGCCCTTTTCATCGGCGTTATTGGCTTGATTGGTCATTAGTTCGCCAAGTGTCGCCGGCACGCGCTCGCCCCGGTCATCAATATGGGTCAGTTGCAAGGTTTTACGGCGGGCATACAACTCATTTTCCGCCGCGACGATCTCATCCATCAGGGATTGCGCGCCGGCATCCTCAATCACATTGCAATCGAAAAAACGCTGCCATCCCCGCAAACCTTGCAGCAGGTCGTCCCGCTGCCGGCTTTGCGGCGCATGTTCCAGTTCGCTGAGATGAGTGCGAATTTCAGCGGGACGGCGAGGATCGGCGATAAAACGTTTATAGGCTTGTTCCGCCCGTTCGAAACGCTCGGATACCCCATCGCCGCCGATAGCCATATAATTTTGCCAAAACAGATCTTCTTTGGTCCGATGGACCAACAGATAGTCGCGATTCAGTGCATCAAAATAATCAAGCGCTTGTTGCATAGTGTTTTCTCTCGATTCTTTACACGATTACCTGACTGATAAAGCTCAGGGCTTGCTCCATCGACTCTGAACGGCCGGTGGCCAACAGACAACAGGCAAGTTGCAGTCTGATGGCTTCCGGCAAAGCGAACTCCCCGCGCAGACAGGCTTGCGCCCACTCGGCGGTGGACTTCGCATCGCGGGCTTCAGGCAGTTGTTCATCCGACGGCAAGGAATAAAGCGTGGGGTCCAGCAACAACCGCTGCTCGCCCTGATACAGATTATAGATTTTGGTCAGCCGGTAGGGATTGGCGTAAGTTTCGCCCTCGGTGCCATTCATCAGCAAGGCGCAGCTGTTGATGGCTTTATAAAAGTCGCCGACCCGGGTGATATATTCCGGATGCGAGACGCTGGACAAACGCCAGTGCAAATGATGATGAAACGGGGTCGCCAATTTCGCCAGGGTATGGGCGCTGTTTCTGACGCCCATGCGCCAACGCAACGTAAGCTGGCGGTCCAGCGCCGGGCATAATTGCGCGACAGGGATGAAAATTGGCAACCGGTCCATCACCAACGCGCTTTGCGCTTCGGCTTGCTCGGTTTGCCAGACAATGCCCAATTCACGGAAGATTTCCGCGCTGGTCACCCTGCCCGGATCGGCGGTTACGCCATGCACTACCACCGGAAAATCAAGCCGCGCCAAGGCCAGCGCCAGCAGCGGCGTTAAATTGGCTTGCTTGCGCGCGCCATTGTAACTGGGGATCACGATCGGCGGCGGCATATTCAACGGCGCCTGCAAAGCCATGACCTGCTCTTGCATCGCCTGGAAAAATCCCAGCATTTCAGCTTCGGATTCACCCTTGATGCGCAAGGCAATCAAAATACCGCCCAATTCCAATTCCGGCACATCGCCCGCCAGTATGGCCTGGTAAAGTTCACAAGCCGTTTCCTGGTCCAGATCGCGGGCATGATTTCTGCCGCGCCCGATTTCTTTGATTAATCTGCTAAAGTCCATAACCGACCATTGCCCGCCAAGCTCATCATTTTTTGGATAAATGCATCAACATTCCGAGAGCATAGTCACAGCGGAGGCTTTTTATCAAATGGTTCTTCCGGCATGTCCGGCTGTTCGATGGGAAATACCGGCAATGCCGCCAGTAATCTCGCGCCATAGGATTTGGTCAGCAAACGGCGATCATAAATGACTATTTCGCCAATGCAGGCATGACTTCGGATCAACCGGCCCACTTGCTGGATCAGGTTAAACGACGCGCTGGGCAGGCTTTGCACCTCGAAAGGGTGCCGTTTCTGGCTTTTAAGCCATTCGCCCTCGGTTAAAATAACCGGGCTGTCCACCGGTGGAAAGGCGATTTTATGAATATGCACCTGAGTCAACAACTCGCCTTTCAGATCCAGCCCTTCGGCAAACGACTGCAATCCCATCAAAACGCTGGTTTTACCTTGTTCTACCCGCTTACGGTGCTCTTCAATCAAACGATAGCGCGGCTGATCGCCCTGAACAAGCAGGATTGATCGAAATGTTTCGACCCGCGTCAGAAAAGCCTGCATGGCGCGATGACTGGCGAACAGCACCAGCATGCCGCGATGTTGCCCCTTACCCAGTTCGGCGCGGAAAAAACGCGCCATTTCGGCCAGATGCTCCGTTTCCTGGGCCATCACCGGTTCGGTCAGCATGCGTGGAATCAGCAATTTGCCTTGATGGCGGTGATCGAATGGCGAGTCCAGCGTAACAAACCGATCGCCGGCCCGCTGGTCCAGACCGCTCAGTTCCTGCAACCGGTCAAAGCTGTTGAGCGAACGCAAGGTGGCGGACGTCACCACTACGTGGGGTATTTTCGACCAGAGCAATTTTTCCAGTTGATCGCTGACCCGGATACCCACGCAATGCAAATAGAGATGCAGGCTATTATCATGCGCCGACCGGGTCAACCATTTGGATATGGGTGCGTTAGAGGCTTTTTCCTGCGCCGCCAGTTTCCACAGCCGGCTGGCGGATTCCCAAAAACCCAGGGCCCCGCTGACCTGCAACAGGGACTGATGCAGCCTGACGATATCCTGTTTGGCGGTACGCTCGCTTAAATCATCAAGCAGAAATTCCGCCAGCATGCGCAAGGCATCGGACAGTTTGTGCAAGGCGGTTGCCGTCTCGCTCATTACCGTCGGCAACTGGCCCATTTCGAAACGAAAGTCGCCTTCAATGCTATCGGCAGGCAAAAACGACAATGCATGCTGTTCAAACAGCAACGTGAGCCGGCGGATTTCTTCACAGTGGTTTTTCAGCCGTTCACCCTGGCTTAACCGCGGCGGTTTCGCCGGCTTGAATTGCACCAGTACCTGCTCGGTCAGGCGGGTAAACACATCCAGTTGATGGGAAATGAAACCGCTGGTGATTTCGCCGAAACATTCCAGCGCATCCCTCGCCACATCAGGCAAATGATGCCCTTCATCCAGCACCAGCAGCATATCCTGCGGACCGGGCAGCACCGATTCACTGTCCAGCGCCGCCATGACCAGCGCATGATTCGCCACCACCACATCGGCGTGCTCGATTTCCCTGCGGGCGATAAAAAAGGGGCACTCGCGAAAATAATGGCAATTGCGCCCGAGACAATTGGCTTTATCAGTGCTTAATTTGTTCCATAACGGGTCGGTCACCGATTTAGCAAAATGATCACGCAGGCCATCCCAGCTAAACGTCACCAAGGCCTGTTGCAATTTCACGCACAGAGCCTGTTCCTTGCCATCGGCCGGCGCCAATTCATCATCGAGAAATAATTTCAAATCCCCCTGAAACACGGTATCGGCCGCCAGCGCCGCCAGATTGCGCGGACAAACATAGCGCCTGCGCCCAAAGGCGGCGGTGAATTGCAGGTCGGGGATGATTTTTTTCAATAACGGCAAGTCTTTGCTGAAAATCTGATCCTGCAGCGCGACATTGGCGGTACTGACGACCAGGGGTTTGTTTTCGGCACGGCTGATGGCGATACCGGGTATCAGATAAGCCAGGGTTTTCCCCACGCCGGTCGGCGCTTCTATCACCAGGTGACGTTCGATATCGCCCGACAGCGCGCGGGCCACTTCGGCAATCATCTGCCGTTGCGGCGTGCGGGACAGAAAATCCGGGATAAATTTTTGCAGCGCTTTATACCAATCATGGATTTGCGCTTTGGTCACGGCGGACAACGGCATGAACATAGATTCTTTTTGGCTGAGAAGCGGTGATTGTCCCATAGTCCGGGCGTAACGTCAGCCCGATGCTGGATATATCTTCAGTCTTTATCGTCCAGCCCGTGCGCGCCGGCGCTGCAGCGCGGCGCTTGTATAGCCGGCGTCAGCCTTTATAATGAGTGCCGGCCCAGCGGTAAGGAATAGTATGAATCTGACAAAAGCGGTGGTTTTCTGCCTTATTTCCCTGCTAGCGCTCGGCGCCATCGGCGGCGTCATGTTGGCGGGTTATATTATCATCGTGCACAGTTGAGCTACGCTTTATCTTGCAAACCACAGCAGTGCGCCCGGTCACCCGCGTCACTGACCTGTATTGACGCGAATACATTAAGCTCATCATATCGCCGCCTTGCCGCCCGGCCAAATCCATTGGGTGAAAAAGGCGTACTTGATTCAGGCGCGACTGAATAACGCCAGCCAACGCTCGAACAGGATATCGCTGATCACCGCCAACAGGGCCACCAACACCGCTCCCTGCAGGATATAGGCGGTATTGAAACCGCTCAGGCCGATGATAATCGGCGAGCCCAACGTCTTGGCGCCTACGGTGGAGGCGATGGCGGCGGTGCCGATATTGATGATGACCGACGTGCGTATGCCCGAGATGATAACCGGCGCCGCCAGCGGCAATTCAACCTTGCGCAAGATTTGCCATGGCGTCATGCCGGCGCCGGCGGCGGTTTCCCGGATGGATTGCGGTACGTTCTCGATACCGGTGATCGCCCCCTGCACAATGGGCAGCAATCCGTAGAGCACCAGCGCGATAATCGCCGGCTGTTCGCTAAACCCCATCACCGGCACCGCAATGGCCAATACCGCCACTGGCGGGAATGTCTGTCCCACCGCGACGATGGTTTCCAGCAATGAGCGAAATTCGATGCCGGCCGGCCGTGTCACGCCGATACCGGCCCCCACGCCGACCGCCACCGCAATCAGACTGGATATCGCCACCAGTTGCAGATGGGCCCAGGTCAGCGAGGCAAAACTGTCTTGCAGATACACCGGCCGGTCCAGGGCCGGAAACAGCCAGGAAAAGAACCAGCCAAGCTGCGGCATGCCGAACATCAATCCCAGCAACAGCAGCATGCACCATAATAAGGGATCAGCGATGATACGACGCCACATCAGATCCGCCCTCCCCAACCGGTTTAACCAGATCGCCGAAGTGCAGCACGCCGACCCTTTTCCCCATGGCGTCGACCACCGGCAGTTGTTCGGTTTGCCGGGCGACGAATTCCGACAGGGCTTCACGCAGACTCATGGCGGCGCTGATGGCCTGGCCATCCATCATTTCGCCTTTGCGCGCCCGCTCCCCGGCCACGCCCAGCGCCAAGAGTTTAATACCGATATCGTTACGGCCGAAAAATCGCTCGACAAAGGGGTTAGCCGGTTTGGTCAACAACTCATAAGGCGCGCCCTGCTGAATGACTCGCCCTTGATCGAGCAGAACAATCCGGTCCGCCAGCGCCAGCGCTTCATCAATGTCATGGGTGACCAAAACGATGGTACGACCGGATAGCTGATGGATACGGGCGATTTCTTGCTGCAACGCGCCCCGGGTGACCGGGTCCAGCGCGCCGAACGGCTCGTCCATCAACAGGACTTCCGGATCGGCGGCCAGAGCGCGCGCGACGCCGACCCGCTGCTGCTGGCCGCCGGACAACTGATGAGGATAACGGCCGCGAAATTGCGCGGCGTCCAGATGCAGCAAAGTCAGCAATTCGGTTACCCGATCGCGGATTTTGGTCCGCGGCCATTTCAGCAATTGCGGCACAGTGGCGATATTCTGTTCCACCGTCCAATGCGGGAACAAACCGATGGATTGAATGGCATAGCCCATACGACGCCTTAATTCCTGCGGTTTAAAGCTGTGTATCTCATCGCCGGCGAACAGAATTTTGCCCTCATCATGCTCAATCAGCCGGTTGATCATTTTGAGCAGAGTGGATTTCCCCGAACCGGAAGTGCCGATAAGCACGGTGAATTCACCGGCGGCAATATTGAGGTTGAGGTGGTCCACCGCCGCCTTGCCATGAAAATATTTGCTGACCTGCTGAAATTGAATCATTGGCGTACCCGGTCCATAAAGGAAATGATCAGTTTAAACAGCGTATCCACCGCCACAGCCAGCGCGATGGCCGGTATAACGCCCAATAACACCAGATCCAGGGCGCTGCTGAGCAAACCTTGAAACATGAGCGCGCCTAACCCGCCGGCGCCGATTAACGCCGCCACCATGCCCATGCCCACCGTCTGCACGGCGATAACGCGCAAACCGGACAAGATCATCGGTAAGGCCAGCGGCGCTTCGACCCGAAAAAAAATCTGACCGCGGGTCATGCCCATGCCTAGCGCGGATTCGGTCACCTCGGCCGGCACCTGTTGCAAACCGGCATTGACGCTGCGCACCAGCGGCAATAAGGCGTATAGCACTAGCGCGATTAACGCCGGCGCAAGACCGATACCGCCGATGCCCGCATCATGCAACCAGGGCCAGGCCGTGGCCAAACCGCTTAACGGCGCGATCAGTAAACCGAACAGGGCAATGGCGGGAATGGTCTGGATAATATTCAGGGTTGAAAAAAGCACCGGCCGCAAACGACTCGAATGATGGCTGATAAACCCCAACGGAATCCCGATGACCATGGCCGGAACCAGGGTTCCGGCCAGTAAAATCAAATGCTCGCTGAACGCCTGCTGGAATACCTGCTGGCGATTGGCGTATTCCTTCATTAAAGATAATTGATCCAACGCGCCGCTGAGCAGCAACGCCGCCAGCGGCAACCAGATTTGCAGATTGGCCAGCACCCGCAGCGTATGGCTGGCGGTGACGCGGCCGATGGCGTCCGCCGCCATCAATAAACACAACGCGCACATTAGCCAGAACCCGCTGCCAAGCGACGTCCGCACCAGATCGCCGCCCGCCCCGGCAAGACGGGCCGCCGTTTGCCCAGCTAACGCCAACAAACAAAACAACAGCAATTCAGACACAACGGTCACCGCCACCCACACCGGACGCGATGGCGGAAGAAAACTCAAGGCCACCGACAATAACGCCGGCGCCAGCAACCATAGCCATCCGCCGCGCAGCAGCGCATGCAGAACAATGCCTGCGCCCGACAACAGGCGGTTGGGCGCATAATCGACGAACGGCAACCACAATCCCGCGACGAAAAACAAGGCCAGCAACGTCAAAAGGACAGGATTTTTAACCAAGATAAGCGATTCTCCCCGGCATTCGCCAGCAAGCTATTTCAGCCATTTTTTTTGCTGCAAATAATTAGCCGCGACTTTACTGGCATTTTGACCTTCCACCGCAATACTGGCGTTCAGCTTCTGTAAGGTCGGCGTATCCAGCGAGGCGAACACCGGTTTAAGCCATTGGGCGATGTCGGGATACTGTTTCAACACCGCTTCGCGAATGATCGGGGTCGGCGCATAGATTGGTTGCACATCGGCGGGATCGGTCAACGTATGCAATCCTAACGCGGCCACCGGTCCGTCGGTGCCATAAGCCATGGCGGCATTGACGCCGGACGTTTGTTCCGCCGCGGCCTTCAGCGTCACCGCGGTATCGCCGCCGGCCAAAGACAGCAATTGATCCTGCTTAAGTGTGAAATGATAGGCGGATTCAAAGGCCGGCAACGCATCGGGCCGTTCGATAAATTCAGCCGACGCCGCCAATTTGAACTTGCCGCCGTTGTTGAGGTAGCGACTGAGATCGGTCAGAGAATCAATATGCTGGTCCTTGGCCAAATCCTGGCGAATGGCGATGGTCCAGGTATTATTGGCCGGCGCCGGGTCCAGCCAGACAATATGATTCTTGTCATAATCGAGCTGTTTGACTTTCAGATAACCGGCATGGGCATTCCGCCAGACCGGATCTTTCTCGTCATTGAAAAAGAAAGCGCCATTGCCGGTATATTCGGGATAGATATCAATTTCGCCGGTGGTAATGGCGCCGCGCAGCACCTGCGTCGCCCCCAGTTGGGATTTATTGATGGTTTTCACACCATGGGACTCCAGCACCTGAACGATGATATTGCCCAGCAAGGAGCCTTCGGTATCGATTTTGGAACCAACGCGCACCGGCGACTGCGCCGCCTGCACGCCGCCGGCCAGACTCAGCAACACAGCGGCAAGGCCTAACAAACGTCCCTGACCAAAAAGAGGTGCCATGATGGATATTCCTTTTGAGGTTATTGTTGCGGATTAACTTCTCGCCACCAAACATATACTTCAAAATCATAGTGCAAAAGTCGGCATAATTATTTGAAAGAATGTTTATATGAAAGAATCTATAGGAATTAACACATCCATGGATGACAAAAATGGCCCCATCAAGAGGCCATTGTGTTTGTGAACAAAGGGACGCGGGTTTGAGGCTAACCTGCTAATCGCCCAACCCGCTTCGAGAGTGCCCAGCGATGCGCACCCATCCCGCACCGGGCGAATTAGCACATGCAAGCGGGGGGAATCCCGACACTCCCACTTGCCCTAGGCTTATCGCAATATGAATCGGGCGGTTTTGACCCTGGCCGAATCCAGCCCCACCATGACATCAACGGGGCCCGGTTCGGCAACCCATTGCATTTGCTGGTTATAAAATTTCAGTGCCTCGGCATCCAGCTTGAAAGTGACCAGTTTCGATTCGCCGGCTTTCAGGAACACCTGACGGAAACCGCGCAACATTTGCACCGGACGGCTGATGGATGCCGTGACATCATGAACATACAGCTGGGCGACGGTATTGCCATCGCGATCGCCGGTATTGGTCAAGGTAACGCTGACATTGATGCTGCCGTCACGCGCCATGGTCGGGCTGGACAGTTTGACAGCGGAAACGTTGAAATGGGTATAACTCAAACCATAACCGAACGGATAAAGCGGACCATTGGCCTCGTCATAATAATGCGAGGTGTATTTGTCCGGCGCCTGCGGGTCATATGGCCGGCCGGTAGGCAAATGATTATAATAAATCGGGATTTGTCCAACCGAACGCGGGAAGGACATCGGCAGCTTACCGGACGGGTTATAATCGCCAAACAGCACATCGGCGATGGCGTTGCCGCCTTCAGTGCCGCTGAACCACGTTTCCAGAATGGCATCCGCCTGCTGATCCTCATGGACCAGCGCCAGCGGACGACCATTCATCAACACCAGCACCAGAGGTTTCCCGGTGGCTTTCAGCGCCGCGATGAGCCGGCGCTGAGTATCGGGAATAGTGATATCGCTGCGGCTGGACGCCTCATGGGCCATCCCTTGCGACTCGCCTACCGCCGCTATAATCACATCCGCCCGTTTGGCGATAGTGACCGCTTCATCCAGCATGGCTTGCGAACTGCGCGCATCCAATTGCACCGCATGTTCATATTCATTAAGAAAAGCCACCAAATCCTGATGGTCGGTGATATTCGACCCTTTGGCATACACGATCGTCGCTTTGCCCGCTACCGCGTTGCGAATGCCCGCCACCAGCGTAACGGCTTGATCGACCCGGCCCGCCGCCGACCAACTGCCGATAATATCGCGCTGGCTATCCGCCAACGGCCCAATCACCGCGATGGTGCCCTGTTTTTTCAGCGGCAGAATCTGCAGGCGATTTTTCAGCAAGACCAAACTCTGACGCGCCACTTCGCGCGCTTCGGCGCGATGGAGCCGGCTTTCAGCATTGGTGTCGACGGGATCGCTGCCCACCGGTCCCAAATGACTGTAGGCGTCGCGAAACAGCCCCATGTCGTATTTGACATTCAACACATGGCGCACGGCATCATTGATTTCCGCCTCGCTCACTTGGCCGCTTTTCACCAAACCGGGCAGGTAACGGCTGAAATACTCATCGCTCATGCTCATATCGATACCGGCATCCAGCGCGATTTTCACCGCTTGCTCCGGCGTGCTGGCCACGCCATGTTTCATCAGTTCCTTAACCGCGCCATGATCGCTGATGGTGATTCCGCTAAAGCGCCATTGCTGGCGCAAAAGATCTTTCAGCAACCAGACGTCGGCGGTGGCCGGCGTGCCGTTGATGGTATTGAGCGCCACCATGACGCCGCCGCTGCCTGCATCGAGCGCCGCCTTGTAGGGAGGCAGATAATCCTGGAACATCCGTTGCGGGCTCATATCGACGGTGTTGTAGTCCCTTCCGCCTTCGGCCGCGCCATATAAGGCGAAATGCTTGACGCTGGTCATCAGGGAATGCCGGTCGGCAGGGTTTTTGCCCTGCAGCGACTGCACCATCACCCGGCCCATTTCACTGGCCAGGAAAGTATCTTCGCCCAAACCTTCCGATACCCGGCCCCAGCGCGGATCGCGGGTAATGTCCACCATGGGCGCCCAAGTCATATTCAGACCGTCTTCGCTGCCCTCGAACGCGGCGATGCGGCCGCTCAACGCCACCGCGTCCAGGTTCCAGGTGGCGGCCAGCCCCAGACTGATGGGGAACACCGTCCGCTGGCCATGAACGATATCATAGGCGAAAAATAACGGAATTTTCAGGCGGGGCAGTTGCATCGCCTGATCTTGCATCGCGCGGATATCGGGACGGGTGACGGTATTGAAAATGGCCCCCACCTGACCTTTTTTGATCATTTCCCGAATAACTTCTTTAGGATTATCCGGCCCGACGCTGATGAGCCGCAATTGACCTATTTTTTCCGGCAAGGTCATCTTTTGCAGCAATGCATTGACAAAAGCATCCCGGGGCAAATCGGGGGAAGGAAGTTGGGAGTTGTTTTGATCCGCCAGGGCGGGATTGAGCGCTAATGCTGCAAACAGGCTTATTGAACACAGCCATTTCATATAAATATTCTCACCATCACAAAAATAAACCGGGTCTGAGCCCGGTTATGGATTTTTTTAAACTATGCCACCAAGGCCGATAAGGCTCAGTGTAGCCCATCACAGTGTTGAAAAGGTAACGTTAAATGATTGAAAGTATTTGTTTCCGGTTGATGAAAATAGCAACAACCGAGGCCGTAAAGCAAACAAAACCGCCCCGGTTAAACGACAACCAAGGATTTACCCATGCTGTTATCGGCGGCGGTAGACAGTTGATTGTTTTATTGATATAGGGTAATCAACGTCGATGCGCCGGCTGAAGAACTGTTGCCCCTCCGCCGCGATGGGGCGATACCCGCCTGGTACCGACGTCCGATACAGGGGCATTATGCCCGTATAGACACGATCAACAGGGAGTTAATGATGCCGAACCTCTCGCCATATTCATCGCCGGTTTTTATCGCGCAGCTAAGCGCCCTTGTCGGACGGCGCAATGTCCTGACCAGCGAACGCCAAACCCAGCGTTACCGCAAAGGTTTTCGTTCCGGCAGCGGCCCGGCGCTGGCGGTGGTGCTGCCCGACTCGTTGTTGACATTATGGCAGGTGCTGGAAGCCTGCGTTGCCGCCGATAAAGTCATCATCATGCAATCGGCCAATACCGGGCTGACCGAAGGATCAACGCCTAACGGCGCGGATTATGACCGCGAGGTGGTTATCATCAGCACCCGCCGACTGGGCGGGATACAAATCCTTGATGAGGGGCGCCAGGTCATCGCGCTGGCAGGCAGCACGCTGTACCAGCTGGAATTCGAACTGAAGCCCTATCACCGGGAGCCGCATTCGGTGATAGGGTCATCTTGCCTTGGCGCCTCGGTCATCGGCGGCATCTGCAACAATTCCGGCGGCTCGCTGGTCAAACGCGGGCCGGCCTATACCGAAATGGCCCTGTATGCCCAGATCAATGCGGAAGGGTCGCTGGTTCTGGTTAATCATTTGGGCATCGAGCTGGGTTCCTCGCCGGAACATATATTGACCCGGCTGGAAAACCGGCAATACGGTCAGACGGATATCCAGCCAGCTGCGCACGCCTGTTCCGATCAGGATTACCAGCAGCGGGTGCGTGATGTGCAAGCCGATACGCCGTCCCGTTTCAACGCCGATAAGCGCCGTTTGTACGAAACCTCCGGCAGCGCCGGCAAACTGGCGGTTTTCGCGGTGCGTCTGGATACTTTCCCCGTTGAAGAGCGGCAACAGGTATTTTATATCGGTACCAACCATCCCCAGGTGCTGACCGATCTGAGGCGGGACATTCTTTCCCGCTTCAGTCAATTGCCGGTGGCGGGCGAGTATATGCATCGCGACTGCTTTGATATCAGCGCCGTGTATGGCAAAGATACGTTTATCATGATTAACCGGCTCGGCACCGACCGGATGCCGTGGTTATTCCAGTTGAAAGGCCGAATCGACGCCACGCTCAATGCCTTGCCCTGGCTGCCCTCGCAATTGACCGACCGGCTATTGCAAGGCCTGAGCCATTTGTGGCCCGACCATCTGCCGCAACGGCTAAAAGAGTATCGCGACCGTTATGAACATCATTTGATGCTGAAAATGTCCGGCGCCGGCATTGACGAAGCGCGCGAGTATCTGGCCGATTATTTCAGCCGCGCGCCGGGCGAGTATTTTGTCTGCACGCCGGAAGAAGGCAATAAAGCGTTTCTACACCGTTTCGTGGCGGCCGGCGCCGCGGTGCGTTATCACGCCATTCATAACAATAAAGTGGAAGATATTCTGGCGCTGGATATCGCCTTGCCGCGCAACGAGACGCAATGGTTCGAAACACTGCCGCCGGAAATCGAACGCCAACTGGTCGCCAAGTTGTATTACGGCCATTTTATGTGTCATGTTTTTCATCAGGACTATATTGTCGCCAAAGGGGTCGATACCCATGCCCTCAAGCAACAGATGCTGGCGGAACTGGACAAACGGCACGCCGAATATCCAGCCGAACACAATGTAGGCCATCTTTACCAGGCCAAGCCGTCCCTGGCGGCCTTCTACCGCCAGACCGATCCCACCAACAGCTTCAATCCCGGCATTGGCAAAACCAGCAAACTCAAACACTGGCATGAGTGAACCCCGATGAGCTTACATTGGTAAGTGATTCGTGTGAATGAGGGCGGCCAACGAACCTGCGGCGCGAAAGATGACGGCTAATACCCTATAGCTTTCGTGTTGCAGGCAGGCGGCAACCGAAAGAACCCGATGAGCTTACATTAGTAAGTGATTCGGGTGAATGAGGGCGGCCAACGAACCTGCGGCGCGAAAGATGACGGCGAATACCCTATAGCTTTCGTGTTGCAGGCAGGCGGCAACCGAAAGAACCCGATGAGCTTACATTAGTAAGTGATTCGGGTGAATGAGGGCGGCCAACGAACCTGCGGCGCGAAAGATGACGGGTATTTTTTGGGGTTGGATCTATAAGTATTATAAGGGGGCTTGGCAAGTGCCATCACCTTTGCAATACTGCTTTGCAGTGTAACAAGCCATGATCGGTACCTACAGGAGTTGACGATCACTTTAAACGGGATTAAGTCTTGCTCCCGCAGGAAAGTCCGACGGGCTTTCCGCTAGTTTCATGGCCCTCAGGGATGATCGGTTCTTCTTATTTGACAAGGCACCGACTCACTTATGAAATATGTCATTATTGGAACAGGCAATATCAGCAAGACCTATGTTGGCGCGTTGCAATCTTTACCGTCCAGCGAACTGATCGGATTTATTTCCCGCAGTAAAACTACCGGCAACAATGCTTATGGCCTGCCTTGCTGGCCAACCTTGGCGGAAGTCAATGTTCCGTTTGACGCCGTTATTATCACTACGCCCAATGGCCTGCATCACCAGAATGCCATTGAAGCCGCCCGTCTGGGTAAACATATATTGGTGGAAAAACCGCTGGCCATTACCAGCGACACCATGGATAGCATGATTGCCGCAGCGGCTGAACATCATGTGGTGCTGGCCGTTTCTTATCAACGCCGCACCAATCCCGATAATCAGGCGGTGAAGGCATTGATGGAACAAGGCGCGTTCGGCCGGATTTACTCAGCCGACCTCAGTTGCCGGTTCTGGCGGGACCAGAAATATTATGATAGCGCGCCCTATCGCGGCGGTTACGCCCTTGATGGCGGCGGCGTGTTTATGCAGCAGGCTTGCCACAATATCGACAATTATATCTGGTTGTTCGGTATGCCGGAGCATTTGGAAAGCGAGTTGGCCACCTTCGCCCATAATATCGAGTCCGAAGATCACGGCGCGGTATTGATGCGTTACGCCAACGGCATGATCGGCACTATGGTCGCATCCACCTGCGCGCCTCCGGGATATCCACCGCGGCTGGAAGTCAGTTGCGAAAAAGGCACGTTCACCCTGTTGAACGACTGCATCAGCGAATGGCACATCGAAGGCGTCGCCAATCCGGCCAGCCCGGTGCCGCCGGCTGAAGACCTCGGCGCCAGCAGCCCGGCTATCACGGACTTCTCCCGGCATGCCGCGGTATTGAGCGATTTTGAACGCGCTGTCGAACAAGGCGTTACGCCGTTGGCCGATGGCAACGATGCTCGCCGGGCAACCGAGCTGATTTTGCAGATCTATCGCTGTCACAAGAGGGGAAATTAATGCTTCAGCTCAGAGCCGCCCGTATTGATGAGTTGGATAAACTCACAGAGCTCTGTTGGCAGTCGAAAGCATTATGGGGATATGACGATAACGCCATGCGATGCTGCAAGGAGAAACTGACGTTTCAACCCGCGGATATCGATAATACGCTTATCTATGTCGCCGAGAGCGGCGACAATCTATTGGGCGCCGCTCAATTATATTTCAATAACGACATCGCTTTTCTCCAGCGATTATTCGTTGCTCCCGCTTATATCAAACATGGCATCGGCAAGGCGTTGTTCGGCTGGTCGCTGAAAGCGGCGCACCATGCCGGCGCCAAACGTTTATTAATAGATTGCGATCCGCAGGCGTCCGGGTTTTTCCTGCGGATGGGCGCGCGCGAAGAGGGGATGGCCGATTCCAGCTCGATTCCCGGTCAGCGAGCGCCCCGCTTCAAAGTCACTCTATCATCCTGCCGATCTCCATCGGCGGGGTAATTTCCATTGGAGACGAGTCCCTTCGCCATCCGAAATTCCGCCATACCAAAACAAGGGAGTCGCGCACGTGTACGAACTGCATATTGCCAATAAAAATTATTCTTCCTGGTCGCTTCGACCCTGGCTGCTCATGAAAGCGCTGAATATCCCCTTTATTGAAACAATACACCCATTCCAAGGGACGGATAGCAGCAGTGTTTTCCGTCACTTTTCACCATCCGGACGGGTGCCGGTACTTTATGACGGCGCCAGAGCTATCTGGGACTCGCTGGCCATTACCGAGTATCTGGCGGAGATCCATGCCGGCGTCTGGCCGCAAGAATATCAGGCCAAAACCTGGGCGCGCTGCGCCACGGCGGAAATGCATGCCGGTTTCACAACCTTGAGGTCGATGTGTCCGATGAATTGCGGGCTGCGAGTGCAGCTTGATAAGATGCCCTCCGCTTTATCCGCCGATCTTGATCGGCTGGATACCTTATGGCAACAGGGTTTGACGCAATTTGGCGGCCCGTTCCTCGCCGGTCCGGATTTCAGCGCCGTCGATGCGTTTTACGCGCCAGTGGTTTTTCGTATTCAAACTTATGCGCTGCCGCTGTCGGCCGTCTCTCGGCAATGGTATGAAACCATGCTGGCTTTGCCGGCATTACAGCTTTGGTATCAAAAGGCGTTGGCAGAAGAATGGCGGGAAGAAAGTCACGAAGCGGAAAGCCTGCGGTCCGGCAAACTGCTTGAGGATTTCAGAAAACCCCAGTAACGGGGGACTTGGGCCGGTTGGCAGCCGGCCCGTCACGCAGGTTAATCCATCATGCCATTTTGCTCGGCGCTGTTTAACGCCGTCTGTCCAGGCTGATGGGCTTTCTGTTTTTTGTAGCTCATCGCGGCAGCGGGGACCGGCGAGGATTTGCCGGTTTCCAGCCAGGTGCGAATACGGTTGGCGTCGGCGAAATGCGTGAATTTGCCATACGCGTCCAGCACCACCAAACCCACCGGCCGATGATTAATTACGGTACGCATCACCAGACAATGGCCCGCCTGATTGGTAAACCCGGTTTTGGTCAACTGTATGGTCCAGTCAGGCCGATAAACCAGATGGTTGGTGTTACGAAAAGGCAAGGTATAAGACGGGTTGCTAAAGGTCGCCATGGTTTCGTGCGTGGTGCTGAGCTGACTCAGTAGCGGGTAATTTTCACTGGCGATAAGCAATTTGGATAAATCACGCGCCGTCGAAACATTGTTGATGGATAACCCGGTAGGCTCCACATAATGGGTATGCGTCATGCCCAAAGATTGCGCTTTGGCGTTCATGGCGGCGATAAATGCCGGATAACCACCCGGATAATGATGAGCCAGACTGGCCGCCGCGCGGTTTTCCGAGGACATTAACGCCAGCAGCAGCATATTATGCCGGCTGATTTCACTACCTACCCGCACCCGGGAGAACACCCCGTTTAATTCCGGCGTCTGGTGAATATCCACCGAAATAATTTCATCCATCGGCTGATGCGCGTCCAGCACGACTATCGCGGTCATCAATTTGGACAACGAAGCAATCGGCACCACTTTATCCGCATTGGCGGAATATATCAGGTGATTATCGTCCATATCCATAACCACGGCGCTGCCGGAAGCTATCATCAGAGAAGAAGACAATGGCGACGGCTCGGCATTAACCGCAGCCTGTACATCGCTGGCCACCATATTACCAAGGGTAAAAAGCGACACGCCAAAACATGCGACACGAAAGAAAGATAACATTATTCATTACCTGAAAATGACAACGGAACCGCAAGATTGGGGCATAGTATATCCGATTATGGAAAAACGAAAATCGCTTGCCGCTTGTATTTTTTTGTCACGAAATTATTTTTTTTATTATTGACAACTTATTATTTGTTTTAAAGCCGCTACAGGCCTTCCGCCACGGATGTATCGCGACTGATATAAGCTTGTCAAAAATAAGTTATTCAATGATATGAAGCAGCAAAAAAAGTATTTCAGACCTAAGGTCATGCTTGCTCTCATCAATATAAACCTGATAAATCCCCACCGGGAAATATGTGTTGCGTCTGCTGAATTTGCGTTAATTAACGATTAATCAGTACCGGCTGTTTGTCGAGGACAAAACAGAAAATACCAATGGCCAACATATAGCATCCCCAGATAGTCAGCCCCATGGTCACCACCGAGGTACCGCCGATACCGGTTACCGGCACGCTAATGGCGCCGAGGGTAAACATTACCACGCCTATCATCGCCGATGCGCTGCCGGCATTTTTGCCCTGACTTTGCATTGCCAGCGAGGAAGCCAACGTGCCGATCATGCCGTTTATCATCACGGTGACGAACAGCGCCACCAGGATCAGAGGCAACGGCAGCGCCAACGCGCCGCAGGCCAATAATGCCACCGAAGCCAGTCCCGCTATGGTAAGCGCATATTTCAGCAGTATCAGTTCGCTGATCCTTTTACTGCAATGGGCGGCGATTTGCGCGGCGGCAATCAATCCCAAGCCGTTAAGGGCAAAACAAAAACTGAAGGTTTGCGGACTCAGCCCATAAATTTGTTGTAATACAAATGGCGAGGCGCCGATATAAGCGAACATCGCCGCCATACTGAAACCCTGTGTCAGGCATAAACCGATAAATTGCCGCTGGGTCAAGAGTTGAACGATTGTGCCAAAGACTCTGAACAAGGACGCCTGGCTGCGGTGCGCCGCCGGCAGCGTTTCCCGTAATCGCCGCGCGCTCAACAGAAGCAACAGCAAGGCCACAACCGAAAGTACCAGAAACAATCCGCGCCAATTCATCCAGGAAAGTAATGCGCCGCCGAACACCGGCGCGACAATGGGCGCCAAGCCGTTGACCAGCATCAACAAGGCGAAAAACCGGGTCAACGCATAACCATTGTACAGATCGCGCGCTACCGCGCGCGCCAGAACCGCGCCGCCCGACCCCGCCAATCCCTGGATAAAGCGAATCGCCAATAATTGATCGATATTTCGAACCAGCGCGCAACCCACCGAGGCCAGGAATAACAATAACAGCGAGGCCAGCAAGGGCCGCATTCGTCCGAATTTATCGCTTAGCGGACCGAAAACGAGCTGACCCAGGCCCAGACCGAAAAGACAAGCGGTTAGACTCAGTTGCGCGTCGGCGGTACTGGCGGACAAACCATGGGCCAATTGCGGCAAGGAGGGCAGATAAAAATCGGTACACAGCGGCCCCATGGCGGCCAGCGCGCCCAGTACCAGGGTGAAACTCATTTTTTGTCGTGACATTGCCATTGCGATATCCCTATTGCTGAAAGTTTCCCTCTCAGGACGAACATCATTATCGGGCGGAACTGCCTTTAGCCGAATGATAATATGACGTTGTCAGTTTTTCTTCAGCTTGCCTGGCGATTATCCGCACATTTTGGCAAAAACCGGCGGGTATCATCCCCTGACATAAATTTTAACGATTTTCAATTTTTTTTCCCATCCTCCGTTGCGTCACTATGCCAACGCTTTAGGAACGGGTCAAAGATGCTTATGATTGCCATGCGGATTATGCCGAAAAAACGGCGATGCACCGGCAAGGTTTGCAGTTTTGCTATAATTCGGTTTAATCGACTAAGCAATTCTCTGTTAATCACCGACGCAGCGTGTTGCTGCCGATATCTTGATGGGGCCTATGGATAGCAACAATAACGACAGTTCACATGGTGCACTGCCTGCGGGGGAAGACCGCCGCAATAACGACAATCAGAGCCAATCATCTGCCGAACAACGCAAAGAAAATCAACAACCCGGTCAAAAGGACGACAAACAGGATGAGGGATCGAAGCCAGCCACAAAAGGTCCGGGCCGAAAACCGCTGATCCTGCTGGGCATCGTGGTAGTGATTTTCATTGTGGTCGGGCTTTTTTTCTGGCTTACCACCCGCAATGAGGAAACAACGGACGACGCCTATACCGACAGCGATGCGGTCACGGTGGCGCCCAAAATTTCCGGTTATGTGGTGAATCTGGCGGTCAGGGACAATCAACGGGTGCGTAAAGGCGATCTGTTGATACAAATCGACCCGCGGGATTATATCGCCCAACGGGATCAGGCGTTGGCGCAACTGGGCCTGGCCGAGGCGCAACTCCATCAGGCCGAGGTGCAGTTGGCATTGGCCAAGGTGCAATATCCGGCGCAATTGGCGCAAGCGCAAGCGCAACTTGTGCATTCCCAGGCCAATCTGCAAAATGCCGAGGCGGACTACCGGCGGCAACGCGGCGTGGATCCCCGCGCCACCACTCAGCAAAACATCGATAACGCCAATGCGCAATTACGCTCGGCCAACGCCGATGTCTCCAGTGCCCGAGCGCAGGTGGACGTGGCCGCACAGGTGGGTTTGCAAGTACGTCAGGCCGAAACCAATGTCGAGGCGCGGCAGCAACAGGTGCAACAGGCCAAAGCGCAACTGGAAACTGCTGACCTGAATCTGTCTTATGCCGATGTCCGCGCGCCGTTCGATGGTTTCGTCACGCGCCGTAATGTGCAACCCGGCATGCTGGTGCAGGCTGGCGGCGCGCTATTATCCATCGTCTCGCCGGAAGTCTGGATCACCGCCAACTTCAAGGAATCGCAATTGGAACATATGCGGCCGGGAAACCGGGTGGATGTTTCCATCGATGCGTTTCCCAATATGCTATTGCATGGCCATGTCGATAGTGTGCAGCAAGGTTCGGGTTCGCGCTTTTCGGCGTTTCCCGCCGAAAACGCCACCGGCAATTTTGTCAAAATAGTGCAGCGGGTGCCGGTGAAAATCGTGATCGATAGCGGTTTGGATCCCGCCATGCCGCTGCCGCTCGGATTATCGGTTACACCCAAGGTGTTCCTGAAATGAGCGATGAACGACACTGGCAGCCGACTGGTAATCCGTGGGTTGTGGCCTGGGTAGTCACCTTGGCGGTATTCATGGAAATTCTCGACACCACCATTGTTAATGTCGCGCTGCCCCATGTCGCCGGCACATTATCGTCCAGCTATGATGAATCTACCTGGGTATTGACCTCCTACCTGGTGGCGAACGGTATTGTATTGCCTATTTCCGCCTTCCTGAGCCGGGTATTCGGCCGCAAGCAATATTTTTTGCTGTGTATCGCCATGTTTACCGTCTGCTCGTTTCTGTGCGGTATGGCGACCGAACTTTGGCAAATGATCCTGTTCCGGATTCTGCAAGGCTTTTTCGGCGGCGGCTTGCAGCCGGTTCAGCAGTCGGTGCTGCTTGATTATTTTAAAGGCAATGATCGCGGCAAAGCCTTTGGCCTGTCCTCGATCGCCATCATTGTCGCCCCGGTAATCGGCCCGACGCTGGGCGGCTGGATCACCGACAATTACAGTTGGCGCTGGGTATTTCTGATCAATATTCCCATCGGTATTTTCACCCTGATGGCCATATACCAGTTTCTGGAAGATCCGCCATGGGAACAACGGGTAAAAGGCAGCACGCTGTCCATTGATTATACCGGCATCGGTTTAATTGCCCTTGGCCTGGGCTGTTTGCAGGTGATGCTCGATCGCGGCGAAGACGACGATTGGTTTTCCTCCGGTTTTATCCGCCTGTTTGCGGTTCTTACGGCGGTAGGTCTGGTGGGCGCGATTTACTGGCTGCTTTACGCCAAAAAACCGGTGGTGAATCTGCGTTGTCTCAAAGACCATAATTTTTCCGTGGCCAGCCTGTTGATGGCCGGCATGGCGATGATCCTCTATGGCAGTTCGGTGGCGATACCGCAACTGGCGCAACAGGTGCTGGGGTATACCGCCACCTTGTCCGGCCTGGTGATGTCGCCGGGAGCGATTCTGATCGTGTTATCCATCCCGCTGGTGATCAAATTAATGCCGATAGTGCAAACCCGCTGGCTGGTGGCATTCGGTTTTTCGTTGCTGGCATTCGCATTTCTCTATTCCAGCCGTCTGGCGCCAAACGTGGATTACCTTACGCTGGTGATGATGCGCAGCGCACAATCCATCGGGCTGGGTTTTCTGTTTGTTCCGCTGACCACCATCGCCTATATTTCACTGCCGCAGCAACTCAATGCCGATGCCTCGGCCTTGTTCACCATGTTTCGCAACGTGGCCGGATCGATTGGCATTTCGTTGTCCACCGCCACCATCACGGAACGATCCCAAATCCACAGCGCTTATCTGTCGGAACATATGACCCCGCTTAGCGAGCCGTTCCAGCAGGCCATCAATAACGGCGCGCTGGCGGTGCGCAACTTCGCCCTGCAACTTGGCGACCCGGTCCAGGTCGCAACCGGCCAGATGTATAAGCAATTGATTCTGCAAGCGCAGATTTTATCCTATGTCGATATTTTCTCCATCTGCGCGCTGGTGGCTTTTATCCTGATTCCTTTTTGTATGTTGCTTTCGCCGGTTAAAAGCGAAGGCAGTCCAGGAGTTCATTAGTATGCCGGTTAACTGTTTAACCTTGCGGACCGGGCGTAAGCTGACGCGACTGACGCCGGTTCTGCTGACGGCGATAATCACCGCCTGTTCGGTCGGCCCGGATTACACTTCGCCGTCCGCCGTCGCCCCGTCCGCTTTTCACAACCTCGACGGCCAGGATCGCAACCAGACCGCCTCCACGGCGCAGGCCTCATTGCCCGACCCCCTCTGGTGGCGAACCTTTAACGATCCGCAGCTTAACGCGCTGATTGATCGCGCCATTGCCGGTAATATCAGTCTGCAACAAGCGGTATTACGCATCGCCGGCGCCCGCGAACAGACAATACAGGCCGGCGCCGCCGCTCTGCCGTCAGTTGAGGCGAAAGCCAGCGCGCAACGGGAACAATTGGGACTGGCCGGCGAGCTTGATTCAATGCATGTCAACTCCGCCGCCGCCAATCTCAGCCCGCAATTGGCATCCCAGCTCGATAGTCTGACCCAGCCGGTCAGCCTTTATCAGGGCAGTTTCGATGCCAGCTGGGAGCTGGATCTTTGGGGAAAGGTCCGCCGTTCGGTGGAAATGGCCAAAGCACAGACACAGGCCTCGGTCGAAAACCGCAACGATGCGCTGGTTTCGCTGGAAGCGGAAGTGGCGCGGACCTATATTCAGTTGCGCGGCGCTCAGCGCGTGACGCAGACCATCGAAACACAAATCGATATCGCCAGCCAAACGCTCGAATTAACCCGCAGCCGTCAACAACATGGCCTCGCGCCGCAATATGACGTGGAAAACGCCGGCGCGCAACTGGGTTCATTACGCGCGCAATTACCGCAGTATCAGTCGCAACAGCGCCAGGCTATGAACGCCCTGGCGGTGTTGCTGGGACAAGCGCCAGGCACGCTGGACAGCGAATTGGCCCCGATCAAGCCCTTGCCGGCCATTCCAGCCCAAGTCGCGGTAGGCGTGCCTTCCACGCTAGCGCGCCGCCGGCCCGATATCCGTCAGGCTGAAGCCAATCTGCATGCGGCTACCGCAAATATTGGCGTTTCAGTGGCGCAATTATTCCCGGATCTGTCGCTGACCGGACAATTTGGTATGCGCAATACCGACGCCAGTTATCTGACCGACTGGAGCAGTCATTTCTACAGTTACGGCCCTCAGGTTTCCTTGCCGATCTTCCAGGGCGGACGTCTGGTCTCCAGTGTGCGTCTGGCTCGCGCGCAACAGGCCAATGCGGTATTAGCCTATCGCCAGGCCGTATTAACGGCGTTGCAGGATGTGGAAAACGCACTGGTAAGTTATCACGCCGATCAACAACAGGTGGATGGCCTGCAACAAACCGTGGCGTCATTACAAAACGCGTTTAACCTGGCGGGAGATAGCTACCGGCAGGGCATCAGTTCATTTATCAATATGCTGGACGCACAGCGCCAATTAGCGCAAGCCCAGCAGCAAATCGCCAGCGCGCAAGTACAGACCAGCATCGATCTGGTGTCGTTGTATAAAGCGCTGGGCGGCGGATGGGAACCTTACCGTCAGTTTACCCTGCCCCACTACCCGGTTTTCGGACCGGCGCAAACGGTAAATAACGCCGGGCAGGTTCGCTAAAAATCCAGAAAAGACAAGGGTTAATTTTTTACGCTAAAAAATATTTGATCTCCATCACAAATTTTTGTAGCGCAAGACCAGAAAACAGGAGAAAATTACGTCAGGTTGATTTTATGGAGGTCAATTTTTCATGGGTACTCTTACCGCAGGCTTGTTGATGATGCGCTGGGAATTGCTCAGTGCGGTTATGATGTTTTTTGCCAGCACGTTGAATGTCATCTGCCGCAAAGCCAGTAAAAATGCGCTCGCTTTTATCCTCAGTGGTGTTGGCATCAGCATGGCTTGCTGGTTTGTTACCGGGCTGCTGGGCATTACCCTCTCGATGGAATTGGCGTCCTGGCGGGAAATCTGGGCCGGCATGAAGGAATTGGGCGTTTATATCATGAACCATACGCCGCCGGACTGGCAAATGATCTAATAGCCTGGCGGTCAAACGCCAAGGGATCGCCATCTGAGTTTTGCTATTACCCTTGATCAACAGCCAGGCATTGTTCAAAAAATGTGTTGCCCTTTACTGTACCAATCGGTACAGTTATATCTCCTTCAAGATAACAGGATGACGCCATGACCAGTCTCGCCCCACCCTTCACTCTTGCAACCGCCACCACCAAAGTTCGTCTGGCGGAAGACGGCTGGAATAGCCGAGACCCTCAACGGGTGTCTCTGGTGTATTCAGAAGATACGCAATGGCGCAACCGCGCCGAATTTGTCAATGGCCGCCGGGAAGTGGTGGCATTTTTGTCCCGCAAATGGGCCAAGGAATTGGATTATCGGCTCATCAAGGAATTATGGGCATTCAACGAAGCCCGCATCGCAGTGCGTTTCGCTTACGAGTGGCACGATGACAGCGGCCAGTGGTTTCGTTCCTACGGCAATGAAAATTGGGAATTCAACGAGCAAGGCTTGATGTTTCGCCGTTTCGCCTGCATTAACGATTTGCCCGTCGCCGATAAGGATCGCAAATTTTTCTGGCCGCTCGGACGCCGTCCGGACGATCATCCCGGATTGTCCGCTTTGGGTTTATAAGAGAGGGATATTGCAGGTTGGATAGTCCAGACAACGCCAAGACAGCGCTGGTGGCCCGGATTGCCGAAATATTTCGCGAATTCGGCTATGAGGGCGCCTCGCTAAGCCGGATTACTGAGGGCACTGGTCTGGGAAAAGGCAGTCTTTATCACTTTTTCCCGGCCGGTAAAACCGAAATGGCCGCTGAGGTTTTGCTGCATATCGATCGGTGGTTCAGCCGGCGGATTTTTCAACCGCTGGAACAAGCCGACGCACTGACCGGCTTCGATGACATGTGGCGGGCGGTGGATGACTATTTTCTCGCTGGACGCCGAATTTGTCTGGTGGGCGCTTTTGCCGTGGATAGCACCAGGGATCGTTTCGCCGCTGCCATCAATGGTTATTTCACCCGTTGGATCCAAGCATTGCAACAGGCGCTGCGACATGCTGGCCTCAACAGCGCCGAAGCGGCCGCCCTGGCCGAAGACGTTGTGGCCGGCATCCAGGGCGCATTGATCCTGGCTCGCGCCCTGGATGATACGGATTTTTTTACCCGTAACCTGCAACGCTTGCGTCAACGGCTGGAATTAGCGCTCGTGCGACAATAGCCTGATGCAGCCCAATACTTTCTCTGGTTTTTATTTTCAGCCTGCGGGAAACATGCCAGTATGGTTTGCCATTAGCTAACCTTTGAGAACGCCTATGCTGACCATTCTGGGCAGATCGTCATCCATCAATGTGCGTAAAGTCCTTTGGGCTTGCGCCGAATTGAACATTCAATATGTCCGTGAAGATTGGGGCGACGGATTCAGGTCAACCCACACCGCTGAATTTCTCGCACTGAACCCTAACGCCCTGGTGCCGGTTATCAAGGATGAGGATTTTGTCTTGTGGGAATCAAACAGTATCATTCGCTATCTCGCCCGCGCCTATCGGGGCGAAACCTTATATCCGGCGGCGCCGAAAAAGCGCGCCGTCATCGATCAGTGGATCGATTGGCAGGCATCACAGCTCAACCCCGCCTGGCGTTATGCGGTCACCGCGCTGATTCGCCATTCCCCTGCGCATCCTGATCCCGAGAAAATCGCCGATTCCGTCGACAGTTGGTCCGGGCAAATGTCCATACTTAATCGGCAACTCGAAAACACCGAGGCCTATGTGGCCGGGTCAGAGTTTACCCTGGCGGATATTCCGATCGGACTTTCCGTCCACCGCTGGTTCGCTACGCCGATAGAGCGCACGGCATTTCCGGCGGTCAGCGCCTATTATGAACGCCTTAGCCTGCGGCCGGCATTTATGGCGCATGGCAGGAATGGCCTGCCTTAACCATGACGCGCCAAGGCCCGGCGGCTCAACTTCAGCTTCAGCGCGTCGGGCCTTGGCCGGTGCCATGCCTGACGGTTTTAGCCCAGTAATCCCGCGCCGACATTAATGGATAAACCAAGGATGGCCAAATTGAAAATAAAAGATAAAACGGATTGCAACAGGGCGATGCGGCGGACATCCGAGCTGCCGATGGCCACGTCGGCGGTTTGCGACGCGACGCCGATGGTAAAAGAAAAATATAAAAAATCCCAGTAATCGGGATTGAGCAGCTTGTTAGGAAACAACAAGGCCGTTTCCGGCTTGGGCCGGGTCCGATAGTATAGGTGGGCATAATGCATGGCGAAAGCGGTCGGCAACAACGCCCAGGACGCCACCAGCGTGGTGCCGGTCAATATCAGGTGCCACGCTCTGACCCAACCGGTCAATTGTTTGACCGTGCCCAATTGCAGCAGTATCACCAGAATGCTGACCAGACAGGTGATACTGACCAGCATTAATACCGTACTGGCGCTCTCATCCTGCGAGCGGGCGATTTGCCGGATATCATCTTCCTCTGCGCGCATCATCAGCAACCAAAGAAAGAACAGATACAGCCAGGCCAGAACATTCCAACTGATCATCAGACGCGTCAGCGTATCCAAATGACCAATCAGCACGGCATAACACACCAGGCCGGCGCCGATGGATGCTAATAATCTCGGCCTCATCGTAATATAATGTTTTACCGGATGTAACAGACTCATCGGTCAACCTATTATTTTTAGGACTCTTTTATCAAAGAATAGCCTAACGCAAGCCAAGCGCCAGCTATCTCGGTCAGGCCAGCAATTTTGCTTTTTGCCAGTGATAATCGGCTAGCATCATAACCATTGGCGCGGCAATGCCGCCATAAGTCTGGTGTTGATGACTCAGATAAAAACGCCTCAGCTGTTCCGGTAGATATTCAGCTTGATAACGCAGCAAGGTGCTGTGCCAAAACAGCGGCGGCAACGGGTCGTTTTTATACCGTTCACGCAACGCCTCGCCCCACGGGGAAGTCAGTATCTGTTGCGCCAGTTGGCCCCGCGCTGCCAGGCTCGCCTCATCGGGATACCCCGCCAGCAGCAATTGATTGGGTAATGCCACCAGATGCAACCCGTCCAGCCGCATGAACCGATCGCCGCAACAGGCCCGGAATACCGCTTGCAGCGCCGGTAGGTGGCCGATGACGTCATTATCGCCGAATTGGGCCGGCGTCAATGCCAGCAAAGTGAAATGCAGCCCTTGTTCCGCCATGACGTCAGCCAGCGGATCATTGCCGACCTGAAGCCGCAGTTCCGTCAGCAATTGCCGTATTGCGGCTGTGGGGGCCGCTTTTATACCTGTGGTAATCGACAGACGATCCGGCGGGTAAAACGGCGTAGTCAATGGTTGTCCCGCGCCATCATGCTCGCGCCAACGCAGCAAGGTTTGCCGGCTGGCCACCCTGTAGCCTTGTTTTATCGCTTCATAAGTCTGCATACATCGCTTCATTTATTCCGGTTATGCGGCCAGTCGGCAGTGACGGTCAATCACCGAAGCAATCGCCGCGGAGGATTTCAGCGTGCGAATTTCATCGAACAATATCGACGCCTGGGCATAATTTTTACGCAAAAAACCCAGCCATTGTTTGATGCGCGCCACATGATACATACCGGTATCGCCCTGTTTTTCCAACCGGGCATATTTATCAAGCAAGACAGCCACCGCCGGCCAGGACATCATGGGTTCATGGTGTTTAACTACCCGGCCAAGGTTAGGCACGCTTAAGGCGCCGCGGCCGAGCATGATCGACTCGCACCCGGTAATGGTGCGACAGGCCAGGCTGCTTGGCCAGTCGAGAATTTCGCCATTGGCGATAACCGGAATGGTTAAGCGTTGGCGGATAGCGGCAATGCCCGGCCAATCTATACATTCCGCCCGGTAACCGTCCAGTTTGGTCCGACCGTGAACCGCCAGCTCATCAGCGCCCGCCTGTTGTACCGCGTCCGCGATTTCCAGGCTGTGCTGGGACGAATCCCATCCCAGGCGGATTTTTACCGTAACCGGCAAATGCGCCGGTACCGCGGCGCGCATGGCTTTGGTTCCCAGGAAGATCGATTCTGGATCTTTTAACAGCGTGGCGCCGCCGCCGCTGCCATTCACCGTTTTTGAAGGACATCCGCAATTGAAGTCAACGCCATGAGATCCCAATTCAACCGCTCTGGCCGCATTTTCCGCCAGCCAGTCAGGATGCTGCCCCAGCAGTTGAACCCGAACAGGCGTACCATCGGGCGTCTTACCGGCATGATGCAATTCGGGACACAGACGATAGAAAGATTTTACCGGCAGCAGATTATCCACTACCCGCAAAAATTCCGTGACACATAAATCGTAATCGTTGATTTCACACAATAATTCCCGCATCAACGAATCGAGAACGCCCTCCATCGGGGCCAGTAAAACACGCATAGGATATCCGCCATGATGATGGCGTCATAGTAGGAGATTAGCGCCGCCGAAAGCAATATTTATTCCGGCGTCTTTGATCTGGCGACCTGGAACAGGACCAGGGCTGGCCGGAGGCCGTCAAGGATTGCGACTATGTTATGCATGTGGCCTCGCCCTTTACCGCGAGCACGCCAAGCGATGAAAGCAGTCTGATCCGGCCAGCGCGCGAAGGCACACTTCGGGTGTTGCATGCGGCGACGTCGGCCGGCGTAAAACGAATCGTTATGACCTCGTCATTCGGCGCTATCGGTTACGGGCATGCGCCAAGGGCGGCAGCTTTCGACGAGCGGGACTGGACCGACCTTAACTCGCCTGGGCTAAGTCCTTACATCAAGTCAAAAACCCTGGCCGAGCAAGCGGCATGGCAATTTATCGCCGAACAAAAAGGCGGGCCGGAATTAACGGTCATTAATCCCGTCGGTGTGTTTGGTCCGGTGCTGGGACCTGATCTCTGCGCCTCGATTCAAATCGTACAGCGCATGCTTGATGGGAAAATATCACGTTGCCCGCGACTCTATTTTGGCGTTGTTGATGTCCGAGATGTGGCGGATTTACACCTATTGGCGATGACGGCCCTCAACGCCAAAGGCGAACGTTTCCTGGCGGTGGCTGGTGATTGCCTGTCAATGTTGGATGTCGCCGGAATATTGCGGGCAAAGTTAGGCGCGGCGGCTGATAAAGCGCCAAAGAGAGAAGTTCCCGACATGATTTTACGTTTGCTGTCGTGGCGAAACGCCGCGCTGCGCGCCATGTTGCCTGACCTCGGCAATATAAGGCATTCCAGCAATGAGAAAGCGCGGCAAATGTTGGGCTGGTCGCCCGGAACGAATGAAGAAGCTATTGTCGCCAGCGCGGAAAGCTTGCTACGCCTAGGAGGGTAACCCGGGACGATTGCCGGCATTAAGCTAAGTGAACCCGGAGACGCTCCAGATGGGGCGAACTCCGGGCAGGCAGGTTATTTTTTGTTGCCGCCGCGGTTATCCCGCGCGCCGGCGCCAGCATAGGAGGCTGGGGCGCCCGATGAACGGCCGGGTTGCGAACCGCCGTTGGCTGCAGGCCGACGACGCTGTGCCGGACGCGAATCCCGACCGGCGCTTTCACGGAAATGACTGCTGCCGTCACGGGAATCGCCAGAACGGGCGGAAGATGACGCACCGCTGCGCGCGCCGCCTCTTGGCTGCGAACTCCGAGGCGAAGGACCACTGGAACGGCCGCCGCGGCCGGTTTGCAACGGCTCGGCTTTAATGGTCGGATCCGGGTCGTAACCTGGCAAAGCGATACGCGGAATGGCTTTTTTCAGCAGGCGTTCGATGTCGCGCAACATGCCGTACTCATCAACGCAGACCAAAGACAAGGCTTCGCCGGTGGCGGCGGCACGGCCGGTACGGCCAATACGGTGGACATAGTCTTCAGCCACTTGCGGCAGCTCATAGTTAACCACATGCGGCAACAAGTCGATATCCAGCCCGCGGGCGGCGATATCGGTGGCAACCAGAACCCTGATTCCGCCTTGTTTGAAATCCGCCAATGCTCGGGTCCGCGCGCCCTGGCTTTTATTGCCATGGATAGCCGCCGAGGTAATGCCGTCTTTATTAAGCAGTTCAGCCAAGTGGTTGGCGCCATGTTTGGTGCGGGTGAAAACCAGTACCTGACGCCAGTCATTATGGCCGATCATGTAAGAAAGCAATTCACGCTTGCGTTTCTTGTCCACCAGATGAACGCACTGCTCAATCTGGTCGGCGGCGGCATTACGGCCAGCGACTTCCACCAGCGCCGGCTTATTGAGCAACGTATTCGCCAATACTTTAATATCATCGGAGAAGGTTGCCGAGAACATCAGATTCTGCTTGCTGGTCGGCAATAATTTCATTACCCGGCGAATATCATGAATAAAGCCCATATCCAACATACGATCGGCTTCATCCAGCACCAGGATTTCCACCTGCGACAGATCCACCGCGCGTTGCTGCGCCAAATCAAGCAAACGGCCCGGGGTAGCGACCAGAACATCGACGCCGCCGCGCAGTTTCAACATTTGCGGGTTGATGCTGACGCCGCCGAAGACCACCAGGGAACGAACGCTGAGATGAACGCTGTATTCCACAACGTTTTCGCCAATCTGGGCAGCCAGTTCGCGGGTCGGCGTCAAAATCAACGCTCTTACCGGACGACGGCCTTTAGCCATCGGATTTTGAGTCAATAATTGCAGGATCGGCAGAGTAAACGCGGCGGTTTTGCCGGTACCGGTCTGTGCGCTGGCCATAATATCACGGCCCTGTAAAACTAGGGGGATCGCCTGTTGCTGTACCGGAGTCGGCTGTTCATAGCCTTTCTCGGATAACGCACGCAAAATCTCAGCACTCAAGCCAAGTGTATCAAATGACATAATGATGAAAAACTCCAGATCCGCCCCGATACCGCCAGCCATTCTGCGCTCGGAGGGATAATCAGATGGGAGGCAAAGCCTTTCCATGGTGAACGGACAAAAACTCTGAAGGAGATTGTAGCAAAAATTGTGTCAAATTGGGATGGGTATCGGATAAATAACTGTAAACAGGTGGCTCTTACAGTGTCCAATGTTGAACAAAGCACAGAGCCGACCTGACTTTTTACAGCTAACTCTTAGCGGGCGTTAAGAAATTTATCAAGAAACTGTTGAGTGCGATCATGCTGCGGATGGGTAAAAAGATCTTTGGCCGCGCCCTGTTCGGTAATGACGCCGTTATCCATAAAAATCGCCCTGTCGGCGACATCGCGGGCAAAACTCATTTCATGGGTGACGATCACCATGGTGCGTTTTTCTTCCGCCAGGGCACGAATGGTATTAAGCACTTCACCTACCAGTTCGGGGTCCAATGCCGATGTCGGCTCATCGAACAAAATCACCGCAGGCCGCATGGCCAGGGCGCGCGCTATGGCCACCCGCTGCTGTTGCCCACCGGACAAGCGTTTGGGATAAGCGTCTTCTTTGCCGCTCAGGCCCACCTTCGCCAGCAAGGCCCGCGCGCGTTCCACCGCTTCGGCGCGCGGTTCCCCTTTCACCACCACCGGCCCTTCGATGATATTTTCCAGAACCGACCGGTGCGGAAACAAGTTGAAGCTTTGGAAGACAAATCCCACTTGCTGACGCAATGCCCTGATTTGCCGTTTCTGGCTGCTTAAGGGGCGGGAACCGTCTATCAGGATTGAACCTACCTGAATAGTACCGCTATCCGGCTCCTCCAACAGATTGAGACTGCGCAGCAACGTGGTTTTGCCCGACCCGCTTGGGCCGACAATGGCCAAAACATCGCCGGTTTCCACCGACAAATCGATGCCGTTGAGCACCCGATGTCCGGCAAAGGATTTGACCAGCCGCTTCACTTCAATCGTGCTCATGACAACTCCCTTGATAATCCCTGCGCCAGCGCTAAGCCCACAAACAAGCCCACGGGTATGCATGCCGGCGCAACCGGGAGATGCCTAGCGACGGTTGCCGAAAATACGCAATAACATCAAGAACAGATTGATGAAATCGAGATAAAGCGTCAGCGCGCCGACGATGGAATATTTACGGTATTGGTCCTTGTCGTTCACTGACAGCTGGGAACCAAGATTTTTCAGTTTCTGCGTATCGTAGGCCGTCAAGCCGACAAACACCAGCACGCCAAGATACGTCACGGCCCACATCAATGTGGTGCTTTTCAACCAGATATTCACCAACGACGCCAGCACAATGCCGATCAACGCCATGAACAGCAGGTTGCCGAAGCTGCTCAGGTCGCGTTTGGTGGTGTAGCCGTAAAGGCTCATCACACCGAACATGCCGCCGGCCACCGCAAAAGTACCGGCAATGGACGAGGCGGTATAAACGATGAAGATGCTCGACAGCGTCAACCCGGTCAACGCGGAATAAAGCATGAACAGCCCGGTGGCCACCGTGCCGCTCAGGCGGTTAACCATGCCGGAAATGGCGAAGACCAGCGCCAGTTGCGCAATGATCAACCCAAAAAAGGTTATCCGGCTGGAAAAGATCAGATTAAGCACCGCCGGGGTACTGGCGGCATACCATGAGACAAATGCGGTTAAAATCAACCCGCACGTCATCCAGCCATAAACCTGCGCCATAAATGGCTGAATGCCGGCATCAGCACGTTCCACAATGGAACCCTGAGTACGGGGGAATCGATCCATGACTGTCACCTTTAACGTATACGGAAAACACAGGCCGTAACTCTGGCCCACCTCAACCAAGCATACCACAAAAATCCGCGACCCAATAAAGCCGCCGACTCAAAAAAAACGTGTCGTTTTGAAAGAATTTATCAGGTTGTCATGACGTGCGCCAGCGCTCGGCCGACTGCTGATCGCTGGCGCGGGCGTCGACCCAGCGGCTGCCGTCGGGCGTGGTTTCCCTTTTCCAGAACGGCGCCCGTGTCTTGAGATAATCCATAATGAATTCCGCGGCGTTGAAGGCCGCCGCGCGATGGGCTCCGGTAACACCCACCAGGACGATCGGATCCCCGGTCCGCAATTCGCCGACGCGATGAATCACCGTCACCCGCTGTAGCGGCCAGCGCTGCCGCGCTTCCCGCACGATATCCGCCAGGGCATTTTCAGTCATGCCGGGATAATGTTCCAGCGCCAGGGTCGTGACGGCATCCCCCAGATTATGGTTACGCACTTTGCCGGTGAAGGTCACTATAGCGCCATCTTCGTCGCAAGCATCCAGCCAGGCGTACTCCTCCGCCAAGCTGAAAGGCTCCGCGCCGACCCGGATACGGGTTTGCTCCATATCAGCCTCCCGTGACCGGCGGAAAAAAAGCCACTTCGTCGCCGGCCGACAAAGGATAATCCCGCGCCACCAGCGCCTGATTCACCGCCGCCAGCAGTTTGCCCGGCTCCAGCGCCAACGACCAGCGTTCGCCGCGTTCGGACAAGTCTTGCCGCAAGGCTTCCACCGTACCGTAAGAACTTTCGAGCGTCAGACTCGCCACACCCACCAACTCACGCACCTGAGCGAAAAAAAGCACTTTGATCATAACGCCGCCTTGAAATCGCCTGACTTGCCGCCGCTTTTCGCCAACAAGCGCACCGGCCCCAGGACCATATCCTTCTGCACCGCCTTGCACATATCGTAAACCGTCAGCGCCGCGACCGAAGCGGCGGTCAGCGCCTCCATTTCCACGCCGGTCTTGCCGGTCAGGCAACACCGGGTTTCGATGCGCACCCGGTTTTCCGCCGGTTGCGCTTCCAAATGCACGTCAACCTGGCTCAACGCCAACGGATGGCAAAGGGGAATCAATTCCCAGGTGCGCTTGGCGGCCTGGATACCGGCGATGCGAGCCACGGCGAACACATCGCCTTTGTGGTGCTTGCCCTCGACAATCAGAGACAGTGTATTGGCCGACATGCTGACATAAGCTTCGGCGCGCGCTTCGCGCCGGGTCTCCTGTTTGTCGGAAACATCGACCATGTGCGCTTCGCCATCGGCGTTGATATGAGTGAGTGATGACATGACTGGCTCCTGAGGAATTCAACCGCCGATAAAAGATAAGTTCTGGGTGCTGCCGGGATTACCCTCATGCAAAAAATGACTCTGTTTTTTTTGCAGCAAACCGCCGGCGATGCGGGCCTTCAATTCAGGCATAGCCGTATCGCGGTCCAACAAATCGCGCAAGGGTATGCCCCCTTCGCCAAACAGGCATAAATGCAGCTTGCCGACGGCGGATACCCGCAGACGATTGCAACTCTCGCAGAAATCCTTGGCGTACGGCATGATAAGTCCAATTTCACCCTGATAATCGGCATGCCGAAACACCAGCGCCGGACCATCGGTCCGTCCGCGCGGTTGCAGTTCCCAGCCAAGGCGCAGTAAGCGCTGACGAATGGCATCGCCGGAAACGTGTCGGCGGCGGAATAATTCTTCGCCATCGCCGGTTTCCATCAATTCGATAAATCGCAGTTGAATTGGCCGCGGTTTGATCCACGCCAGAAAACTGTCCAAATGGATATCATTGATATCCCGCATCAGGACGGTATTGACTTTGACCTTGGCGTAACCCGCATCAAACGCCGCATCGATGCCGGCCATAACTTGTTGGAATCGGTCTTGGCCGGTAATGGCCTGGAACTGACGGGGATCGAGGCTGTCGACGCTGACATTAAGCGCGGTCAGCCCGGCGTCCCGCCAAGAGACGATATCACGCGCCAACCGGTAGCCATTGGTGGTGACGGCCAGCGTGGTAATGGTGGGGTTGGAACGCACCGCGGCGATGATTTCACGGAAATCGCGGCGCAAGGAGGGTTCGCCGCCCGTCAAACGGACTTTCTCCGTACCCAGTTCAGCGAACGCGCGCGTCACCCGCCGGATTTCATCCAAAGACAGGAAACTTTTATTGGCGCCGCCATTGGGCCGGTAGCCGTCAGGCAAACAATAGGTACACCGAAAGTTACAGACATCCGTAACAGACAGCCGCAAATAGTAAAACTTGCGGGCAAACGCATCGATAAGTTGTGGCACCGTTAACACCTTTCCAAATACGGGAGATGCGGACATTTCTATCCTGCACCCTGGTGGCATATGCCACGGCCAACACGCCGTATGCTCTTGCGAAGCACTTAGGCGTGAAGGCTAGGAGTTCGGTTTCACGCTGGAGTTCACCTGCTGGATAGCGAGGTGCGGCCAACACGCCTGCAACTCGCAAAGTGAAGGGGTGATCCATGCGCGAAATCGGGTCTAGTGATTATTCTATCCTGAATTCACCCGGTTAGCCAAGCGACCAAGGGAAAATAACGCTATATAAACAAGTATATAGCGAAACGTTGACGTCTTTTTATGCTGCCTTTTCAGGCGATTGCACAGCAAGATGCGGCGAGTTGCGGCTTGGCGTAACCGTCGAACGAACCGATCATGAAATAGCGATAAAATGCTCACGCATAGCATGGATTTCATCGCGTACGGCGGCTGCCTGTTCGAACTCAAGATTTTGCGCATGCGCCTGCATCTTGGCTTCCAACTCACGAATTTTCTGATCCACCGCTTTGGGCGTCATATTACCGTAATGCGCCGCCGCCTCCATCGCTTTACGTTTTTTCTGTTTGGCATGCGCCGGAGATTGCCCCAGATCCATGATATCCGCCACCGACTTGTTCAGCGCCTGCGGCACAATCCCGTGCTCCAGATTATAGGCATGCTGCTTGACCCGGCGCCGCTGAGTTTCGTCAATGGCGCGGGCCATTGAGGGAGTGATTTTATCGCCATAAAGGATCGCCTTGCCGTTCAGGTTACGGGCGGCGCGGCCGATAGTCTGAATCAGCGAGCGTTCGGAACGCAGGAAACCTTCTTTATCGGCATCAAGAATGGCCACCAGGGACACTTCCGGCATATCCAACCCCTCACGCAACAAGTTGATGCCGACCAGCACGTCGAATTCGCCAAGCCGCAAATCGCGGATGATTTCCACCCGTTCCACAGTTTCGATATCCGAATGCAGATACCGCACCCGTTCGCCATGCTCTTCAAGATACTCGGTCAAATCCTCGGCCATCCGTTTTGTCAGGGTGGTCACCAAAACCCTCTCATTAATCAGCACCCGTTTACGGATTTCCGACAAAAGATCATCCACCTGCGTGGTGACCGGCCGCACCTCGATTTCAGGATCCAATAGCCCGGTTGGCCGGACCAGTTGATCGATCACTTCGCCGCCGCAGACTTCCAGTTCATATTTGCCGGGCGTGGCGGAGACATAAATGGTTTGGGGCGCCAGCGCGGCGAATTCTTCAAACTGCAGCGGCCGGTTATCCAGCGCGGACGGCAAACGGAAACCATATTCCACCAAGGTTTCTTTTCGGGCGCGATCGCCGCGAAACATACCGCCGATTTGCGGAATGGTCACATGGGATTCATCCACCACCAGCAGGCCATCGGCGGGCAGATAATCAAACAAGGTGGGCGGCGGCTCGCCCGGCCCGCGGCCGGAGAGAAAACGAGAATAGTTTTCGATTCCCGAACAGTATCCCAGTTCGTTCATCATTTCCAAATCGAACTGGGTCCGTTGCGACAGCCGCTGTTCTTCCAGCAGTTTATGGTTCTCCAGCAGATGCTTGCGGCGTTCCGCCAATTCGACCTTGATATCTTCCATCGCCTGCAACAAGCGTTCGCGCGGCGTGACGTAATGGGTTTTCGGGTAAATGGTGTAACGCGGCACCGATTGCGACACCTGGCCGGTCAGCGGATCAAACAGCGACAGACGTTCCACTTCCTCGTCGAACAGCTCGACCCGCAGGGCGATGTCGTCGGATTCCGCCGGAAAGATGTCGATGACTTCGCCGCGAACCCGGAATGTGCCGCGCTGGAACGCCTGATCATTGCGCGTGTATTGCAGTTCCGACAGGCGGCGCAATATGGCGCGCTGATCGATAATCATCCCCCGGGTCAAATGAAGCATCATCTTCAGGTAGGCGTCCGGGTCGCCCAGGCCGTAGATAGCCGATACCGAGGCCACCACGATAACATCGCGCCGTTCAAGCAAGGCCTTGGTGGCCGATAAACGCATTTGCTCGATATGTTCGTTTACCGAGGCGTCTTTTTCAATAAAGGTATCGGAACTCGGAACATAGGCTTCCGGTTGATAGTAATCATAATAGGAAACAAAATACTCCACCGCGTTGTCGGGAAAGAACGCTTTCATTTCGCCATAGAGCTGCGCCGCCAGCGTTTTGTTGGGCGCCAGCACCATGGTGGGACGCTGAAGATCGGCAATCACGTTCGCCACGGTGAACGTTTTACCCGAACCGGTCACCCCCAGCAGAGTCTGGTGGGCCAATCCATCCAGCAAACCTTCTTCCAAACGGCGTATTGCCTCCGGTTGATCGCCGGATGGCTTGAAGCTTGAGTGCAATGTGAACGCTTTACTCATTACAGGGCTACCTACTGGAACTGGACGAATGAGGGACGGGATAACGTTAGGTTGTGTCCCGCAATCTACAGTATGGGGACAGAGTGCTTAATTTGCCAGCGTCTCGCCACTGGATGCAAACCCAGTATTATAATACCAGCTGTGGTTGTCAGAGCACAACATGGGAATATTGTCCAGAAAGGAAAATGCGCCCCGTTGCGAATCACGCGAATTGATTTCTTTAAAGAGCCTTATAAAATTATGCCGCAGCAAAAACTGACGGAAACTGACATTGAGTTGACAGGGTTCCTACAAATTCTCTTGATTTTAATTAAGCAATTGTATTCATAGCAATAAAAAAAAGCGTGGAGAATACAGGCAAAATGGGCCGAGGCCGCATGTGCTCTCGTTTAGCCATGCTTTTCTAAACCTAATACACATGGTTATCCACAGGAATGGTGGATAAGTCTTACCACCCCGCAGGGGACGTGAGTTCCACAAAGCCGACAATAATGACGGGCAGATGACAAATCAGGTTTTTTTAAGCAGGTTTTTAACCTAATAGTGAATTCCCTTATGCTTAAAATCGTTTATTCTTTTCCCTTCGCCGGAGGGCGTCATTGATCGGCGATTGCTCAAAAATCGCCCTGAAACAGTGCGCTAAATCGCATTTGCACCAACGAAAACGAACCTGGCACCCGAAAAGTGCAAAAATCCACATCTTGTCGCGTTAATGCCGTCAAGCGCCGTTTCTTTATGCTATAACCAGCCTGAAACCTCGGCTCAACGTGTTATTTCCTGCTTTCCTTCCTTGATTGGCCTGATAGTTGCTTGATAAAAGCACTGGCGTGACATTAGCGTTCGCCACTCATTCTCATCGTGCCAACGATAAGTCATTAGAAGGAGGCAGGAGATCATATGTTACGTATGCAAGCGGTGAATCAGTTTTACGGGCCCAAGCATATTCTGCGTGATATCAGCATGGAGTTGCCTCGCGGGACCTGCACTTACCTGTTAGGCCGAAACGGCGTCGGCAAAACCACGCTGATCAACTGCATCATGGGGCATTTACCCATCGCCAGCGGCCGCATCAGTTGGCAGCTTAGCGGTGAAGCGGAGTTGGATTTGCTTATATACCCGGTGGAAGAACGCTCGGCATTGGGAATAGGCTATGTGCCGCAAGGCCGGCAGGTTTTCTCTCAGCTCAGCGTAGTGGAGAATTTACGCGTCGCGCTGCTGGCCGGACGCAATAAATCCAATCGTATCCCGCCCATGGTCTATGAATTATTTCCGACATTGTATGCCATGCGCGATCAACGAGCCGGAGATTTGACGGGAAGCGATCAACAGCAACTTGCCATAGCCCGCGCCTTGGTCCTCCAACCGGAATTGCTGATTCTCGACGAACCTACCGGCGCGTTCCAACCATCGGTAGTGGCGCAGATAGGCCGCAATTTCCGCCAGCTGCAACATGAATTCGGATTGACGCTGCTGGTGGTGGAACAACAATTGCCCTTCCCTCCCGGGGCCGGCGACCGGTTCTGTTTGCTGGAAGGGGGATGCAATGTGGCGCAAGGTACGCTGGACGAACTGGATGACAGTCTGATCCAGACTTATCTGGCTGTTTGATCGATCTGAATAAAACAAGATAACTTATGCGCTACTTCACAACACCATTACCATTCTCTCGCCGTTTTCTTCGCACAGCAGATGTTTTTTCAAGGCGTTGTTCACGAATTTAACGCCTTGCGAAACATCACCCGTCCGCCATCGTTCCCACCTCTCACTGAGCGTTAACGCAGCACACTCAAATCCACATAATCAGCCAGCGCGGCCGTAGCCGGTTCGGCCAGCCAGGGAATTTCCGCCAACAGCGGCGCCGCCAGCGATTGCCGTAATGTAGCCATATAATCAGCCAAGCGATGAGGTTGGGCGCTGAGGTGATTGGCCACCCAGCCCGCCAGCGGCAATCCCGCCTGCCGGACGGCCAGCGCCGTCAGTAAGGCATGATTGATACAGCCCAGCTTTATGCCGACCACCAAAATCACCGGCAAATGCTCGCCTGCGACCCAGTGGGCGAAGTTGAGATGGTCGCCAAGCGGCGTAAACCAGCCACCCGCGCCTTCCACCAAGACCCAATCGGCCTGGCGCCGCAAAGATGCCAGTCCCGCCGACAGTCTCCGCGGATCGATGGGCCGTTGTTCCTCGCGGCTGGCGATATGCGGTGAAGTCGCCGCCAGAAAGGTGAACGGATTGATCTGCTCATAAGGCAGTTGCACGCTGCTGTTGCCGGACAACGCCAGCGCATCGTCATTGCGCAACCCTTGCGGAGTCATGCGCGCGCCGGAAGCCACCGGCTTGTAACCCAGGGTGCGGTAACCCGCGCGATTCGCCGCTTGCAGCAAAGCGCAGGTGCTTAAGGTCTTGCCGATATCAGTATCGGTGCCGGTAATAAAGTAGGTTTTAGTCACGTTGAATCAGGCCATAAACAATTTGATACGTCAGCGGCAAGCCGGCGGGCTGTCGCTCCCAGGCGGACTCAAGCCGTCGCAGGCGCTGGCTGCCGGCCAGTCCCTCCTGACGGCCTTGCCGCAAATAGCCGGCGCCCACCCCTTTGATATCGTGCAGTAGCGGTGCCAGCCGCGGATAATAGAGCCGATGACTTTCCCGATGGAACTGGTGCCGATACGGGCGCATTAATTGGGCAATGGCGTCGATTGTCAGAAAACGATTGATATGATCCGCTTCGTCAACCTGTCGCCAGGCTTGCTGCAATTCAGCCAGCGATCCATCGGCTAAGGTGGAGAAAGCGATAATGCCGCCGGGCCGGGTGACGCGGTAAAATTCAGCCAGAGCACGGGATAAATCATCGCACCACTGTACGGCCAGGTTGGAAAAGCAGATATCCACTTGCCCTCCGGCCAGCGGTAAACGTTCAATATCGCCGACCAGATAATCAGACGCCGATTGTCGCCGGCGCGCTTCGGACAACATGGGGAGCGAAAGATCCAGGGCGATAACCCGATTGCCGGGCTCTCGCCATTGCCGGCTAAACCAACCGGTGCCGCAACCGGCGTCCAAAATCGCCGCATCCTTGACCGGACCCAGTAAGGCCGCCAGCTTGTCGCCGCTGGCGCGCTGGAATGCCGCGTGTTGATCATAATGGGCCGCAGCCCGGCCGAACGTGAGGGCGATAGCCGCCTTATGCCGACTAGCGGGCATCGGCAAGCGCCTCCAACAACCGATCGATATCGGCGTCTTGATGGGCGGCGGTCAGCGTAATACGTAATCTGGCTCCCCCGGGAGGCACGGTGGGAGGACGAATGGCGGTCAGCCAACAACCCAGCGTGCGCAAACGATCGGTGAGCGCCAGCGCCTCTCCGTTATCTCCGACCAGCAACGGCTGGATAGCGCTGCTAGAAGGGGCCAACCGATAACCCAGAAAGTCGGCGCCGGCGCGAAACCGTTCAATATTGCGCTGTAACCGATCACGCAACGCATCGCCCTTGATAATGGCGTTCAACGCCGCCTGGATAGCGCAAACTTGCGCCGGCGGCATCGCGGTGCTGTAAATCAAATGGCGGGCATACTGTATGAGATATTCCGCCGTCTGTTCATCGCACAGAACCGCCGCGCCGCCCACGCCCGCCGCTTTGCCGAAGGTGACCACCAGTAATTCGGGATGACAGCCTTGTTGCCAGGCGCTGCCCCGCCCCTGCTCGCCCGTCACGCCGAAACCATGGGCGTCATCCACCATCAGCCAGCCGCCCGCCTCGGCGATAGCCTGATGTAAGGCCGGCAATGGCGCGCTGTCGCCGTCCATACTGAAAATACCTTCGGTGATCGCCAACCGGTTGCCGTCACACCTCGACCGCGCCAACTGACGCAACGAGTCAGGATCGTTATGGCGAAAACGGCGCAACGAGGCCTTTGACATCATCCCCGCTTCGAGCAGGGAGGCATGACTGAGTTTATCGGCCAGAATATGGTCGTCCTCGTGCGGCAACGCGGCAATAACGCCCTGATTGGCGGCATAGCCGGACGTGAACAACAAGGCCCGTTCATACCCCAGCCAGTGGGCCAGACGTTGCTCCAAAGCCTGATGCGCCTCGCTGTAACCGGTGACATGGCTGGAACCGCCGCTGCCGACGCCGCAGGTTTTGGCGCTTTGTCCCCAGGCGGCGATAATGCCGGCATCATGGGCCAGTCCGAGGTAGTCGTTACTGGAAAAATTCAGATATCGGCGCCCCTGGTACTCAAGCAACCGATCATTGCCGCCGACAATGGCCCGACGCTGGCGATAGGCGGCGGCCTGTTGACGTTCTCGCAGCCCCTGGCTGATCTGTTCCGACCAGTTCATGAACGGGCCGCGTCATAGAATTGCGGGGTGTCGGCGCTCAATAACTCGGTGACCAACTGCCGCCGCTGCTCTTCATCGCCCGCCTGGGTATGGTGCGGTTGCGCATTGAGTCCCAGCTTGCGAAACAGCGCCGAATCGCGATCTTCGTCCGGATTGGGCGTGGTCAACAACTTGCAGCCATAAAATATCGAATTGGCGCCGGCAAGAAAACACATGGCCTGGGTTTGTTCGTTCATCTGCTCGCGACCAGCCGATAAACGCACATGCGAACGCGGCATCATGATACGCGCCACGGCGATCGTGCGTATAAAATCGAACGGGTCGACGTCGTCGTTTTCCGACAACGGCGTGCCTTTCACCTTCACCAGCATATTGATCGGGACACTTTCAGGCGGCTCCGGCAGGTTGGCCAATTGCACCAGCAACCCGGCGCGATCCTTAACCGATTCGCCCAGGCCGACGATACCGCCCGAGCAAATTTTAATCCCGGCGGCGCGCACTTTCTCCAGCGTATCCAAACGATCCTGGTAACTGCGCGTGGTAATGATCGAGCTGTAAAATTCCGGCGACGTATCGAGATTATGGTTATAAAAGTCCAGACCGGCGGCGGCCAGCCGCTGTGCCTGCTCGGTGCTTAGCATACCCAGGGTCATGCAGGTTTCCATGCCCAGCGCTTTGACGCCTTGCACCATCTGCTCCAGATAGGGTAAATCCCGGTCGCGGGGATTTTTCCAGGCCGCGCCCATGCAAAAACGGGTCGAACCGGCGGCTTTGGCCTGACTGGCGGACTGTAATACCTGTTCAACTTGCATCAATTGTTCGGTGGCCAGGCCGGTGTCGTAGCGCGCGCTTTGCGGACAATACTTACAATCTTCCGGGCAAGCGCCGGTTTTGATGGACAACAGCGTACTAACCTGAATCTGATTGGCATTGAAATGCTGACGGTGGATTTGCTGGGCCTCAAACATAAGGTCCATAAAGGGCTTGGCGAATAACGCCTGCGCCTGCGGCAAAGTCCAGCGGGGAATGTGTTCCATGGTATACATCCTCAAAACTATTGGGGATAAAAAGTGTTTCGTCAGTGTAAGACCCGCCGTTATACTGTCAACTAAATTATACTATTTTTGGTTTACCATCATATGATGACACCCGAGGATTTGACCTTCGATCAACGCCACATCTGGCACCCCTATACCTCCATGACCCATCCGCTCCCTTGTTATCCGGTGGTGTCCGCCGCGGGCTGCGAATTACACCTTGCCGATGGACGCCATTTGGTGGATGGCATGTCGTCCTGGTGGGCCGCCATACATGGCTATAATCATCCGGCCATCAACCAGGCGGTCGCCAATCAACTGCAACACATGTCCCATGTCATGTTCGGCGGCATTACCCATCCCCAGGCGATAGAACTATGCCGGCGGCTGGTGGCCATGACGCCATCGTCGCTGGAATGCGTCTTTTTGGCGGATTCCGGCTCGGTGGCGGTGGAAGTGGCGATAAAAATGGCGCTGCAATATTGGCAAGCGCGCGGCGAAAACCGCAAACGCCTGCTGACGCTGCGCCATGGCTATCACGGCGATACGCTGGGCGCCATGTCGGTCTGCGATCCACATACCTCCATGCATAGCTTATATCGCGGTTATCTGCCGGAACATGAATTCGTCGCCGCCCCGCAATGCCGGTTTGACGAAGCTTGGCGAGAAAGCGCCATCGACGAGTTGGCGGCCAAACTGGCCATCTGTCACAGGGACCTGGCCGCCATCATCCTTGAGCCTATCGTGCAGGGCGCGGGCGGCATGCGTTTTTACCATCCGCGCTATTTGCAGCGGGTACGCGCGTTGTGCGACCGGTATGGCCTCTTGTTGATCGCCGATGAAATCGCCACCGGTTTTGGCCGAACCGGCAAACTGTTCGCCTGCCAGCATGCGGACATCGCGCCGGATATTCTCTGTCTGGGCAAAGCCCTTACCGGCGGCTATCTGACGCTCTCCGCCACGCTGGTCACCCGTGCGGTGGCCGACACCATCAGCAACGGCGAGGCCGGTTGCTTTATGCATGGTCCGACATTTATGGCCAATCCGCTGGCCTGCGCCGCCGCCAACGCTAGTCTGGCCTTGCTTGAGTCGGGGTTATGGCAACATCAGGTCGGGACTATCGAACGGCAATTGCGCGCCGGTTTATTACCGCTGAAAAACCATGACCGGGTCGCCGATACCCGGGTGCTGGGAGCGATCGGCGTGGTTGAAACCCATGAGCCGGTCAATATTGCGGCGATACAGCATTTTTTTGTTGAACACGGCGTCTGGATTCGCCCGTTTGGTCGGTTAATTTATCTTATGCCGCCGTATATTATTTCAACTGAGCAATTGGCGTTGCTCATAAGCGCGCTAAGCGACGCGCTGGACGACCCCGCACATTTTCTCCAATGAACGCAGGAGGGGGCCGTTGGCGATACACTTATGATCAACAAAACCACGACCAACACTCCCCTATCCATTGGATAGCGGATTAAGGAGTTCGGGTAATATGAACCAGAATAAAAACAACAACCGTCGGCTGGTGCTGGCCTCTCGGCCTACGGGCCAGCCCGTGGCAAGCAATTTCCGTCTGGAAACCGCCGACATTCCCCGGCCCGGTGAAAATCAATTACTCTTGCGCACCGTCTATCTTTCCCTCGATCCCTATATGCGCGGCCGCATGAACGACGCACCTTCTTATTCGCCGCCGGTGAAACTCAATGCGGTGATGTGCGCCGGCACCGTCTCCAGGGTGGAAACCAGCCGTCACCCCGATTTTCACCCGGGCGATTGGGTGGTGAATTCCGGCGGTTGGCAGGATTATGCCGTGGCGGACGCCAAAGATGTCAGAAAATTGACCGGCGATATTCTTGATCATCCCTCGCGGGCATTGGGAATATTGGGTATGCCCGCGTTCACCGGCTATATGGGACTGATGGATATCGGTCAGCCGAAAAGCGGCGAAACCCTGGTGGTGGCTGCGGCCAGCGGCGCGGTGGGCTCGGTGGTGGGTCAGGTGGCCAAGCTGAAGGGTTGCCGCGTGGTGGGCGTTGCCGGCGGCAAGGAAAAATGCCGCTATGTTACTGAAACCCTGGGGTTTGACGCCTGCATAGACCACCGCGACGCGAATTTCGCCCGACTATTGGCTGACGCCTGCCCGCACGGCATAGACATCTACTTCGAAAATGTCGGCGGCGCGGTCTTCGACGCGGTACTGCCGCTGTTGAACACCTCGGCGAGGATACCCCTGTGCGGCATGATCGCCCACTATAATAGTCAAGGACTCGACGAGGGCAAAGACCGGCTGCCGCTGCTTGAAAGCATATTGCTGCGCAAACGCATCCGCCTGCAGGGTTTTATTATCGGGCAGGATTACGGGCATCGTTACCAGGAGTTCATCGACGCGATGCAACCCTGGGTTAGCACAGGAAAAGTGCGCATGCGCGAAGATCGCGTCGAAGGACTGGAAAATGCGCCGCAGGCCTTCATCGGTCTGCTGGAAGGCAAAAACTTCGGCAAACTGATTGTCCGGGTCGGAGATGATAACCTCTGAGCCCAACATACCCACCATAGAGGCAAACATGACTTTTACTTTATTGAGCAATGATCTGAAAGACGGTGAAAAAATGCCCGAACGCCATGTTTTTAACGGCATGGGCTACCAAGGCGACAATATCTCGCCTCATCTGGCCTGGGATCAGGCGCCTGCGGGCACCAAGAGTTTTGTGGTAACGGTCTACGATCCCGACGCGCCCACCGGTTCGGGCTGGTGGCACTGGCTGGTGGCCAATCTTCCCGCAAATACCCGCCTGCTGCCACAGGGCGCCGGATCAGGCCAGGACGCGCTGCCCGCCGGGACCATTCAGGCACGCACCGACTTTGGCAAAGCCGGTTATGGCGGCGCGGCGCCGCCGAAGGGTGAAACGCACCGTTATATTTTTACCGTGCACGCTCTGGATGTGGAGGCTATCGATGTGGATGAAAATTCCAGCGGCGCAGTGGTGGGCTTCAATGTCCATTTTCATTCGCTCGGCAGCGCTTCCCTGACCGTCACTTATATTTGATAACCCCGCGAGGCGACTTGCCGTCAGTGTTGACACTACCTGCCGACAAGCCGCTGATAAAGCAGGCAGTCAATCAGCGACCGAGTATGCAGACCCACATCGGCCCTTCGCCCACCGGATAGCGCGCCAGCGAATGCAACAAGCCGGTTTCAGGGTCGATGCGGTAGACCTCGATATGTTGCGTTTTTTGACCCGCCGCCACCAGAAAACGGCCTTTGGCGTCGATATTGAACCCGCGGGGCTGCGTTTGCGTAGGTTGATGCCCCGCCACGCTCAGTATCGAGCCATCTTCCGACACCGTGAAACAGGTGATAACGCTGGAGGTGCGATCACAGGTATAGAGAAAACGGCCATCCGGCGTAATGTGGATATCCGCCGCCCAGCGTGTATCGCTGAAGCCCGCGGGCATGGTGTCCAGCGTTTGGACGATGCGCGCCGCGCCGCCATGGGTATCGATCGCCAGGACATTCACCGTACTGTTGAGCTCATTCAGACAATAGGCGTAGGGATGATGCGGATGAAAATCCATATGCCGGGGACCCGCACCTTCGACCACCTCTATCGCCTCAGGCTGATGAGGTTGCAGATGACCGTCGAGGGCCAGGTCGAATAAACGGATACGATCCTCTTTCAGGCAAGGAACCCATAAAATCTGGTTGGCGGGATCCATATTGACGGAATGGCAATTGAGCAATTCTTCCAACACTTGGATCGGCGCGCCGACGATGCCCTGTTCGTCAATGGGACTGACGCTGGCGCAATTCTGGTTATATGAAGCTGAAAACAGGAACCGGCCCTGCCGGTCGGTGGAAATATGGCTCGGACTGCCCGGCAACGGCGCCATGCCGGCCTCGGTCAGCAACCCTTTTTCATCGATTTGGTAGCTCACCACGCCGAAGGCTGGCCGCACACCGACATACAGGTGAGTTTTCGCCGGACTGATGGACATAGGCTGACACTGCCCGGGCGTTTCCACGACTTGGAGCAGAGTCAATTGACCCTCTTTATCCATTTGCCAAACATGAATTTGATGACTTTCAGGGCTGGCGACATAGACGATTTGCTTCATGAGATCTCCTTAATAACATTAGCGCCGTTGTCATTCATAGCGGGGTAAAATGCAATCCGGTATTTAGCATGGCACTGTTGTTAATGGTTATCCACAGACTTTTTCCAGGGTTTTCGCTCCGCGGCTTCCGGTGGTACCATGCTGCACTATAAAATAAATAGACTAATAGGATTACCATGACTTATAGCGTAATAGCTTTGGATCTGGATGGCACCTTACTGACCCGGCAGAAAACCATTCTGCCGGAATCGCTCAAAGCATTGGCGCAGGCTCGTGCGAAAGGCCTGAAGGTAGTGGTGGTCACCGGCCGTCACCACGTGGCGATTCATCCTTTTTATCAGGCGCTGGATCTGGATACCCCCGCCATTTGCTGTAACGGTACCTACCTTTATGATTATCAGGCCCGCAAAGTCATTACCGCCAATCCGCTGAAAAAAGCTCAGGCCTTGCAGGTTATCGCGCTGCTCAATCATTATGATATCCATGGACTGATCTATGTGGATGACGCCATGCTTTATGCGCAATCCAGCGGACATGTCGTCCGTTCCCTGGCCTGGGCGGAAAAGCTGCCGTTGCATCAACGGCCAACGCTTTTGCAGGTGCCGAGCCTGGAACAGGCGGCGGAACAAGCCAAAGGCATCTGGAAATTCGCTACCTCCGATCCCGATATCGGGAAACTGCATGAGTTCGCGACGGCGGTGGAAAAGGAACTGGGTTTGTCATGCGAATGGTCCTGGCATGATCAGTTGGATGTGGCGCAAACCGGCAACAGTAAAGGTAAACTACTGCAACAATGGGTGGAATCGCAAGGTCTGTCCATGTCCCAAGTAATGGCCTTCGGCGACAATTACAATGACCTCAGCATGCTGGAGGCCGCCGGGCTGGGCGTAGCCATGGGCAACAGCGACGATGCCGTCAAGGCGCGCTGCGACCTGGTGATCGGCGATAATGAATCGCCGGCGATTGCCGAGGTGATCAATCAGCGGATATTGGGCAACAGCCTCAGGGCGTGATCGAGACGCTTTTGATCTGGGCAAACAAAGGCATTTCAGCTCGCAGCCCCAAATCATCCCGCGCCCAGGGAGAGATCCGCGCCCACAGGGTGCGGCCTTCGATATCCAGCCGTACTTCGATTTGATCGCCGACCGTCAGGCACTCTTTGACCTGGGCGGACAGAATATTACGAATGCTGCTCCGCGCCGGCGGTGTCAGCACCAGCGAAATATCGCTGGCGGCGATACGAATACGCAACGGTGTGCCCACCGGCGATGACAACCGGCTCACCCACAACCGCTGCTGGCCGAAAGACACTGCGGTCATGGCGTAAACCGGATGGTGTTCGGCCACCCTCACCTGCAACACGCTGCTTTGCTCTTCACGCGGCAACCAGGGGCGCAGCGCCCGACTGGCCCACACCTCTTCCAATATACCAAATGCTTTTTGCCGGCCATTATCAAGAATCAGTACCCGCTCGGCCAGTCGCAGGATTTCATCCATGCTATGGCTGACATAAAGTATGGGAATTTCCACCTCTTTGGCCAGCCGTTCAATATAAGGCAGCAATTCCAGCTTACGCGGCAAATCAAGCGCGGCCAGCGGCTCGTCCATCAGCAGGATTTCCGGCGCGCTAAGCAAAGCGCGGCCAATAGCCACCCGTTGTTTTTCGCCGCCCGATAGCGAAAGGGGATAGCGCCGCAACAGCGGGCCAATCCCCAATAATTCCACGATGCCCTCAAATTGCGGGCGCATCGACGACGCCATACCGTATAACAAATTCCCCTTCACCCGATAATGAGGGAACAGACGTCCGTCCTGAAAAACATACCCCACCCGCCGTTTTTCCGGCGGCAAACAGATATGCCGTTGCGCGTCAAACAAAACGCGACCGTTCAGGGCGATTCTCCCCTGTTGCGGACGGGTCATGCCGGCTACTGCATTGATTAAGGACGTTTTGCCCGCGCCGGACACGCCAAAGATCGCGGTCACGCCCTTGGCCGGTATATCGGCGGCAACCGTCAGCGACAAATCGCCAAGCTGTTGTTGGATAGTGATCTGTAGCATTAACCCCCCAACCGCCGCCGGCCCCAATTGGCCAGCCAGTCGGCTACCAGCAACGAAGCCAGCGAGAGCAGCACCGCCAGTATGCATAAACGAGCCGCCGCCGATTCCGCGCCGGGAGTTTCTATCAGGGTATACATGGCTAACGGTATAGTCCGGGTCTCGCCGGGAATATTGGAAACAAATGTAATGGTGGCGCCAAATTCCCCGAGGGATCGGGCGAAAGCCAACACTGTACCGACCACGATGCCGGGAAAGGATAACGGCAGGGTAATGGTGAAAAACACCCGCCAGGGACCGGCGCCCAACGTGCGCGCCGCCTGTTCGAGCCGCAGATCGATCACTTCCAGCGACATGCGAATGGCGCGCACCATTAACGGAAAAGCCACCACCGCCGATGCCAGCGCGGCGCCATGCCAATTGAAACTGAAACTCAGTCCGGTATGCTCGTAGAGCCAGGAACCGATAATTCCCCGTCGCCCCATGGCAATCAACAAAACATAACCGATGACCACCGGCGGCAACACCAGCGGCAAATGAATAATGCCATCCACCAGGGATTTGCCGGGAAAACGGCAGCGCACCAGAATCCACGCCACCAGAATGCCGAGCGGCAAGCTGCAAGCCACCGCCCAAAACGACACTTTCAGGCTGAGGATCACCGCCTGCCATTCGTAGTCGGTCAGATGCATTATCTGGCGGTAAAACCGTAGCGTTTGAATACGGCGCCAGCGGCGGGGGTTTTCAGATAATCGTAAAACGCTTTTGCGGCGGCGGGGTCGTTGCCCTTAACCAGCGCGACCGGATATTCCACCGGCTTATGGCTGTTCTCGGGGAAAATGCCAACGACTTTCACCCCTTTACTGGCCAGCGCATCGGAGCCGTAAACAATACCCAGCGGCGCTTCCTGCCGCTCCACCAGCGCCAATGCGGCACGGACATCATTCGCGCGCGCCATGGCTGGGGACAACGTATCCCAGGCGCCTAAATGCTGTAACGCTTCCTTGGCGTAAATGCCGGCCGGCACATGATCCGGATCGCCGACCGCCAATTTCTGGCCTTTCAGCAGCGATGCCCAATCGGTATGGCTGTCGATTTTGACATCGTGCAGCGCGCTGTCTTTCGGCGCCACCAGCACCAAGTTATTGCCCAGCAAGGTGTAACGGCTTGGATTGACGATCAATTGCTTGCTTTGCGCATAATCCATCCATTGCTGATCGGCGGAAATAAACAGATTGGCCGGCGCGCCTTGTTCAATCTGGCGCGCCAGAGTGGAGGAAGACGCAAACGAGGAAACGATATCGACTTTATGATCCTGCTGATAATTCTTGGCGATATCCTGCATCGCGTCGGTCAACGAGGCGGCGGCAAAAACCGTCACTTTACTGTTCGCCGCCGAGGCCGGCGCTTGCACAGCCATACCGGCGGTAAAAACCGCCGCCGCAATCCATCTGAAAGAGAGCTGTTTCATATAGCATCCTGAAGGGTGGTTTTGATGACGGAGGCGTCTTTCGCCCGATCCAGCGCCAAGGTGATAAGTCGGTCCACCAGATGAGGATAATCGAGGCCGCTGGCTTCCCACAGTTTGGGATACATGCTGATGGAAGTAAATCCGGGAATGGTGTTTATTTCATTGATAATAATATCATTATCTTCAGTGACAAAGAAATCCACCCGCGCCATGATGGCACAACCGGTGACCAAAAAAGCGGCTTGGGCAATAAGGCGAATTTCATCGCTCAGGCGATTTTCCAATTGGGCCGGGATAACCAACCCCGCCTGGCCGTCTTTGAGATATTTGGTGTCATAGGCATAGAATTCATCGTTAGCGAGAATTTCACCGCATACGCTCACTATCGGTTTATCAATACCCAATACTGCGGTTTCAATCTCACGCCCGTCGATAGCGGATTCCACCAGAATTTTCTGGTCATACACAAATGCCTCATCAATCGCGCCTTGAAACCCGGCCTGGTCAATGACCTTACTCACGCCGACCGAAGAACCCTGACTGGCCGGTTTGATAAACAACGGCAAACCCAGCTCTTGAACTATGGCGTTGAAATCAACCGCGGCGGCATCTGAACGATGAAGCGTCACTGACGGCGTCACCGGTAATCCCGCATCGCGCAGGATCCGTTTGGTCATATCCTTATCCATACAGACCGCCGAGCCCAGCACATCCGGCCCGGCGAACGGGATGCCCAGCACGTTGAACAACCCCTGCACCGAACCATCTTCGCCCGCCGCGCCATGCAGTACGGAAAAGGCCACATCAATAGCCGGCAATACCTTGCCGCTGGCAATTTCAATTAACTGGCCGGCGTTATGACCAGGCGCCACCGCGAGATAATGGGTTGACGGAGCAAGTTTTACTCGCGCCGGATCGTCGGGATTGAGCAGATAGCCGGCTTCATCGCATAACACCCAGCGCCCCCGCTTATCGACGCCAATCAACGTCAGTTCATATTTTTGCCGATCTACAGCTTTAATCACGTTGATCGACGATCGCAGCGAAACCTCATGCTCAGTGGATTGTCCGCCAAACACTATCGCCAGCCGTTTTTTGACGTTTACCGGTTGTTCCATCACATCCTCTTTGGTCGTTGAGACAACATACTAACGCCAACAGAGTATTAGCCGACGAACAGCAAGTAAAGCATCGGCTTAAACGTTCGTTGAAAGTTTCATCGGCCCTGTACCATTGCTGTTATATCCGTAATCCCGGAACCTATCATCGAGGGCGGTTTGCTATTACTCAATGAAACCCGCAGATAAGGGGGAGTCAGAATGGCGGCGAGATCAAAGTTCTGCATCCGGACAGGCATTGACCGCAAAAACACTAGACCCCGGTGAAAGCAAATGCGCCGGATTTGGGGGAGGGAGAGGGAGAGTTAGGCGGCGTCGCCCCGGCATAAAAAACAACCGTCTTCTTATCCGCTGGGTTTTGGTTGGAGATGAAGTTTGGCTGGGGCTTGACCGGCGAATGATGCGAATGATGCGAATGATGCGAATGATGCGAATGATATGAAAACTGTTTAGTAAGAAACGATTGCAAGGTTTTTCGAGCTTCTGACAAAATCGACGATGGTGGATTGTCTCCGCCTTCTTTGTGACTCGGTGATTTTGTCTGTGTCGCTGTTGATGGACCCTGAGAGATTATCTCATTGCCGGCCTCATTCATATAGAAATGCATCGGGATGCTATCTTGCATTACTACATAATGTCTGCCATCCATTGAACAATATATTTTGTCATTTAAACGCACCCAGCTTCCAGAAAAATTCCCGTTATTACACCTCACCGCTGCTTTTTCACTTTTTTGGTTGATAACCAGTTCAATCTCAGCGGAAGTTTGCCTGGCTCTGGCTAGATTGCCGTTTATCGTCGACGCAGAACCGGCCGAAGTATAATTATCTTGTCCCGCTAATTTAACAAGGTTAGGATCGCCGTAGCTGGGTTTGATCCGGCCATTGGCGCATAGCTGGTAATTCTGAAACCGAATATTCCCTGGTCTGTCAAGCCGATTGCCGACAGTGGCGTTATTCCAGACTTCTGGCGTAGAATGGCTAGTACTATTAACGTTCATTATTTCTCCTGTAGTAATTTATATAAAAATAAATCACGGAAATGCCATAGTGAATAATGGGAGCCGTGTTTTTTTGATATCTTGGGTAAATGCCATAAACGTTTTATCGGCATTCTACAGAGATATGGGTTTTATTTAATTCAAAGATAAGCAACATGTTATTCAGCGGGACCGGTTAAATAACGCGTGAGAGTAGTCGGATATCGTTTAAGCCGGATGTTTTGATGAAAATGCCCGCGAAAGCGGGCATTCAGCAATGATAAATATTGATTGCCACACGACTCATCTACTGGTCGCGCTGCTGCTTGGACTGGCCGATTTTAGATATCACATTGAACAGTTCGCCAAGCCCATAAATCAATCCCAAAATGACGGCCATTACAACGGGCACCATCAACACTACGACAATCAAGCTTTCCAGTAATTCGATCATAGGGGCCTCTTCTCATGCCGACGGCACATGGTTTAGGATCGTTATTTCCTTTATACCAGTTAATGGCGTCATGGCTTAAGCTTTTAATGTTATCCCTGACGGAAATGCGGGCGGCAACGGCATATCCATTGCTGGCGGCGTAGGGATCGGCGACAATTTACCACTTTCCCGATATCGTGACTTCTTCATCATCATCCAACAAGGCGTACAGGCATGCAGGCCGAAATCCTTTTGACAATGAATCTCCAACAACGTCTTTTTGCCGATCCGCGTCGGATAGCGTTGCTTAAACAAATCAAACAGACCGGCTCCATCAGCCAGGGCGCCAAGTTGGCCGGCATCAGCTACAAAAGCGCCTGGGATGCCATCAATGCCATGAATGAACTGGCGGAAAATACCCTGGTGGAACGCGCCACCGGCGGGAAAGGTGGCGGAGGCGCCACCCTGACCCGCTATGCCGAGCGGTTGCTACAGTTGTATGATTTGCTCGGTCAAATACAACAAAAAGCCTTTAATGTATTGCAAGACGACCAATTACCGCTGGATAGCCTATTGGCGGCGATTGCCCGCTTTTCTTTGCAGACCAGCGCGCGCAACCAATTGTTCGGCACCGTCATCGCCCGCACGCACCAGCAGGTACAACAGCATGTTGAAATTCTGCTATCCGACGGACATACCCGTCTGGTGGTTGCCTTGACTCAGCAAAGCGGCGATCGGTTGCAACTGGCGCCGGGCAAGGAAGTCCTGGCGCTCATCAAAGCGCCTTGGATAACTATCCAACGCGGTATCCAGCCCATCGGCTCCGCCGACAATGTCCTGCATGGCACCCTGACTCATCTTGAGCGCGGCGCTGAAAACGATGAGGTGCTGATGGCGTTGCCCAGCGGGGAAATACTCTGCGCCACGGTGAGCAAAGCGGCGACAGCCGAGCAAGAACTCTCGGTCGGCCTGCAAATTACAGCATTTTTCAACGCTGACCAGGTGATCATCGCCACGCTATGCTGAAGACGACAAAATAGTTGACATTACCGGCAAAAATATTGATGCTCAACTACTAAGTTGCATAAACAGGAATGATTGATGCCGTCATTGCATATTTCGCAAGGGTTATTTCGTCTGAGCGATACCCGTACATTATCCATCGACCCATTAGACATCCGTTCGGGGGAGTGCTGGGCCTTCGTCGGAACGAATGGTAGCGGCAAGTCGGCCTTGGCGCGCGCGCTGTCCGGCGATTTGCCCCTGATGTCCGGGGCGCTGAAAAACGATTTTCAACGGCCTTCCCGCCTCTCGTTCGAACAATTGCAGAAACTGGTGGCGGAGGAATGGCAACGCAATAACACGGATCTTTTGAGTAAAGGTGAAGATGATACCGGCCGCACCACGGCGGAAATCATTCAGCAGAATCATTGCGACTCCGAATTATGTCAAGCGCTGGCGCAGCAATTCAGCATCAGCCACCTCCTGTCCCGCCGGTTCAAATATCTCTCCACCGGCGAAACGCGCAAAGCCCTGTTATGTCAGACATTGATGGGCAAACCGGACCTGCTGATCCTCGACGAACCCTTTGACGGTCTGGACGTAGCCTCACGCGCGCAATTGGGCGAAATGTTGCGCGTCCTGGCGGATGAAGCCCTGGCGTTGGTTTTAGTGCTCAATCGTTTCGATGACATTCCGGCCTACATCGATCATGTGGGGGTTTTGTCGCAATGCACATTAACGTGCACCGGCGATCGCGAGACGCTGCTCGCTCAGGCGCTGGTCGCCCAGTTGGCGCATGCCGAAGCCATGGACGGCATGCAATTGCCTGAAACCGAGTTGCCCGGGCAGAAAAACGCCTTACCCGCCGATCAACCGCTCGTGACATTGCGCGATGGCGTCGTTTCCTATCAGGACAGGCCCATCTTGCATCATCTGACCTGGCAAGTCATGCCGGGCCAGCATTGGCAAATCGTCGGCCCGAACGGCGCCGGCAAATCCACACTGTTAAGCCTGATCACCGGCGACCATCCGCAAGGTTACAGTAATGATCTGACGCTGTTTGGCCGCCGGCGCGGCAGCGGCGAAACTATCTGGGATATCAAACGGCATATCGGTTACGTCAGCAGCAGCCTGCATCTGGATTATCGTGTCAGCGCCACTGCCCGCAGTGTTATTTTGTCCGGTTTTTTCGATTCGATCGGCATTTACCAGGCGGTTTCCGAGCGTCAGCAATTGCTGACCCGCCAATGGCTGCATTTATTGGGGTTGACCGGCGCGGCTGATGCGCCCTTCCATAGTTTATCCTGGGGGCAACAGCGGCTGGTCCTGGTGGCCCGCGCCATGGTCAAGCATCCGGCGTTGCTGATTCTTGACGAACCCCTACAAGGACTGGATCCGCTTAACCGCGAGCTGGTTCGTCGCTGGGTGGATGTTTTGATAGGCGAAGGTGAAACCCAACTGCTGTTCGTCTCCCATCATGCCGAAGATGCGCCCAAATGCATTACGCACCGACTCACCTTTGTCCCGCAAGACGAACATTACCGCTATAAATTGGATAGTCTTACCACCGCCTGAGTTTGCCTAATGCCAGGGTTGCAACAGCGCTTTGCCGCCCTGCGCCCTAACTCGATCACGTGTTGCATACCGCGTTATCACAATGTGGCCTATTGGCGGATTGTGTTGTGATTTACCTCATATCGATATGAGTGGAAACGCTATCATTTTTCTCCAAAACAGTCAGCACGCGGATTGATCTCTGATCACCAATTTAATTTTGCTCGCGATGTAGCGTTGCATCACACTATTGGCATAAAATCCAGTGTAATCGATTTCATTTTTATCGATATGATCACCTTTTACGGCGAAATGACATGCTAATTTAGCGTTATGAAGGATTGAGGAGTCGAAAATGGTCATATTAGTTACTGGTGGTAGCGGTTACATTGGCAGTCATACATGCCTCCAGCTTTATGCGGCTGGTTACGAACCGGTGGTAGTGGATAATTTACATAACAGCAAAGCTGGCGTGCTGGATGCGGTGGCCCGAATCAGCGGCGCCAGGCCGGTATTTTACCAAGGCGATATCTGTGATAAGGCCTTATTAACCAAAATATTTCAACAAAATAAGATCGATGCGGTTATCCATTTCGCCGGATTGAAAGCGGTGGGCGAATCCTCCGTCAAACCCATCGAATACTATCAAAATAATGTCTATGGCACGCTGGCGCTGATCGAAGCCATGCGCGAGGCCCGGGTGAAGAATTTAATCTTCAGTTCATCGGCCACGGTGTACGGCGACCAACCCATAGTACCTTATGTTGAAAGTTTGCCTACCGGGCATCCGGCCAGTCCCTATGGCCGCAGCAAGCTCATGGTGGAACAAATTCTTGAGGATTTACAGCGGGCCGAACCTGAATGGAGTATTGCCCTACTGCGTTATTTCAACCCGGTAGGCGCTCATCCTTCAGGGGACATGGGTGAAGATCCGCAAGGCATACCCAATAATCTGATGCCCTTTATCGCTCAGGTGGCGGTGGGACGCCGCCCCTCGCTGGCAATCTACGGCAACGATTACCCCACTCACGACGGAACCGGCGTTCGGGACTATATTCATGTCATGGACCTGGCTGACGGCCATGTTGCCGCATTACGCGCACTGCAAAACAAGGCGGGCTGTCATATCTACAATCTGGGCGCCGGTATTGGTCATAGCGTCCTCGACGTAGTCAATGCGTTTAGCAAAGCGTGCGGACACGCTATTTCCTATCACTTCGCTCCCCGGCGCGAAGGTGATTTGGCCGCCTATTGGGCGGCGCCGGAAAAAGCCGCTCGCGATTTAGACTGGCAGGCCAAGCGCTCGCTGCAAGAAATGGCCGCCGACACCTGGCGCTGGCAAGCCAAACACCCGAATGGTTACTCGGATTAAAGGAGATTTTATGCTGCAGTTTAGTCCCGTCGATCATCCTCATCGCCGGTTTAATCCGCTTAGCGGCCAATGGGTGCTGGTTTCGCCCCACCGGGCAAAACGGCCGTGGCAAGGCCAGCAGGAAACGCCGGCCACCAGCGATATTCCCGCCCATGACCCTAAATGTTTTCTTTGCCCGGGCAATACCCGTGTGTCGGGTGAAAAAAATCCGGATTACAAGACCACCTACGTTTTCACCAATGATTTTGCCGCTTTGATGGAGGATACGCCGGATGCTCCGGCCAATAGCGATCCCTTGATGCGTTGCGAAAGCGCCCGCGGCACCAGTCGGGTCATCTGTTTTTCACCGGATCACAGTAAAACCCTGCCGGAATTATCGCTGCCGGCGCTGCAGGCCATCATCAAGACCTGGAAAGAACAAAGCACGGAACTGGGGCAACGTTACCCATGGGTACAGGTGTTCGAGAACAAAGGCGCCGCCATGGGATGTTCCAATCCGCATCCCCATGGTCAAATCTGGGCCAACAGTTTTCTGCCTAATGAAGCCGATCGCGAAGATCGAAATCAACGCGACTATTTTCAACGGCAGGGTTCGCCGATGCTGGTGGATTACGCAGCCAGAGAGCTGGCCGACGGCGCCAGAACCGTGGTGGAAACCCCTCACTGGCTGGCAGTGGTGCCCTATTGGGCGGCCTGGCCGTTCGAAACGCTGCTGTTGCCCAAAGCGCATGTCCTGCGGCTCGATGACCTCAATGCCGATCAAAGCGCCGATTTGGCTATCGCGCTGAAAAAACTCACCAGCCGCTATGATAATCTTTTCCAATGTTCATTCCCTTATTCCATGGGATGGCATGGCGCGCCATTTCTTGACCGGGATAACCGCCATTGGCAGTTACATGCCCATTTCTACCCGCCGCTGTTGCGGTCGGCGACAGTGCGTAAATTTATGGTTGGTTATGAAATGCTGGCGGAAACCCAGCGTGATTTGACCGCCGAGCAAGCCAGCGACCGCCTGCGCGCAGTCGGTGACATTCATTTCCGGGAATCTGGAGTATCCCTATGAGCCTAAAGAACATCACTGAAACCACATTTCGCCAATCCTTTGGTTACCCGGCCACGCTAACGGTTAAAGCGCCCGGCCGAGTCAACCTCATCGGCGAACATACCGATTACAATGATGGCTTCGTTCTTCCTTGCGCCATCGACTATGAAACCGTGGTGAGCTGCGCCAAACGCGATGACCGGCAGATCAAGGTTATTGCTGTGGATTGTGACGGCCAGCAAGATATTTTTTCTCTGGATGAGCCAATTTTGGCCCATGATAGCCAGCAATGGTCGAATTACATCCGCGGTGTAATTAAACATCTGCAAAAACGCGATGCCAACTTTGGCGGCGCGGACCTGGTGGTGAGCGGCAATGTTCCACAGGGGGCTGGACTGAGTTCATCCGCCTCGCTTGAAGTGGCCATCGGCAAGGCTATCCAGGCGCTCTATCACCTGACCGTGGACAATGTCGCGCTGGCGCTTAACGGCCAGGAAGCGGAAAACCAGTTCGTCGGCTGCAACTGCGGCATCATGGACCAATTGATTTCAGCGTTGGGCAAAGCCAATCACGCTTTACTGATTGATTGCCGTACGCTTGGCACGCGCGCCGTTCCCATGCCGGCCAACGTGGCGGTGGTGATTATCAATTCCAATGTCAAACGCGGCCTGGTGGACAGCGAATACAACGCCCGTCGTGAACAATGCGAAACCGGCGCGCGTTTTTTTGCGGTCGACAAATTGCGTGATGTTGAAATGGATCAGTTTCTCGCGGTCGAGCAAAAACTGGACCCGGTGGTCGCGAAGCGGGTACGCCACGTATTAAGCGAAAACGCGCGGACACTGGCGGCGGCAAACGCCTTGGCCGAGGGTGACCTGACCAAAATGGGCGTGTTGATGGCCGAATCCCACGCGTCGATGCGCGATGATTTCGAAATTACGGTCCCGCCCATTGATACATTGGTGGAAATCGTTAAAGAAGAAATCGGTACCGAAGGCGGGGTTCGTATGACCGGCGGCGGATTCGGCGGCTGTGTCGTCGCATTGCTGCCAACAGACCGCGTAGCGGGGGTTCGGGCGGCGGTTGAACGTCAATATCATCAGAAAACCGGCCTTAAAGAAACCTTTTATGTTTGCCATGCTAGCGAGGGGACGGGGATATGTTAAAAGAGTATGAGTCGGGGGTAGCCCCCGACGGGCAGCCATTCAATTGTTTGGTCCTCGGCGATGAGGGCGGTTTGCAGATAGCCCTGATGGATTGGGGCGCTACCTGGCTTTCATGTCAGTTGCCGCTAAAATCCGGCGCTAAACGGGAAGTGTTGTTAGGCTGCCCGACGCCGGCCGATTACCTGCGCCAGACGGCTTTTCTGGGCGCCACCATTGGCCGTTACGCCAACCGCATCGCCAATGCCAGCATCAGCCTGGATAAGCAGAGCTGGGCGTTAAACGCCAACCAGGGGCCGCATCAGTTGCATGGGGGATCGGAAGGTTTCAATGCCAAGCGCTGGACCTGCGTGGAACATACAACGTCCACCGCGCTCTACCAATTGGATTCCGCCGACGGCGATCAGGGTTTTCCCGGCAACCTGCAAGCCAAAGTGCGTTATACCCTGACGGCGGAAGGCGCGGTACTCATCGATTATCGCGCGACAGTGGACAAACCCTGCCCGGTCAATCTGACCAATCATGCCTATTTTCATCTTGATGGCGCAAACAGCGATATCCGCCGGCAAAAACTGCAACTCTACGCCAACCAGTACTTACCGGTGGATAGCGATGGCATTCCCTGCGCGCCGCTAACCGACGTGGATAATACCGGCATGGATTTCAGACGCCCCAAACTTATCGCGCAGGATTTTTTACGCGACCGCGATCAGCAGCGGGTTAAAGGCTATGATCACGCTTATCTGCTTTACCCCGCCTGCCATGACGGCGATAGCCCGGCCGCTCAACTTTGGTCGGCGGACGATCAGGTCCTATTGCAGGTCTACACCACCGCGCCGGCCTTACAGCTTTATACCGGCAATTTCCTGGCCGGCACACCGGCCCGTCAGGGCGGCGAATACCAGAACTACAGCGGTGTGGCGCTGGAAAGCGAATTTTTGCCCGACAGTCCCCACCATCCCGAATGGCCTCAGCCGGGGTGCTGGCTGCAGCCCGGACAAGCTTATCATTCCCAGACGCGTTACCAGTTGACAGCTTTGTAGTATTATTGCCGCCAGTCATTTATTTCGGTATGTTTGACTTTATGCGGTTGCCGCCCTACCCGGGCAGGCAATATAATAAAAAAAGTTTTTATAAAAATCTTTAGACTTTAAGGAGTCAAACGATGGCGGTAACGAAACTGGTTCTGGTACGACACGGTGAAAGCCAGTGGAATAATGAAAATCGCTTCACTGGCTGGACAGATGTCGAGTTGTCCGATAAAGGCCGCACTGAAGCAAAACAAGCGGGTAAACTGCTGAAAGCAGAAGGTTTCTTATTTGATTTTGCCTACACTTCTGTTTTAAAGCGCGCAATTCATACCCTATGGAACATACTGGACGAACTGGATCAGGCCTGGCTGCCGGTTGAAAAATCCTGGCGTTTGAACGAACGCCATTACGGCGCGTTGCAAGGTTTGAACAAAGCCGAAACCGCAGAAAAATACGGTGACGAACAAGTCAAGCAATGGCGGCGCGGTTTTGCTGTCACTCCGCCTGAACTGTCACGCGATGACGAACGTTTCCCCGGACATGACGCCCGTTACGCCAAATTGACTGACGCGCAGCTGCCGACCACTGAAAGCCTTGCGCTGACCATTGATCGCGTTACTCCTTACTGGAATGAAGCGATTTTACCGCGCATGAAGAAAGGTGAACGCGTCATCATTGCCGCCCATGGCAACTCCATCCGTGCGCTGGTGAAGTTCCTCGATCAAATGAGCGAAAAAGAAATTCTGGAACTGAACATCCCCACCGGGGTGCCGATGGTCTATGAATTTGATGAAAATTTCAAACCAATTAAACATTATTATCTTGGCAATGCCGATGAAATCGCCGCCAAGGCGGCAGCGGTAGCCAACCAGGGTAAAGCGAAATAATCGTTTTATTCATTGACCGATAACCCGGCCGGCGACGTGCCGGGTTGTTTGCCAGTAAATTTGAACCAAAACACAACGAGGCGGCAAATTCATTTTGCCGCCTCGTTTTTTTTCACCTTTCGCCTTCAGCAAATACGCCGCTAGGCCGGAACGCCGCTTGTCGGGGAGACGGCGCGACGTTCGCGCACGGCCTGCGCCAACTGCTGCAACATCAGTTCAGTATCGGGCCAGCCGATACACGCATCGGTGATGCTCTTGCCATAAACCAGCGCTTCACCGCTATCCAGACTCTGATTGCCTTCCACCAGATGGCTTTCCACCATCACGCCGACGATACCCTTTTCACCGCCGCTCAGCTGCGCGCAAACGTCTTTGGCGACGTCCATCTGCTTTTTGAATTGCTTACTGCTGTTGGCGTGACTGAAATCGATCATTACCTGCGCGGGCAATTTTGCTTTCGCCAAACCGTCTTTTACCGCTTTCACATGGTGGGCGCTGTAATTCGGTTCTCTGCCGCCGCGTAAAATAATATGGCAGTCATTGTTGCCGCTGGTATTGACTATGGCGGAATGCCCCCATTTGGTGACCGATAAGAAACAATGCGCCGCCCCGGCGGCATTGATGGCATCGATAGCGACCTTGATGGTGCCATCCGTGCCATTTTTAAACCCTACCGGGCAGGACAGGCCCGAAGCCAGTTCACGATGGACCTGCGACTCGGTGGTGCGCGCGCCGATGGCGCCCCAGCTCATCAGGTCGGCAACGTATTGCGGTGTAATCATATCCAGAAATTCACCGGCGGCGGGCAAGCCCATATCATTGATTTCCAGCAGAAGTTTACGGGCGATACGCAACCCGTCGTTGATCTGAAAGCTGTTGTTCATCAGCGGGTCATTGATCAGTCCCTTCCAGCCTATGGTGGTGCGGGGTTTTTCGAAATAAACCCGCATAACGATCTCCAGGTCGTCGCGCAGGGCCTCTCTCTGGGCCAGCAAACGTCCGGCATATTCTTTTGCCGCCTTGATATCATGGATGGAACAAGGCCCGATGATCACCAGCAGACGGTCATCATTCCCTTTAAGGATTTTGTGGATAGCGGCGCGGGCCGTGGAAACGGTTTTTGCCGCTTGTTCGGTAGCGGGATATTTTTCAAGCAAAGCCACTGGCGGCAGCAATTCTTTTATTTCTTTAATTCTTAAATCGTCATTAAGGTAATTCATTGTCGTTTTTCTCCGCACAGCGATTCTTAGCGATAACATCCTGATATAAGCCAGATAATCTATACCTACCGGCTTTTAGCGTAAATGCGCTTTTCGGCGTTGATCCCGCTTAAATTTGATCAATGCCGATTCTTGGCTATTATTAACCTATGGTAAGCACAAAATAACCAGCACTTAATCTGCTGGATACTTTTGCTTAACATTTTACCCTACGGCTACTCAACGGACCTCGACGAGGTTACCGTGCGGCTAACATGGGAAAATGCAGGTTTAACTCTATTCAACGTATAAAAGAGGGAAATAATGATGCAAACCATGACCTCGAAAAAACTGGCAATGATATTATTGACCACGATTATGTCTCTGGGCACTGCCGCAGCCTACGCAGCGGATGCAAGCAACCCCTCTAACACATCGTCCCAATCCGGCGTCGAAAATTCAAGCGGCAGCGGCACGGCCAAAGCTAATTTGCCGCCTAATAATGTTGATAATAGCAAAATTAATACCAGCGATGTCGACAGCTCCAAAATAGGCACGAATACGGATAACCAAACGACTCCGGTTTGTCAGGGCGATAATTGTCCGAAACATCACGATAGCCGTTCAGAAAGTCATTCCACCGCATCCGGCCCAACTTCCGGTACGAGTAATTAAGTAGCCTAATGCGATGTATTTCGGTATTTCCCAACCTCTATATTAATACCAACCTCGCGTGAAACAGCTACAGTCTGCTGAAGTGGGTTATCTATTTTGACTGGCGGTTCATGTTTCCATTGAAAAACATCGGGTCGGGTCTGGCTAGGGTACTATGGCGTTATTAGCCTATTACCTTTATCGCCAGGCTCTCCCGATGTCAGTCATCATTAACCTTATCCGAGCTATCTGCGCTTATTAAAGCTACTCATCAAAGCTATAGAAAACCTTACTGCAACGCCGCTTTTCCCCGGTATACTCAAATACGACATTTGCATAATGGGATTTTTTGATGGTCTTAATGCATGAACATCCCCAAGGAACGAGGGGAAACAGCAACAACAAACGATTATTAGCGGCATTCGTCATTACCGCGCTGTTCATGGCGGTAGAGGTGGCGGGCGGCCTGTATTCAGGTTCATTGGCGCTATTGGCCGATGCGGGACATATGCTGACCGATGCGGCGGCTTTGATGATGGCGTTGCTGGCGGTCAATTTTGCGCAGCGTAAACCCAATATCAGCCACACGTTCGGCTATCTGCGCCTAACCACGCTGGCCGCGTTTATCAATGCGCTGGCGCTGGTGATTATCACTATTCTTATCGTCTGGGAAGCCATACGGCGCTTTTACCAGCCGCACCCGGTGGAAGGCTGGCCGATGATGATTATCGCCGTAGGCGGCTTGGTGGCCAACCTCCTATCCTTCTGGCTGCTGCATGGCGGCGATGAGGAGAAAAATATCAATTTACGGGCGGCCGCCCTGCACGTCATGGGCGATCTGCTAGGTTCGGTCGGCGCCATTCTGGCGGCGTTGATCATCGTCATAACCGGCTGGATGCCCATCGACCCCATATTATCGATCCTGGTATCCTGCCTGGTGTTGCACAATGCCCGGCGCTTGTTGCAGGAGAGTCTGCACGAATTACTGGAAGGGACGCCAAAGCAAATCAATATCGACCAGCTTAAGCGCGAAATGACCCTGAATATTCCGGCAGTGCGCAATATCCATCATGTGCACATCTGGCTGGTTGGCGAAAAACCGGTCATGACGCTGCATGCGCAAGTTATCCCGCCCCTTGATCACGATGCGCTGCTCCATCAGATACAGGATTATCTTTTGAGCCGCTACAAGATCAGCCATGTCACAGTGCAGATGGAATATCAGCAATGCATGGAAGACGAGTATTGCCGCATTACGGCAAGCGCGGACCTACAGCACGGCCACGCCCACCACCAGCATTGACGAAAACCGGCGCGGCTCGTTGAAACATGTTTGGCCTGGCCGCGCCAGCGGCTCAGGCATTGCCGACGACACGCAGATTTAACTCGGCGGCAAAGGCCAGCATGCGATTTAGCGGCACCAGCGCCTTCTCACGAACCGCCGCGGGAACATGCACCTCATGTAGCGCTCCGCCATGTTCAAGGCCTTCAGCTATGGATTCCAGCCCGTTCATGGCCATCCAGGGACAATGCGCGCAACTGCGGCAGGTTGCGCCATCGCCGGCGGTGGGCGCTTCCAACAATGTTTTATCCGGGCAGGCCTGCTGCATTTTATAAAAAATGCCCCGATCGGTCGCCACTATCATCTGCTGCTGCGGCAATCTCTTCGCCGCCTGGATCAGTTGACTGGTGGACCCCACCGCGTCGGCCATTTCAACAATCGCCTTGGGCGATTCGGGATGAACCAGCACAGCGGCCTCGGGGTAAAGCCCTTTCATGCGCAGCAATGCCTGGGTTTTGAATTCGTCATGTACGATGCAGGCGCTTTGCCAGCAGAGGATATCCGCGCCGGTTTGCTGCTGCACATAGCGGCCTAGATGGCGATCCGGCGCCCAGATGATTTTTTCGCCGAGGCTATCAAGGTGTTCGATGAGGTCGACCGCGATACTGGAGGTGACGACCCAATCAGCGCGCGCTTTAACCGCAGCGGACGTATTGGCGTAAACCACCACGGTACGATCGGGGTGGGCATCGCAAAAGGCGCTGAATTCATCAATGGGGCAACCCAGGTCCAGAGAACATTCCGCTTTGAGGGTGGGCATGAGCACCGTTTTTTCCGGGCTGAGGATTTTTGCTGTTTCGCCCATAAAACGCACGCCGGCCACCAGCAGGGTTGTCGCGCTGTGTTTGGTGCCGAAACGGGCCATTTCAAGCGAATCAGCCACACAACCGCCGGTCGCTTCGGCCAGCGCCTGAATTTCCGGATCGGTATAGTAGTGAGCCACCATTACCGCATTACGCTGCTTTAATAAATCTTTGATCTTTTCATGGAGAAATTGTTTTTTCTCTATGCTCAGCAAACGCGGTTTCGGTGGAAAGGGGTAAATCGCAGCATTGATATCCTGGGATTTGATTATTGCCTGTCTCATATCAATTCCTCGGCCACCCCTTGATGCCAGCAATCACTGATCAGCGGTAAGCGGCTAACGTGTTTTGTATACTAAACAAAATAGTTAATTTCAGGCCAAATGTCGCCTTTTTTTTGTGATTTTTTGTATATTTTGTTTAGTTTAACTAATTTAGCCGCTTAGCATGGCCTGAATATCAAGAGAACCATAGGCTGGACCGTGGGATTGGCGCTATACCTTACGTGCGAAAACACGGTATAGGCTGTAAATCAGAACAAACTGCTCACGCTTGCCGGCGACGATAAGAAAAAGGGCAGAATTCAGGAATCGATAAGCAACCAGGGAATATTTTTTCAGAAGTGGTGGGTCGTGCTGGATTCGAACCAGCGACCAATTGATTAAAAGTCAACTGCTCTACCAACTGAGCTAACGACCCACTGCTGATAATGTTGTGATTGCCACAACATGAAACTCTACACTCGCCCAAACAGCTTTCGTCAATACTGTCAGCTATTGAGTGACACAACCGGATAATGGTGGGTCGTGCTGGATTCGAACCAGCGACCAATTGATTAAAAGTCAACTGCTCTACCAACTGAGCTAACGACCCTTACCCTTATGTGACCATTGCCGGGAGTGTTACGCTTTCCCTTGGCAACGGCGGCATATATTACTAATTAATTAATTCTGCGCAACCTAAATTTCCGCCAAACGCGTTCAACTGCCTGATCTTCGAGCACTCGGGCCTAAATCGAGGAAATTATCCGCGTTTGAGGCCCGAGAAAGTTATCGCGAAGCCAGACGTTTTTGCGCTTGCTTGGCAGATTCGGTATTAGGATAGAGTTTGATAACCTGCTGGTAAACGGCTCTGGCTTTATCGCTTTGGCCTTTTTCCTGCATTATCATCCCGACTTTAAACAACGCTTCAGAACTTTTCGGCGATTTGGGATAGTTTTTGACGACCAAAGCAAAATAGTAGGCCGCATCGTCCTTCTTACCCTTGTTGTAATTCAACTGACCCAGCCAGTAGTTGGCATTCGGCTGATAAGTTGAGTCCGGGTAACGTTTGACAAAATTCTGGAAAGCCACAATGCCTTCGTCGTACTGTTTTTTCTCCAGTACCAACGACACCGCCGCATTGTAATCGGTATTCGGGTCTCCCGTGGAACTGCCGGCCTCAGGAGCCGCAGGCGCTGCCGCTTGCCCTTGCCCTCCGCCGCTGGAGTCGGTAGACGCCGTCGCCGAACCGTCCGTGGCAGCCGCATTCTGGGTGCCTTGCTGGCCACTCTGCTGGCCGCCTTGGCCGCCCTGACTGCTCAGGGTATCCATCTGCTGATAAATCTGCTTTTGCCGGTCTACGATTTGTGAAAGCTGATATTGGTTTTCCTGCATCTGCCCACGAAGCGCATCGATATCACGCTGGGTATCGGCGAGTTGTTGCTGGAGTTGGGATAATAGCTGGGCGTGAGCGTTGGTGATACGCTCAAGGGAAGTGACCCGGTCTTCTACCGAGCCAGAGCCGACATTACTGATTGGCGCTTGGCCAGTAGCAGCCCAAGGGGCTGCTACGCCAACCAGCAACGACAGACTTAACAAATGTCGTCTGAAGTTACCGCTCATGCAATTCTCTTAGTATACCAGTACGGCGCGACGGTTTTTAGACCATGCGGCTTCGTCATGTCCCAGTACTGCCGGTTTTTCTTTACCGTAGGAGACGATACCGATCTGATCGGCGGAAACGCCTTTACCCTGCAGATACATCTTGACGGCATTGGCACGACGTTCGCCCAGGGCGATATTGTATTCCGGCGTACCGCGTTCATCCGCATGACCTTCAATGGTCACTTTATAGGACGGATTGCTGCGCAGGAAATTGGCATGTGCATCCAACATTTCGGCGAAGTCAGAACGGATATCATACTTATCAAGATCGAAGTAAACGATATTGTTCTTTTGCAATTCTTGCATTTGCAAACGAGCCTGTTCTGCGGAAGAAGCATTGTTGCCATTTTCCATACCAGTGCCAGCGCCCATGGAGGTATCAGCACCATTGTTAGCGCTTTTGTGGGAACTACACGCGGCGATAGCCAGTACCGGCACAGCCAACATCAGCCCTTTTAGCACTTTGTTCAGTTGCATCTCATTTTCCTTTTATAGTTTGTTTGCCATACATTTTGACACATGCATCACAGATACGGAGACCAGGCAGGAAATTTAACCTGTCCATCAGTCGCCGGAAGACGCGCTTTGAAACGCCCATCGATCGAGACCAGTTGTAGAACGGAACCCATTCCTTGTGTGGAACTGAAGATTACCATTGTGCCATTGGGCGCGATACTAGGCGTTTCATCTAGATAGGAGCTCGACAATACTTGGACGGCACCCGTCACCAGATCTAATTTAGCGATATGTTGCGAGCCGCCATCGCTGCTGACCATGACCAGGAATTTCCCGTCAGGGCTGACTGACGCATCCTGATTCTGGGAACCTTCCCAGGATACGCGTTGCGGGCTACCGCCACCAATACCAACTTTATACACTTGCGGACGACCACCCTGATCCGACGTATAAGCCAGAGTCTGATTGTCCGGGAACCAGGTCGGTTCCGTATTATTGCTGCGGCCGTCGGTCACTTGCGAAATCTGACCGGAGCCCAAATCCATGACATAAAGATTCAAACTGCCGGTTTTTGATAAAGCGAAGGCCAATTTGCTGCCATCGGGAGAGAAGGCAGGCGCGCCGTTATGCTGAGGGAAACTGGCAATCTGGCGAACACTGCTGTTAGCCAGGGTCTGCACCACCAACGCGGAACGGCCGCTTTCAAAGGTGACGTAGGCCAGTTTGCTGCCATCCGGCGACCAGGCCGGCGACATCAGCGGCTGGGACGAACGGTGCACAACGAACTGATTGAAGCCGTCGTAATCCGATACTCGCAATTCATAAGGATACTGCCCGCCGTTGGTTTGCACCACATAAGCGATACGAGTGCGGAACGCGCCCTTGATCCCGGTCAACTTTTCAAAAGCTTCGTCACTGACCGTATGCGCGGCATAACGCAGCCATTGCTTGGTGACCTTGAACTGGTTTTGCGACAGCACCGCGCCGGGGTTGCCCGAGGTATCCACCATTTGGTAGCTCACCACATAACCGCCATCGGCGCCAGGCTGAACCTGACCGACGACCACGGCGTCTATGCCGAGCGCCGTCCAGGCAGCAGGCGTCACTTCGGCGGCTGTTGTCGGTTGTTGCGGCATACGGGCGACATCGATAGGATTGAACTTGCCGCTATTGCGCAAATCCGCCCCGACAATCTGGCCCACTTCTTCAGGCGCGGCGCCAGGTCCGGCCCATTTGAACGGCACGACGCCAATCGGCCTTGCCGAGTCCACACCCTGGGTTATCTCAATACGCACTTCAGCATGAAGTATAGATGCCCATAAAAATAGTAAACTTAGCGCTACTCGAAATGCCTGCTTCATTTCATCTCCCATACCGATGCGACACGCCCCGATAAATTAGCAGAATTTTAACTAAACCGCTTAAACATAACTACAAAATCCCGGTAGTCAACATAGTCTAAATCTTAAAGCATTACTCTATCATTTAGACTTCTTTACCCTTTATTCTGGTTTGAAAACCAGCGACGCATCTTTAAATGCCTCATAGACTGCCTGGCTGGGCGGTCGTGGTATCTTGGCCGATTTGGCCGCGGCAATCGCCGCCTGGCACAATGCCGGGTCGCCGCCTTCCGAACTGACTGAAATCAACAGGCCGTCCGGAGCCAAATTCATACGAAGCGTACAAGTTTTGCCGTTGAACGCCTGATCCGAATAAAACTTTTGCTGAATAGCCGCTTTCACCTGTGACACATAGCCATTAATATCCGCGCCGGAAGCGCCGCTTTGCTTGCTATTGCCCTGTCCGGCAGGGCGCCCGCCTTTGGTGGGACCCCCACCCGCTTTCGGCGCATTCTTTGAATCGGTCAACCCGCCCAGCAAATCATCCACTTCGCTGGAC
>Ga0224528_1000103_pt1 | contig 69484 bp, 45 predicted proteins | sample CBST25metaG_2_FD_179888 | JGI IMG/M metagenome (GOLD analysis project Ga0224528, IMG submission 179888) | Peat soil microbial communities from Stordalen Mire, Sweden - C.B.S.T25 | ecosystem: Environmental > Terrestrial > Soil > Wetlands > Peat | place: Sweden: Norrbotten County, Stordalen Mire...
TCCCACCGTAGTCGGTCAAACTCCCGCGCCCGGTACCCGTGTCACCACCGAGACGACCGTCCAACTCCAAGTCGTGCGCTCCTAAATTTAGAACTCAGAAACTTCGGGGGTCTTTTTCTTGCAAGGAACTCTATCCCTCAAACTGTTCCCCAAGGGCAAAAAAACTCCCCAACTAAGGGGGAGTCTCTCCAACGTCAACATTTCAAGCCGCTTTATAGCACAAACAACCAATCGTTCCGAACTCAGCTCAACGATTGACCAAAGCCTAACCTTCCAACCGGAATTGTGTAACCCTAGGGTTAATCGTTTCCCCTCGTCAGCACAGCCGCAAAAAATCCTTCGCAAGGATGAATTCCGGGCAGCGTCCTCAAATACGAACCTCGAACGAGAGCCTTAGGATCGGCCCATGCCAGTTCACCCGCGCTCTTCAACCCGTCGAGTATGCCCTCGCATGGAATTACAGAGATCGCACTATCTCCGCGTAAAACCTGCTCCACAACGTCCTCGCCCTCTTCTGCTTCCAACGAGCAGGTAGAGTAAACCAGCCTTCCACCCGGAGCCAGCACGGACACAGCCTTGCGCAAGATCGACACTTGTAAATCTTGCAATCCCTTCAAATCCGCTAATTTCACGCGCCACTTGATTTCCGGATTCCCCGCCAGCGTGCCTGTGCCGCTACAAGGTACGTCAGCCAGTATGCAGTCGAACTTTTCCGTGAACTCAATCGCCGTTACATTGCCCGTAATAACTTTTACGTCGAACGCTGCAACCCGTTCTTTAAGCACCTTTGCGCGATGCTCGTGCAATTCGATCGCAGTGATCTTTGAGCCCAAATTGTGAGCCGCAATGGCCGAAGTCTTTCCCCCAGGGGCCGCGCAGCAATCCAATATCCGGTCGCCTTTTCCTACCAGTGCTGCTACTAATTGCGACGCTTCATCCTGCACTGCAACATGATGATCGCGAAATGGAATGCTGTGGGCGAGGTCGCCGGAGATCAATTTTCGTGCACTCGTCAGCAGTGCGCCGGGAGCAACTTTTATTCCTGCCTCCGCTAGTTCTTCTTCCGCATCTGTGTGGCAGAGCCGCAGCGCTGAGCCCGGCGCATGCTGATTGGCCTCGCAAATAGAGCGTGCGGCGTTATATCCATACATATCAATCCATCGAGTAACCATCCATTCCGGATGTGCGAACTCGACCGCAAGTTCCTGCATGGTCCCTGCATTCGCGTCCACAACAGGAAGCTTCGCGTTTGCCGAAAGCTTCCGTAGCACAGCATTTGCATAGGGAACAGCCGAACGCTTTCCCGACTGCTTCACCAGCTCCACGCTTTCGTGAACTGCTGCGTGTGCGGGTATGCGCTCCAGATGAGTGAGTTGACACGCGCCTAATCGCAACGCTACTCGCACCTCTCCATCGAGCCGCGAAACTTTCTGCGAAGAGTATTTTGCAATCCTCGCATCCAATTCAGACTGCCATCGCAGTGTGCTCATTACTAGTTCGTAGGTGAGTGCGCGATCCTCGCGAGACAGCGTGTCCATGCGGGGTGCGTTCAGTAGTTCCGATGCATAAGAGCCATCACGTTCTACGCGAATCAGAATGTCGTATGCAAAGTTTCTTGCCGGCGAGACCGCCATATTAACTTCCCATCCTCTCGCCCGGCTTGGGCTGATAACCATTGATAAACTCACGTGCCTTCATGCGGCGCTTGCCTTCGAGTTGCAATTCGTCGACTGCAATTGCCGTGCCTTGGCCGCATCCAGCCAGCACTTGATCGCCTTCAATCGAAATCTCTCCCTCAGTCAAGTTGTGCGTTCCAAGGAAGACAGAGGTGCTGTGCAACGTAAGTTGCTTTCCTCTGAAACTAGTAAACGCACCAGGCCAAGGCTGAAAGCCACGATGCCGATTACAGATGGTCTGCGCATCGCGCATGAAGTCGATATGTCCATCTTCACGCGTCAAAATCGGAGCCAGTGTTGCGCACTCGTGATCCTGCGGCACGTGCTGGATTCGCCCCTCTGCCAGTCCGGCTATAGTCTCCACCAGTAACTCTGCACCCATCTCAGCCAGACGCGGAGCCAATGTTACGCTCGTGTCTTGCGCGAGAATCGGCAACTCGCGCTGCAACAGAATGTCTCCTGTGTCGAGTCCTTCGTCGATGCGCATCGCAGTGTTTCCCGTCACGCTCTCGCCTGACGCGATGGCCCATTGAATCGGCGCGGCCCCGCGATACTTCGGCAGTAGAGAGGCGTGCAGGTTGATGTTGCCGTGCTTTGGCAGGTCTAGCATCCAGCGCGGAACGATGCGCCCGTAGCCCACAATCACAATGCACTCAGGCGCGAGTGTTTCAAGCTGTGCGCGGAATTCGAGGTTGTTCTTGATCTTCTCTGGCTGTGCGATTGGCAGACTGAGCTCAATAGCTTTCTGCTTTACCGGTGAGCACGCCAGTTCCATTCCTCGCCCCTTCGGGCGATCTGGTTGTGTCACCACCAGCGACACTTCGTGTCCCGCGCGAACCAGCGCGTCCAGTGGAGGAACTGCAAACATTGGAGTACCGCAATAAACAAGCTTCACACATTGATTGTAGCGGTTGGAGCAAAGCAGCGTTAGTGGTGAGACGACGAAGCCGCGCGAACTGCGCGGCTTCATTCGTATCAGCTTTGATCTTCTACCACTCGCCCTGACGTTGTAGGCGTCTGATCTTGCGTTTCATCATGTCGCGCTTTAGCGAGGATAGGTGATGGATGTAAAGGGTCCCGTTGAGATGATCAATCTCGTGCTGGAAAGCGCGAGCCAATAAATCTTCTCCGGTTTGCTCGTACCATTCTCCATGTAGGTTCTGTGCGCGAATCGTAACACGCTTACCGCGCGCTAGATTTTCGCGGAAGTCAGGAATGGAGAGGCAGCCTTCGCCACCACTTTGCTTGCCCTCAACGTGGATGATCTGCGGATTTGCGAGCACAAGCCGAGCCTCCGGATCTTCCTTGAACGAAGTATCGATGACCGAAAGGTGCAGTGAAATTCCGATCTGTGGTGCTGCAAGGCCGACGCCTTGGGCCTCGTACATGGATTCAAACATATCGTCGACAAGCTTCTTTAACTTGTCTCCGAAGTCAGTAACTGGCGCGGCCGGGGTTTCCAGCACGGGGTCGCCATATTTCACAATTGGATAAATCATTCAGTTGTTCCGTCTAAAAATTGCGAAGCTGCTCGCAGTATCCATCGTAGTTTCGGCGAAGCTCGACCAGAGAATCGCCCCCAAATTTTTCAATCGCGGATGTAGCCAGGACTAGTGCAACCATCGCTTCGCCCACAACTCCAGCTGCTGGTACCGCACATACGTCAGAGCGTTCATAGGCCGCCTTTACCGGTTCTCGCGTAGCAAAGTCAATGGAAGCGAGCGGACGGCGCAGCGTGGAGATCGGTTTGAGATGTCCACGCACTACAATGTCGCAACCGTTCGAGATGCCGCCTTCAATACCGCCAGCGTGATTGCCTGCACGAGTAAACTTCGTGAACGCGGATCGCAATAAGCCGCTCGGTTCCTCGCCATCGGAGACTCGACTCGCGTAACCGATCTCATCCTGAGCAGCTGAGCCATGGGCTGTTGCACCCATTACTCCGTCACCAATTTCGACTGCCTTCACTGCCTGAATGGACATTACTGCAGCGGCGAACTTCGCGTCCAGACGCTCGTCCCAATTGGCGTAGGTTCCCAAGCCCGGCGGTACGTTGTGTGCCACCACCTCAAAGACTCCTCCGACTGTATCACCGGTGCGCAACACCGTGTCCACTTCGGCTTTCATGCGTTGTTCAGATTCGTCGTCGGCACAATTCAGGAGTACATCGTTCTTCTCGGCCAGTCCGCGAATCTCATCGAAAGAAACGGTTCGCGACAATCTCGCGGTGCCCACTTGAAGAACGTGGCTGAGGACTTCAATATCCAGAGCTGCGAGCACCTGTTTCGCGACGGCCCCGGCTGCAACGCGCGCCGTGGTCTCGCGGGCACTTGCACGTTCCAGAATGTAACGAGCCTCGGGCAAATTGTACTTCAGAGCTCCTGCCAAGTCTGCATGGCCCGGGCGCGGGGACTTCACAGCTTTGTGCTTCTCTGGATCGCCCTCATCAACAGGCAATGATTCGCTCCAGTTCTGCCAGTCACGATTGTCAATCAGCATGGAGATCGGAGAACCGATGCTGTGACCGTGACGAACTCCGCTCAGAATACGTGCGTGATCGTGCTCGATCTTCATGCGGCCGCCGCGGCCAAAGCCCTGCTGTCGCCGCCAAAGTTCGCGGTCAATATAGCGTTCGGTGATCGAAATGCCTGTAGGCAAACCTGAGACGTTGGCGATCAACGCTTCGCCGTGCGATTCCCCTGCGGTAAAGAAACGGAGCATTACAGAATTGTAACGGAAGCTGGGTCTTTTGCCTTTGGCGGGAAAACCGCCAACATTAAAGACGAGGCAAAGGGTTAAGGCTCGCGAGTCATAGACATTTTTCCAATTGCTATTGATTATGTAGTTAAGGCATCGTCAGAAATCCTGAATTCATTGACAAAAAGCAGGTTAGAATGTCGTTCATCATGCTGATCGGCTGATCTCATGGTAAATTGCCTATTTACTAATATATACATACAAAGTTGCACGTTATTCGCGCATCTAAGGAGCCATGGTGTCGACAGTATTGCCCATCCATGAGTCGGCCCGGGAGTTAATCCTTGAGGCGACCAACGTTCTGCAACCGCACTTTGCAGAGATGACGGCTGCCTGGCGACAGCGAATGTTCGAGGAGTTTCAGTTTGAAGGGCGTGCCATGGTTGCTCTCGAACGGCTGAATCTAGGGGTAGGATTCATGCTGTTCAGCCACTCGGATTTCAATCAGTTTAACGACAACCTTTACTACTATGGCCAGCGCCTCGCCAAATTGCGTGTGGATACCCGTCAGGTGGCGCGGTCGGTTGAGATCTATCAGCAGATAGCTGGGCCATATGTCGAGGAAGCTTTTGGGGAGCGCAGGTTCCAGGTGATGGCCGCTTTGGAGACCCTGGCCTCGGCTAGTTTTGTGGCGGTTTCCGGTGCTTATTTTGACGTTCAGCAGAACGCGAGCGACGCTCTTTTGAAGGTTTTGGACGCGGAACTATCGGCCAAGAATCTGACAGCATTGTTGGATCGAGTGCTGGTGGTGACCGAGGGAATCTTCGGCGCGAACATTGGAGTGGCTCTGCTGGCCGATCCCGAAACTAACAAGCTTCGCGTGCGTAGCGCGACAGGGTTGCCGTCCGATTTTGGTGAGGACATTTCGATTGGACCTGGACAAGGTTTTACGGGACAGATTTTCGAAACCGGCGAGCCCGATATGTTGCCGGACCTGACACGTTCGTCGGGGTTGCTCAACGTGGAGTTACGCGAGCACGCCCGTTCGTTGTGGGGCGTTCCATTTAAGATCAGTGACCGGGTTATAGGCGTTCTGATTATCGGTTTTGAAAAGACCTACCCTTGGCTGCCGACGGAGTTGGAACTGTTCCGCGCGGTGGCGGATCGTTCGGCGCTGGCCATTGATCGAGCGCGCATGACGGACGCGCTTCGCGAGCGCGAGATGCGCATCGTGGAGTTGAGCGGGCATTTGCTGAAGGCGCAAGAGGAAGAGCGAAAGCGCATCAGTCGCGAACTGCACGATGAGACAGGGCAGGCCCTCATGGTGATACGGCTTTACCTGGGGATGCTCGACGGCACAGTTAAATCACGGATTGGCAAAGAAAAGATTGGCGAACTGCTGGCGGTTGTGGATCGGACGATTGAAGGGATCCGACGCATCATCGGGCGACTTTCACCGCTGGTGCTACAGGAGTTGGGTTTGATCTCGGCGATACGCAAGGAAGCGAAGGATTTGGCGAGAACTGCGGGCGTGCAGTCGCGTGTTGTGATCAACGACGACGTGGGGCGACTCGATCCAGTGATCGAGACCGCGATCTACCGCGTTGTTCAGGAGAGCTTGCACAATGTTGCCAAACACGCCCAGGCGCAGAACGTAAATATTCAGATGGAGCGCAACGGGGAAGTGCTCAAGTTAGTGATCGAGGATGACGGCGTGGGAATTCGGGCAGTCACGAATTCACTCAGACCTTCGTTTGGAATGGCAGGAATGCATGAGCGAGTGAGTACGCTCGGAGGCCAGATGAAAGTGGTTTCGCGCAAGGGAGAAGGAACAAAGATTTCAGTGACCGTGCCGGTTCCGGTGCAATCGGCGGAAGCGGTCGGTAAAGCTGAGAGGGAACGGGCTTTGCTGGGAGCGGTAGTTGAACAATTGTGAGCGTTTCGGACAAACAATTCTGACGAGAATGATGTGCAACAGAGATTTCAGGAGCGGGCGCTATGCCGAAAATTAAATGTCTATTGGTGGATGACCACACGCTGTTCCGGCAGGGCGTTCGCCGCCTGCTTGAAAGCGAAAGCGATTGTGAAGTAGTGGGCGAGTCGCCCGATGCTGGCGATGCGGTCGAAAAAGCACGCGAACTACGGCCGGATATTGTGTTGATGGATATAGGAATGCCGGGTCTGTCTTCGTTTGAGGCAGCGCGGCATATACGGAAGAGTCGACCAGAAACAAAGGTGTTGTTTCTGACGATGTATGAAGATGAAGATTATCTGGTGCAGTGCCTGGAAGTGGGTGCCTCAGGATACGTTCTGAAAGATACTCCTGCCCAACAGTTGGTAACCGCTGTGCGCGATGTTTACAAGGGCGGAAAGTATCTGAGTTCACAGGTTCTCGGCAAGCTGGTCGAAGACTTTCGAGCACGGGTTCGCGACTCGAAGATGCGTCCCAGAATTTCGACTTTAACGCCGCGAGAACGCGAAATTCTTAAGTTGTTGGCCGAAGGAAATTCGGTAAAGGAAATTGCGGTACTGCTTGGGCTAAGCGTGAAAACCGTTGAAGCTCATAAGTTCAATCTGATGCGAAAACTGGACATTCACAACAAGGCCCAGCTCGTGACGTACGCAATTCAAAAGAAGATCATTAAAATTCCCGTCAACCAGTAAATGTTGATTGGCGGCAGAAAATGTAAGCGCACGTTGCGAGGTCCAGAATATTAGGACACGCAGCGTGCGCTTTCATTGTTTAGGTTCGGATCAATTTGTTGGCCCCAATTACTCGACGGGGGTTGGTGTTACTTCGACCTCAACTTCGGCGCATGGTTCCAGGCACTTCAGGAACTTCTGTGTGTTCAGCAAGGGACGCGCGAGGGCTGAGTTGTAACCGGTCCATGGCGAATCCAATTCGGCATCGCGCTCGAATTGCGCCCGCATGGCCTCCATCTTGGAATCAAGATCGTCGAGGTAGTGCAGCATGAGCGCCTCGGGGAACATGGGCAGTTTGGGAGAACCAAACTCATATTGACCGTGGTGGCTGATGATTAGGTGTTCAACGAGAATTTTGAGCTGCGGAGGAAAGCCGTCGACCTGCGCTAGCTTTGCGTGCAGCATTTCCAGGTCAATGATCAGGTGACCTAGCAACTGCCCTTCTGTGGTGTATCCAAAAGAGCGCGCATAACTAAGCTCGTGAACTTTTCCGATGTCGTGAAGAAATGCTCCGGTCAGCAGCAGGTCACGATTGATGAATGCGTAGTTGCGCGAGACTAGGTCGCAAGAGCGAAAGAGAGAAACCACGTGATCCAGCAGGCCACCGATAAACGCGTGGTGCATGGTCTTGGCGGCAGGAGCATTGCGGTACGCTCGGGCGACTTCTGGATCGGCCATGAATAATTCCAGAAGCCGACGCAGGTGCGGCTCTCCGATGGATGCAACAAATTCGCCGAGAGTACTCCAGAGCTCGTCTACGTCCTTCGGTGTTTTAGGTAGATAGTCGGAAAAATCGATCTCGGCTTCGTTGACCTTGCGAACCTTGTGAATAGTGAGTTGCCAGCGCTGATTGTACTTGTTTATCAATCCTTTGATCTTCAGGACGTCATCCTGTTCAAAGGTGTAAGCGCATTCCTCAACGTTATCCCACATCTTTGCCTGAATGGTCCCGGTGCGGTCCATCAGGACGAGATCGAGATACGGTTCGCCACTTTTCTTGGACTTAATCTGCTTATTACTGACGACGAAGCTGGTGGTGACGACCTTGTTTTCCTGCTGGGCCGCGTCTCGAATATAAAACTCTTTCATGAATGCGCCATCCTTGCCCGACGGGATGCGGGCGACCACTTATGGTATCGCGGAATGAGAATCGCGGGTAGCAAGAACAGCTTTGCGGGAGGCCTAAGCGGAATCACGCGGCAGGCGGAAAGTGACCGTGGCCCCGCGACCTTCTCCATCGCTTTGAGCGTAGGCGCTGCCGCCGTGGCGCTGTGCAATGCCGCGCACGATGAAAAGACCTAGGCCGGTGCCCTTAACGCGCTGGCGTAGACGTTCGTTTACGCGATAAAAGCGGCGGAATATGCGCTTCAGTTCGCCTTGGGGAATTCCCTGGCCTTTGTCCGTCACGCGCACCATCAGGTCGTTGGCTTCATCAAGAATTTCGATGGTTATGGCAATTTTGTTAGGAGAGTATTTGACTGCATTCTCCAGAAGATTGCTGATAGCCGAGCGCAACTCTTCGGGGTCGCCCTGTACAAACGGCGTTGAAAGCGTGTAGTCAACGAAGCGGATGCTTTCGTCCGATAGGTGATGACGTGTACAGGCCAGAGAGGCGCAATCGCGCACGATTTCACCAAGGTCGAGGCGGTGGAAATTCTTCCTACTCTTTTGACCGAGATGGCCCGCACGCAAGACCTGCTCGACGGTGTTGATCAAGCGATCGGTATCCTCAAGCATGATGCCGTAGAAGCGCTTTCGCTGCGCCTCACTCACCTCGCGCGACTGCAGCGTTTCCAGGTAGAGTCGGATGGATGCAATGGGAGTTTTTAACTCGTGGGTGACCGCGTTAATAAAGCTGTCATGCTGCTCGCTGCGGCGTATCTCACGAACCAGAAAAATCGTGTTCAACGTGACTCCGGTAATGATGAAACCGAAGAAAATGATGCCGAGAACGATCATTCCCACTTCGCGCCAGCGAATCATCCACGTGATATTCAGCGCCAGCGCGAAGGCAACTGAACAGGCTCCGAGGACGATAAAAAACGCAATACCCTTACTGCGAGAGGTGATCGGCATAGGACAGCTAGATAGTAGTGAGGCGGCGGAAGATAGTAAAGAGGAGTTGGAATTGCAGAGAGCGAGCGCTAGCAAAAAGGGGTCCTGACAACGAAGTCAGGACCCAAGTGAGGCTTCTAAGTTATTGCGTGAGAGAGACTAATCGCCAGCGATGGCTTGCTTCGCTTCGCCGTGAACGATGGCTGCCATCGGTGGTACAGGGCTGGGAACGGATGTACCCGCAGGGCGGATCTCCTTGATCCGGCTGTCAGCCCTTGGAAGCTTTATGTCATGTGCCAGTCCGACGAGGCGGAGAGCAGAGATCACATACCAATTGGTGTCGATCTCCCACCAGCGCAGGCCATGGCGGGCGGAGTTGGGGTGGGCGTGGTGGTTGTTATGCCAGCCCTCGCCCCAGGTCAGCAGCGCGATCCAGAAGTTATTGGTGGAGTCGTCTCCGGTTGCCCATCGTTGTGACCCCCACAGATGGGTTGCGGAGTTGACCAGCCAAGTGGCATGCAGGCCGACCACGGTTCGTAAGAACACGGCCCAGAGCGTCACATTCCACCCGAAGAAGTAGAGCACGGTGACGCCAACAACTACCTGGGTGATCCAGTGATATTTGCTGAGCCAGAGATAGAACTTGTCGCGGCGCAATTCGGGAACGTAGGGCGCAAGCTGTTCGGTCTCGTGGTGAAGGGATTTGCCGCTCAGGATCCAGCCCATGTGCGACCACCACTTGCCGTCGCGGGGTGAATGCGGATCTCCTTCGCGGTCGGTCAGTTGGTGATGGATGCGGTGAATGCCAACCCAAAATATGGGTCCGCCCTCGAGTGCAAGCGTTCCGCAAACGGCGAAGAAATACTCCAGCCACTTGGGGCATCGGAAACCGCGATGCGTCAGCAAGCGATGATAACCGACCCCGATTCCGAGCGATCCAGAAACCCACCAGAGGAAGGCAGCCAGTCCGATCCCTTTCCACGAGAAGTGGAAGAGCGCGACCACTGCCAGAATGTGATATATAGCCATGACGATGGCCGTAAGCCAATTGATTTTGCTGTCCTCTACTGTTTTCATCGGATCCATACCTCCCGCGATCTTCGCTGCCTGTCCGCGAGCGCGGCACGAGGTGAGAGGGAAGGTCGCTCCACTGTTACTCGTAAGATAGCAATCGCCGGGGGCGGGCATTGTAAGACTTTTGTAAGTCCAATACGAGCACAAATCGAGCGGTAGAGGGTCTGTCTAAAAAGGGTGCTGGTTTCGATTTGCAAAGAAGTGTTACGTTTCTCCAACGCGGACTTTGCTAGTCAACCCGCTTACGGCGGGAACGTCTATGTTGTAAGAGACGTGAGTTATTGGAAGGAGCGCTAGATGAGATTGAATGTTCTGACTGTAGCAGTTTTGGCAATTGGTCTTTGCGTTTCAGCGATGGCACAGGATTCACCACCAACTCCTCCCGAAGGCGGGCAGAGCACAGGTCGGGGAATGGGGCGTGACTTCCACGGCGTTGGAGGTCAGATTACCGCAATCGAGGGCTCTATGATTACCTTGCAGACCCGCGATGGCGAAACTGCCAAAGTGAAAGTAAGCTCTTCGACGCGAATCATGAAGGACCGCAATGAAGCGAAGCTGAGCGATTTCAAGGTTGGCGACCGGATATTTGCCGCCGGAGAACAAGGTAAGGATGGCGTGTGGGTGGCGGATATGCTGGGGCAGCGTACCGGCGCAGGTGGGCCACCACGCGGCGGAATGGGAGGCCCGCAACTTAAGCCGGAAGACAATGGAAAGACCTATATCGCCGGTGAGATTACGAAGATTGACGGCACAAAGTTAACTATCAAGAAGCCGGATGGAAACGAACAGGTAATCGCCGTGGACGATGAAACATCGTTTCGCAACGGTCGCGATAGCGTCACGCTGGCGGACCTGAAGGTTGGTGGATTTGTGCGCGGCACGGGTGTTGCGAAGGATGGAATATTTGTTCCGAAAGAATTGAACACTGGCAGGCCACGCGGGCCGCGTCCCGGCGCTGCTCCGACGGGAGCCCCGCCCGCAGGCGCGCCGCCCGCCGATGGTGCGCCGCAGAGCCAGACACAAACTGCACCGGACTCCAAATAGGGACAGGGGATTCGATGATGTTTTACAGGCACGTCGTAGCAGTGTTGGTTGGACTGAATCTGATCGCAGGATGCGCATCGGCGCAACAGTCGTCATCGATGCAGGGTGCGACCTCTTCACAGACCGGGGCGGCGACTGCTGTCGCTCCGGTTGGCGGATTTGTGATTAGGGGAGCGATTCATTCAGGAAGCACAAAGCTGCCGGGTGTCACCGTTACCGCAGCGCATTCGCTGACAGGGCGCAAGGTCATTACATCGACGGATGTCGATGGATCATTTCGGCTCGAACTGCCCACGAAGGGTCGGTGGGTGCTGAGGGCCGAGTTCTCTGCATTTGCAGCGCAGACTGCGGAACTCATGCTCGCTCCAGCGCAGCCGGAAGCAACACATGATTTCGAACTGATCCTGCTTTCCCGCGTGCCGAAGACGACCGTTGCTTCTGGTGGCGATGCAGATGCTCAGGATGCAGGCACGCCGCAGCGGGCCTTGAACTCTCAGGCAGCCACTGGACGAGGTGCGCAGAGACTCAGCGTGAACGCAGACGACGCGGCACTGGCACAGTCCGCAGGATCGGGCGAGAGTGACGCGGCGACCGCGAATGTCAGCGGGCTTGCGGCAAGTGCGGACGCGACGAACCAATCGGTTTCGGTTAGTGGACGCATGGGGAATGCGCAGGATTTTGGCTTGCAGAATATGGATGACCTGCGTGACCGGATTAGTGAAATGCGGGCACGTGGAGAAATCGTAGGCGGAGGTCCGGACGGTGGTGGCGGCCCTGGCGGTGGAGGCGGAGCCTTCACGATGGGTGGTGGTGGACCTGGTGGTGGAGGTCCCGGTGGCGGTGGCGGTCGAATGCGCATGGGATCGATGACAAAGCCGCATGGGCAGATTTACTACGACGCGAGCAATGCTGCGCTGGATGCATCGCCTTATTCCGTGACCGGCGGCGAATCGGAAAAGCCTGCGTACGGTTCCAACCGATTTGGCGGAATGCTCGGAGGAGTACTGAAGATTCCGCACATCTACGACGACGGCGGAAAGACATTTGTTTTTCTGAACTATTCGGGGACTCGGAGTTCGACTCCGTATGATGTGTTTTCGATCGTGCCAACGGAGGCCGAACGTAACGGTGTTTTCACGAACGTGAGTTTGTTTAATCCAGTGGATGGTCAGCCACTCGGCACGACAATCAATGGGACCACTACGTTCACTCCAACCAGCAAGCAGGCGCTCTATCTTCGCGACTACATTCCATTACCCAGTCCCAATCTTTCGAATGGGTCAAAGCAGAACTACCGCTTTTCCTCTGCGTCGGCAGCGGACTCGGACATACTAGGGGTTCGGCTTACGCATAACTTCGGAGCGACTACAGGGCAGCGAATGCCTCCTCCTCCACCTGGAATGCCAGACGGTCCAGGTATGGGGGGGCACGGAAAGCGTACTCGCAATAACCTGAGCTTTGGGTTGAATTATCAACGTAACGAAACGGGGCTTCTCGAACCTTTCCCGACGGTGGGGGGCAGCACGCACTCGAACGGCTTCAGTGCAAATGTGGGGTGGGCGTTGAGCAAGGGAAAGCTGAGCAATCAACTTCGTTTCACGTGGAATCGTAGCCGCTCGCATACAGGGAATTATTACGAGGGCGTGACGGACGTATCCGGCAATGCTGGAATCACCGGAGTATCCAGCGACCCGCTGAACTGGGGCGTGCCGGGACTTAACTTTGCAGACTTCACGGGGTTGACTGACGTAACTCCTTCGCAGCGCGACTCTCAGACCTTTTCGTTGAGCGAGAACTTTGGTTGGGTACACGGCAAGCACCATTTTCACTTCGGCACCGATTATCGATGGATCGATAACAAGGCATTCGCGAGTTCGAATCCAAATGGGACGTTCACGTTTACCGGCTCGTCAACGGCCCAGTATGTGAACGGAACCAAGGTTTCGGGAACGGGTAATGACTTTGCCGATTTTCTGCTTGGATATGCGCAGCAAACAACGTTGGCATATTCCGCTGTACACAACCAGTTTCTCGCGGATAGTTACGACCTCTTTGTACAGGATGATTGGCGAGCACGCGGGAATCTGACGCTGAATTTTGGACTGCGCTACGAGTTCATATCTCCTTATCATGAGGGCCACAACTACTTAGAGAATCTGCTTGCGGAGTTCAATTCGTTGGGCTCGTTGCAGGGCGTGAGTTTGGTTTCTCCGACGCAAGGCGATGGGCGCGGGCTGATGCATCCTGATCGCAATAACTTCGCACCGCGTCTGGGAATTGCATGGAAGCCGTTTGGTTCGAAGACCGTGGTGCGCGCGGGGTATAGCGTGAACTACAACTTGGGGCAGTATGGGTCGATTGTGCAGAACCTCGCAGCGCAGCCGCCTTATGCAGTCACGGAAACAAATGCGGCTTCGGCAACAGCGCCGAGCACACTGACACTTGCCTCAGGATTTCCGTCCTCCTCGAGTTCAACGATTACAAACAATTTCGGAATCGATCCAAACTATCGTGTGGCCTATGTGCAGATGTGGAATTTGAATGTGCAACACGAGTTGTCTCCAACGCTGCTGTTGAATGTGGGGTACACGGGCAGCAAGGGAACGGCACTGGACATGCTGCGTGCGCCCAATCGCGGCCCGGCTGGGTTGAAGATTGCGGGCGTGGAGTCGTTCAACTGGGAGACCTCGCAAGGGTCTTCGATCATGCATGCAGGTTCGGTTCGGCTGCGCAAGCGGATGACGCGGGGAGTTTCGGTCGGAGGAACGTACACCTATTCGAAGTCCATCGATAACGCGTCATCAATTGGCGGAGGAACGCAGGTGGTTGCGCAGAACGACATGGACCTGCGGGCCGAGCGTGGGCTCTCCAGTTTTGATCAGCGGCACAAGTTGGCTGCCGATGGGATGGTGGAGTTGCCCTGGGGCGAAGGTCGCAAGTGGCTTACGAAGCCGGGCGTTACGCAAAAGGTACTCGGTGACTGGATGATGCAGAGTACGTTTACCTTGGCATCGGGAACTCCTTTCACGGCTCGCGTGTTGGCAGATTCGTCCGACGTTGCGCGGGGGACGAATGGTACATTGCGCGCTGATTACAACGGAGGCTCGATCCAGAATGGCGATCACAGCATTAAGCATTGGTTCAATACTTCGGCTTTTTCAGTGCCAGCTACGGATGCGTATGGCAACTCAGGTCGAAACACGATTATCGGTCCGGGCACGATCCTGATGAGTCTTGCGCTCTCAAAGAATTTTCCTATTAGGGAGTCGATGGGATTAGAGATGCGGGCTGAAGCGGCAAATGTGCTGAATCATCCGAACTACTCAGGGATCGATACGACGGTAAACTCTCCGACCTTTGGACAAGTAACCAGCGTGGCTTCGATGCGCAAGATGACTTTGTCTATGCACTACAGGTTCTAACGCAAGGATGACTGGATGCTAGCCATGATGGATTGCAAAAACGAATTCGTTCGAAAGGTGTGTGCTGTGCTGACGTGCTTCGCATTGTTTGCCCCACAGGCGGCAATGGCGCAGCAGACGCGTGCGGGTGAAAACGGATTCACCTTCAAAGTGACAAGCGAACTTGTGTTGGTGAGCGTCACCGTGCGCGACAGAAAAGGTGCGCTTGTGCGCGGTCTGAAGCAGAGCGACTTCACGGTGCTGGAAGATGGCAAAGCTCAGCGCATCCAGAGCTTTGATATTGAGGACGTGCAGAACTACGTTCCACCTGCTCTGCAAGGAGGACCTGAACAGGCCGAAGGGGTCGCGACCAAAACGGATCTGTTCACGAGCAAGAAGGCTCCCGCGCATGAAGCATTGCGGGATCGCAGATTGATCGTGCTCTTTCTAGACTTGAGCTCTCTGCAGAGTGACGATAGCGACCGCGCAGTTGAGAGCGCACAGAACTATGTCGACAAGCAGATGACGCCTGCTGATCTGGTGAGCATCGTTACGTTTGATACGTCGCTGAAGGTCGCTCAGGATTTTACGAGCGATAAGAAGTTGCTGAAGGCTGCTCTGGACCGCGTCGCAGGAAACGAAGGGACCGGACAAGAGGCGGGCACTACGGGGACCAGCGAGGGTACAGCCGATGACGCAGGTTCGTTCGTCGCGGACGATACGGACTACAACATCTTCAATACCGATCTGCGGTTGCAGGCTTTGACTACGATTGCGAAGAACCTTGCGAGCATCGATCAGAAGAAGTCGATCTTGTACTTCAGTAGCGGCATGACTAAGACGGGCGTAGAGAATCAGGCGCAGCTACGCGCCGCGATCAACGCTGCGGTGCGTTCAAACGTTTCGATTTACTCAGTGGATTCACGCGGGTTGGAAGCAATGCCTCCGGGAGGTAGCGCTGGAACGGCAAGTCTGCGAGGGGTCTCTGCTTACAGCGGCGCAGCGGTGCAGAACGACCTGGATTCGAACTTCGCCAGCCAGGAGACGCTGGTAACAATTGCGAACGACACGGGCGGCAAGGCATTCCTGGATACCAATGATTTCAGCAAGGCGTTTACTAAAGTTCAGGCGGACAGCGAGACATATTATGTACTGGGCTACCCCAGTACGAACTCCAATAAAGATGGGCGCTTCCGCCGCATTCAGGTGAAGCTGAACCGGAGTGATGTGAAGCTGGAGTATCGGATTGGTTATTACGGACCGAGAGATTTCCAACACTTTACGAAAGAGGATCGCGAAGAACAACTGCAGGAAGAGTTGATGTCGGATCTGCCGAATACTGATCTCCCTGTGTACTTGGCGAGCGGTTATTTCCGAACGCAAGAGGGAAAGTTCTATGTTCCGGTGTCGATCATTGTACCGGGGGCGGCGCTGGTGGTGCAGCGTGATAAGGACAAAGCATCGCTTGACGTTTTGGGCGTAGTGCGCGAAAAAGACACGAAATTTCCTGTCGGAAACATCCGTGACAATATCAAACTTACGGTGGAGCAGACGCAGAGCGTGACCGCAGGCAGCAGCGCGCCCGCTTCGACCGACGTTGCGGTCGCGCAGGCGAGCGCAGCACAACCAGCGGCAGTTGCACCCGCCCAGAAACGCAAGAACGTGCAATACAATACGGGATTCCTGCTTCTTCCCGGACGTTATCACTTGAAGTTTGTGGTACGGGAAAACCAGAACGGACACATCGGGACATTTGAGAGCGACGTCGTGATTCCGGATCTACGCAAAGAAAAAATGAAGATGAGTTCGCTAATGCTTTCGAGTCAGAAGGCTCCGGCGGGCAAGAAGTCACAATCGAATCCTCTGGTGAGCGACGGGCAGGAAATCATCCCGAACGTTGCACACGTCTTCACTCCAGAGCAGTCGATGACTCTGTATTACGAGGTGTACGATCCGGCCAAGTCGGCAGACAAAAAGGATTCGATACATCTGCTCACGAATATCGAATTCTTCCGTGGCAAGGTGAAGGTGTATGAAACACCTCTGGTGGAAGCGCAACACCTGAATGCTTCTGACCGAAAAGCAGCATCGTTCCAATTCGAAGTGCCGATGAAGGCACTGAATCCAGGCTGGTACACCTGCCAGGTGAATGTGATTGACGACGCAGGTGCGGCATTCGCATTTCCCCGAACGCAAGTGCTGGTAAGACAGTAATGGCGCATCCGGAGCGCTCAACGTGTTTTAGAGAACGCGGCCCGTTGAGCGACTCTTGATGTATTCTGCGCTGACGATTAAGCTTTGATGCACTCATAGTTTTAGAGGACATCGATGACACGTTCGCGTTCAGGTATCTTGGTGGTTTCGGCGCTGCTGCTCTGTACAGCAGGCGGGTTGGCACAGCAGAATGGTGGGGTGAAGAAGTTTATCTATCCTGCCGCTCCCATGAGTAATCAAGTGGACGACTACCACGGTACCAAGGTGGCCGATCCTTATCGCCCGCTCGAAGATCCTGATTCTGCTCCTACTCGCGCCTGGGTTGATGACGAAAATAAACTTACCTTTGGCTATCTGGAGCAGATTCCTGCACGCGAAAAGATTCGCTCACGAATGAAAGAGTTGATGAACTACGAGCGATATTCCGTGCCAGAGAAAAAGGGAAATCGATACTTCTATTCGCACAACAGTGGATTGCAGAACCAGAGTGTAATCTACTGGATTCCTGCACTGGATGCGGAGCCGAAGGTGTTATTGGATCCGAATACACTGTCAACTGACGGTACAGTCGCAGTCACCGGGACGGCACTCAGTGATGACGGGGAGTTGTTGGCTTACAGTCTCTCGTCGTCGGGTTCGGACTGGCAGGAGTGGCATGTGCGCGATGTCGCGTCGGGGAAGGATTTGCCCGACCTTATCAAGTGGTCGAAGTTCTCTGCGGCTTCGTTCAGCAAAGACGGCAGGGGATTTTTCTACAGCCGTTACGACGAACCGAAAGAGCAATCGAAGTTGCGAGACGCGAACTATTACCAGAAGCTTTATTACCACAAGCTGGGATCTCCTCAGTCGGAAGACAGCTTGATCTATAAACGTGACGATCACAAGGAATGGGGGTTCAGCGGCGGCGTGACTGATGACGGAAAGTATCTGATCATTCACGTTAGCGAGGGCACCGACCCGAAGAATCGCGTTTACTACAAGGACCTGACCAAGCCTGACAACGCGGTAATCGCACTGCTGGACGAGAAGGACGCTGTCTATAACTTCATCGATAACGATGGTCCGGTGTTCTGGTTTGTAACCGACCTGAATGCTCCTTTGAGTCGGGTGATTGCTATCGACACTCGTGAGCCGGGACGTGAACACTGGAAGACAATCATTCCTGAATCCAAAGAGACACTGCTGGGTGCGTCGATGCTGGATAACAAGTTTGTGGCCAGCTACTTGAAAGATGCGCATAGCGAAGTGAGGGTCTTTGATTTGGGCGGGAAGCTTCTTCGCTCCGTAGAGACTCCGGGATTAGGGACCGTGGGTGGCTTTGGGGGAAAGCGTACGGACCAGGAAACCTTCTATTCCTACACGAGCTACTCTACTCCGGCGACCATCTATCGCTATGACTTGGCTAGTGGCACGAGTATAGTGTTCCGCAAGCCTGCCGTGAAGTTCAATCCGGATGAGTATGAGACGAAACAGGTCTTCTACAGCAGTAAGGACGGCACGCGTGTTCCGATGTTCATCACGGCAAGGAAAGGCGTGAAACTCGATGGGAACAATCCGACGTTGCTGTATGGCTATGGTGGGTTTGACATCTCGTTGACGCCAGCTTTCAGCGTTGGAAACCTGGTGTGGATGGAGATGGGTGGCATCTACGCGCAAGCGAATTTGCGTGGTGGTGGCGAGTACGGAGAGCCGTGGCATTTAGCGGGAACAAAGTTGCAGAAGCAGAATGTGTTTGACGATTTCATTGCAGCGGCGGAATGGCTCATCGCGAACAAGTACACTCAACCGAAGAAATTGGCGATCAGCGGACGCAGTAACGGTGGATTGCTGGTGGGGGCGTGTTTGGCGCTGCGTCCGGATTTGTATGGAGCGACCCTGCCGGGCGTGGGCGTTATGGATATGTTGCGCTTTCACAAATTCACGATTGGTTGGGCGTGGACCTCGGACTATGGTTCGTCAGATGACGCGGAAGAGTTCAAGGCAATCTATAAGTATTCACCTCTGCACAATTTGAAGCCGGGCACGACTTACCCGCCCACCCTCGTTGTGACTGCCGATCATGATGATCGTGTGGTTCCGGCGCATAGCTTCAAGTTCGCGGCAACGCTACAGGCGGCGCAAGCTGGGGATGCTCCGGTGTTGATTCGCATCGAGACCAAGGCGGGGCATGGCGCTGGTAAGCCAATCTCCAAAGCTATCGAAGAGATTACAGATGAGTGGAGTTTCCTGGTAAAAAGCCTTGGAATGAACGAGGATCCCTGGGCAAAGTAGATGGGAATTGAAGCAAACAGAAAGGCCACCATCGCGGTGGCCTTTCTGTTTGCCTTGCGGATTACGGCAGGCGGAAGAACTGACCGCCTTTCCAGTCAGGAATTGAGTTGAGTTGAAGATCGTTGTTGCTTGGCGATTGCATCAAGAGATAACGCACGGTGAATCCAACCGTCTGCGAAGAGTAATCAGCCGTATTGTTGGCGTTTACGAACGATCCGATGTACCAGTTGGGAGCCATCCGGTAACCCATCTTGAACTCAAGGTTATAGTTGGCACCAGTTTTGGATTGTCCAGGATAGTACGGCCCGGCTTGTTGCTGCTTGAGTGGTGATAGTGGGAAGTACGGTGACTGCTCTTCTGAGAAGAATTGCGATCCCATGCTTCCGGCGAATGAGTACTCCATTCGCTCCCACTTACCCACCCACTTGATGGGAGCGTTGAAGAGGAAGTAACTCTGCGGGCTGAAGTAACCGCCGTGTCCGAGAGTGAAGTAACGCAAGTTGTTCTCGTAGTGCATACCGGTCAGGTTCATGCCAACGGTCAGGCGACCCTGTGGGCGCTCCATGACTTTCCAATAGGTTCCGGCAGTACCGCTGATGCGGTTGTTGTTTTCGACATTGTGACCGGTGAGTTTGTCATAGCCAAACTGAGTGTAGATTCCGGAGTTTCCGCCGCCCCAATTTCCGTTGATCTGTCCGCCGGTTGCCATCACGCCGCCCCAGACTAGGCCTGTTCCGGGGTCTTGCGTGCCGGAATAGGAGAGCATGGTGTCGGTGAGTGCGCTGCGGTTGAATTGAACGGTGAACGGCCTGCCTACAATTCTCCATCGCAATCCGGCTTCAAAATTGCGAACCCAGAAACCTTCTGGCGTCATGCCGACCATTGCGCCAAAGTTTTGCGTAGAAAGCTGTACGTCTCCTGCAGCTCCGGAAGCAGATTGCGAATTGAAGACCACGCCCTTACCGAGCGTTCCGAAACGCAGACTGCTGGTGCCATCGGTTTGTCCGGAGTAGATGAATGTCGGTTTGAAGTTTAGTCCGACACGAAGTCCCGTGCCTAACATGAAGCTTCCACCGACGTTGCCCTGTTCGGTGATGGCTCGGTCAAAGCCTGCGGTTCCACTGCGGCTTCCGACAATGGTTCCAGCTCCGAAGAATGGCGTGTTGCGCGAATGCACGGCAGCGATTTCGTCTTCAATCTCTTGGCGATCACCTTGTTGTTTGCCGGGCGAGATGAAGGCGCTATCCCAACGTGTCGACTTCTGTTCGATCAACTCGCCAAGAGCAGCATCCGTCTCCTGCTGTGAAGTGGTTCCCTTACGTGGGATCAAGTCATCCGATGCTGGAATGCTGGAAGGCACGCTGTCGGTGTTTCCGCGGTACGAGTCTTGCGGTTCGCATTCCTGACTCGGGATGCGTATGGAAACAGGTCGTGTAGAGGATTGCTCTTCCAGATATGATGCCGGACCCAGGTCTTGCTTGGGTTGTGGTTGTTTCTTGCGAGGCGTCACAGAGGGGACATTTGTGTTTGAGGACGGCAGATCCCGATCTTGTGGATTGTACTGCTTGCGAACGGACTGCGGAATCGCAGGTAACGACGTTTCATCAGGTGAATAGTCGGTTGGCGTTTGCGTGTGCGGAGTGTAGATGCGGGGCATTGTGTTGCGGTTAACCTGAGGAAGTTCTCCATCGGGCATCAGCAACTTGGCCAAGCTCTGTGTTGATTGGGATTGGTGTGGAGCGCCCTTGCCTGGGCCAAGAATTCCGAAGAGAGAATCGCGGGCATCGCTAGAGGGAAGAGCTTCGAGAGAGGCTTTCCAATACGCTTCGGCTTTGGCATAGTCACCGCGAGCGGCGGCCTGTTTACCCGCGACCTCGAGTAATTGCGGACTCTTGGGCCAGCGTTGGAGAGCAGCTTTCGTCCAGTGCTCGGCAAGTTGAGTGGCCTGTGCGCTCATTGCTGCGCCGATGGCACCCATGTAGTCATCGACCTCGGCGTCCTGCATTCCCCACTTCTCGTAGACGAGCAATGCGCGACGAGTGTCACCGGTACGAAGGAACATTCCGGCCAAGCCAGCGCGGATCTTATTATCAGTGGGAAGAGCTTGAGCAGCGGCGGCCAGGATAGCGATAGCGCGTTGTTCATCGCCAGCTTCCAAAGACTGCTGCGAACGGCGCAGACTCCAGGTTGACCAGATCTTACGCACGTTTTCGCGCTGACTTGGAGTGAGATCGCTTCGAAGATTTACCGATGTTAGAAGAGCGTAAAGTTCCTTCTCGCGCCCGTCAGCATCGAGATAACTCCAAGCTAGCTGGATATCTAAGTCGGCAGGCGGTTGCTTGCGCATAACGTCATAAGGCCAGCGAGCTTCTTGTAGGAGGCGAATGCCGCCTTCGCTGTCGCCAATGCCGACGTGAACGGATGCCATAAGAGCGAGGTAGTTTGAATCCTTCTCAAGAGTTTTGCGGACCTTCTCTGGCATGCGTTCGGCTTCGGCCAGGGCTCGGTCATCGTCCTTCTGTCCGTGAAGGCCATTCAGGTAGCCGCGCCAAGCGTCGGGATCATTTTCGTTCTGATCCACGATGCTTTGGTAGAGTTCGCTTGCCTTATCAAGGCGTCCCTGGTGCATGTAGACATCAGCGAGTTGGAGCTGCGTGTTGACCTGTGCCCCATGTGGCAAAGAGGGAAGTTCCAATGCTTTGTGAAGGAACGCTTCTGCGCTGTCGTATTGTCCCTGGGCAATGTAGATGGCGGAGATGGAGTTGAGGAATGGTCCGGAGCGAACGGCCTGAGCGTAGATACCCTGAGGCATGGCCTTGATTGCAGACACGGCGCGGGAGTAATCGTTCAGGCGGAGATATGCGGCGAGTAGTCCCTGCCACGCGCTTAGATTATCAGGGTTGCGATCCGCAACACGTTTGTAGAATGCTGCAGCCTCGGCAGCCTGTCCTTGATCCAGCATCGTGTTGGCAAACTGAAGTTGAATGTCTGCAGCGGCTCGTGGCGATTGTTGTCCAGCAATCTGGGTAGCACGACGCAACATGCGTTCGGCTTCCATCTGTTGCCCGGTGGCCTGATCGGCGAGGGCAAGTGCCGTGAGCAGGTCCGCGTCGTTCTCTAATGTTTCGCGAGTCTGGGTAGAGAGGCGGTGATAGGCCTGAATGGCGGCCTCGGAGTTTCCCGACTTGTACAGAGCCGTAACGTAGCCACGCCAGGCGGATGCGTTCTGCGGATCGGCTTCGGCTACTCTTTTGAATAGAGGCAGCGCGTTTTGCACGTCGCCTTTCTTCATCAAAGAGCCAGCCAGTCCTATGGTCGCTTCCGCATTCGTCGGTCGCAAGGAGAGCGCTTGCTGGAAAGCGTTTACCGCATCGTCGCTACGGTCTTCTTGCAGCGCAAGGTTTCCGTGCTTCATCTCCGTCCAGAAGCGAGCGCTTTCGAGAGCTTGCTGGACAGCCTTGTTCTGTGGTTGAACTCTGATGGAGTCTTCAAAGTTGCGCAGGGCAGTCTCGAAGTCTTCTTTCTTCATGTTCACAAAACCGAGACCAGCTAACGCCTGTCCAGAAGTTGGATGGCGTTTAAGTACGCTTTCAAAACGCACCTGGGCTTCTTCTAGGTTTCCGGAGTTCAGAGCTTTGTAGCCACGGTCTTCGTCAGGGTCGCCTGCTGGCTCCTCAGATTTCTTTACCGAATGCGCTGCAGCAATCTTTTCTTCCTGTACGTGTTCCTGGGCGCTCAGATCGCGGTCCGGATATCGCTTGAGGTATTCACGAATTGAAGGCTGATAGGCGGGATTCGTGGCTTCCCAATTCAGTGCCTGTCTCCATGCCTGGCGCGCAGACTCGCTGTTTGCGCCGTGCAGCGATGAAAGCAGTTGGACGCCTTGCATGCGGGTCTTTGGGTCGTATGTCAGCAGACGTCCGAGTGAAAGCTTGTATTGCTCGTTCGAGGGATACCGTTGTACCAGTTGGCGTAAAGATGCCAATGCCGGTTCGCGTCCATTCGCGGAAGCTGCTTCGGTCTCGTAATACGCAACGGACCAGTCACCGAGCGGAGGATCGTCCCCAAAGATTTCGCGATAGATGCGGAATGCGTCGTCAGGACGTCCAGCTCTCGCAAGTCGTCCGGCTTCGTCGAGCCGTGCTCGCTGCTTCTGGTTGAGAGCCTGCATGGCTTCGATGCGCGCAATGGACAGATCGCCTGGATGGGAGCGCTTCAGACGGTCTAGATATGTGCGGGCTTCTTCCGGTTGACCACTTTGCTTGGACCAGCGAGCCAGACCAGCTAATGCCTCTGGTTGATTGGGATCAGCCAGTAAGACCTGTTGCCAGGTTTGAGCCGCCAAGTCCGAACGTCCGCGTCCCTCAAGAGAGCGAGCCTTATCCAGTAACAAATCGACCGCGCTCGAAGCCGCCAGCAACACAGGTGCCAGCAAGACCACGGCAATTATCAGAAGGAACCAACGCTTCCATTGCCTCATTTGTTTCTCCAACGAACTTCCAACGTACCTTCAGGCGTGAACCGGAAAAGGTTCTGAACCCAACCAGTGCCGAAGAGTGCAAGATTTTGATCGTAATATCTCGGCGGATCCCCATATAAAGCGCTCTGGGGGGAGTGCGCGATATCCAAGCGGCTAAGTTGCAGAGTCAACGCTTTGTTATCTCCGACGGCATTCAAGAAGGGGAGAAGCGCAGCTGAATAACCGACCCCAGCGCGCACGGCTGTCACTTTTCCATCTGCCGAGACAACCATCGGCGGATAGAAATTGCTTTTCATGTAGGAGCGCATACCTTGCAGCGCGTTCAGCAACTCTTTGCGTCCACGGGTGCGAGGATCGGCCATACCTGCCCACAAATAGACGCGAATCGCATCGAAACTTGCCTTGGGTTCGGACGCAGGTCCTTTCCCAGGCTCCCATCCTTTTTCCTTCGAGTACTTGACCCAATCCATTGCAAAGCCATGCGGTGACGCGTGGCGCACAACCGCCGGGGTGTTATCGGCAAGTTGCGACCACGGCCCATCAGGATGCGCCTGCGCGAGGCCGTAGAGGATCTGAAGAGGTAGGTAGCTCGGGTTTAACTCGAGGTAATCCTTAGAACTGAATCCGACTGGCGCAGGCAATAATACAGTTCCCGTCGCGGGAGTCCTCACTACGCTTTGTTCGGCAACATGTCCGGCAATGGCATCTCCCAGCTTTACGAAACCGGGTTCATGCCACAAGCGACCTGCTTGGATCAGCGTGTAAGCCATCCATAGATCGGCATCGCTGGCCGGGTTCTTGTCGAGCACGTGCCACTTGCCCTCTGGATCGCAGCCCCACAGCCATGCTGGGAGATTCGACGTGAGATCGCCGGAGGCTAGATTTGTTTGTGTCCACTGAAGAATGCGGTCAAAGGCGGGGCGATCATCTGCCACCAATGCGAAAAACAGTCCGTAGGCCTGAGCCTCTGATGTAGTGCGGGCGCCATCGTCGTGGTCCACGATCCGTCCGCTCTCGTCGAGGAATCCGCGCTTGTAATCCGCCCACAGCTTCCAGTCGGATGTCTGGGAGTAGGCAGTATTAGCCGTAGACCCAGATTCAGAGGGGATATTGGTGGCAAGCACTCCCGTGTTTTGATGTTTCTCCTGTGCGAGGGACGAACCGGTTGTAACAAGGCTTTGCACCGCGAGGCAGGTAATCATTAACGTTCTCAAAACATCCTCACAATGCTTCCGGATTCAGCCTCTTCCACGCCTGACGTTCCACCGCACGATCCAAAAGCACTCCGATAATCAGAGCGCCGAGAAGCATGAAGACGGGAATGAACCAGTAGTAGCGAGTGAAGGTTAACAACATGAAATCAAAGACGCTCAATCGTCCGGTGCGATAAGTATTCTGGGCAATGTGGAAGGACTGAAACGTGCCGCCCTGTGCGATTGAGACGGTGCCGTAAATGTCTCCCTTCCGAATGGAGGGGAAGAACAGGGTTGAGAGCACGCTGGTGTTATTTGGATCTCGTGGAATCAACATTACCACTGAATGATCGGAATTGAGCGGCGACACAAAGCCTTCAATGTAACCGTCAATCAACGAATCCTGACTCAGCAGGGCTAAAGCATCTTGGCGGTCTCGAGCTTTGATCGGCGAGTCAGGTTGTAAGGTCTCCATCCAACTGGTGGAACTGCCCAGACGTCCGCCGGTTTCCGTGATCTGAATTGGAAGCGAACTTGCCCAAGTTGTTACCAGAGGCTGATCAAAGACACTGCCTATGACGACAAGGTCGCGATCCGCATAGCGAGATACGGATGCCGGATCGGTTACCGCGACCAGCAGTGCAGGAGAGCCGGTTTGGGCTCCGAAGAATCCCATCATGTCCAACATGAGTTCAATCGCCGCGTTGCCAGGAGCGGTTGGCATGACAACGACTGCATTCGAAAGATCACTATGCGTCGTGAACGGATAGCCCGCCTGCGAGAACAATTGCAGCTTTGGCATCATCGTGGAGTGACGCACATTCAGCAACTCGAGCTGCGTCTCTGGAAGGATTTGGCCGTACTGCGGATTACTCGGAGACGTATTTCCGTCGAAGCTGAAATCGGCCGTAATGGTGTTGTTGTATGCATTCAAAGAATGAACGGGCAACATGACTCGATCATTATGTTGAACGCCGACGCCCTCGGGTCTCAAGGGAATGCTGCCGATGTAAGCTCCATTCAACCGAATCGCGAGTGCACCCTTTGTTCCTGGTTCTACGCCGCCGAATTGATATTTGAGCTGAATCGGAATCTCGGAAGTTCGGACATAATGCAGATCGGGTGGCAGGCGGAAAAACAAATCAACGGAGCCAGAACCGTATACGCGAAGACTTTCCTGCGTGGTGTACTCACCAAGGCCGCTGGGTCTCTCGTTGCTGTGCCAACGCGGCGCGGAATAGGCAGGGACCGGAGAGAAAGCTTTTGATTCGCTAAGCAAGGCTGTGTCGCCGGTGCGAGTGAAATCTCCGGATGCAAAGCAACGCGCTGCGGTGAGAGCCTGTTCCGAATTGGCTCCGATGAGCAGCAATACCTTTCCGTAGGCATCGCTTGGATTATTGCGCATTGCGATGGCTGGGCCAGAGATGCCGTTGAGATCGAAGCGTTGCAGAAGTGGTGATCCGAGTGGCGCAACGAGAATGTAATTTCCGCTCGGAAGTGTGTCGCGCGCGACGGTGAACTGCACGCCGCGGAAATCCGAGAGCTCTCCAAATTTGCTGGCTACAACCGCTGCGGCTTCGAGCAACGTGCTATCCGGAACATCGGGTAACACGAAAGGAAGATTCCAAACACGCTGCACGGAACGGTCGAAAAATGGCTGAGGCAGAAGGCGTAGATCATTCGAAATCGGCAGGCGAGTGCCGTTCAGTGAAAGTCCGGTGCCGAGGCCGATGGTCGCCCAAGGGCTGGCTCCATCGCCTCCATTGCAGGACGCGCATTGTCCCGAAAGCTGAAAAGTCAGAGCATTTTCGGTCGCTAGTAGTTCGGAAGGAATCGTGACCTGAGTGGATACGTTAGTCCCGGGGGTGACTTCCACGGTGGAAACTGGAGTGCCGTTCAAGCTCAAGTTCAGCGCCAGTTCCCGTGGTCGGAGCTGCTGGGGAGCGGAGTAAACCAATGTCAACGTGCTGCTGCTGACTACTTTTGTTACGGGAATTGTGAAGTTGATCTGCGCGCGCGACTCACTTCCTCGCAAAATGATGGGGTGTTGCTGACCGAGAGCTCGGAAGTCGAACTGATCACGAAATTCTGCCGATGAGGTGGAAGCTGCTTTCTTCTCCTTCATCGCGGCAGCGGTTGGCTTCTGACCGGACATGATGGTTGCCGAAGCACGGTGCACAGCTAAGAAGATAAGCACGAGGATGATTAGCGCCAACACCAGCACGGGTTGACGGCGACGAGTCTTGTCCTTCTTTTCGTCGCCAGTGGAGGGATCGTCAGGGCGTGCCGTAAACAGGCCATGCGAGATCGCGAACATCCCTTGGAGAGCAACTCCCAGCAAGCGACCGTATGTCCGTAGCGGGCGATCTTCCTCGCGATGCTTTCCCCAATCGATCCAAGAATCAGCGCGCGAGTAGAGTACGCGTGTCAGCACTTCTTCTTGTTCCAGATTGAGATCCCCGAAATCGATGCGGACGGTTTTGTCTCCGACGGCGATGATGGAAGGCTCAAAGTAACAACCCTCAGGACGTCCAGAGAAGTAGAAGTTAATGCGCTCCCCCGGATTCAAAGGACGAGCCGAGTCTGTTACCAGCAGGGCGGCGCCACTGTTGGACATATCGATAGTGTGTCCGTGAACCTGTTGCCCATCTTGGCAGACGATTGTGAAAGGAACTTCGACATCGACTCGAACATGGCGTCGCTGCTGTTTAGTTTCCCAAGCGACCGCTGCGGAGACCAGGAGAATCACGATGTTATAGAACGTCCAAAACACGTTCATGATGACGGTGTCACGGTGCGTAGTATCCCAGAGGAAATATCGAGGAAGAGCCACGGCGATACCGATGAAGTTCAGCAAAAGTAGTATCAGGAACGGCATCGCAATCTTGCGGTCAAAGTAGGATCTCGGAACCAGACCGCCTTTTGCCGTGACGTTGAACTTTCCGAGTTTTGGATTGATCAGCGCCAAAATGGTCGGATACAGAATGTAAGGCGCGAGTACCGCTTCGTAGATTTCATTCCAGAAAGAAAGCCGGTAATGGCCCTGAACTCGCGAGTTGGTAATCTGCGCCAGAAAGATGTGCGGCATTGCATAGGCAAAAATGGCCCACGCGTATCCGTAGATGTTGACCCATCCGAAGAGTAGGTAGACCAGCGGCGCGGTGAGGAAAATCAGTCGAGGCAATGCGTATAGGAAGTGCGAGCATGCATTGAAGTAGCAGAGCCGTTGCGCGAGCGAAAGCTTCGAATTGAAGAGTGGATTCTCCAATCTCAAAATTTGAACCATGCCGCGTGCCCAGCGAATTCGTTGACCGATATGACTCGATAGGCTTTCTGTTGCGAGTCCGGCGGCTTGGGGAATGTTGATGTAGGCGGTATTCCACTTCTGCATGTGCAAGCGCAGAGCTGTGTGGCAGTCCTCGGTTACGGTCTCTACCGCGACTCCGCCGATTTCCAGCAGAGCGGGGCGACGCAATACCGCGCAGGAGCCACAGAAGAATGTCGCATTCCAGAAGTCGTTGCCGTCTTGCACAATGCCGTAGAAAAGTTCGCCTTCATTCGGCATCTTCCGGAACTGGCCGAGGTTCTTCTCGAAGGGATCGGGCGAGTAGAAATGGTGCGGCGTCTGCAGCATGCCCAGTCTCTTGTCCCTCAGAAACCAGCCCATGGTGATCTGCAGGAAGGAACGCGTGGGGATGTGGTCGCAATCGAAGATCGCTACGTACTCGCCGGTTGTCTGGGTGAGCGCCTGATTGATGTTGCCGGCCTTGGCGTGATTGTTCTGGCTGCGAATGATGTATCCGCAACCTGCGGCTGCAGCGAATTGCTTGAACTCCTCGCGACGTCCGTCATCGAGGATGTAGACCTTGAACTTGTGGTTCGGCCAATCCATGTTGAGGGCCGCGAGTACGGTGGGTCTCACCACGTAGAGTGGCTCGTTGTAGGTAGGCACATAAACATCTACAGTGGGCCATTCGTTCGAGTCATCGGGCAGCGGCGCGGGCTTGCGGCGCAAGGGACGGATGGTCTGGAAATGTCCCAAGTACAGCGTCATAAAGGCGTATATTTCCGCAAACAGCAGAATGATGACGAAGAAGTTGTTGACCGAACTGGCGTGTCCCGCCGTGGTTATTCCTTCAACGGTCTGCTGAATTCGGAAATAGGCGTATCGGGTTGTTGCAATGGCCGAGAGCGCCATCATCGTGATCGTGATTACCTGTCCTCTGGATATCCGGTTCAAAGCGATAACCAAGGCAAGAGTTGCCAATCCCACGAAAGCCTGTTCTCGCCAGGTCAGGGGGATGATCACCATAAAACCGCATACGATGAGGGCAGTCAGGATCAGGAGCAAATTCCAGAGACGCTGCAGGAAGCTGCCTTTCTTCATGTGCAAGGATTTCCTTTACAAAGACAAACGCCTCACCCGCCCCATGGACGAGATCAGGAGCAGGGTGAACAAATCAGGCACCTTGCGCACGACGCGAGGTAGAAACCTCGCGTGCCCACGTTGCAAGCCGCAGAAAGTCCTCTGCGGGTGAGGAAGTCGGGGCATAATCCAGGACAGTCATACCGGCAGCCAAAGCCTCGGCGATTGTGTCGTCGCGACGAATGCAAAACGGCAGGAGGCTGGCACCAAGTTGAAGCCGAAGGTTCTGGCGGACTTCTGCATGGAACGCTGAGGCGGGATCGAATTTGTTAATGAGGAAAAACACGGTCATGGGATTCTGAGCGCCAGGCCGGGGAACGCGCTCGGCAAGTTTGCGGAAAGGAGCCAAGGCCATGACTGAATTGATATCCGGCGTGAGTACGATCAGGCAGACACGAGCCAAATTGAGTATGGTGCCTTCCTGTCCACTAGGCGAGGAAATCTCAACAATGCAGCGGTCAACTTCGTTTTGCAGGGAATTCACTTCCCGCATGAGCCAAACTCCACCCTCTTCGTTCTGTTCGGAGCCGTCGTCGAACTCATGGCTGAGCAGGTGCACGGTGCCTTGATTTCTTACGGGTGGGACAAACGTTCGCAGACGTCCCGCCTGTGCGAACTGGGCACCGAAATGCAGAGGTACCGATGGCTGCTGCGATCCATGAATCATCAGGATCTGATCGCCCATAAGAGAAAGTGCACGACCCAGAGTGGCGGAAACTGTTGTCTTACCCGTGCCTCCTCCGGTCGAACATACGGCGAAAGTGGGTACGTGAAGTTCGTTCGAATCAGAGCTCGTGGAGAGAGAACTGGTATCCGTTCCCATGTTATGCAACAGGGACCAGCGTGGCGCCTGAGGGCTGGAAACTTCCGCAGCGGAGATTTCCGGTGCTGGCGGTTCGACTGCCGGTCGCACTGGACTGGGGGTCTTAAAAGGCTTGGAATTGTCGTGGTCAGCGCCTCTTCGACCCTGCGTAAATACCTTGTACTGATTCAGTTGCGTATGCGAAAGCAATGCAGCAACGTCTTGGGGCGTTTCATCTGCCATGATCGGCTCTCCTCTTAAGATTGTGGCCGAGCTCAATCTCTATGCAAGCTGCGATTCCATCTTGAATGGTTGTCTGGGTGCCCACCATGGGCGAATGACCCTAGGCGATCAGCTAAAAAACAGCAGTTGGTGGTGTTTCTGTATCGCAGAGTATTTGGGATCAAAACCTAGTTGTCCCAAAATGGTCGCGCAATGCTTAGGTAAGCGAATGATCCAATGACATTTTCGCCCATTTAGAACCTTTACTTGATTTAACCGTGAACACTAACACACCGTTTGTGCCATTTCCGACCCATGTCTGCAGGCTTTCCGTTTTGAGACAAGTGACTCCTTCTTATGTTCAAGGCGCGCAAATTTGCCGAGTTTGTGAAATCCTAGGGATATATGGCAAAACCGAATCGTGTTGCAATCGTCGGACTTGGAAATGTGGGTGCCAGTTTCGCCTACGCTTTACTATTTCGTGGACTGGCCTCTGAAATCGTACTTATTGATGCAAACAAGGCAAAGGCAGAGGGCGAGGCCATGGATCTGAACCATGCCGTGCCCTTCACCCATTCGACTCGTATTTGGGCCGGTGATTATTCCGACTGTGCCGGAGCAGTCGTTACTGTAATCACCGCTGGGGCTGCACAGAAACCGGGCGAGACGCGTCTTGACCTAGTAAAGAAGAACACGCGGATACTCGCCTCGATCGTCCCCGAGGTTGTGAAGAATAATCCAGACGGAATCGTGCTGGTGGCCAGTAACCCTGTCGACGTGTTGAGTTACGTGGCGTGGAAACTGAGTGGATTGCCTTCCGACCGTGTTTTCGGTTCGGGAACAATTCTGGATACAGCGCGCTTTCGCTACCTACTGAGTCAGCATTTTGATGTTGATGCACGCAGCGTGCATGGCTTTATTATCGGCGAACATGGCGATAGCGAAGTACCTGTGTGGTCGCTGACGAACATTGCCGGAATGCGTTTGCCGGAATACACCCAGCACAATAATGCGAATTGTTCCCAAGAGGAGATGGATAGCATCTTCACCCAGACTCGCGATGCGGCCTACCACATCATCGAGCGCAAGGGCGCCACCTACTACGCCGTCGCGGCTGGACTGATGCGCATTACGGAAGCGATCTTGCGCAACCAGAGCACGGTGCTTTCAGTCTGCAGCTTGGTCAAGGGAAATTACGGCATCGAAGATGTCTTCCTGAGCCTGCCTACGGTTTTGCATCGCGGAGGCATTGAGCGGGTAATTCATCTGGAACTGAGCGAAGAAGAAGAATCAAAATTGAAGAACTCTGCTCGCGTACTGCACGAGACAATCGAAGGGATTAAAGGGTTGATCTAGTGGAGGATTTTGGATTCATTCCAAAGACAAAGGACAGGGCGAGGGCTCTGTCCTTTGTCTTTGTTCGCGGTCTTAATGAAGGATCGTTCCAGAAGCGGTAAGCAGGATTCCCGCTATGCCAAAGGCAATTCCTGCAAGCCAGTAGTGGCGACGTTTAGTGAGTAGCGTGATTGAACATATGACCAATCCCACTTCGAGCAGGGTTTCGCCCAAGTCATAACGATTGGCGCGGCGGGTGAAGAGTTCGACCTCAGCCTCGGTGGCCTTGGCTTCCTTGGATATCTCTTCCTGTTCACCCACAGACTTTTCGATGGCGGCTTCATTCTTCCTGAGCAAAGCTTCGGCCGCTCCAGTGTCCTTTACGGGCAGGACTTTTAGGAGTTCGTCCACCTGGCTCATCGTATGTCGGCGAATGTTTTTTGCCTGATAATAGCCCCACTGATCCGTGGCTTTGTTCTGCAGAAGCACCTCTTCCGTATGGGAACGGTGACTCAGCAAGGCTGCCACTGCCACCAGAACGGCGAGGATGGACATGGTGAGGCTGACCGGGGCCAGCTTTGACTGTTCGCGGCCGTGTTCCGCCGCTTCCTGCAACTCTTCGATTTCGTGTTCTGTACTCATGATGTACCTAAATTCTACTTTACGGACTGCGCTGGCTTCGCGCCAATCGGTTGCGGAGAGCCTTTGAACTCACTTTTGGGATTTTGCCTTACCTTCCAGTTCCCGTCGGGCTGCCGCCAGCGCACGTCGCTTTTCATCGCTTACTTCGGGATAGCTTAACTTCATTTCTTCCAACGCATCAACGATTACGGAAGAAACGACCATACGGGCGAACCATTTGTTGTCTGCTGGAACCACAATCCACGGAGCATTCTTGGTGGCGGTGTGGCGGATCATATCTTCGTAGTTTTTCTGATAATTGTCCCAGAATCCTCGCTCGCGCACGTCGGCGGCTGAGAATTTCCAGTTTTTCTGGGGCTCGTCCAGTCGTGAGAGGAAGCGACGTTTCTGTTCTTCCTTGCTTACATTCAGAAAGAACTTTCGGATCGCGGTTCCGTTGCGGGTGGCGTAGCGTTCAAAAGCAGAGATGTCTTCGAAGCGTTCCTTCCAAATATCTTTGTTCAGGCACTCATTCGGGAGATGTTCGCCTTCCAGGACCTCGGGATGGACACGTACCACTAAGACCTCTTCGTAGTAGGAACGATTGAATATTCCGATTTTTCCTCGGGCAGGCATTGCGCTGGAAGTGCGCCAGAGGTATCCGTGATTGAGTTCTTCGGTCGAAGGGGTTTTGAAGGAGAAAACCTGACAACCTTGCGGATTCACGCCGCTCATCACGTGCTTGATCGTGCCATCTTTTCCCGCAGCATCCATTGCTTGAAAAATTAGCAATAGGCTCCAGCGATCCTGAGCGTAGAGTTTGTCCTGCAGTTCTGCAAGCTGCTGGGTGGAGCGCTGCAGTAACGGCTCGGATTCCTCTTTCTTGAAATCCTTCGAGAGCCCAGCGGTATCAGCGGGATCAAAGTCTTTCAGACTGAATTTCTTACCATCGTTGATTCTGTAGAGTGTGGCCAACGACCGCAACTTCTTCTCTGGCTTCATGTAGCGGTTCTCCTTGTCGGGTACTTCTACGTATGTTTCAGCAACGTCACATCTCTCGAACAAGACTCTAACACTTCGTCAACTATCGAGTTTCAATCGAGGATCGAACGCTTCTAGCCTCGATTTTTTCATCGCGTAAACACGCATCCAATAATCATTGGATGTATAAGGAAAGAATGACCGAACGCAAGAGTTTTCTGCAACGAATCCCTCTTATGATGCCGATCGTAATCTTGATTGCGGCAATCTATGCCGGATGGATTTTCTATTCGCGCTGGAGCGAAGCAAACAATGCCAGGCGCGCCGCCGCAGTCCGGGAAATTGAGAACGCTAAGAAAGATGTTGAGTTGAACGGCGGCTCGCAACTGAAAATTACGACTCTCTATGCTTCTGCGGGCACAGTTCATAAAGGGCAACCGGTGGAGATTTGCTACGGCGTAGTCAACGCGAAGAACGTCGCGTTCGATCCACCGATTGCCGATGTGTGGCCTTCAAGGAGCCGCTGCGTGAATGTCTCTCCGGCCAAAAGCACGACCTACACACTGAACGCTGATGACGGTGCCGGGCACAAGGACACCGCACAGATTGCGATCAAGGTAGAGCGGTAAACAAAATCGTCACGATTTTGTAGCAGCGAGGGCTCGCGCCTATTCGCGTCCCTCGCTGCGCAGGATCTTTTCTACCCGCCTCAAGTCCTCTTCGGTATCCACGCCAACCGTATCGAACGGCGTTTCAGCGGCATAGATGTCCACACCATGATCAAGGAAGCGAAGCTGTTCGAGTCGCTCGCTGCGCTCTAATTCCGACTCAGGCCACTCGCAGAACTGCGCCAGTGCCTGAGGGGTGTAGGCGTAGAAACCCAGATGCTTGAAGTAGCGCACATCGCCGCGGCGCTCTCGATCGAAAGGGATGGTAGCGCGGGAGAAGTACAGTGCTCGCCCGTTGAGCGCAGTTACGATCTTCACTGCATTCGGATTGTTGACATCTTCGGGTGAGCATGGCGTATAGACGGTTCCCACTTCAACTCCCGGTTTCATCGCGGAGAGTAGCGCATCCAGATGCTCGGGACGTGCCAGTGGTTCGTCCCCCTGCACATTGACGTAAATGTCCGCGGGAACGCTTTTTACTACCTCGCGCACCCGGTCTGTTCCGCTGCGACACTCTTCGGAGGTCATTTGCGAATTCCATCCGTGCTTCTTGCAGAGGTCGAGAATCTCATCGGAATCGGTGGCAATGATAACGTCACTCAAGCCTTTGCAGGCGATGGCTGCTTCATAGACCCGCTGGATCATTGTCTTTCCGTTGATTTCACGAAGAGGTTTGCGGGGTAGTCGAGTGGAGGCGATGCGAGAGGGAATAATTGCAACAGCGTTCATGAATCTAGTTTCAAGTGTTGGGTTAGTAATTTCAAGTAGCAAGGAAAGGGCGTGAGCCCGATGCTCACGCCCTAAACCGATCATCATGTCAAATTAACGCTGAAGGTTGTTTGTCTGTGGTACCGGTTGCGGTTGTTGCCGAGGGTCTGAAGCTGCCGGTTCGGCCATTGATGCCGGTGCACCCTGATCAATCGACTTCTTTTGAGCAGCGATGGAATCTCCGTTGACGACTAGGTCCACACGGCGATTCATCTGACGACCTTCAGAAGTGCTATTGCTGGCCACAGGATTCGTAGGACCAAAACCCTGCGCGGCAACGCTGTTCATGTTGACTCCCTGAGTGACCAGAAAATCGCGAACTGCAGCGGCACGGCGCTCGGAGAGTTCCTGATTGTGTTCTACACTTCCGGTCGAATCTGTGTAGCCTTCGATCTGCAGTTTCAGGTCAGGATAGGCCTGAATGATTCCAGCCACCTTGGCAAGTCGCACTTTCGCACCTTCCTTCAGCGTGGCCTGATTCAGGTCGAATAGAACGTCGCTCATGTTCACGATCAAGCCGCGCGCGCTATCGCGAGTCTGCAACACTTGGTTGAGCTGGGCGAGCAAGCGCTGGCGCATCTGCTCTTTATCCTGTTCGGCGGATTGTGCGCGCTGCTCGGAGGTTTGCGCCTGAGCGGCAAGAGCTTGCTGCTGAACTAGAGCTGCCTGACGTGCGGCTTCGGCTTGCTGCTGAGCTTGCACGGCTTCAGCTTTTGCCTGTTCGGCTGCCTGACGTTCTTGCTGAGCCTGCATGGTCTGTTCGCGGGCATCCAGTGCCTTTGCTTGTTCGACCTTTGCCTGATCCTGCGCTTCTTTTGTGCGGTCTTCCTGGGCCTGGCGCTCGGCGGCTATTTTCTCATCCTCTTTTTTTCTGATGGTCAGAATACGAGCATCTTCTGCCGCCTGAGTTGCACCACGTGCCACTGTTCCAATTGCAGAAGAGGACTGCTTGCGCTTGAGGTAATCCTCGCCACGGTCCAGAGAGTCCTGAGCGCGAGCCAAGGCGTCTGGCGCGTATTGCTGCGCTCCGGTGGCTTGGGCGATGGCTACGGCATTGCGAGCTTCGAGCAGAGTCAGAGGAACCGTTTTCGCCTCTTCGCGATTCATTTTCGATGCGGGGAGTTGATTGCTTGCGAGATCAACCGTGTATTCGCCCTTTTCCGTTGCATCATACTTGGCGCTCACGGGCTGCTCCCATCCCTTTGTATCTTTGCGGATTTCATTTTCCAGAACAGTGATGTTGCTGGGGCGAGTCACAGCAAAATACGGCTCTGCCGTTACGATCAAACCAAAGGCCTGCAGACTCGCGGTAACCTTTATTTTAGATTCGAACTTGTCGTTAGGAGTGACCTCTCCCAAATTGACCGGACGACCCTCAGGGGTAATAGCCCAGAGGACATAAGTCAGATATTCCGGGCCGTAGTAGTTAGCGTTACGCAGGTTCTTGAACTCTGCGTCCACTTCCAACCGTCCCGCCTTGCTATCCACTTTTGCCTCGCCGGATCCGTCCGGCATCAGAGCGGTACCCTTGAAGTCGATTTTTGTCGAGCCGTTGCGATGACGGTAGTTCACGGCTTCCACTGAGCGCGAAACTACGTTGACCCGGTACACAGGAGTCTTGTCCATAGGAGTGACTTCGCCCTGCGGAGCATCCTGCGCATATATCGCGAAAGAGCTCAATATAACACCCGCTACTAGTAAATGACTGCGCATATCTCTCACCCTGCCTCAATTCTCGTTTTACGTCGTCGGCTGAATTGGATGAGCAGATAGGAGGATCGCGTTGCCAAGCGCCCAAGCTATTGGAGAAGAAGAAAGTGTGAAGAAAATTTCAGCTCACAATCTGGCGCTCACATAGGTAGAATTTGCATCTATCCCTATGTACTTCTTCCTGTCGTTTTAAGTTGTGACGCGGGTGTACAGTCGAGGTGCGGGGTAAGTGAGTTGCGTGCTTGTTTTCTTGTTTCTGGATAGAGAAGCCATAGAGGAGTGATGCGTACTGCTGCAGCGGCAAGGCCCGTCTTAAACGGAAGAAAGTTGCTCGCGCCCTTTGTGATTCTGGTGCTCGTCGCCTCGGCGCTGCCTTTTCTTCTCTGGCCCTCGTTGCTTATGCGAGCGGGGTCCTCGGAGTTTCTTCCTCATCGGTTCTGCTATTTGAATTCACCAGATCTCATCTGGGCCAACGTAATCTCGGATGTGGTGATTGGCCTTGCCTACGTAGCTATTTCCGCAACACTTGCCAGTCTCGTGCACCGGGCGCGGGGAGATATTCCGTTTTCCTGGATGTTCCTGGCATTTGGACTTTTTATTGTGGCCTGCGGACTGTCTCACCTGATGGAGGTTGTCACCGTCTGGCATCCGTTCTATTGGCTTGCTGCCGATGTGAAAATCGTTACGGCAATAGCCTCGGTGGTAACTGCCGTTTCCTTGCCAATCCTCGTTCCGAAGGCGATGGCTATGGCGTTGGCTGCGCGGCAGCAAGATGGACTGCGGCAGGAGCTTGAGCAGACAAACGTCGGGCTTTTAAGACTCGAAGAGATGGGCGCCGAACTCGCCGCACGTGTTTCCACTGGCATGGCTTTCTGGGAACGAGACTTGGCCCTCTCGACCTTGAAGTGGTGGGGCGACGTGGAGAGCGTGTACGGGATTCGAGCGGACGAAATATTCCTACTAAACACAGCAGCGGGGGTCTCCCATTTCATCCATCCAGATGATCGCGCACGGATGGATGAGGCAATAGCGCTTTCGATTCGCGAGCACTCGGAGCTCGATGCCGAATTTCGAGTTGTAACTCCAGGCGGGAAAATCCGCTGGATCATGGGGCGCGGTTCTCCTATCTACAACAAGGCAGGAAAGCCCGTCCGCATGGTCGGCGTCAACATGGACGTAACTGCTCGTCGCTTGGCCGATGAGGCTATGCAACGTTCTGAAAAACTAGCGCTTACGGGGCGAATGGCCGCGACGATTGCCCATGAGATCAACAATCCGCTCTCTGCCGTCACAAACCTGATCTACCTCACAGTTCATGATCCAGATGCTTCACCCCATGTGAAGGAGATGGCTGACCAGAGCCTGCACGAACTGGAACGCATTTCCCACATTGTCCGAAGCACGCTCGCTTTTCATCGCGGAACCGGAGTGCCTGCCCCGTTGGAATTGAGCGAACTGATGGACAGTGCGCTCGCACTCTATCGCTCGCAGCTTCGAGGACGGCAGGTGGAAGTTCGCCGGAAGTATGAAGATCATTTGCGTGTAGTGGGTGTGGCCAGCGACCTGCGTCAGGTATTCGCAAATCTTGTGAGCAACGCGGCAGACGTTCTTACCTCGGGTGGACGGATCAGCTTGCGAATGAAGAAACTGGGTGACACGGTTCGCATCGATGTCACAGATTCCGGCCCCGGAATCGAACCTGTTTACCTCGATCGACTCTTCGAGCCATTTTTTACGACAAAGGGAGAACGCGGTACTGGACTTGGCCTCTGGGTCTCTGCAGGAATTGTTCACAAACATGGAGGCAGCATCCAGGCGCGTAGCCGATTCGGTGGCCGACTGCATGGAACACGGTTTACGATTATCCTACCTTCCGAAGCTCGTTCCAGTGGATACGACGCTACGACCTCTTCCATTTCGTCTCAGGAGACTTTGTCTCAGAAAGCCGTGGAACCCTAGGACTCTTCATCGCATCTGAATAATGGCCCAGTAAATATCTTATAAAGGGCGAAGGAGTCGGTTTGGCAACCATAACGACGAGCACGATGCCGATCCATTCTGGCGCATCTCTCCTGCAGCGGTATCAGCAAGTTCGATCTACAACTCTGAGACTTGCCGATCCGCTTTCGGCGGAAGATGCCATGGTACAGTCAATGCCTGACGCGAGTCCCGCGAAATGGCACTTGGCACACACGACGTGGTTCTTTGAGACGTTTATTCTCTCAGAGCAACTCGCGGGTTATCACATCTTCAATCCCGAGTACCGCGTCCTGTTTAACTCCTATTACAAGACGCTGGGGAGCCATCCAGTTCGTCAGCAACGCGGCACGTTCTCGCGTCCGTCGCTTAGCAACGTATTGCGCTATCGTGAGCACGTCGACGAAGCAATGAATCGTTTGCTGTCGCGTGACCTTGCTCCAGAAGTTCTGTCCTTCGTTGAACTGGGGATCAATCACGAGCAGCAGCATCAGGAACTTATCTTGACGGATATCCTGCATGCTTTCTGGACACAACCATTACGCCCCGCATATGCTGCACCCGCTGAGCTTACGGCTTCAAAAGAGGCTGCGCCCCTAAAGTGGATCGCGCATAGTGGCGGAAAAGTCGAAATAGGAGCAGAGGATTACGGTTTTGCTTTCGATAACGAACGACCTCGCCATGCGCAATTGCTTTCGCCGTATCGACTGGCGTCGCGGTTGACTACGAATGCCGAGTATCTCGATTTCATTAACGACAAAGGTTATCAACGCCCCGAGTTGTGGCTTTCGGACGGATGGGACACTGTTGGTCGCGAGGGCTGGCGAGCGCCATTCTACTGGGAGAAAACGCCAGACGGATGGTCGGAATTCACGCTACGAGGAATGAATCCAATGGATCCCGCAGCTCCCGTTGGACATGTCAGCTATTACGAGGCCGATGCTTTCGCTCGATGGTCTGGCGCACGTCTTCCATTGGAAGGCGAATGGGAACAGGCCGCAATGGGGCGTGCAGTTTCCGGTAACCTCTTGGAAAACTGGGCGCTGAATGCTTGTCCATCGACGGCGGGCAATGCTGCCGAAGAAGATCAGATGTTCGGAGATTTATGGGAATGGACGGCCAGTGCTTACCTTGCCTATCCGGGCTTCCGTCCGGTCGCAGGCGCGGTGGGCGAGTACAACGGAAAATTTATGTGCAATCAGTTCGTGTTGCGCGGGGGATCTTTCGCCACATCGGAGTCTCACATCCGAGCAACGTACCGCAACTTCTTCCCACCCCATGTGCGTTGGCAGTTTATGGGCATCAGGCTCGCGAATTATGAGCGCTGATCCGCTTGTTTTATCTCTAGATGGTAATGCGCGCGAGGTTCTAAACGGTCTCACGTCGCGGCCCAAAAGACTCGCGTCGAAACTGTTTTACGACGCGGAGGGGTCGGCATTATTTGAGCAGATTACTGATTTGCCCGAATACTACCTCACCCTGACTGAGCAGGGAATCTTCGAGCGATTCGCGTCCGAGATGGTGAGCGCAGCAGGTGAAGCATCAACCATCATTGAACTGGGTGCAGGCACAGCAAGGAAGACGATGCTCCTGTTGCGTGCTGCGCTTGAACTCCACTCGGCAGTGCGGTTCATTCCCGTCGACGTGTCCAATTTTGCATTGGAGGTTGCGCAGGACCGCGTCCGCTCAGAACTGCCGCAAGTTGTCGTGCAGCCACTGGTTCTTGACTACACCCGGCAAGCATCAACTCTCGCCAAGATTCCCGGTCCCAAACTCGTTCTCTATATCGGTTCGAGCATAGGGAACTTTGAACCCATGGCGGCGAGCGCTCTTCTTCGGAGATTGCACGCCTCACTTGCTCCGGGCGACTCACTTCTGCTCGGTACCGATATGCGCAAACCGGTAGACATTTTAATCCCAGCCTACGACGATGCTTCCGGAACCACGGCGCAGTTTAATCTCAACATACTCGCGAGAATCAATCGTGAATTCGACGCTGATTTTGACCTTGATTGTTTTGAGCATCATGTCGTTTGGAACGACAGTGAATCGCGTATTGAAATGCACCTAAAGAGTCGCTCCAGTCAGGTCGTCAACATCCACGCCCTCGAGGTCTCGGTTCCGTTCGCTAAAGGCGAAACCATTCATACCGAGAACAGTTACAAATTCACTTCGTCGATGATCGAATCGATGGCTTACAACGGCGGATTCAAGATCGAGCAAACCTGGAGCGACGAGCGCAACTGGTTCACGGTCTCTTTGCTGAGGGCGTAGCGCATTCGGGATAGTCGATCAATCGATCTTCTGTCCCGATGTCTCGTCTTCCAAAAAGTCTGGCTCAGCATTCTGAGACAAGCCCCGGCATCACCTTTCGAAGTTCATGCCTCCCAATGCAACCGAAATGCAAGCCGGTTTCAAAGGACGCAATTTGTATAGAGATACTCTGGATCGCGGATCGGTGTCTGCAATTTTTCTGTGTGCCTTGGAGTTACACTAATGTGAGTATCGACGAATTCGACGGAGCTGGCGATAATAATGATCGGTGAGCAAGACCACTTACTCAGCTCGAATGTAAAGGATCTGTACGTGGTTCTCGTGGCCACCCGCAATCCTCTGAATATTGGCGCAGCAGCACGCGCAATTAGCAATTTCGGGTTTACTCGGCTCCGGGTCGTGAATCCATACGAAATTGCGTTCCGAAAAGCTCAATCGGCGGTTGGCGCTTCTGAACTGCTGGCTCGCGCCGAAGAGTTCAATAGTGTTGCGGAAGCCGTTGCAGATTGCACGCTCGTCGTTGGAACGACCGCTGGCGGGGACAGAGATTTGCAGCACCCATTCAATCGGTTGGAACTTGGCTCGCAACTCATACGCGAGCGGCTGCGGTCGAGCAGCGTAGCGCTCCTATTCGGATCCGAAAAACGAGGCCTCTCCAATGAGGACCTGAGTCATTGTCATTGGCTACTGAATATCCCTACTCGCCAAGAACATCGATCGATGAATTTAGGCCAGGCAGTGGCAGTTTGTCTATACGAACTAGCTCGTGATCCATTACCCGCGCCCGACGGTGGCGATACTAAAATCGCATCCGCAGGCGATACGGAGCGGATTGCACAGTTGCTCCTGGAAATGGCGGACAAGAGCGGATACCTGAAGTGCGGGCCGACAGCCCAGAGCGAGCAAAGGATTCGTCGGCTGCTTCATCGTGCCAATTTGTCGACGGATGATGCTTTGTTGTGGCTCGGAATGTTGCGGCAAATCTCGTGGAAGTTAAGGTCAATCGTCTGACTGCTGAATACGATTCTTTCTGCCACTCAGTCCTGCACAAGTCGTGTCTTCTAGCCGTAGTGCTCAAAACCAGTCGCCATCGCAAGGTTCCGCTGTTTTATTCTTTCTTTAGAGCCCTAACCTGACCTACAGAATGACACGGCGGAAAGCAGAGGACTCAATCGGAGTTTCCCGAACAATATAGAATGTGGAACCTATGCTCCTGAAGCCCGGAATGCGACTGGGACCTTACGTGATCGTGGCGCCGATTGGCGCGGGCGCGATGGGCGAGGTTTATGAGGCGCAGGATCCGAGGCTGGACCGGGCGGTGGCGATCAAGGTGCTCCTGGAATCCTTTGCGCAGGATAAGGCCCGGCTGCGGAGGTTTGAGGTAGAAGCCAAGGCTGCGGGTGCGCTAAATCATCCGAACATTCTGGTAGTGCATGATATCGGTACCGATGGCGGCGTGTCGTATCTGGTTTCGGAGTTACTGGAAGGCGAGTCGCTGCGCGACCGATTGAAGAGAGGCAAGGTTGAGGCGTTCCTTGCTGTAGAGATAGCGAGGCAGATCGCGAAAGGGCTGGCGGCGGCACATGCGCGAGGAATTGTACATCGCGATCTGAAGCCGGAAAACCTGTTCCTGACGCGCGACGGTCAAGTGAAGATTCTGGACTTCGGGTTGGCGAAGGTGATGGAGACTTCGGCAGCGACAGACGCTACCCTGATGCTAGCCACGGAGACGCAGGGATGGTACTGGGCACCGCGGCGTATATGTCTCCGGAGCAGGTGCGCGGGCAGGTGGTGGATCATCGGTCGGACATCTTCAGCTTCGGCTCGGTTCTGTTTGAACTACTGACGGGAGTGAAGGCTTTCGACGGCAACACGGCGGCCGACATTATGAGTGCGATTCTGACCGGAGATCCGCTTTCTGGGGTGACCACAGAGACGACTGTTGCGGCAAGCACGATTTCTCCGGTGATGACGCGGACGATCCGCCATTGTCTGGAAAAGCAAGTCGAGGAGCGCTTCCAGTCGGCAAAGGACTTGGGCTTCGAACTGGAGGCGAGCGCGAACGCGTCGGCGGAGGTTGCCTCGGTTGTGTTTCCTCCGAAGAGCAAGAGCAAGAGCGAGTGGCGTGTGCCATGGGCCGTAACGTCGGCAGTGGTGCTCTTGCTGGCGGTTCCGGGAATATGGTGGGCACTGGCGCGGAAGGCGGCGCAGCCTACGTTCCAGCGTCTTACCTTTCGGCGCGGAATTGTGCAAGGCGCGCGGTTCAGCTCGGATGGACGCAGTGTATTGTATGCGGCATCGTGGAATGGAGAGCCGATAGAGCTGTTCTCGGTGCAGCCGGGAAGGCCGGAAAGCCGTTCGTTGGAGCTTCGCGATACGGGGCTGTTGGCAGTTTCGAGAAGCGGCGAGATGGCGGTGCTGGTGGGATGCCGATTCGTGGGAGCGTTCCAGACGGTAGGCACACTCGCACAGATGCCTTTGAGTGGTGGAGCGCCGCGGGAGTTGCGGGAAGATGTTGCGTATGCGGACTGGAGTCCGGATGGAAAGCAGATGGCCATGACCACGGCAAGCATACTGCGACGCTTGGAATACCCTCTTGGCAAGGTACTGTTTACCTCATCTGGTACGGGCTGGCCGGGCGAGGTTCGAATCTCTCCGGACGGGGAGCGAATCGCATTTGTGGATCACTTCTATTACGGGGACGATGGGAGCGTAGCGGTAGTGGATTTGAATGGCAGCAAGGAGACGTTGTCAGGAAAATTCACCAGCCTGCAAGGTATTGCATGGTCTCCGGATGGAAAGGAAATTTGGTTCAGTGCCTCAAGGGACGGTCGCCAGCATTGTTTATACGCGGTGACGCTGGCGGGAAAAGAGCGGCTGATTTTGCGTCTGCCAGGCGCACTGAAACTTTACGACATTAGCCAAGATGGAAGCCTGCTGCTGAGCAGGGACGACTCGCGGATGCTGGTGGAGTTTATGGGGCTTGGCGATAGGAACGCGCGGGATCTGTCATGGCTGGACTGGTCGAGTTTGGACGCGCTCTCAGAGGACGGGAGCATACTGGCTCTGGATGAGTCGGGCGAGGGTACGGCGGGCGAGACGACCACCTACATTCGCAAAAGCGATGGTTCGCCGGCGGTCCAGTTCGGCAGGCAACTGACAGGCAGGACGCTTTCTCCGGACGGGAAATGGCTCCTGGTTCTGGATGAAGTGGATCAGAATGCGTCGGGATTTTGGCTGGTGCCGCTGCACGCCGGCACTCCGGTCCACGTGGAGAATGGTTTGCATCTGGCGCGGGCAACGCCGGCGTGGCTTCCGGACAGCAAGAGTGTTGTTTTTTCGGCGAGCGAGCAGGGACATGACTCTCGCGTGTATTTGCAAGACATAAACGGGGTGCCGCGCTCGGTAACGCCTGAGGGAGAGCAGTTTGTGGCGTTAAGTCCGGATGGGCACGAGGTGATGACGCGCAACTCGAAGGCTATTTCGATTTTCCCTGTCGATGGCGGAGCTTCGCGCCCCGTTCCGATATTGAAACTCGACGACACGGTGCTGGGGTATGCGTCAGGCGGCAAGGCCGTGTATCTGACTTCAGGTGGGGAACGCAATCGCGTCTATCGGGTTGACTTGGCAAGCGGGCGGAGGGAGTTGTGGAGGGAGATTCATCCGTCGGATCCGGCGGGCTTTCGCGGGCTGGGACGAATCAGGATTACGCCTGACGGGAAATCGATTGCATACTCGGTGAATCGCACGCTCTCGGAACTTTATCTGGTGCGGGGAGTAAAGTAGGTTTCTCTGGAGGTAGATAATCTCCAATCGGAGTCAACACGTCAGGACCGGAGACTTACTTTTAAAGGATGCGAGTGCCCCACTCAAGCTGGACTTAAGTGGGGAATTTTCCTAGACTTCAGTGCAGTTTGGTTTGTGCGGATTCGAATTCGTCGCCGGGTAGCCAGTGAATTTGTTGGGGTTGCGTGGCGGCGGCTTTGCCGAGGGCGTAACCGAAGCTGGTCATCTTGGCTAGGCCGGAGAAATCCCAGTCGGCGCGGAATTCGTCCGTGGGCTGGTGATAGCGGTGGTCGGTGTAGTCCTTATGCTGTGCATCTCCCCAAGTCTGATTGTGACCTTGGAACTTTGTCCCCTCGGCGATGGAGAAGGCTGGAATTCCGATGCGTCCGAGACTGAAGTGGTCGGAACGATAGTAGTGGCCTTCTTCGGGGTGCGCGTCGGGACGGATGGCTAACCCATACTCGGATGCGAGCCTCTGGACAGCGGGGTAGAAGTCGGTGCGTTCGGCTCCGGTGACTTCGACCTCTTCGGGCTGGCCTAGCGGCATGAGCGCGTCGTAGTTAAGATCAAGCACGGGACGTGCCGGAAGCTGCTTGTAGTGCTTGCCTAGAAACTCGGAGCCTAGCAGGCCCTGTTCTTCGGCAGTGACGGCGGCGAAGAGAACGGAGCGCGGCGGAGCTGGTTTCGTCTTAGACCAGACACGCGCGAGTTCGAGGAGGATGCCGCATCCTGTGCCGTTATCGACGGCGCCGTGGTAGATGTTTGCTCCGGCAGGTTTGTTCTTATCGATGCCAAAGTGATCATAGTGTGCGGTGTAGATGACGGCTTCGGACTTTTTCGCGGCGTCGGAGCTGGCAAGCAGGGCGACTACATTGCGGGAATCGAAGGGCTTAACTTCACTGACGATATGAGCCTTGAGGTGGACGGGCAATTCGATGGGCTTGAAGTCGCGTGACTGCGCCTGTTCGAAGAGCTTGTCGAGATCGAGTCCGTTCATGGCGACCAGTTTCTTCGCGACATCCCATTGAACCCATGAGGCGGCTTCAAGTTGGGGAGTTCCGTCGAGCTTGAGGTAGGATTTGCCTCCGCCCCACGAATTACTAACAACCTGCCAGCCGTAGCTGGCGATATCGCGGCGGTGAATAATTAACGTGGCGACGGCTCCGCGGCGTGCGGTCTCTTCGAATTTGTAGGTCCAGCGACCGTAATAGGTGAGGGCTTTGCCTTTGAAGAAGTGAGGATCGTCGGAGATGGGCTCGTTGACGAACAGGAGTGCTACTTTCCCCTTGAGGTCGTAACCTTTGTAGTCGTCCCACTTGTATTCGGGAGCGGAGATGCCGTATCCGACGAAGACGATGGGTGCGTCAATCTCGGCGAGCTCGGTCTGAGTCTCGTTGCCAGTGACGGCATCATCGGGAATGCGTAGGGATAGGGGCTCGCCAGAGGCGGGTACAAGCGCCATGGTGGTGGCGGGTAGAGTCTTGACGCTAACCATGGGCACGGTTTGAAAGTAGGAGCCGTTGTCTCCAGCGGGCTTGAGTCCGTAGCTCTTGAATTTGGATGCGATATATTCGGCAGCTAGGTCGCCGCCCTTTTGGTTCATGCCACGCCCTTCAAGTTTGTCGCTGGCGAGATACTTCACGTGCTCAAGAATCTGTTGGGAATCCACCTTGGGACCTGATGATTGGGCGACAAGAGAAAAGCTGAATAACGCTGCGGCAAAGAGGGTGAGAGATTTAAGCATATGGCCTCTGAGAGATTAATCTTACAACCACTGTCGATTAAAGATGCAGATGACTTATCTAGAAGAGCCTCACTCCGATGCTTGTTGCAATAAAAAGGTCGCAGCCAGATGGGTGTTGATACTTGCGAGCACCGTCGCACTTCAGGCAAAAGAAGTCCCATCCTTCGGACGAAGGATGGGGCTGGGCCTGCCGAGCAACTACTTCTTAGTGACTTCGGGTGCAGGATAATCTGGCAGCTTGTCTTTGTTTGAGGTCTGGCGTTTCACTTCCAGATCGTCAAACAGAATGGACGAAGCCACCACACTGTGCGGGATTGGCTGGATCTCGTTGTCCACATGTAGATCACTGCCGACAGCCACAATGTTGCTGCGCATGGAGCGCTGATCCAGATCGCCGAACAGTGCACCGCGCACAAGTTCCTCGCGACCATCCGCCACCCAGACGCGATAGAGCAAGCGAGGAGCATGCGGTCCACTCATCGCCTTTGCTATGTAGCCGAATTCCAAGTCACGGTCCTTGCAGATCGCGATCAGCTTCTTCTTGAGATCCTCGGGAGAAACCACCTCGCTGGAGTGCATCACGAGATTGCCCAAGGCAGGGGCTGGCCAACTAAGAGGAATACCCGCTCGCCCATGCCCATTCGAAGAAGGGAAGTCGCGTATCGGCTGGCGGCCAAGAAGATAGTTCACCAGTACACCCTTTTCGATAAGAGGGACTCTCTCGGCTTTCACTCCCTCGTCGTCCACTTCATAGTGGCCAATCAGATCCTTGCCTTCGAGCGATGCCAGCGTAGGATCGTCCACCAGGCTTAGGAATTCGGGCAGCACGCGTGTTTTGTAACTGCTGGCAAATTGACCCCGCACCCTTGCGTTCTGCCCGAGCTCGGGTTTGTTTCCAAGCAGGTTTGAGCCGACGAGGCTAGAGAAGACGGTGGCAGCCGAGTTTGCCGAAAGCAATACTGGACCATGGTAGTCTTCATCCGCCAGAGGTGCTTCGCGAAGCTGCTTCAAGGTCGCGAGCATCGTCGAGGTTCTCTCCTTAAACGCTTCGGCATTCGGAAGGTCTCGAAGTGACTTTGCAGTGAAGCCAGCGGAATGCTCCAATCGCATTCCGTCATCAGCCTGGGCGTTCGCGGAAATCGACATGTGGTAGAGTTCTTCGCCGTTGCGGACCACTGTTCCTTCGGAGTTCAGGTAGTAGCGGTTCACTGTCTTGAAGTCCAGCAACGCGTTCAAAAACTGAACCTTGGGGTCACGAGTGTAGAGGCCGGATGCATCGCGCAGCATCTTCAGCCAAGGCTCGTGCTCCACCTTCAATTCGACTACGGGGCCAATCGATTTCACCGCAGTGACATGGGCAAAGTCGTCCACCGGATGATCGACGGTGAGCTGTTTTAAGCGCGCCGCCTTATCTGTGAGCGCTTCGACCGCCTGCTTGTAAGCTTTGTCGGTCGCACTCCATATCTGGAATCGGAATGCTTGCTCATCATTGTCGAGTGGAACGATTTCCACGGTGCCTTCGCCGTGGGCGCCGGAACTGTCCTGCTTGTAATCTCCCAAACGCACACGCACCATGAGAAATCGAATCCTCGTGTGCGACTCGCTGCGCACGCCTCCGAGCGCCGCGTCAGCCGTCCAACCATCCAGATCCATCACTCGATAATCGATGAAGTATGGAGTAGACATATTCTCAAGCTTTAGCTGAGTCGTCGAGCGTTGCATCTCCGTTTGCAGATCGCGCAGGATCGGATCATCGGCACCGGCAGTGCTTTTTGGTTCAGCAGCAAACGCGCTCGAAAGTCCAACAAGCAATACAGCAGACAAAACCGTCAATCTCTTCAGAATCGTTTTCATCACTGCTGCCCCCCGACCCGCGCTGTCGTCTTGGTGTCGTGCTCAAATCCCGGTGGCGGCAAAATCGGAGGCCGCTCGTTGGAATGCGCTCGTTTCTGTACTTCAATTTCAGAGAACAAGATTGCAGGTGCAGACGCTGAGACTGCTACCCCACCTGACTCAGCTCCGCAAACTCCATTGAAGACCGCAGGCGTATCGCCCGTAACCAAAATGCGATTCATCGCGGCCAGCGGAGTTCCCACAATGTCAACGCCTCGTACCAGTTGATCTGGACGGTCATCGGCATACACTTTCCAGACCATCACAGGCAGAATCTCGAATGCCTGCGGCGCCGAACGTTGTGTCAGGGTAAAGCCGCCTTGTATATCTTCGAAATAGAGTCCGTAAGGCTTGCCCTGCTTCTTTACCTCGTCGAGCAGTTTCTGGCGCAGTTCAGAATCCTTTACCGTGTTGGTCGAGCTTACGATCAGGTTTCCCTGGCGTCCAACTGGCATGTAGCCAGCCTGCGAGCGTCCGTGTCCGTTGGATTTATCGAAGCCATCGATTGGCATACGCGACATCAGGAAGTTGCGCAGGATTCCGTCTTTGATCACCTCAACCTTTGCCGCCGGGGTGCCTTCGTCATCGTATTCGTACCACCCCGCAAGCCGTGTCCCATTCAACGAACGCAGTGTTGGGTCGTCAGTTACGGAGAGGAAACTCGGCAGTACGGACTGATTTAGTTTCTTGGTGAAAGTCTGTCCTTCTTTATCTCCACGCTGGCGCTGGCCTTCCAGTCTGTGTCCGAGCACTTCGTGGAAGAACACGCCCGAGGAGCGACCAGAAAGCAGCGCGGGACCGTCATAGGGATCGGCGACTGGCGCTTCGCGCAGGGCCTTCAGGTCCTTGGACATTTTCTCCATGCGGGCGTCGATTTCTGCGGCGCTGGGTAACTTGTCCAAGGAATCTGCCTGCATGGTCTCCGCCCGCATCAGTTCCATTCCGTCTTCTGCGCGAGTCTCTGCCTGAATCGTGATTCTTATCACCGTATCGGGCATTACGACTCGGCTACCTTCGCTGGACACAAAACGTTGCAGCGACTTTTCCGCCGTCGCGGCCACGACCGAAGAGTAGATATATGGATAGTTACGAAATGCCGCCGAAAACCGCCGCACGAAAGCTTCCATCGCCTTCTGTTCCGGGACGGGCGCAACTTCCTTGTAATTCTCGTGCGACTGCGCGGTCTCTTTGCTGAAGTCAGCGGAGAGGTCGTCCTCTTTTGCGTTTACCTGCGATTTGGTCTGTACGTTGAGAAATGCTGTGGACGCCTTGCGATACTCTTTGAACGTCAAATGCCAGAGTGCGTGAGCAATCGAGTCGGAGTCGTCATCAAGGGGCAGCGTCTCTGTGTTGATTGCTGACGGAAGATTCTCGCCGTGCGCATTGTCCAACGCCGGAGTGCCTACCCGCATGATCACATCGGCCATGCGCTTGCGACCGGTTGTGCTGCTAACAAGACTTCCATTCATTCCGACAGCGAAGGAGACCTGCTGGTCGTATACGGTGTAGCTGATGAAGTATGCGGCAGGAGTTAGTTTCCCCAACTCTCCCGAAGCACGGTGCAGCTCCTTCTCCATGCTGGTGAGGACGACATCTTGCTTTCCCGGTGCTGCAGCGGACGCCCAAGCGTTCGGGTGACTGCATAAAATGGCAGTCAATATTCCCAGCCAGGCGCGATTCAGATTTCTCATCTCAGGTATTTCTCTCCCTAGTAGCCACTGCGTAGTGCGAATCGGTCGCGCCGGATTCGACGTGGCTGACTGTTGAAGCCGCGACGAGGCGACGCAAAAGTGCTGTAAAAAAGTGTCAATGTTGAAGTGTAATGCAGAGCAGCACGAAGCGGCGCATGAATTCCAGACGTCAGGGTCGATCTGAGATGGAAGCAAGGCAAACACCGTAGCTGCGGTTTCATTGGGATAAAGAAAGAGGCCACCCTTTGCAGGTGGCCCCTCGGATATATCAGAAAGATACAGGCTAGAAGGTGAAGCGAACCGCCAACTGCACGGTACGCGGTCCGCCGCCTCCCAAATAAGGATTTCCGCTGCCGACATCAGGAGTCGCTGTGGTCTGCACGAACTGTGGCCCGTTCACCACACCATTCGTCGTTCCACTTGGGTCGAGCCCTGCTACAAGTCGATCACCGACTCTGTGTCCGCCGTCGACAAATGCGTCGATACCGAATCCCGGCAACAAGGGATTACTCATATTCGGGTGGTTGAGGATGTTGAAGATATCGGCGCGAAGCTGCATCGTAAGCTGCTCGCTGATGTGTGAGGTTTTTGTTAGTGAGAGGTCAAAGTTAGCGTAATTTGGTGCGTTGAACGCGTTGCGCCCCTCGCTGCCGGGGTGTTGTGTTCCGGAGATACAGTCTTCGGAGGCATCCACCGTACACGGTGCGGCGAAGGCTGCAAGGTTTAGCAAGTTGGTCCCGTGGGCCCCGGCGTGTGGGTTGCCGATAATGTCAGGGCGTCCGAAGTATTCACCCGTACCGTTGTAGTCAGCTTCGTAGATGTAGTTGACCCCGTAAGGCTGTCCGGTTGCGAAGTTGAACATACCGTCCAGAGCCCAACCGTTGGTTAGCCACTTTGCAGCCTTGTACTGAGGCAGGTTGTAAGTCCAATACCACTGCACCCGATGCCGTACATCGAAATTGGAACTTGCGCGTTCGCCAGATGGATTGAAGCTGTTATCGGGTTGGGCAGCATTGGGGACAAAATCCAAACCGTCGCTCGCGTTGTCAATCGAATGCGCCCAGGTGTAATTCAGCGTTGAGCTCAGCCCATGCCAGTTCTGGATTTTCAAGCTGCCTTGCAGCGAGTTGTAAGTTGAACTTGCGCTGGTTTCGATCTGGTTCACGTAATAGTAGTTAGGGAAGCACTGCTGGCCGTATCCAATGGACTGACCGTTGCCGCAGCTATCTATGCTGCCCGCAACGTTGTTGAACTGATTGAGGTCGCGGAAGCGGAAAAGGTGACGCCCCTGTGTACCAACATATCCAAGCTGAACCGCAACTCGCCTCGAGACCTGAGATTCGATGTTCAGATTGTAGGACTGATAGATCGGAGTCGACAGATTCTGAGCCACGGTGAAGGCACTCGTAGTTGTGTAGTTGCTGAAGATGGAGGTTCCAATTGCGTAGCCGTTTGTTCCGTCAGGAACCACCGGAAGGACACTGTTGGAAGGCCCGCCGCAGCCCGGTCCAGCAAAAGCAATGTTATTGAAGGCCGGACCGGCTTCTGCCGGACAAGTGTTCCAAGGCTGGTTGCCCACGAAGAAGTCCTGCGACGCTCCGTCGTAGAAGATGCCGTATCCCGCACGCAGAACGACTTTTCCGTTCCCCAGGAGATCATCCACGATACTCAATCTCGGAGCAAAGTTGTTCCAATCTTTCGGATAGAGAGTGCTGGGGCCGCCGTTTGCGCCCACCTGCTCCAAACCCTGAGACTTGACGTCAAAGAGGCTGAACTGATGGTTCTGTTCACCCACAACGCCGAAGTAATCCCAACGTATTCCGTAGTTCATCGTCAATCGGCTGCTCAAGCGCCAGGAGTCCTGGAAGTAGGCGCCGTTATTATTCTGATACGTGTAGCGAGTACCGGAACCGGATGCTGAACCTCCGCCGTCGATTGTGCCGCTCAGAAAGTCGCTCAGAGAGTTAAACGTCAGTTTGCCGCGATGCCCGGAGTCGATGAAGCTATTGATAAACGTGCGACGCCAGTCGTAGCCAGCTTTGTAACTGTGTTTGCCTTTTGTCAGCGAAACGTTTCCGAAGAGTTGATAGTTGGTATCGATGCGCCCACGCGCGTCGCTGCCGGTTGCTCCTATGGGACTGTATCCGCTAATGCTATCGAAGGAAGCCCTAAGTCGCGGGCGACATCATAGCCCGGCGGCAGTGTGTTAAGACCAATGCTCGAAGGATCAAACTTGATGTCCTGAGGGAAAAAATCCTGCAGGAAGCGGTTGTATCCGCCTCGGACCTCGACGATCAGGTTGGAATTGGGAACCGTGGTGTAAGAGAGCGAAACGATGTTCACGTGTGTTGGCGTGGACGTGTTGTAACCAGGCGCACTGCTTCCGGTATAAAGCATTCCCAGCGGGAAGCTCTGCGAACCCTGACTGAAGTAATAGCGCCCCGTCAGCAAGTCGCCCGGGCTGAACAGGTGCAGATGCTGATCCGCCTTAACGATCAGGCTGTTGATGTTGTTTTCGAATGGCGTAGTGAACTGCGTGTTTCCATCGCCGGAAGCGGGTAGCGCGCCCCACGGATTGCGAGCAAGAAGATTCTGGATGACCGAGTTAATCCCGCCAGTCGGTGTGTTTGTGGCAATGTCTGCCTGCGTCGGCACAGTCCCTAACTGAGGCAATCCACCGTTTTCGCGCTGTCCCTCGTAGGCGGCGTACCAGAACGCCTTATCCTTTACAAATGGGCCGCCTGCAGAGCCGCCGTACTGATGATTCGTAAAGGAATTCTTAGGCTGGTCGGGAGTATTGAAGTAGTTGCGTGCACCCAGCTCGTCGTTACGGAAATACTCGAAGAAGCTGCCATGAATCTGATTCGACCCTGACTTGGTAACGATATTTACAGTTGCCCCGGAGCTGCGACCGAACTCAGCTTCGGGACTGCCTGTTACTGGTATTTCAGCCAGTGCATCTACCGGGAGAATCGTCGATGGGCATCCCCAAACACCCGCTTGATTGATGGATGGCAGGTTGCGATAGCCGTCGTTCATGTCCGTGCCGTCCAGTAGGTAGTTATTGGAACGTCCACGGTTGCCGTTCATGCTGAACAGTCCGTAAGATCCAGCGGATTCAGTAGAGCCTACCGGATCGCTTGCAGTGCCTGGAACGAGTTCGAGCAACTTGGTAAAGTCGCGACCGTTGACCGGCAATTCTGCCGCTTGCTCTGCCGCAATGGTGCCGCCCGTAGTGTTGGAACTGGTCTCTACTAGAGGCACATCGGCGTTGACTTCGACTACTTCCTTTACTTGCCCTGTGGCGAGTCGCGCATCGGCGCGCGCAGGAGTTCCTACGCTGACCGGAATCTGGTTTAGCGTTGTGGTTCTGAAGCCTTCTTTTTCGATGGAGACGCTGTAGGTGCCCAACGGCAATTCGGAGGTCTGATATTCGCCGCGTTCGTTCGTGGTTACCGTGCGTGAGAACCCTGTGTCAGTGTTGAAGATTTTTGCCTTGGCCCCGGCAACTGCCGCGCCAGAAGAGTCCGTTACCGTTCCTTGAATGCTTCCTCGAAAAGTCTGTCCAAAGGCACTACAAGCAAATATGGATGCGAGAAAAACAAATAAAACAGCTGCTGAGCGGCTTCTCATTGGGCCGGGCTCCTTATTTTTGTTTTTGCGCTTAACAGAAGAAAGGGAAGCAGAGATTGTGCCGAATCATAACATGAGAGAAGCTGGCTTGTTACAACGAAGTAAAACAGTTTTGTCAAACGCAGAAAGGGAGGCCACGAGAAGGCCTCCCTTTTGATTTTCATTATTGAGCGAACTTACCTTCCGTGTCCTTCGTGTCCTCCACCACCAGCGTGTCCACCGCCACCACCACTTGCGTGACCTCCACCGGAGTGGCTGCCACCGCTGCTAGCGCGACTGCTTGGCTGATGACCGCCGGACGACGCGCTCGGCGCACGGCTTACGGATGCTCGCGGAGAACTTCCTCCGGAACCACCACTTGCGCGCGCTGCGTTACCTGAAGGAGCACGGTTGTAACTAGATGCCCCTCCCGGTCGCGCCACGTTACTACCACCCGGTCGTGCCACGTTGCTGCCCCCCGCTCTCCCGTAGCTGCCACCCGGCCTGTTCGCACCGTAGGCACCACGATTTACGGCTGCACGGTTGTTAAAGTTTCCGCCAGGACGATTGAAGCCTCCTCTTGGTCGTGCATAAGCTCCACGTGCCCCGGCAAAGCCGCGAGGCGGGCCGCCCGGACGATTGTATCCACGATTGATCACCGTCGTGCTGCGAGTGAAATAAGAGTTGTGGTTATAGAAGACGGAGTGATCATGCCATCCCATTCCCCAGTGGCCCCAGCCCCATCCCCAGTGAGAGAACAATCCAATTCCGATGCCGAGTCCAAAGCCGATCGCCAATCCACCCCAAAAGATTCCCGGAGGCGGTGCATAGTAGTAGCCCGGATACATCGGGAATGGTGATCCGTAAACGACCCAGGGGTCATATACAGGGACATACACAACTGTCGGATTAGCGGGAGCAATTGCAATTGCTCCGCCGTCATTTGCTACCGTCTGCTGCGGTGTGCTGCGCAACTGGCCTGCAGCCTGTGCCTTCTGCCGCATCGCCTGCACGGAATCCATCACGTCCTGAGGCTGGTTGTAATAAGCGTTGCCCAGATCCGTTGTCCACTGAAGGTTGCGGTCCATCTGCGCAAGCACAGTCGGAAATGCAGTAAGCGCCTTTACGCTAGGATCCCAGTTCTGAGCATCCGTAGCGGCGGCAATCTGCTCGGGAGAGGCGTTCCCCTGAGCTTGTCTCCAGCGGTCGGCCTGTACGACCTGTGTTGGATATGTAGCAGCGCCAAGAACCTGCGCCACAAGTGCGTCCGGATAGAGCGCGATTGGCGCTACCAGTTGATCCAACTGCTGGGCAGAAAGAGGCTGTCCCTGCGGCGCTGGTGCTTGGCCATTGTCGGCAGGCGGAGGTGCCGCCTGTGGTGCGCCTGGTGCCGGAGACGGCTCCTGCGCATACGCCTGCTGGCCCATTGGAATCATGATCATAAGCGCGCTGAGTACGATCGCAAGCCCCCGTCGGATCATTTGCCCAACCCGTTGTCCTACGGCCATCGCGGCCTGCCCTGTTTGGCGGCTGCCATTCAGGATCTCGCTCAACGCTGTGCTTCTCGTACCGTTCCCAAATGTCATAAACGTTGCTCCTCAGCGCAGCGTAAAGCTGCATGTATCCCGAAATAAGGACGGGATGTCGATACTAACCCGCACCGGGGCCGGTAGTTTCGAAAATGTGAGAGGAACCTTTGTTTTTGGTCGGTAGGGTGAATACTGGCTACCCAGACACAGTTGGGGCACGAACAGGCAAGCGAGCCAATTGGCCCGTCGTTGGGGGCTGTCGTTCAAGACCGAGCAGAGCCTCGCCGACGAGCGGCCGAGTTGCCAAATAAAATGATCTGGCCATCGGCTCAAGCTAGCAGTCAGCAGAACTTTGCTGATCCACCTGCTTTGTATACGCTCATCGGCTTTGCCCAAGAGCTAAATGCCGTAGAACTAAGTTGCCGAAACTGGCGGACGGCCCTCACCGCACTTCCATTCTGTTCCGTATCTCTGCCCACAATCCTCGGGTAAATCCACGTCCACCACTTAATCGGCAATACCAATTGCGATTACAGTAGTCCAGCACTGGCCGTAGCGGAAATCGAAAGAATTTATGGTTCCGATTAAGGAACGTTATGTAACTCCAGCACTTTTCGGGCTGAGGGCAAACATTCAGCTTCTCTGTTCCTCCTCCGTTTCTTCGCCCTGATTCAGAAGCAAACGTGAAAAATGAGTAAGCTGAAGCGGCCTGACGGGAGGATAATTGCGTCCGCTGGCGGGTACCGAAGAACGGCACCCTTCTGTTAAGGAGAATCATAATGGCACAAACGCTGTCCCACGCTCATTATCAAATGTTTATTGATGGTCAGTTTGCCGGAACCTCCAGCGGCAAAACTATTCCCGTCATTAATCCTTCCAACGAGGAATTCATAGCAGAAGTTCCAAGCTGCACAGCGGCAGATGCCGATGCAGCCGTACTGGCTGCCGAGAAGGCGCAGAAGCTCTGGGCCAAAAAGCCAGCGATTGAACGCGCTGCCTACTTGCATGAGATTGCGCAACTTGTTCGCAAGAATGTCGACCGCATTGCCCACACGCTGAGCGAGGAACAGGGCAAGATTCAGCCGCTCGCCAAAGTGGAAGCATCCTTTACTGCGGATTATCTCGACTACATGGCAGAGTTTGCACGTCGCTACACGGGCGAGATTCTTCAGAGTGACCGCCCCAATGAAAACATCCTGATGTTCAAAATGCCGATTGGCGTCATAGCGGGCATTCTTCCCTGGAACTTCCCCTTCTTCCTAATCGCGCGCAAAATGGCTCCGGCACTGGTGACTGGCAATACCATCGTCATTAAGCCCAGCAGTGAGACTCCTCTGAATGCGTTCATTTTTGCTGAACTGGTATCGCAAACCAGCCTTCCCAAGGGCGTGTTCAACCTGATTTCCGGCTCGGGTTCTGTTGTGGGCAACGCACTGGCCTCGAATCCAAAAGTCGGGATGATCAGCCTGACGGGAAGCGTGGAAGGTGGAGTCGCGGTGATGCGTGCCGCCGCTGAAAACGTAACAAAAGTATCGCTCGAACTCGGCGGGAAGGCTCCGGCAATTGTCACACCCAGCGCGGACATCGATCTCGCGGCAGCTTCCATCCGTGCATCCAGAATCATCAACACTGGCCAGGTCTGTAACTGTGCCGAACGTGTCTACGTGCATGAGTCCGTTGCCAAAGCGTTTACCGCCAAGGTTTCCGAATTGATGAAGTCCACCACGATCGGTGATGTTCTGGCCCAACCCGAAGTTGATATGGGACCGCTTGTCAGCAAACAGCAACTTGAGAATGTCACGGCTGCGGTTGAACACGCCATAAAAGACGGAGCAAAGGTTGTAACCGGAGGCAAGAGGATCAATACCAAGAAGGGCTTCTTCTTCGAACCAACGGTACTAACCGGATGTCGTCAAGAATCTAACATCATGCAAAAAGAGATTTTTGGTCCGGTGCTCCCAATTTCCACCTACAAGGATCTCGATGAGGCGATTGATAAGGCTAATGATTGTGAGTACGGTTTGACCTCTTCGATTTACACCAAAGATATCGACACAGTCATGCGTGCATGCAACGAATTGAAGTTCGGCGAGACCTATGTCAATCGCGAGAACTTCGAGGCAATGCAGGGCTTCCATGCCGGATGGCGTAAGTCTGGTATCGGCGGAGCGGATGGCGCACATGGGCTCGAAGAGTATCTCCAGACCCATGTTGTTTATCTGGACTATGACCGGGAGAAGAAGTAACTCAGCCTCTCTTAAGGACCAAGGCGGTCCGCTCGGGCCGCCTTGGTCTTAGTTACTCAAGCATCTCTAGAATTCTCTGTGCCGTATGCTCAACCGTGATTGGTGAACGATCCTTATCAAGCCCGCCGCGAATTTGCATCACGCATCCAGGGCAATCTACCGCGACCATCGGTGCGCCTGTAGCTTTGATGTTATTGAGCTTACGTTTCAGGATTGGAGCAGAGATCTCTGGCATTTTGATCGTGTAAGAGCCGCCCATGCCGCAGCACATGTCGTGCTCAAACATTTCGGTGATCTCGTATCCGGCGTTTGTCAGCAATTCACGTGGCTCTTTCTCTGCGTGCAGAGTTCGCTTCAGGTGACACGAGTCATGGTAGGTAACCTGCCCAGGATGCTGATCTGTTTTGAATTTCAATCGGCCATCGTGAACGAGTTTGTTTACCAGTGAAGAGAAATCAAACGTCTTTGCCGCAAGTATGCGGGCGCGCTCGATTGGCTCACTCTGTCCAAGGCTCTCAAAGGTATGAATGAATTCCTCTTTCAGGGCAACGGTACAAGTCGGACAAGCTGACACAACGTACTGAACCTCTTCTTCCAACAAAGCGTCTACGTTGTCGCGTGCGTTCTGCCCCGCCACCTCATAGGCTCCGCTGTAGCGCGCTGGAGCTCCACAGCAGGTCTGCTTCTCTGGGAAAATAACTTCAATGCCAGCCTTGTTCAGTATCTTAACTACGGCTGCACCCATTTCTGGATAGACGAAATCCACCAGACATCCAGCGTAGAAGGCAGCCTTTTCCTTGCATTTCGGCTGTTTTATTTCCTTGATCGTGTCGCGGAATGGACGCTCGGCAACGGCCGGTAAGCTGCGCGAGTTCGTCAGGTCTGAAAGAAACAGCGGCAAGTGGCGAATGAATCCTTCACGAGCAAAGGGCAGTTGCGCCAGCGACGCAGCGCGCAGCAGAGAGTGGAAAGCCCGGCGGTTATTTACGACGGCGAAGATAGCTTTCTGCACCATCGGCTGTCCTTGTTCAACCGCCAATCTTCGCCTCAGTTCGAGAATCAGTCCAGGTATGTCAATCTTCGCAGGGCACACCTCCGAACAGTTTCCGCACTGGATGCACAAACTTTGAATCTCATCCGACTGCTTAAGCGCGTCAAACCACGCCGTCAGAATCGTGCCAATCCCGCCCGTGTAAACCTTGCCGAAAACGTGCCCACCCACCAACCGAAACACCGGACAGACATTCAGGCATGAGGCGCAGCGGATACATTGCAGCGCTTGTTTGAACTTCGGGTCCTCAGCCATTTCCGTGCGCCGATTGTCCATCAGGATGATGTGCAACTCTTTCGGCGATCCGTCGAGGTTCGGCACCGCGCCCGTGATGGTAGAAACGTAACTGGTCATCAACTGATTGGTCGCGCTTCGCGGAAGCGCCGTGAGGATCGGCACAATCTCTTCAGACTTTGCAACCAGCTTTTCCAGACCAACTACCGCAACGTGAATTTTCGGAAGCGTAGTTACCAGGCGAGCGTTACCCTCGTTCGTCACCAGCACAATGCTTCCGGTTTCAGCGACCGCAATGTTTGCCCCGGTGATGCCCATGTCAGCGGCTAGAAACTTCTCGCGCAGTTCAGCTCGCGCAACTTTCACCAGCCGTGGAATATCCGAACTGAGACGCTCTTCTATCTCCTTGCTGAAAATGTCGGCAACTTCCTCTTTGCGCATGTGAATCGCTGGCATCACCATGTGCGAAGGTCGCTGTCCAGCGAGTTGCAGAATCCATTCGCCGAGATCTGTTTCCGTTACTTCGATTCCATGTTCTTGCAAACTCGCATTAAGATGAATTTCCTCGGTGGCCATCGACTTGGATTTGACGATGGTTCGCACGGCTTTCTCTTTGCAGAGATTCAGAATGTAATCCTTCACCGCCTCAGGACTGTTAGCACGAAACACCTTTGCTCCGCGCGCTTCAGCGTTGCGGGCAAACTCCTCTGCGAGTTCCTCCTGGTGCGATGCAGCGAAAGACTTCACCTCTGCGATCGTATTTCGCAAAGCCTCAAAGTCGATCCCCTCGTAAGCCTTTGTGCGTGCAACTTTGTAAGCCTCGGAGAATCGTCCCAGCGTGCTTGCGAGATTGTCGTTCTCCAATGCCGTTTTGATCGATTCCTTGAATGCGGTGGTCATTGAGCACCTCCTTCTGCATCGTCAAAGAAGAAGATGACCAGTCGCGACGGGCCATGCACACCGATGGTCAAAACGCGCTCAATGTCTGCCGTGCGGCTGGGACCCGTGATCATAGAGAGATATCCGACGTGAGCCGATCCGATTTTGCCAATGGTCGTCGCGAGGTTAGGAAGTAGTTTGGAGCGTTGAATCAAAGCGACATGGATTGGCGGCAAAGATGAGACGAGCCTCTGATCAACGGCACTCGAATCCACCACCAGAGTTCCGGTGTCGGCGATTGCCCAGTCAAACTGGCTGATTCCCACCTTCGCTTGCGCAGCCAATTCCTTAGTGACCTTGAAGTGAAGCCCCGGAATCTCCGCTGCTAGCGCCTCGCAGTCTAGGTCGCGCCGAAATTCATCATCAGCCCACACCGCGTAGGAGCCTGGGCAATCAGCAATGTTTTCGTCTCTTAAAAATTGGAGTATTGCAATAAGAGCTTCGTGTTTGCTCGTGCAGCAGTGCACTTCCGCACTCGCTGCCTGTGCTTTTTCTTGGAATAATTTGAGATATGTCTGCATACGGCCTCCGTACGGATGCCACAGGCGGATTATGTACGCGTGCGAGCGGCGAACCAGTGAGCGGCGTCACAGGGCGATATGACGAACTCCATATTGGCCTTATGCGATCAGATCGAAACAGAAATTAGTAATTTGAATCAACCCAAGTTTGCCGTCTGGAGCGCCACGGCGTCCATTCGAATTTCCAGAGCGGCCCAGATGAAACCGAGCAGAAACTCCGAATCTTCACTCGGCGAAGCATCTCCTTGTCCAAGTAGTCTCCGCTGAATTGTTCCGCGCGTCATATCTGCAATGATCCATGCTGTCTTTTCGGGTGAGACCGCGCGTATTTCGCCTCGCTGCGACGCGTCCGCGATAGCCGCAGCAATGCGCAACACGGGTTCACGAAGCCACGCACGATATTGGCTGCGAGTGTATGTCAAAGTCTCCGACTCCGTATCCATAATCTGAAAGAACTCTTTTCTGCTCTCTGCATTCTCGATGCGAGCCAGTGTGAATTCCCGGATCTTGTCTTTCAGATTTTGCGCCGCATCGATCCGCTCCAGCGTGCTCCTCTTTACGAACTCCATATCCTGATCAAGGACAGCTTTGTATATCTGCTTCTTGGAGTGGAAGTAGAGATACACCGTTCCCTTCGCGATTCCTGCCTCGTCCGCGATTTCATCAATAATTCCACGAGCGAATCCCTTGCGGGCGAATACAGATCGAGCGGCATCGATGATTGCCGTTCGGCGAAATTCGGAGACTACTTGCTGCTTCGTTTTCATTCGCTTCCAAGCCCCGCGCCACTGAGCGGGCGCTACTCTTTTCTGTTTATGACTGTACAATATAGTATACTGACTGTGCGGTCATAATGAAAGGATCGTGCAGCGGTGAAGAAAGTAGCTGCTGTTTAGACGGGCCATGGACACTGGATTTCGTTTCAAGGAACCTCGGCGGAAGCTTGTATGAGTACGATTATCAGCACTCCGCCAGAGGTGAAAGCCGAGCAGGTTGAATGGAAACCTTCCGCAAACCCGTGGATGATCACGGTTTCCGTCATGCTCGCAACCTTCATGGTGGTACTCGACTCCTCGGTAGCAAACGTAGCTTTGCCGCACATCGCAGGCAATCTCTCCGCGACCACTGACGAGTCAACCTGGGTACTGACCAGCTATCTCGTGTCGAATGCAATCATGCTTCCCGCAACCGGATGGATCGCAAGGCGCATGGGACGCAAGCGTCTGCTCATGTCTTCCATTGGCATCTTCACCGTGGCGTCTCTGCTTTGTGGGGTCGCGGTCAACATGCCAATGTTGATCATCGCCCGCATATTGCAAGGTGTCGGTGGCGGTGGCATGCAGCCCCTCGCGCAATCCATCCTGTTGGAAAGCTTTCCTCCCGACCAACACGGCACGGCCATGGCGGCATACGGCATCGGAATCGTGGTTGCCCCGGTTATCGGTCCAACTCTGGGAGGATGGATTACGGACAGCTACTCTTGGCGCTGGATCTTCTATATCAACCTTCCGGTAGGCTTCCTGGCTCTGTTCATGGTTAACCTGTTCGTCGAAGACCCTCCATACATTCGGCAGGCATTTCGAGGAGCCATCGATTACCTCGGTTTCGGCTTGATGGCCATCTGGCTCGGTTCGCTGCAGTTAGTCTTGGATAAGGGCCAGGAAGCCGATTGGTTCGGGGCGGACTGGATTCGCTGGATTACTGCTATCTCGGTGGTTGCGCTGATAGCGTTCATCGTTCGGGAATTCGTTCATCGAGAGCCGATCGTGCAGTTGCGTATTCTCGCGGATCGCAATTTCAGCGTCGGCACCCTGATCACATGCCTCTATGGCTTTGTCCTCTACGGATCCACGGCCTTGTTGCCGCTATTCCTGCAAACCCTGATGGGATACCCGGCAATGGACAGCGGTTTAGCGGTAAGTCCGCGCGGAGTCGGTTCTATGTTGTCGATGGTCGTGGTCGGCATCTTGGTCAAGTATGTAGACAGTCGCATGCTGCTTGCGTGTGGCTTCGCTATCCTCGGCTACTCGACTCTGATGCTAAGCCATCTCAACCTGGGAATCTCCATGGCTTCGGTCGCCATCCCTAACTTGATCAACGGTTTTGCGAGCGGCTTTATCTTCGTTCCATTGACCACCATGACCATGGGAAGACTGCGCAAGGAAGAAGTTGGAAACGCAGCAGGTATCTACAATCTGATGCGCAACATCGGAGGCAGTATTGGTATTGCAACGGTAACCACTCTTCTGGTGAGAGGCTCGCAAGTCCATCAGAATTACCTCGTCGGAAATGCCACAGTCAAGAATCCAGTTATGACCGGAATCCTCCAGGGGTTGCAAACAAAGCTCACCTTGGGGGGATTCGACGCATACACTGCTCATCAAAAAGCATTGGGGTTGCTTTATGGCATGCTCCAGCAGCAGGCATCTCTCCTGACTTATGCCGATAATTTTCGATTGCTGGGATTTCTCTCTCTGCTGTGCATGCCGCTGGCCGTGCTATTCCATCGTTTGAGAAAGCAAACTCAGAACGCTCCCGAAATCGTCGGTGAATGAAAATGCATTCTCTGTATTCCGGTTTGCGGAGTATGTAGGCGGAAGTGACTCAGAATGAAGCCGTGCCCTCGCCCGCAATAGGCGAGGTCTAGCTCGGTAAAATACGGCAGCGTCGCAGTCGTGCAAAAGGATCTTGCGACGGCTCGGACGAAATCTGCCGAATACGGCCTCGGGGCGCACCACGGCAGAGCCATTCTTCCAACCCGAGTGGGGGAGATTAGGCTAGATGCAAGCGATTGAAATTTCAAGTAGTTGCTTGGTGGCGGCGCGTGGACTCGAACCACGGACCTGCGGATTATGAGTGGCAGGGGACAGCATCGGTATCGAAGCCGCCCCCTGATACAAACCCGTCGGTACTCGCTGATTACACGCAGATTATCTGAAGATGCGACTTAGTTATTTGGGCTGCGTAACGCCATTCATCTGCAATGTGACTGCCGTCTGTGCGTACAGTCTGCCATTTATAGTTGCGCCAGTCTGCATGGCGATCATCGTCTTAGAAAGAATGATTCCCTCAACGTGTGAAGTTGTTCCAAAGGTGGCCAGTCCGGCGACCTGCCAGAATATGTTCTTGGCCTGTGCGCCTCCGGCTAAGTGAACCGAGACACCGTTACTGACTTTGAAATTGCCCGCCATTTGAAAAATCCAGACATCGTCAGGACCACCCGACAGAGTGACATCCGTGGGTATCTGTACGCCGGTACCCCATTTGTAGAGGCCGGGAATGAGTGTCATCCCGCCAATATTTCCAGTGGCCAGTTCAGTGTAATCGGGCTTGATTCGTCCTGCCGCGTCGGTGTACGCCTCTTGCATGTCGAGAACAGCCACGGTTAGGTTGGAAGGGGTCACCACACTACATGGACTGGGGCCAGCCGCATCGTCTGAGTAAACATTTCCCGTCACTTCGGTGCAGGTTAGGAGATCAGCGGCGCCAGTGATTGGGCTCGTCCCGATGTTTCCAGTAACCGCTGAAGTCGGAACATCTGTAATTCCCGTTTTGGTGAGAATCACAAAATTGCCAGCAGATCGAAGGTCTACCGGAGCTGGTCCAGGCGCTGCAGCGTATGCGTTCCCGGCATATGCAAAAAGTGAGATGGCGATGCTTCCCACAACGAAAAGCTTATTGGACACAACTGCCAGGCGAGTGTTCTTTATCATTCAATTCCCTTCATTTGAGCCCGCGAGGTACTGATCGTGCAGGCCTCTCGCGGATGCTGCCCAATAGAATTTTAGAGCGGGCAAGTTGCGGGCAACATGAGCCATTAAGCCTAGAAAACCTGACTTTTGTCGTAACTACTATCGCCAGCAGACCAAGGCCCGGTGACCGACAAATGGTCGGCCTGTGGAGCGAGGCCGGACAAAGAACGCGCACGAACGCAACCGTGACGCAACTAGCCACAAAGCGACCCGCGCGGCAAACTCGTGGCGGCTTGTAAACAATAGAAGATTAAAGGAGTTGTTTGGTGGCGGCGCGTGGACTCGAACCACGGACCTACGGATTATGAGACCGTCGCTCTAACCGGCTGAGCTACGCCGCCACGGGGTGCCTGCTGGAAGGGCCTTCAGAACGAAGGCAAGCAGACGGAATGCGGTCAAAACCATGCGACCGACAACACTGATTCTATTGGGCCTTCGGGGCACTGTCAATGCGTACGCCGGTCTCCTTGCGTGACGATCGTGGAATTGGCAGCATCTTTAACTGCTGCAGTGCAGATTCGTCCATTGCCCAGCGCTTTGTATCGCGGGAATTTCGCAATGTGGGCCCAAAATTTGAGAAATAGGAGTCCATGCTCACTTGCAGTTCGGCGTCCATGTGAGCAAATTTGTCCTTCTGTATCCTGCGAACCAATTCGCGATAGGAGTCATCCGACAGTTTGTACTCTCCTGCGCGGGTGGGTGCTCCAGTGTCGAGATCAATGGCTGCGAAATCCAAGTCAGCTTGCCTGACCTTCTTTAGTTCTGCGCGTAATGACGTTACCGTCTGATTAACGCTTTCCATGTACAGCTCTTCGGTCTTCGGAGTTGGATCTTTGTAGGAGAGTCCACGGAAAGGTCCAACCTTCGGCACAAAACGCAGTACAAATGCCAGCACCCGTGCTCTAGGACCGGGTTTTGAATAATCGCGTCCCCAATTCTTTTCGTAATCTGCACGGGAGAGGTGGTATAGGAACAGTTTGCGATTAAACGACGGAACCTCGCGTGCAAGCTCCTTGCCTCGACTCGCCAACGCGACCTTTGTCATCGCAGGGATAACCTTGCTGACTGCCCGCCGATAAGTTCCAATCGCCAGATCTTCGTGCGTGAGCACGGAGTTCAAAGGAATCCCATAGGTTCGCAGGAAAGCCCGTTCCAGTTGTTCTTTGGACACTTGAAAATCAATGAAGTCGTGGAAACTCTGGGGCGGATAGCGATGTCGCGCCACCTGTAAAACATCGAAGCCGAACTCAGTCCGTAGATGTTCGAGCTTGGCCTGATCGTAGGTTACGACCGAACCAAATTCTTTGCGCAACTTGGGATATTCAATGGGCACAGCGCGATTGATAAACGGATGACCATGAATGTCGGAAACGTAGTGGGTCAGTGTCCCCGCCGCGAATGCCAACTCATTCACATTTGTTGCTTCTAGAAAGAGATTCCTCTCAAAATCTCCCGTTCGCACGTAATGTGCTAAATCGCTGAACAGGTGACTTCCAAAGGGGTAATAGCCGAGATCTTGCAGCACCGAACCGCCGTATGCGTAAGCGTGAGCGCGGCGCAGTTCGTCGGGAGTTGTGTTTGGATAGCGGCTCAGCAGAAGCGGACGAATGCTATCGTCCCACACCAAATCGATCAGCTCTTCGTGGGTTAAAACAGAGTAGGACTGTGCGGGAAGTACAAACAAGAAACAGACAAGCGTGCAGACAAAAACTGTGCGGAATGACTTCACCGTTGGGTACGTCGGCCGCTGCTCAGCGTCTCCAGGAACAACAGAACGATTGCTCCCAGCAGAAGCAGATGAAGCCCACCTCCGAACGAGTCTCCCGTTACTACGCCTGCGGTCCAACCCGCCAGCAGAACCACAAAGAGTGTCCAAATCAATGCAAACCTTCCTGCTCTTCCTACCTTAGTTATAGTTGCCGGTACATGGGATGCCAGTCGCATCCGAATTACTCGGTTCCTCAGCGAGAATCAGCGTGGATCTCTCCGCAGAGTGTTCCAGTGACGGTCACCCCACATCAGGGCCTTGGAGATCTCTGGTCCTTCGCTGCCCGCTGCGTAGTTTGGAAACTGCGGCTTTGGGAGTTCTGCCCATGCATGTTCAATCGGAGTCACAATGCGCCACTCGGCTTCCACTTCGTCGCCGCGCGTGAACAGCGTGGCGTCACCCATCATCACGTCCAGCAGCAGAGTCTCATAGGCCACGGGAGTATTCATTCCAAAGGCTTCGCGATAGCTGAAATCTGCCTTGACCGTGATCCCGTTCATGCCGATACCGGGACGCTTCGCCCCAAACGAAATTGCGATCCCCTCGTCCGGTTGAATCCTAATGCTGATGATGTTCGGTTCGGGTTGCCGGTTTTGCCCACTCACGAACAATGCTTCCGGCGTGGGCTTGAAATGCACTCGGATTTCCGTGGTATGTGAAGCCAATCGCTTCCCCGTGCGGATGTAGAACGGCACTCCTGACCAGCGCCAGTTGTCTACCCGCAGTTCCAGCGCGACGAAAGTCTCTGCGAGCGAGTCTTCTGCCACCCCTGGTTCATGCCTGTATCCCCGCACCAGGTTACCTTCCAGAACTCCGGGACCATACTGTCCTCGAACCGTGCGCCCTGCTACTTCTTCTACGGTCATTGGGCGAATCGCCTTTAGCACTTGCACCTTTTGTTCGCGAACCGCGTCGGCATCCAGACTAAAAGGTGGCTCCATGGCCGTCAGCGATAGCAACTGGAGTAAATGATTGGCGACCATATCGCGCAGGGCGCCCGTCTCTTCGTAAAACTTCGAACGGTTCTCCACTCCCAGCGGTTCGGCGGCCGTGATCTCAACGTAGTCGATAAAGTTGCGGTTCCACAGAGGCTCGAAGAGGGAATTGCCGAAGCGGAACATCAGGATGTTCTGCACCGTCTCTTTGCCCAGATAGTGGTCGATACGGTAGATGGAGCTCTCTTCAAACACGCTGAGAACCGTCTTGTTGAGACTTCGCGCCGTGTCCAGATCGCGTCCGAAGGGCTTTTCGACCACAACGCGCGACCATCCGTTTTCGTTATGGTTCAAGCCTGCTTCGCCCAGCCCGGAAATTACTTTTGGGGCAATCGAAGCCGGTACGGAGAGATAGAAAAGGTGGTTTCCACTGGCACCAGCAGCCCGCATCTCTTCCAGACGCTTCGCCAGTTCTGCATAGGTGTCCACTGAGTCCAAATCGCCCGACAAATAGGTCAACTTGCCTGCAAATTTCTGCCAGTTCTCCTCACTGAAGGTGCGAGCGTCATTCGACATCTCGACTGACTCCCGCATTGATGTGCGGAACTCTTCGTCATTCATTGCCGGGAGCCCGACGCCCACAATGTCGAATCCTTTTTCCGTGCAGCCCATGGAAGTCAGGTCAAAGACCGCAGGCAGCAGCTTGCGTCGAGTCAAGTCTCCAGACCCGCCAAAGATAATCAGTATGCACGGCTCGGCTACAGGCAGCGGCTGCACTTCGGTATGTGCGGTCGGAGTCGCGGGAATTACAGTGCTCATGTCTTTGTGTGCCCTGTGACGCGTTGGAGATTCTGATCTCTCATGTCCAAAGGCCGTGATCCCCCACGGATCGCGGCGCGGTTAAGACAGAGATTCTGTTTCTTTTTGATGCTGTGGAGTAGTCTTAGGCCGCAACAATTCGGCGCAGCCTCTTGGGCTGCGCCGCTTGTCTTACGCCTTTTCTACTGCTTGAAGCAAGCGTTTCAGTCCGGCTACCACGTCGAGTCCCAAATCTGTCCGCACGGCTCGCCGTCCGTGCTTTAGCAGAGACTCCAGATCGCCTAACGACTGCGCCTGCTTCAGTACGCTGAATCCAAACGGCTCGCGCGGAATCGCAACGTCCTTGGCATCTTCCGATGTCAGTTGCAGAAACACGCCATTGTTTCCGCCGCCCTTGTGCAACTGTCCGGTGGAGTGCAGGAAGCGCGGACCGTACCCGGTCGTTGCCGCCGCCCCGGTCTTTGCCCGCACAGCCAAACGCAGTTGCTGTACCAAGCTTTCAACTTCAGGAGTTTCAATAAAGTATTGCGTGATTGCCACGTAGTCGCCCGCGTGGACCTTCTTCAAGTGAGCGGCGATTGCCGAATCCAAGGTTGTGCCAAGCCCCTTGTCTTCGCTGTAAAGCTTCAACGCTCCGTCCTGCACCACTGGAGTCTGCTGTGGCAGCGCACCCTTAGAGACGAACTCGCCAAGAATCCGCTTCGTGTTGTCCTTGGATTCCTGCACGTTCGGCTGATCGAAGGCGTCGATGCCCAACAGAGAGCTCGCTACTGCTGTTGCAAACTCCCAGACAAAGAACGTCGCACCCAGATCGAGCGGTCCGCTCAACTGCTGATGTACAACCGGGAATCCGGCATTCTCCAGCTCGGTGATCTTCGCGTCTGTCGAGGCCTCGCCCGTGCCTACAGTGATCGACGCGAAAACGCGATCCTTTCCGTAAACCGTGGCTTCCCCAAGAGCCTCACCGGCAATCGGAACAATCCCTTTGCCTTCCTTGCCCGTGCTCTCGGCTACCAACTGTTCGATCCAGAGTCCCAGGGACGCGATTTCCTTGGAGGCCACGAGAGTCAACTTATCCTTACCCTTGTTGGCCAGCGATCCGAGCAACGCACCCAGTGCGGCTCCCGGATTGGTCGCGACATCTTCGCTTTGGCAAGCCTTCGCCACAGCCGTTGCGCGCTCCAAAAGCGTCTTCACGTCGCCGCCCATCACCGCAAATGGAACCATGCCGAAGAAGCTCAACGCCGAGTAGCGCCCTCCTATATCCGCCCAGTTCACAAAGGTCTTGCGGTATCCCTGTTCCTTCGCTTGGTTTTCCAGCAAGGTTCCGGGATCCGTAACGGCTACGAAGTTCTCGCCAACCTTTTCGCCCTTCACTCGCTTTACGCGATCATAGAAATAGCGCTCGAACATTTGCGGTTCGGTGGTTGATCCCGACTTCGAGGCCACGATAAACAGTGTGTTTTCGAGTTTGATCTGCGATTCAATGTGGGCCACCGCTGCTGGAACCGTAGAGTCCAATACCAGCAGTTCGGGATAGCCATTCTGCGGACCAAAGCTTTGGCGTAGAACTTCCGGGCACAAACTCGACCCGCCCATTCCCAGCACTACCGCGTGCGTGAATCCAGCCGCTTTGATCTCCTGCGCAAATGCCGTCAACTCCGCGACGCGCTCCAGAACCTGTCCCGGAACGATCAACCACCCCAGCGAATTCGAGATGATCTTCTGATGCTCAGGCTTGTCTGACCACACCGTGGCGTCCTTCTGCCAGATGCGGGAAACGGTCTTCTTCGCCCTAAGCTCTTCCAGTGCGGCTTCAAACTCCGCCTGTCCTGCTCCCAGCGCAACTTCGCTAACGTTAGACATGTGCGACCTCGTGCCGACGTCGTTCGATCACCGCGATCAGGTTGTTATAGGATTCCGAGAAACTCTTGACGCCAGCTACGGTCAACTCGTCAGTGACGGCCGTCAAATCGATTCCGAACTCCTTCAGCTTGTCGAATAGTTCGTGCGCGCCCTTGATGTCATTCGTGATGGCCACGGCTGGTTTGCCGTGATCGCGGAAAGCGTCATAGGTCGCCGGAGGCATCGTGTTCACAGTGTGCGGTCCAATCAGCGTCTCGATATACAGCACGTCGGAGTACTTCGGATTCTTTGTTCCGGTCGATGCCCACAGCGGGCGCTGCATCTGCGCACCGGCCTTCGCCAACTTCTCCCAACGCGCGCCACTGAATAGCTGCTGGAATTTTTCGTACGCGAGCTTCGCGTTGGCAATTGCAGCCTTTCCGGCGAATTCTGCTGCTTCCGGACGCCCTGCCTTCGCGATGTCTTCCAGCTTCTTGTCTACCGCAGAATCAATTCGGCTGACGAAG
>Ga0224528_1000105_pt1 | contig 68582 bp, 89 predicted proteins | sample CBST25metaG_2_FD_179888 | JGI IMG/M metagenome (GOLD analysis project Ga0224528, IMG submission 179888) | Peat soil microbial communities from Stordalen Mire, Sweden - C.B.S.T25 | ecosystem: Environmental > Terrestrial > Soil > Wetlands > Peat | place: Sweden: Norrbotten County, Stordalen Mire...
CCAGCAGTTCCTGAACCTGCACCGCCGCCGCCCGCACCGATCATACGAATGCGCAGTGCACGCGCCCCGGCTGGCGTGTTGTAGGTGCCGCCGAACGCTTGGTATGCAATGAACGTAGGAGATATTGGCAGTGAGCTCGTAGCAGCAAGTCCCGCCGTAGCCGTCTTCACAAATGCAGTCGTTGCGATGCTCGTGTCATTATCGGCGGCTGCGGGAGTTGGAGCCGTTGGGTTCCCAGTCAGTGCCGGTGACGCGAGTGGAGCGTAGCCCGAAAGATTGGGCGCGGCATTCGCCACAGCGGTTTGCACAAACGCCGTGGTGGCGAGGCTTGTATCGTTGTCTCCCACTCCGGGAGTCGGGGCAGTCGGATTCCCGGTGAACACAGGCGAAGCCAGCGGAGCGTACCCCGCCAAACTCGGAGCGGCTGGAATGTCGGACATCTTCAACCCCCATCGTGCCCACCAGAGCGGTGAAGTGCTTGGCGCGTTCCCAGTGTTACCGGACTGGAGACTGACGTACGTGTTGCCGTCGTCACCGATCAGCCGAGCATTGAGCCCGTAGGTTTCCCCGGCGTCATAGTCCACAAGGCCGCGCTGCATGAGATAGCGGATCGCGTTCGCACACCAGTTGAACAGCCAGTTGAATGTCTGACGAGCTGGAGGCGTAGCGGAGAGCGGGAATCCGGTCTGGATTGTCGCCGTCGCCGGTTGCACCATGTCAGCCGCGGTTGTATTCGTCTCTCCCCACGCGGGAAGTACAGAAGGTTTTGCGTAAGTGGTCATGCTGCGATTGCCTCCACAAGTTCACCACGCGCCACCAGCCTGTTATCAGCCGATGATGGCGGTTGAATGAGTTCTGCAAACACACCAGCTCCGAAGGTTAGCGCCCCGGGCTGGTCAGAGAATCCGAAGTAGTTCAGCGAGTCGTACGTTGTGATCGATCCGATCAGCACGGTAGCAGGACGAGGCAGCAAATCAAGCTGCGCAAGAATCGCCTGTTCGATCACCGTGAGTTGTCGCCCGATGGCAAGGCCAATGACCATGCCGCCGTAGTCGTCCACATTGGCCGCGCTCAGACTGAACAGAAAGGCCAAGGCTCCGAGGATGTCCTCACAGGTTGAGTGCGAGGCATTCTTCATGATCTTGGCGCGTAGCAGGAGCCTGTATTCAATGTCTCCGAGGGTCGATGTCCCGGTGTAGGTCTCGCCCAACTCATAGAACCGTGATCCGATGCCGAGTTGACCGAGTTCACCGAAGACTGTTTCGTAGCTGTACCCCGCGAAGCCAAAGAACGTGAGCTGCACTGAGTCTGGAATCTCGCGAGTGACACCGACGATCTGCCCAATCACGTCCAGGTTGACGCCTTCCATGCTGTCGATGTCTGGCAGCGAGTAGAGCGATTGCAGGGTTGCTTCCACGTCGTTCGCCATGGATAGCATCGCACTCAGGTACGCCAGAAACTTTGGCGACTCGGAGTATTGCGTGATCACTCGACTTAATCCCAGAGCGAGGTGATCGATCGGTAGAGCCGGATTGTCACTCGGCACCGGAAGTGCTTGGTATCCTCCGTATCCGCCTAGTCCGTACCCGCCCATGCCATAGCCGATAACCGGCTGCAGCGTTGTCGTCATGATGCGGCCTTTCCGTGACTGCGCAGATAGGCAACCGCCTCAGCGACGTAGCAGCCGAACCCGCGCTCCACTGGCTCAAACAGCATCTTGGCAAGGGTCTCTGGCAGCGCAACCCAGCAACCGAGGCAGAAGGCACGCTTCCGGCTCTTGTAGCCGCCGCATGCGCAGCGCTGAGAGTGAATGCGATGGAACGCTGAATCTCCGGAGAGATGCATTCGCTCAACGCACTCAGGGTGATTGCAGATGGTCTGACGTGGATCCATCCATGTGCAGTGCTTGTCAGAGCGCCCGCAGAATCGGCACGTTCCCGAGGCTGCCTGAAACGTAGCTGCAATCTCTTGTATGGTCATACGGCTAACTCCCTGTTGTGACTGTCACTGTGGCGCTTGCCGTTGACGAGCTGGAGGCGTTGCTCGTAGCTGTGATCGTGTGCGCCCCAACCGTCGACGGTGCGGTGTACAGTCCGGATGTGCTGATGGTTCCGACTGTGGTGTTTCCACCCGCGATGCTGTCAACGCTCCAATTCACGGTTGGATCGGTGGCTATCAAGGTAGAGCCGGAGAACTGCACGGTCCCTGCCGTCGCAACGCTTGCCGTGAGAGGGCTGATCGATGTCGAAAGCTGATCTACCTTCAGTTCCACCCTCACGCCCGTGGCGTACTGTGTGCAACCCGTTGGGGAGGTGAACACAGGGTGGAGCAAGGCCGCACCGCTGGCTGCGATGACACTCAAAGGCTTGCTGATTCCAGTCATGTAGGAGTATGGAGTCGAGCCAGAACCGTAGTTATCCGCCAAGGTCAGCGTCGTGATGTTGTGGCCCAAGTCATCGATGACGGAGATGCTTCCACCCGAGGTGCAGTTCAGCCAAGGCGTCTCGGATTTCACCGTTACGGTTTCGAGCTCAGACCCCGGCCCGATCATCGTGTAGGCGACTGGCCATGCCGACAACCTGCCAGTGTCGGTGAACTTACCGATGTTGAGGCCCGCCGAATCTGCGGTCACCGCCACATCGGCAAGAGCCTTATTCCAGAAGCTCGCAGGCATGGATGTGGTACCGCCAAGCAGCGAGTCAATCAGCTTGAAATTGCCGTTGACCGGAGTGTTCCAAAGAAGCTGCCCGAGGGCTGGAAGCTGAAACCCAAGGTTCGGAGTGCTGGTCTGGATTGTCTGACCGAGGCACAGGGCTGCGAGAGCGCACACTAGTGCGCCCACATGAAGAAACCTTTTCATGGAAGTCTCCTAACTGGCTAGCTGATGTTGACGGTGATGCGTGATGGATCGAAGGAAGCGGTGGCGTTGAATGGAACGGGCACGTTGGCCGAACTGTTCGGAGCGGGCGCGGTGCCGATGTACACGCTGGTAATCGAGACACCTGAAACCGTGTTGATCGGAGTGTAGAGGGCCGACTGAATAACCTCGTCTCCGATTTCCAGATTTGCATCGGCCCACGCCATTACAGCAGCCTGAATCTGCGCAACTCCGGATGCCGGGAACCCGCTGAGCTTGTTCCCGTTGATGACAACGTAAATATTGATCGGCGTCGGGCGGTCGAACTTCATGACGTGTGGATTGCCCATCGAATCGTTCACCGTGACAGACACGGCCCCGACCTGAGTAGAGCCAGCGCTTCGCCTGGTCCAAAGCGTGTTGGCGATGTCCGCATCCGCGCCTCCCGAAACTACGAGGTTCATTGAATGCGGAGGAAGCCCGTTGGCGTCAACCGCCTCTGAAGCGTTCTCGTAGAGGACCGCTTGCGTGACACCAGTCACATTCAGAATTGCGCCGTACACCGCGTCGATGATGCCTTGCGCCGGTGTGGATGTGCTCTGCGCACGTCGGATGCGCAACTCTTCATCAGTCTCGGCCGATGTTCCAACCGTAACCGCGCTCGCGTTAGTGACCGACAGCCAGCCATAGAGCGGAGTAGAGATCACGGTCAACGTCCCCGAGGCGGCAACCACTGGGCCAAGCACGCTGCATTGCGCCATCACAATAGCCGTTCCGGTTTCATCGATGGTGACAGCATCCAAAGTTTCCCACGTGCTGGAACCGTCGACAGATGTAACCAGCGAACCGACCGGGATCACTGTGCCATTGGTGCCACTGCAAGTGAGGTAGGCAAGGCTATAGGTTCCGACCTTGCGCGTGATGCCATTGAGAGTGACGAGCCGTGACAAAGCGGCCCCAGTTGCGCTGCTCGGGTCGAAGCTCTGGTAGATCGTTTCGGCCAACAGGTCCAGATTGGCTATCGATTCTGCAAAGGTCCCGAGCGTCTGACCGTCAATGGAGTTCGGGTCGATATTGATGTCAGGCCCGAAGATTGCTTGCATGGCCGTGTTCAGGGCCGTGATGCGATCAGCCAAGCGCATGAGGATGAATCCTGTAGAAGCAACGCTACTCATAGACCACCTCGATATTTACGGTGTTTCCCCAAATGTCAGCGAGCGTGATCGCTACTGAGAAGGCGCGTGTGGCGCGGTTGAAATTCGATGAATAAGAGGTGATCACGTCCACGCCATCGGTATCCAGCACTTCAGCCTGGATCACAGCGTCTGCGAAGGCGGTGTCTGCTGGCTTGTCTGTAATCGCCTTCGTCACATAATCGTTGTCGAGGTATGGAACGCCCGCGCCCGTGTCTAGGAACCACTCTCCCTGAATCGTCTGGAGGCGTGTTCGCACGTTCTGTGCGGTGGCTTCAGCGTTGACCGCAAAGTTAGCGAGTCCAGCGCCAAAGGTCATGTCGTGATTCAGGTCCAACCGTCGCGTCAGTTGCATCAGTTCGCTCCTAGAGCTGCTATGCGCGCCTCTACCGCAGAGGTTATGTTTGCAATTCCAGAGGTCACGGCGGCTGTCTCTGAAGCGATAAGCCCCGCTATAGTGGCAAGCTTGGCAGCCAGTTCGGCTGCGTCCGCCAGGTACTTAGTCTGCGGGCCTAGATACGTGTTAATGACCGCCTGCGCCCACGTAATTAGCGAAGGAAGGTTGGTAGGCGCAACCATAAGGGGAGCCAGGAGCGCGAGGTTCGCCGCAATCGCTGACTGCATCGCAGAAACATCGTTTGTGGCCTTCTCTGAAATCCCGGCTAACTGCGGGAAGATGTCGTTCAGTTCGTCCAAGATTTGGGTGACAACAAAGTTAACAGCGTTGGCGGTGGTTGCTGCATTGATCTCTACCAGCGCAGTCGTGACCACCTGATTTGTGTAGGTGGAGACTGTGTTTAACTCTCGAATCGTGGTATCCAAATAGGCTGTGTTCATAGGTTAGTCACTCGATATTGATTACGATTCCGTCCTGTACGGTTATGACTTGTCCTGTGGGACTAGTGAAAGTTCCACTCGCGCCAGAGCTCACGTGCAAATTGTCTTCACAGGTGACGTCACCTGTGATGTTCACTCCCCCGGTGCCGCCGTTGAGGTTGATTGTTAGACCGATGACGGTCACGATTCCGGCATCCACTCGCACCAGCGTCGCCCCGTCACGCGTGCGCAGCTCGCAAGCTGTAGCATTGAAGTTCGGGATCACGTTCGGTTGACTGTTCAAACCGACATCAGCGATCGCATCGCTCAAGTCGTGCATCCGATACTCAGACGGAAGCTGAACCGCGCCGTTCTGGTACCAGAAGTCGATGGCACGCTCCGAGAATTTCAGTTCGCATTCATCACCAGCCTTCACTGGGAACGTCAGGAAGAACCCGCCGCCACCGGGAAACTTCACAGGGACATCCGTGCAGATCGGAAGGTTCACCGGGCCCTGTTCGATGAAGATCCTCTTGATTGCCGGTTGCACCGTCGCCGTCTGTTTCGCCGCGTTGAAGCTGACGATTACGCCGGGAATGCTGGTATGCAGGTCCCTGAGGCGCGATTCGATGTACTCGATAACCGCGTCATCCATGCTTCCAGAGAGCTGCGCATCGCTCTGCAACGCGTCTGCCTTTGTGTAATCCATGAGCTCTCCTAGTTGTCGTACAAGTCGGTTGAGTCAACGCCAATTGGCTGAGGGCTGGCTGGGATAGGCTGACCCAATCCAACGCAGTAGCTTTCTGTCTCCCACTGGTTACTTCGGTTATCGCCGCGATGGTCGATTCGGATGACCTTGTAAAGTCCGTCAGAATTGAGCGCAACGACCTGCTGAGTCTGGTTCGTTGGAGGCTTTTTTGTGCGCTTGAGCACTTGCCGCGTCCGCCGCCGCTTGATCATGATGTCGTTATTGTTGAGTTGCAGAACCCCGTTGACCTTGATCTGAGGGTTCAGGAGGCACTTCACCCGGATGCCACGGTCGTTAATCTCAGGGGCGTTCAACATGCCGGTTGCCGCGTTGACCACAATCGCCTGAGTAGGAAGCACCCCATCGACCGGGACGATATGCAACTCACCATCCTGAATCGACCACTTGGCATCGTTATCACGTGCCAGCTTTGAGAGGGTGTCACGAGTCATACCGCTGATCACCTTGCCACGAATACGCGGCGCGCTGGTGACTCCGATATGCCCTTTAATCGTGGAAGAGAAGCTCGCCAGAGCCTTGTTCACCAAATCTGAATCCGTTGTGCCAGCCGCCAGCGTGAGGTTCATGGTGGCCTTCCGGTAGTCCTTGTCACCGTCCGCAGCTTCGATCTGCGTGATCAGGTCTGCCTTGTCCCGGTAGTGGAAGGCGTGCTTGATGTTCCCCTGGAAGATGAGCAAGCTAGATCCGGGATACCCTGCCTTAATCATGATGTCCGTGTACTGAGTGCGCACCTTCGCCTCGTTGTCAGGGCTGAGGTTGTAAATCTTCACCTGAGCGATGTTCGGCGTGGAATCAACCGTCTTTGTGACCTCGAAGCTGATGCGCAATTTGTCGATGCTTAGGCCAGTCCCACCGCTCCCAACGACCACCTGTACAGTCCGAAGCCACTGAAGATTGCTATCCATGTCCACTCCAAAAAGGGAAAGGCGTCCCGAAAGGACACCGGATGTGCGTGATTCAAGTAATGAAATCCCGTAAACGGTGAAGCAGAATTTACGATGGCCAGCATGGTTAAACGTGCACTGCTGGCTTTATTGCTACTACTTGTTCCATTTGTCAATGCTTCCACGCAACCGCGCAGCCATGCGGCGAAGCTCGCCTTTCAGCGTGAGCATCCATGTCCCGCGAACGGTGCGCGGCGTGGGCGGTGCCCGGGCTATCAGATCGACCACAAGATACCGCTGCACTGCGATGGCCCGGACTCGCCGGATAACATGCAGTGGCTGACCATCGCAGACCATGCGGCGAAGACCAAACGCGAGCACAACTGCACTCTGAAGTGATCTGATTGACCAACCCTGCCCGGGTGGGGGAAACTATCCAAATGCATATCGAGCTAGATTTCGACTCCGCAGCGTTCGACGTTAAGTGCAAGAAATGCAAAAACGTCTACGTGGAGGATGAAGTGATCATCGACGACTCAGGAAAGCTCCTATGCCCTCAGTGCAACGAACCAACCGAGTGGAAGCCTACCTTCGAAATCAAGCGCCCGAAGATTCAGTAGCTACGGCAACTCATCAGGACTGAGCCAGTAGACGTTCACCGAACTGCCGAGACTGTCCACAGTTGCCGGGGTGTGCGTGCCTGTTTCGTCAATGACGATCAGCTCGCCGATTCCCAGTGAGTACGGAAGCAAGAGATCAGCCCCGAGCACAAGTGCCAGGCCGGACGCTATCGGTGTCTGCGATGAAGGGTCGCTGATGTCCAGAACCCACAGGCTTGAGCGGTCATTCCAGCGCACATCGAACTGATACTTTGCACTGCCCAACTGCGTGATGAAGGTCTGAACCGGATCGCTCGACAGCGGAAGTTGAATGATCATGCTATCCCCACATAGAAGCCAATAGGCTCTTCTTTACCGTCGATTGCTTGGTTGTGTCCGTCACTTGTGTTCCCTGCACTTCGCCGCGTTGCTTTTTCGCCCCGCCTTGCCGTGTAGTGGATCCGGTTGCACGAGGCGGATAGGTGACCACCTGAGTGGAGACCATGATCACCTCGCGAAGCTCAGCTTCGAAGATGAACGCGCCCGCCGTGTCCTTGTCCTGCTCACAGGTGATGTTGGTGCAAACCATGTTGCTGTATAGCTTCAACCCGGTCTGCACGTCGAACGGCTCGAACGAAGACTGGAGGATGCCCAGCAGTGCGAACGCTATTTGCGCACGGCTGGTGCCGCCCTCAAACGGATCGTTCTTCCGTGGAGTCATCTGCACGTCCGAGACACCAGCGGAGATCGTTACCCGCAGTGGCTTCATGAACATGTGATCAGCGATTGATACGCCAGTTTCCACAGGGTTTTCCGTTACCTCAGCGGGCGACTCGTGATGCTCCTTAAAGGTCGCATCGAATACCAAGCCGCCCACTGAGCGGATGATTGCTACAGGCTGACTCATGCGAGCACCCCTGACTGAGCATTACGAAGTGAGGTGCGTGTATGACTCGGCTGCAAAGCTTCCTTCACTGACTGGCCAGCCTTCTCAGGATCGTTCGACACAACCGTAATCTGCGTTCCGGTGATGCTGGTAGTGTGCGTGCTGGTATGCGTGCTGTGATGCGATGGCGCACCAAAGAAGCGTCCTTGCGGCCCTCCCATGTTTCCGGTTTCCGGTGCACCGGCTTGACGAACGAGAGTCTGCACACGGCTTGGACCAGCGATAGAACTGACAGGCCCATTCGCCTGAGAGCCACCGTTCGCGTTCGCGCCCTGCACAGTCACCGTCGACTTGCCGCCAAGTCCGAAGAACCCTTTAGCCTTCTGCCACGCGTCCTTGATCGTTTCTACGTACTCGTGAACCTTCTCTTTCAACATCTCCCACGTTCCGGCGAAGTACCTGCAAATATCGTCCCAGTTGCGATACCACAGGTACACCGCAGCGATTACCAAGCCGACAGCGGCCACGATCAGAAGGATCGGAGCCAATGCAATCCACGTTGCCGTTCCCGCTGCCACCATAGAAGCTATCCACGCTGAAACTGTCTCAGCGGCTGAAGCGATCCATGCGGCTGACGACGCCGCCGCCGATCCGACAGCGGAGGCCACCATTGACGCCTGAGCAGCAATCCACTCAAGCACACTGGCAGCGAGCGCCACCGATTGACGCGCCCATGAAGCGATGGAGGCAGCAACCATCTGCCCCGTCATAGCTACCCACAGCACAACTGTCCTGATCATGGAAGCGGCCATCGCGACGGAAGTGGTTATCCAAGTCGCACTCGCTTCTACAAATGAGACCGTCATCGACGCGAAAGACGTGATCGCGTTCCATTTCAGCCTGAGAAACAAAGCGCTGAGCACTACCAAAGCGCCCTTGAGATAGCTGAATGCCTTCGGGTACTTCGTCAGAAACTGCCCAATGAGTGATTCGTTGCCCTGATACCAATTCAACAAGTCATCGATGATGAGCGCAGCCACCAGAAGTATGCCGCCAAAGGCCGTAGCGCTAAGTGCTGCTCCCGCGCCTTCTAACCCCCACATGGCCTTGACCAGCAGCATGACTGCCTCAGCCGCGCCGGTGGCCCACGTCCCTATCTTGTAGGCAATCAGCGCAGCTACAGCGGCCTTTGCCATCCATGATGCAGCTTGGAACTTACCCATCCATCGCCCTGCGTTGGTTAGCGCATCGATTAAGAGCGAGATCCAGTTCCAGAGCGTTCCGACCAGTGCCGACATGATGCGCAGCGTCTGGTTGAACGTGCTCGCCGTGTCTGCACGCATGGCCTTATACCACGCGAGAAACTTCTCAAGTGCTTGCTGCACGGCTGGCATCAGAGCCACAGCGATCTGCGAAGTGAGCAGCCCAACCGTCCGCTTCACCTTCGTGAACAAGATGTCCACTTTCAGTGCGCGTTCATAGTCCTCATCACTGAACGGGTTTGCCGCCCGCGCCTCAGACGTGAGCTTGTCCAGATACGCTTTACCCTTTTCGAGCAGCGGAACCATCTTCGGATCAAGGCCTAGCTTCGAAGCCATGGCCATGTTCTCTTGACGGCTGAGATGCTGCATCTTTGCGGCAACGTCACCAAGGATCGTGTTGAATGACTTGGTTTTCCCTGTGGCATCCTTCGCAGTCAACCCGAACTTCTCGAAGATCATGCGCCCACGGCCAACGCCCGCCGCGGCTTCGCCTGTCTTCACGTTCAGGCTCTGAATGCTGGATTCCATCGACTCGTTAGAGATGAGATTATCCGCAGCCACGCGGTTGTAAGCCGCCACTTCCTTTGCGCTGAGCTTGTTCAACTCCGCAAAGTGCTGCAATTCGCCCATGCTGCTGGCGACTTTCTCCACCATCAAACCGATGCCGATAGCGGCACCAGCCGCCACAGCGCCAAGGCGCAATGCGGCGCCCTTCAGCTCTTCGTACTTTGCCTGAAACTTCTCAATTCCCCCGGTATCGACCTGGAAGCCAAGGGCTACAAAGAAGCTATCGAGAACGTCCGCATTGATCGCCATGTGCTGTTCTCCTACTTCTTATCGAGACGACGGTGATATTCCTCTTCCGTGTCCATTGCTTCGTGGAAATCAGCCAAATCATTGAACGTGTATGTGCCGTCCTGCAACTCGCGAAGACTGCAGAGCGGAGGGTCACGCATTATTGGCCGGAAGATGTACCAGCGGATGTTCGCTTCTTGGATGGGGTCAACTTCGCCAGAAGGCCTTGGCTTGAATCGAAGTGGAGCCCGTCGAAAAAATCGGAGAAGTTAACCTGGAGGCCCTTGATGAACACCTGCCAGAGTTCCCTGTTCCGTCCAACGAAATCGCGGTCAATGTTGATGCGTTCCCCGTCCACCGTAATGAACTCGAACACGGTCTGCATGGTGGTCAGGAGTTCGGTGGCATCCATCTTGGAGGCCATCATTCCGACAGCAGCAACGCCAACCTGCAGGAGCTGCTCTTTGCTGTCTCCGATTTCGGCGTCCGCGCCGGTAAGAGCCTTGAACAGCGGCTCGCCGATCACGCGTGCGATCGCTACTTCCACAACGATGGCCCGAGTTGGGGGCACGAGGCCGAACGAGAACGTCCGGCCTCCAATCTTTTCAATTGTTGCCATGTCTAGCTATTCCCCTTAGCTGCCGTACTCGAGGCTGAGCGACTCGACTACGACGGTCCATTCCTGCGTGTTGAGGCCAGTGCCGCGCTGCATGTCCGAAGGCTTCTTGATGTAGCCAGCAGATGCCTCGGCAAGATCGTTGCGGTAGGTGTCCTGAAAGAGCACTGGAATCGGGGAGAACATATCGGCTCCCGCTTCCTGCTCGTCCAACAGGCTGCTCATGTAGGCATTCGAGCTTGAGCCCTGTTGCAACTTGAAGGTAACTTCCGCGCTGTGATCAGCGCTCAATGCCACCATCATCTTGCCGTCCGCCCCGACCTTGTGACTTGCCGAGTCGGCCAGGCGCTTGATGCTGATGACATCGTCACCCTCTGCCCATCCTGTGATCTCTACGCCATCGATCACGAGGACTGTGTTCTTAAATGAATATGCTTTCATCGGCTATTGAGCTCCTTAGGACTCGAAGGTGAGTGCGATGCCAACGCCCTGAATGGCTCCAGCGCCCTTGGCAACGACGGTGAAGAGATCATAGATGCGCGCCGAACGCTTGACCTGTGATTGTGAAGAGACAGGCGCGGCGTAGACGATGTAACCGTTCTTGACGAAATCGCCGGTTGACACAACCGTGGTTCCATCCGCGCCCGTCACATCCGTGGTATTCCACGTTCCGGGAGCGAGTAGGCCATTGTCCACCGCACTATCCAAGCGCTTGGTGATCACCTGTCGGATCTTCGAGACGCCCCGGTCGGTCTGCGCAATCTTGGTAGTCACGGCGTACTCGAATGCGAAGACATCGGACTGCACGGCCCACTGAAGCCATGCCAAACCGACAACCTCGTCGATAAAGCGACCGTTGGCTACGACGCCCTCAGCGATCATCTTGTTCTGACCGAAGTAGGTGTAGTAGTTCACGTTGTTCGCTTCCAGCGCCAACCTCTGAGTTTCGGTCAGGGTCACCGGACTAACTCCCGGCTCCTGCTTGAACTTCAGCGTGATGGTGCTGTTCGGCTGGTCGAAATCCACGGTGGCAGAGCGCGCAAAGATAGAAACCACTGCGTACGGATCGTTGTTGTCGTACTGGCTCACTGTGTTGCTGTAGCCAAGTGAAGCCAGCATGGCAGAGGTGCTTTGCGCCGGGACTGTGTTGAACGCGGTGCCGTCCTGCACGGTGTAGCCGAACATCACATTGTTCGCCTGTGCCCATGCAGCCGCATTCAGGATGTCAGCCGGCAGAATCTCTTTGGTGAAGGCAAGGTAGAACCATCCGGTGGCGTTCAGGGCCTGTATCGCATTGAGCGTGTCTGCAATCGCTTCTACCGCCGCTCCTTGCGTGCTGATTGCGCCCACAGCCGCCGTCAAGCCCATCATCGTGCCAAGGTCGGTTCCCACTCCCGAGGCAGTGGAGAAGCCCACGCTCGAGGCTACGCCCGTGGTTCCAGAACGGATAATGAACTGCGTTCCGGTCCAGATGCAGGTTGAGCCAGCCTTCACGGCTACAAGCTTCGTTTGAACCGCAGCCGCAACCGCGCTGAGATTGGCAACGCCAGTCAGAACTATTCCAGTGAGGTTCACCGCCGTGCCATCCACGGTAAGCGTCAGCGAGCCAGCAGCGATTCCCGCATAATCAGCAAGCGTCGAATCAGGAGCGCTTGAGCCTAGCAGTTCGCCAGGTACCGCAACGTTGAAACGACGGCCAATGAGCAACGTCCCCGGCTGAGGAGACTGCTGAAAATAGACACTGGCTGCGTTGTACTCTTCACAGTTGGTTCCGAAGTCAGCGGCAACGGCTGCCAACGTGGAATAGGTTCGGACGCGCTGCCCAATTGGCAGAGCAGAACTAATGCCAAGCAAGAGCATCGCGGCGAATCCGTTAGTGGACTGCGCCGCCGCAGCGACGCTCACGGACATGCTTACAACCTTGGAAACAGGGGTCGTCATTCGATTACCTCGTTATTGAGAGTCTGTGGTGATGGAGACGGGGAACGTGCCGAACGTCGACATGTCTACCTGTTCCTGGTTGACGACGTAGAACTCCACATCGAAGTGGGAACGCTGCTCGAAGTACGTATCCGTCACTTTCGAGAGATCACGAATCGGGCCCATCTTGCCGAGTCCGATTCCAGCGGCTTGTAACTGCTGGAGGCCGTTGGACGATTGCAGCAACGTCTTTAGCCGCATGGCTTGAAACTTCGCATTGCCACGAAAGAACTGCACGGATGCGGTGAAGTGCCGCATTCCGGTGATCACTTCAACTACGTCCTCGGATGGAGCGACCTGACCGTAACCGCTGGTGCCAAATCCAGAATCAGCGCTCTCGTAGGTCACATCGTCCGAACCGGTGCTATCCACCTCGGTAACCAGCACGGTGGCAAACTGCGTTGACTGACCACCAGCGGGAGGCGGATTAAACTGATTGGCGCGGTGCACGGAGTTCGCTGGCATCGCCAGTAGCGTGCGGATCGTCGCGCGGAAAGCTTTCTCAACCGTTGCTAGATCAATCGGCATAGATGAACCCCGTAGCGATGGCGAAGTAATAGCCGTTCTGCTCCCAAGGCTTCGCAAACTGGACGCGGTAGTAATTGCCGTTCCAGATGATCACGTCGGACTCACGACCATCACCATTGCCCATGAGCACGTCCTGCGTGCTGTAGATCGTGATGGCGTTGGCTTGCCTCTGTCCTTCAGGCAGATACTTCGTCTGGTCGTCTGCTTTCGCCGGGGTGATGATTCCCACACACGCAAGCGACGTAGGCGCACCAGCCGTCCATTCACCCTCATTGGCGAAGCTGTACGAGGGACGCTGGATCGTGAAGGCCGTCTGCATTCTCGGATTGTTGATCACCCTTGAAACGTCAATCATTTCTGACCCTTCGGAACGATCTGGTATGTCACACCCTGAATCAGGTTGCCGCTATCAATGAGCGGCTTATCGAGATTCAGCGGATGGCCCAACTTTGCTTCAAGCTTTGCGCGATACTTCGGACTCAGCCGACGCTTACGGGCCGCGATGGTTTCAGCAGCCAGAGATTTGAATTCGCCGTTCCTGATTTCCTGTTTCACCTTGCCAACGGCCATCGCGCCTAGCTGCCCAAGGCCTTTGTCAATGCTCATCTGCTTGCGGAGCATCTTCACGAGGTTGACTCGATTCAAGCGAATGAAATCAGGCTTGCCTCTGCGCGTGCCTGGACGAAGAAAGGGACGTTCGGGAATGCCTTTGTCCGGACTGCCGAACTCGTTTACCGCGCCAACCATCGCCAGTGAGGTACCGTCTGTTTCTTTCTCACTGCTCGGAATGCCCACCTTCACGTACTTCGCATCGACGTTGACGCGCTTCTTAAGTTCGGTGAATGTGGACGGGCTGATGTCCCTGATTAACCTTGCGGTGATTTGCACGCCTTGTGTTTGGCTCATAGCGCGATGCCGCCCGCGCCAACGAACTTCATGTAGTAGAGATACTTCTTGCCATAGCTGGTAGATAGGTAAGGGTTGTCGGCAATGCGATTGACCAACGTGGAATCACGCTGATAGCTGACGTCACCAGCCTTCTGTTGCACCGTGTCGTCAGTCACCTGAACTGCCGCGTCCTGTGTGGCACTGACGAGCTGGTGAGCAACCCAGTAGGAGACCCCGAGGTCCAGCAGATCATCCCAACGCGTGGCATCAAAGAACGAATCCGACTGATCAAGCCAGAACTGGATTTGTGCCGCCGTCAAACTCGCGAACTCGGGAAACTGCGCTTGGAAACTGCTCGGGGTCACCGCCATGGGTTACTTCTCCTTATCGCCGCTCTTCTGTTCGCCGGATTTCGCTTCAATCAGCCAGCCTTCATCGAAATAGTGCTTAACCGGCGCATGCTTTTTGCGGGCGGCTGCAACCAGTTCGCCATCGGCTTCAGCAACCCCGTGGATGAGCTTGTTGTCATCTTCCGAATCGGGCCTTGCGGCAGGAATGGTGACGCTAGACACCTGATCGTTACTCACCAGGTGCAAGGTAATGTCGTGCGTGCGAGTGTTCTTCAACTGAATCTTTGCCATCGTCTATTTCTCCGGAAAAAATCGGGAGGGGCGCGAACCCCTCCCAGCCCTGGCACGGTGCCCGCTATCTCTGCGGTTAAATGCCTTAGTTACTCGCCGTCCATGTAATACGCGGACTTCGGGTAGCGGATCGCGACTCCCGAATACTTGTACTCACCGGGAACCTTCACGCGGAGGCCGACGAGCTGCGGAGCGAGGAAACGCAGTGGAAGAGGAACATGCATCACCAGCCGGAGCGGGTTCTTTACGTATCCGATGACGCGGTTAACGCCGCCCGATCCCGCCGTGTCCAGACCGTACCCAGCGGAGAAGGTGATTTCCTTGTTGAACTGCGTGGTCGCAAGGTTCGTTTCCTTCAACTGCTGAAGCAATGTCTTCGTGGTCGCCACGCCGTTGATGACGATCAGCGTAGTGGCCAAGAAATTGAACAGCGCGGGAGGCAGCAGAATGTCAGTCACGATGTCATTGAACGCCGTGTTCTGCCAGACGTTGAAGATCAGCGTATTGACATCCTGAATGACCTTCAGAATGTAGGTAGTCGGGTTGGCCGACAGACCCGCAATCCAACCACCGTTCGGAGCGTTGCCCTGGGGAACGTACGGGTTGTTAAACAGGCCAGTCAGGTTCGACTCGCCAAACAACGCGACGGCATTCAGGTGGCGCTCGTAACCTTCAATCGCGGCCCGCAGCTTGAGGTCGCTGATGGGGCGGCGAAGGAATGCAGTCCGGCGAAGCTCTTCAGAGGTGTAGCCGTAACCGATGTTGCCGTTGACCACCGGGAACGATGCATCGGCGTACGCGACATCTACTTCATTGATGTCATCGCCTTTGCCGCTGGAGCGCTTGCCTCGGCCCGCAAAGTCGTAAATCTCGTAGCGTACGGAGTCAGCCCACTCACCAGCCTCGCTGGTAACAGGGATGAGCTGCTTGTACTGCATCGGGATATACAGCTTTTCGAAAACCTGCGACTCGGTGTAGGCGAGCTGCGAGATGGTGAACGCCAATGCTTCCTGTGCGTCACGAGCCCGGAACATAGGGTCTTGCGCCAGTGCAGCCATAAACGCCGGATTGCTGCTCAGCGAATCGAACGCGTTGTAACGCATTTCGTCCACCTCGACCATCCGACCGTCGCCAATCATTACGTGCTTGATCATGAGAATTTGTCCTTAAAAGCAAAAGCCCTCCGAAGAGGGCTTTGTGACTCGGCTGATGGCCGGACTTAGTTGTTAATGCGCACGATGCCGATGCTTCCGGCTGCGGTCGTAGTCTCCCACGACGCATTTGGAATGACCACGCGTCCAGCGCCAGCGACGCCACCGGTTACACCGCCGATGGTGCCATTGCTGGCAGTCAGCGAAAGCGCCTGATCGCCACGCGTCACGTTCTCAGCCGCGGCGATGTACACGAAGCCCTGACGCAGAACCGGAACTTCCATGTTCTGGGCATACTGAACCGTGTTGGTACCGCCAACAGAAGCGCCCAACGTCGGCATGATCGCATGACGCAACGCAATGCCGATGATCTTGTCAGCATCAGCAGCCGGGGCCTTGCAAGTGTTGTCCGCAGCCGAACGAGCAACGACGCCGCCGAACGGAATCGCTACGGCCTGATCGTTGAGCAGGGACTCTGCTTCGTAAGTATTCTGGTCGACCAGCTCGCCAGCGTAACCGAGATCGCGCTGGTAGCTGCCGTAAGTGCTAAGAGATGGAATCATTTCTTTATTCTCCTCGGTGCTTTACGCGCCCGGTTACTTGCAGCAGTTGTTCTTATCGCCCTGCCAAGCGTCCTGCATCTTGGCAATGTAGGCATCGCGGCCTGTGGGCTTCTTTTGCGGCTCAGGGTCGCCGCTATCACCGATCAGCGCTTTGGAAAGAGCAGCATCAGCAGCAGTCCTCTGCTTTGCGCCCGTGGATTTAGGCGAGGCAGAGAGCGTGCGGAATGCGATTTCGAGCATTGCAGGAGCAGCGGAATCAACAGCCACACCGCCAAGGACAGCGTCTACAACTCCCTTTGCGGACTCATCCTTGGCAATGACGTTGCTGATAACCTCACGCCGAATCTGCACGTCGGTCTTACCATCGACGGCGAAATCAGAGACCAGCTTCTGTGCGTCGCCAACGAGCTTGACGCGTGCGGAAACCTGCTTCTCTACCTGCTCCGGAGTAACCCGTTCGGCCTTCATGTCGGCATTCTCTTTCGAGAGGCCGTCAATGGCAGTCTGAATTCCGGCCGCATCGCCGATAACAAACTCTTTGTCGCCAACCTTTACCTTGGCAGCGAGCTTCTGATTCGAGGTGTCACGTTCCGACTGCAACTTCGCGAATAGATCGGCAGTCGTGCTGTCCTCAATTTCGATGGAGATCCCATCTACCACAAATTTCCGCATTGCTTTGTCTCCTAGTTGATTTGAGTCTGCGATTCGGCAGACAGGACCACCGCGCGGCGAATCGACAATTGCCACGTGATTACCGCGAATTTTGCGCATGACCGCGTCGTACTGTTGCCCATCGGCTGCGGTACCGGGCGTTGGATCAAGCTCGAACGAATAGCCAGCCGAGAGGTACTTCTTACCGCTCACCACGGCGTCAACAGCCTTCTTATCGCGAACGGTGATCTTGCCGTTCACTGTGGCGCCATCACTCGCGACATCATCCATGTCGCCAACAGCCTTGTCTTTCCAGTTGGCAGCATTAACCACGTTGCCTGGAGGATGGTTGAGCGTCACTGGAGCGCCATCGAACGAACTGACACTCTCTGGGTCGAATACTTCCTCTGCTGGACGGTACAAGCGAACCACCGTCATCGGGTCCATGCCTGAATCACGGCCTATGCCCAACTCGCCAGCGCGGTATAGCTGCACTCCTGTGCGCGAAATCGATGCAGGAGCCACAAGGAAGCCCTGTGGTGTAAGCGTTCGCGAGGTTAGTTCAAGACGGTCGCTGACCGTGCAACTACTCTTCTTGAGATTCAGCAAGTAGCGCCTCCTCTTCCTCGTCAAGGTCAAATTCCGGGATCGCGTTGCAGCGACAAAGAATGTCTTCGCCGGGATTCAACGCCTCGCCATCAATCTCGGGTGGCGAATCCCAACGGAACGTCTGCCCGTCCAATTCAGCGTGCGACTCGCGTACGTGCTCATCCTCGGACGTTTGCCACGTGTACTTCTCAATGCCAACCGATGTCTGTCGGACTCGGTTGAATGACGAGTTCATCTTCGAGGTCTGATCACGCGCAATTACCTTGGCCCGACTCTCTGTGACGTCGGCAACGTGCTGCACGGCGTTCGCCAGATGCTCGTAGCGGACACCTTCAACCCAGTTGTCATTGAGCGCCTTTTCGAGCTTGGTAAAGTACTCCTCTGGAATCGAGGTGATCAGGTCGATATTGGCTTTCGTCGCCGCGTCCATCGCCTGCATGATTTCGGTGTCGTGGGCGAAGATCGCCGTGATGTCAACGCCAACTGCTTCCTTGATGATCGCTTTTAGCCGATCATCCACCGCCTTCAGGTTGCGAGTGACCGCAGCCTTTGAAAGACGCTTAGCAACCGAATCGATGCCGCCAAACTCAGAACGCATGGTGCCGAACTGATCTTTAATCGACGGCGGCGCGGCATCGCCCACACCTTTATTACCGAAGGTGTAGTGATGGATCGCCGGAAGCAGATGACGCTCCGCACTCGAGCGCAGCAACTTCACGATCTTGAGCAGCTCGGACTTATACCAAAGCTCATTCGCCCGTGACGGCCGGACTGGACGCAACCGACGCCCACGGCGCTTACGCAACTTCGCCGCGTGCGGATGCAGCTTGACGAACATGCTCAGCTTTATGGCAGCCATGGGTTTACATCGCTCCTGCTGGCTGCTTGATGCGTCCTGAACCCGCTGGCGGCTGGTCTGCTTCCCCCGGCTCCGCTTGCGGGTCATTGGTCTGCTGAGGAGAGCTCAGACCCTTTTTCTGAGCTTCGAAGCCAGCTTCACGAGCCTCTTGCGCCTGCTCACTCAGTTCCTCTGCGAGCTGAACATCCTCATCCGACATGGAGCGATAAGTGCCACGCGCACGAAGTTCCGAAGCAACAAGGCCCTCAGTGACGACACCAGCGTTCAGATAAATCTGATCCCGCTGCGCATTCTTGTAATCGATGTCGGCTTCGTCTTCGTCACTGGTTTCCCAGAGGCTATTGAATTCTGTGTCGTAATCGTCAGGCATCGTGCCCAACTCAGAACGGACAAAGACCTGATCGAAGTATTCAAGCTGTGGTCGAAGGTCAGACTCCTGCTTCGAACCAATCATCTTGTAATAGTTCTGCAGATCGCCGTCGCCGGTGGAGTTCAAACCGCCTGCGGACTGACCAAACAGGCGCGTCATCGGGATGTCGCAAGCACCGCACACGTCCACCGCGAACTGTTGCCAGATTTCCTTGAGGTTGGTGAAGTTGTTGCTTTTCTTCTCATAGGATTCCTCGCTATCAAGAAGGAACGTGCGATTAAACGACTTCATCAGCGCGGCGGCTGCAAACCTGCGACGCAGCTTTTCTTCACCGTTCTTGCTGGCCAGCAGCTCTGTGATGTCGTCGGACTTGATGACATCGACGTTGGCTTCAAACAACATGGTCGCAATCGAAGCGGCGGTTGTGTCGTAGTTCTTCAGGCTGTCCAAAGTGTGCTGAAGGACGCTGTCATCCCACCGCGCATTGCGCAGCCATTCGAAGTAGGGAAGCTTCTCACCGCCGAAACGAATGATGCGTGAGTGGTGAATCTCAACCGAACTCTCCGCAATAATGTAGCTGCTTGGCATGCCGAATGCTGGACTGTCCAGGTCGGTTTCCATTGCTCCGGACGGTGCGCAGCGCCAGCGATCCAACACGCGCACATACTTCAGATCGCCCTTACCAATCTGCGTCACGTCCAACGGCAACTTCATATCCTCGGGATTCACCACGTCCTTGGTGCCGAGAATCATGATTGCGCCACCGTACAGACGGCCCCAGCGCGTCGCCTCTGCGAACTTCGCCTTTACCGCGAAGGACTTTTCGGCCTGCTTCAGAGCGTCCAGGCGAGGGTTGTTATCCTTGTCGCCAAACTTGAAGCTACGCCAGTTGCCCGTCATGTCGTCGGCAACGCTGTTGACGATGCGCTTTGCAAGCCAGCTCGTGCAGAACATCGCCTCAAGCTCTACGCGAGTCAGGCGACGCACGACACTCCATCCGGTGTAGCTGCGCTTGTCGGCACCGCCACCAAGGCCAGCAACGAAGTTCTCCAGACCATCAGAGGCCATGGAATCGGCAACCTTCACAGGCCGTTCGGTGCGAGCAAGAGCGCTGGCAATCCGCTTTACGTTTCGCTTACTCATGCTCTAACCCCCCGGCCTATTCCTGATTGGTTGGCTTCGTGACTGCTGGTGCAAGCTTCTTTGCCTTCCGCATGATCGCCCGACGATCACGGCGGCTCATCAGTGGGAATCGTTCAGCCAGCTTCGTTTTCAAAGGCTGGTTGTCGTCATGGCAGTGCATCGTGCAAGTGATCGGTTCGCGAACTGGATTACCGCGATATACAACGGCGCTCACTAGAGGAGCGTCATCACCCATAGTCAGTCCGGTGATTCTCTCGGTAGACAGCCTCGGACCATCAACAAGCAGGATGCGGGTACCGAAGACGTCCTCAACAGCGGCTTCCGTTACGGCATCGCTGGCGTTCGCCAAGGGTTTCGGTAGTGGTGTTCCCATCTGATTCCTCCTGACGCCTAGACAACGTCATTCATACTTCGGTGCTTCTTAGCCAGCATCTCGTTGATCGCATCGACCATCGGGTCAATCTGATCATCGTGAGCGTGCGTGTCGTCAGAGGTGAAGGACTCATTCTCTACAACAAAGTCATTCGTGTACGGAGCGTCCTCGGGGATGCACACCAGCCCTGAATCGATGTAGCTAACCACGTCCATGACGCGTGTCAGCTTGTCCTTAGCACGCTCTATGCCCCTGACCGGGATATTGCCGGACTCTTCAATATCCTGAATCAATCCGGTACCGCTGGACTTGTCTTCTACGACCAACTGCCGGAGCGGAGTATCGTGCTCGCTGGACGGCTTGTGCTTGTTCCAGAATGCAATCGCACGCCGCTTCAGTTCCGGAGCTGGCCATTTGCCGCGAATCAGATCGACCAGATAGATTCGCCCGTCCTCGCCAAGGCCCCAACATTCGAAGACGCTGTAATCATTGCGCTCGGAAGTCTTCTGCGCAGTGTCCGCAAACACCTTCATGTACTTCAGCGTCGGAAGAACCGTGTAGCGCTTGAAGCACTGACCCTTGATGATCTCGCCACCAAGCGGTGCAGGGCGTTGCTGATACTGACCACTGAAAACGTAACGATCCTTCGATTCGAGCTCCAGCAGATCGTCAAGCGGCTCTTTGTAGGGCCAATAGCTGAACCGTCCGTCCTTATCGCGCTCACTCGGTTTGATCAGCGCCCGAATGTGCGGAGGTAATGCCTTCACATACGCGTCATCGATCAGCGCCGGGATGTTGATGAACTCCCACTTACCCGGCATCTTGCCAGCTTTAATGAAGCCGGTTGGATCTTCCTCAGCCAGCCGCTGCATGATCACGATGATGGGTGTGTCCGGGTTAGCCTTCCGGCTCTTTACCGTGGATACCAGCTTACGGTTGGCCGCGTTGCGCCTCGGGCTGCTGTACGCATCCTCAACCTTCAGCGGATCGTCGATGATAATCGCGCCCTGCCAGCCATCGGCCATGTGACCAGCACGAAAACCTGTGATCTGTCCGCCAAGCGAGACCGCGTACACGCCGCCTGCCATCTTTCCATCCACTACGATGTTCCAGCGCTTCTTAGCCTTCGCATCGTCGGCCACCTTCAGCGGCCACATCTCCTGATAAGCATCGGACTGGATGATGTCCTTTGCCGTCGCACTGTTCAGCAGCGCCAAGTCATCCGAGTAACTGATATGCAGGAATCGCGCCCGAGGGTTAATAGCAAGCCCACGTGCAATGAGGTTGATGGACACCAGTTCTGTCTTGGACGAGCCGGGAGGAACGTTGATCACCAGGTTCTTTAGCTTGCTGTCGATAACCTGCTGGACGGCATCACTGATCAGGTAATGGTGCCAGTTCAGCCGGAAATCAATCCCTTGCCGATGGTGAAAGAAGTATTTGGTGAACTCAAGATGGCTCTGTTCGCACCGCAGTTTCTGGCGCTTACTTCTTTCCTGACTTATCGACCTCAGACTTGGCAACGATTTGAGCGAGCTGTTCAAGTTCTTCATCGGTTAGGCTCGATAGGTCCACTGGCACGCTCTGTGTTTCGATTGGGCCACCATCCTTACCCGAGAGTTCCACCTTGTCGGTGAACAGCTTCAGGTGCTTTCCTAGCAACTCCAGCGCGGCTCGCTTGTCAGCAATGCGAATCTTCTTCAGCAGCCCATAGGCGTGCTTCTGTTCGCCCGCACCTTCAAAGAGCTCGCACACTTCCAAGCCCGCCAAAGACGCTGCAGTGTCGTCGTCTATCTCACCCGGCTGCTTTACCGAGCCATCACTGTTGAAGAATTTGCGGGGATCAAGGAACGCAATCTTGGCAATCTCAGCCAGCACTCTCTCGCGGCTGATTTCAAGTTTTGCTAAGGATTTGTCACGAAGCTTAGCAATCTGAGCTTGGATGTTAGCTTTCTTTAACAGCCGACTTGCGGCCACTGCTGCGGAATTCGGCGCGTAACCTGCTGCAATCGCTGCCCTTGTGCCGTTCTCGTCGATGACATACTCAGCGCAGAACTTTTGTTCCTTAATGCTAAGGTTGTCTGCCATTTTGCTAACCCTCTTATCTATGCCCTGAAAGGTGACGAGAACTGCTGTTGCCGACGTGACTCTAGGAGCTGAATCCGCTTTGCGCGCTTTCTGAACCTGCGGGCTAACTTCGCCATGCGCACGTCCTTGTAGCTCGGGCACTCGGAATGATCGATCTCAACCAATTCCGACATAAGGAACAATTCCTCTGGATTCCCGGAGACATCACGGCGGATCGGAACATCCTCCAGGCATGAGTCACAATAAAAGCTCTGCGTCTTGGGGTTATAAGTGACCATGCTGGCTCCGAAAGAAATGTGCGGGGACGTGGGTTCGCGCGACTCACTACTGAGCGTCAGCTCCGATTGCCGCAATGCTTGCCTTTGTCCCCGCGTAGCGCGCTGCGATCCATCGCAAGCAGGGCGCTAAACTTACGCACACAAGAAAGCGGCACCCGGGTTTCAAAGCCGGATGCCGCTCTTTGCTGCGCTATGTGGGCCGGAAGTGAACTACCTACTCGGCCCTTTCTATGGTGTATCTCGTGTGCGTACTACTCCACAATGTGTTTAGTACAAGGGATTCATCCACAGAAGTCAATAGCAATTTTCTGAACATTGTGCAAAGCTGCCCGAAAACTGCGAAAAAGATTTCTGAACTTCGCGGAATGAATTTCCCGATTAACCAGCTTTCTCGATCTCGGATTTCAATGTTTCGTCAATCCGTGCCTGCCAGCCAGGGCCAGATGCTTTGAAGTGGTCGATTACCTCACGCGATAGACGAATGGACACGAGCTGCTTGGTTGGTGTCTTCTGTGGGCCACGCTTGCCACGGTTCGATAGCACCTTCTGCATACTCTTCGGGAGTCCCGACAACGGGACCGCCCGACTAAAATCACTGTCATTCCACTCGGGGTTTTCTTTATCGTTTCTTGGTTGCTTCTTCATACTTCCTCACCTCTCTGCGGCTGGCCTTCCGCAAGCTGATCACTCGTAATTTCTCACCACGCATTGTGAATACAAGGGCATGGAGCCGCTCTTCAATGAATCCGAGGGAGCGAATCCGTTTCTCTCCGTAGTCCTTCCGTGTGTCCTCAACATAAATTGCCGTATCGAAATCGAACTCTTCTACCCGCTGAAACGAGAGGCTACGTTCCTTGACGTTGCGCTCATTCTTTGCGGGATCGAACGTAATCTCCATGTGTTTAATTGTATTTACAATAAAACATCACGTCAAGGGAATTCTGGATTATTTGCGCATATATAAAGGATAGGGCGCGGTTGCCACGCCGCGCCCATGTGTCGTTACTTTCGCGCCACTTTCCCAATGGTGACGGCATCAGCTAAGGAGAACACGATTCCACGGCAGTAATGGTCACCATCGACCATCACTTCAAACGTTTCGTGAGGGATGTCCGTCTTGTAAGTCCATGAGTAATTCGGTTCCTTGTTCCACAGCGCTTCGATAGACACCGTGCGCCCTTCGCGTGCGAAGTAATTACGAAGCGCATCTTTGTCGCAATCGCTGGCGATGGCTTCGAATAGCGGAAGCACTCCCTCTGCATCCACCTCAACCGTAATACCTTTGTAGGCACCGCACTCCTCGGTGATCGCGCCTGAGAATTCCATTAGGTCGTCACTCGCTCCGTACACGATCACAAGGCCGCTCGCCTCAGCCTGAGCCTCTATCGCTTGTGAAATCTCCAGCGGATATTCCATTCCGTTCAGTTGCTGCGCTAACTCCTTACTGGTCATCTCTTTCCCTTTCGTGTGCTCAATTTCGATGTGACAGCGGAAACATTTGCAAAGCGTGTTCTCTGGAGTGTCGCTACCTCCAGCACCTCTACTCTGGATATGTGCCAGGTGCATTCGGTGGAACAGGTCGCCATCCAGAGGCAACGGCTTCCGGCACACAACGCACCGTCTCCCGTCCCTCTCCCAAACCTCCCGGCGAAGATTCTGCATCTCCTGACCATGAAGGCGAATTACTGTCTTCCGCACCCTCGGCCTCTGACGCTTGCGAGGAATCGGCTTCGCAGAGCGTTTCAAGGGTTTCCGGCGCGGAGGCAGTGGGGATCTCTTCAATGCCCCGAATGACCTCCACAACTTCTGTGTTCTTTCCGTGCCCTTCACCAGTGGGATAGTCGCAGTCCCAGTGGCGCGGCCTCGGATCGTCCAGCCACGCTTTAGCCGACCATCGGTGATGCTTGAGAATCGGCTTTCCGCAACGTGCGCAGATTCGGCGTGCTGGCTTCGGTGCCTCGGGCTGGCCGCGCATGACGAGATACAGCCCGAGGCAGATCGTCCGAATTCGTTTCAGTAACTTCATAGTTCTTCCACCATCTGAATCCTCTCTCCTATCCAGTGCATGACAGGCCTCGCCATTGAATTTCCAATGGCCTTGTATCGCGGCCCGTCTGCCGTTTTGTCGCTGATCTTCGTGTAGTCATCAGGGAAACCCTGCAATCGTTCGCACTCTCGCGGTGTGAGGCGGCGAACAGCCATGCCTTCTGCTATCGGACTAATCTTCATTCCCCCCGCTGGATTAGCAGACAGCGTTTCGCATTGACCTTCTATGCTCTGAATTCTGTATCCCTGAGGAATTCCCGTCTTGAATGCCACCGCTGGTACCTGATTTGTCCCGCTGGAAGCACCGCGCAGAGTTGGCGACTGTTCTGGCTGGTAGGCGATACTTCCCGCCTGTGGTGATTGTCCAGCGGAGAAACCATAAGCCACGCTCCCCTCAAAGCCCCCGCCTGTCTCGCGTGATTTCAGGCATCCCATTAATTCATCGTTGGCGTTCTGCTCTTCGTCAATTCCGTAACACACGGTCGGAGCACCCGCACCCCCACCATCGCTATTCAGGACCGGCGGAGATACCTCCGATGGCGTGAACCCATCCTGTCCCGACGCACGGAATGCTACGGCCATCCAGTTTCCAGAGTTCGCGTGACTCTTGTCGAAGCCACCGGCGCGGAGAGTCGGGCTAATCTCTTCCGACGCATCGGCACCGTGATCCTTCGCGGAGAAGGCGATTACGTTCGTGCTCGGATCTGTGGCAGTGGTGAGAGGAGCCGTGCAGTCCCCCTCTTCATACACGGCCCCATCTCCCGCGGTGCGATACGCGATTACCGTTCCACCTTGGCCAGCAGTGAATCCCCCCGTATCAATGGCCCTAGATACTTCCGTTTCAAAAGCAGCTTCGCTTAGGCCCTTTCCGCGCATGGCACACGAGTTCGCCGAATGAATATTGAAAGCGATCGCATCAGCGTCCAGGGTTGGGATGAGCAGTGATTCCCGACTAGCTGTATCCCCATACGGGTTCTGAGTTAACGCGCAAGCGACGATGTTCATGCCTCTATCTGCGCAGGGACTAGAATCGTGACGCGATGTAAGTGAACCTGCGATGTCTCCGAATTGCGTGATGGGTGAGTCAAAGGAACCCCCGGTCACCACTAGGTCCTGACACTCGTCTCCGCTCGGGCCCCCTGTTCCTTTGGCCCATTTGCTCGTCACTGCTCCGCACGGGGATGACGTATCCAGATAACGCTGACTGCGTATCGACTCCTCCATGAGATTGGTGCGACATTGTTCCGACGATCCGCCCCCCCCCGCAACCGAATTGCCATCCACGGCCAACATTCCTAATTGATTGCGGATTGCTCCGTCTTTGCAGCGGGTATCGAGCGTGCAGGATGTTTCGGTGAACTCACCGCCTGAAGGGCCAACCGCAACGCCACGGGCAACTCTTTGCCTCGCTTCTCTGCGCGGCGGAGGATACCCCGACAGGCTGTGGCGCTCAAAAAGTACCGCAGCGGGACGTTCCCAACTTCCAAGATGTCCGACAACGAAGACGCGACGGCGCCGCTGTGGTACTCCAGCGTATTGAGCGTCCAGAATCCGATAGCTCCACCCATAGCCGAGTTCTGACAGCCCTTCGAGGAAGACGCTAAGATCGTTGGTTTGCACAACTTCCTCAAAGTCGCCATCGCCTGAATCTGGGCTTCCGAAGCCGATGTCCAATCCGAGGAGTTCTCCAGCTCGTCGAGCCTCTGCGATAAGCTGCTCGTTTTGCGCATTCTCCAGACGCGCTGCGTCATCGGTCCACGAGGATTGGACTCCGGGGACGTTCTCCCAAACCACCCAACGGGGCCTGAGGCGTTGAGCCAGTTTAAGAAATTCGAGCGAGAGATTCCCGCGTTCCCCGTCAAGTCCTGCTCGGAGTCCTGCGACTGAGAAATCTTGGCAAGGTGTTCCTCCGACCAGAAGGTCGATTGCGGTTGCGTCTGTTGCTTCAATCTTGGTGAAGTCGCCAAGGTTTGGAACCTCCGGATAATGATGTTTCAGTACCGCCGATGGAAATTTCTCTATCTCCGCAAAGAACACTGGCTTCCACCCGAGCGGCTTCCACGCGACCGTGGCCGCTTCGATGCCCGAGCAAACTGAACCGTAACGAATCACTGCTCTACCCATTGCCTTTCACGCTTTATCCACTCGCCGAACGTCACACCACAATCGGCGTCTAAGAATGCTTGGTACCGTTTCTGACTTCTCGAGAGCTTCGGAGGGTTGGGGCTGGCTTTGAACATCGCCACCCGCCCTTCGTCCGTCACTGAGCAGTTGAAGTCCGGATAAACCTCTGTCGTCGCGTGCTGCTTCATGAGGCCCAACGCGACCAGTTCGCGGCAGATCACCTCGTCCGCACCGCCCGCACAGAAGAAATTGCGATACTGCCCGCCCCTCGGAAAACGCCCGTACTGGTCAACCCCGAGCGTGTGCTGGATGATTTCAAGCTGTCTCGCGTTCACCGGGCCACCTCCACACGCTTGAAACTGAACGCGCTGACAGTCGGATTGGTGTCCCATGTGTAGCCGCGAGAGGCGTTCAACAAATCCCAAAGAGAACAGAATGACCGTGCTGCGGTTGAAAAGTGCATCACTCCGGGACAGCCCGCAGGAGCCTGATAGTTCCTCCATGGCGTGATATTGGGGAACTCGCCACGTTTTTCAACGCCTTCCGCAATTGCCTCCTGTTCAGTAATCGACTGCAACGGTTCATTGTTGCGCGCCGTGATTTCGAGCAGGATGCGCGAGGCCCAACGGAACATAAAGATGGATGGGCGCCACAGACCTTCGTATGAGTCCCAGACCTTGTGATAGCCGTGAACCTCATCAGCGGCGTACTGAATGCATGGCCTATCCCATGAGAGAAGCTTCTCGTCTCTAGGTACCGCATCGTAACTCCCCCATCTCACAGGGATCCAAGTCTCCTTCACCCACAGACGGTCACCGACCTTCCACTTGGCGTTCTTCGCATCCGGAATCCGGCGCGTCATACCTTTGCATGGATGCTTCGGGTCGATGGCCACGGGTGGAAAGGTACCCACCCGCGTATTGAGAAGAGCGCGAACCATCGGACTGCTAAAAAGAATCGGGTGCTCAGCCACGGGGATTCCTCTTTTCCGAGCGTGCGATCATTGCAACGCATCCCGAGCAACCTTCATGCTTCGGAGTTCTTTTCCCGTCGATGATGTGGTACCCGTGAGCCTTTTTAGCCTCGTCACGAATCCCACTGCATTCAACGCATCCGCACATCGTTAAGCAGTGCTTAGCCACGTTGCCCTCCATTGATTGCGCGGAGTTCGACCAGTTGCGTTGCCGCGCCACGTGCGCGCCGGTGGAGAGACTCGTGCTGGCAGACCTCGCAGCCAGAGTCCAAGAATTCGATTACCTTGCCGTGCTTCGGGCAGACTCCCGACCATAGAAGGCGAACGTGCAGCCATAGCTTCCGGAGGCGCGTCATCGGGCCACCTCGGGGAACTCGTTATGCTCTACGCCATCAAGCAAGCGTCCAGCGGCTACCTTGCCGACTCGCGTGTGCAGTGTGTGGTTTGTCTCTCCATCACCAAAGGTGACGCACTGATTAGGAGCCAATTTCGACAACTCGACTTCCGTCCCATCCACCGACTCCGCCTTCCACTCGCCCCACTGCTTGAAGAAGAACGGAACCTTAGTAGCCGCGCACTGATCACGCAGAGTCCGCACCCACTCAGGATGAATGATGCGTGCGCCTGGGCCAGTCTCCCCACCGCAGACAACCCAGAACGGAAGTGCAATCACTGGAACGTCAATCGCTCCGCAGTCTTCACAGCCGATGCGACCAGCCGAGTCCTTATTCATGTTCAGGTGCAGGCAGATCGGGCCTTGCATTGGCTCAATGGATAACCAGAACGGAGTCTCCAGAAGCCCAAGATTGTTGTACTCAGCCTGATTGACGACGGTGATACCTTCCCAGACATTGCGCAACGGAAACGGCCAACGCGGCGCGGTGCCAACGTAGCGGCAGAGCCCGGAAATATATTCCGCTTCAATCCCTACAAACTCCTGACGGAGACAGAGACTCTTGAGATACCTCTTCCTGCGGCCCGGCCTCTTTGTCAGGTGGATGAACGTGTGCTGAGGGCAGAGCGCCTCAACTGCATAGATCCTGTCGAGCCAGTCTTCACCCACCCACACACCAAACAAGTCGCTCGTACTCTCGACAAATACCTTGGTTGGTTTTTTCCACTTCAGCGGAGCCAACAGAACCTCTTCGTCTAAGAACAGTTCCACCTGGTCGAACTTATCCGCCGCGAATGGAATGCCGTTGCCGATTCCGTGCAAGCCATCGGCCGAGACGCGCAGATTCATACGCTCGCTGTAGCAGTGCAGACATCCCGGTGAGCACTTCTGGCAGTACCAGCCGACCTTGCCAGTCTTTATATTCCGCGCGCGAATCGGGTTCCAGCTCTTACCATCGGACCCATCAGCGTTCTTTGCCCATTCGATTGAGGTGTTAGCCACGGCGCACCGACTTTCCCCGTAATACTGGTATTTCGGTAAGTTTCGGCTGCTTGCAGGAATGCTTCTGGCCGCTCTCGACCAGCACTCTGCACACTGGGCACTTGAGCGACATACCTTCAACCGACATCGTGCAGGAGTCGCTATTCCACTTCATTTCTAGGTTCGTGATCTTGACGACAGCCTTCTGATTGCTCACTGGCCCGCCTCGATTTCAATCTCTGTTTGGCGTCTCATCGTGTTACGTCCTTTCTCGTAATGTGTTGTGAAAATGAAAACGTTGGACTTCTTTGCGATCTTTCCGCACTTGCGAAGCTCGTTCCCGACACAGCTTTGAAGCATCCATTTCCACTTCCAAGCCGTGTTCTCATCCATCTCCAGGTGCTTCGCAATTGCAGCCAGATCGTCAATTCCGCAAAGAAAGTGCAGCCGGAAGAACTTTGCGCGTGCTGGCCACTTCCGCAGAGCCCGCGCCGATGTCAGTTCGAAATCAGCGATGTACTCAGTCAAGGGGTTCCCAACGAACCCCTGACTGCTCGCCGATCCGTCGCGAAACATCACGGTCGGCGTCGCTCCGCTGCACTCACGCATTTCCTCGTAGCGCTCGAACGCGAGCTCAAAATATTCGAACGGCTTCACCTGGACAACTCCTGATGAACCGCTGTCGTGTGCGAGAACATCCCGATGCGAACTTGTTCGATCTCTCCGTACTCTTTCGAAACATCCAGGCATACAACCTGTGCATCGTCCAGAAAGAGAACGCCCGTAAGCGCGTCCATCGTGGCGCGTGTGAGCTTGTCAAGGTCTGGTTTGACCGCAGGGTACTCACGACGCTTCGGAGCCGATGGCGGCTTGTTAAAGACGAAAACAAGAGACAACGTAACCGGCTCATGCTTCCCGGCGATGGGTGTCGTGAAGCCAGCGCGGCGAACTTCCAAGATGGCCGTCTGTGTTACTTCCTGACGGAAAGGCTTGAGCTTTTTGTTATCGCTGGTGACGATGGCACGGCCCTTCTGAATGAAAGCCTTGGCCGATCCCTGAGGCTCCGGGTGACAGAAAACTGAGAAACCGAATCGCTCACGCATTTTTCAGTACCTCGCTTTCAATCACCCACTTCGTTTCGCCGTACGGCAGTTTCAGCCCAACCATCGGAGCCAGCCGGCTGAACTGGTGACGCGTCGGCTTACCGCATTTCGAGCAGTTCAGAAAGGGTTCAACCGTCACATCGTCCGGGAGACCGAACCCGAACTGGCGCACCGTTTGGCATCTGGTGCAGACGAACATCGACCCCATACCGCGCTGTTTTACTTCCACGTTCTTCACTGATCCTCCTGAACTGTGCTGCTAATTGGTTCAACACTGGGCAGCGTCTTGGACGCGCCAGTAAGCCTCTTCACCATGTCCTGCACAACCGGAGCAAGTGCCAATCTCGTTGCCGCGCGGCCTGTCCGGTCATAGTTCGCAATAGCCTGCGCAAATTCCTTTTTCACCCATGGGTACTGCTCGTCGGTCATTTCCTTCAGACGACTCCACCCACCCACGATGCGAACCGCGTGTTCGATTGCCTCGGGAATCTCCGGGACAGGGATCCGCTTGCAATGCGGTTTCCCGTCAGTCCACTCAATCCGCCCGAGGCCCTCGACAATCCCGTAACCTTCAGGGCCCTTGCGCTCTACGTGGCGTTCCATGAATTTCTGAACGAACTCCCACGAAGCCAAGGACTCTGCATCGCCGCCGATTCCAGCCATCTCGCGTAACTCGGCCGGAACTGGCAGAAACCTGCACGTGCACTCCGCCTGCTCGAAAATCTTGGCGAGCGTAGCTGGCTCGATGTCCTCCAGGACATCGGCGTAAATTCCTTGAATCCCTTCGTCAACCGTCGCCTTAGTGATACCCGCCAGACGCGTTACGGCCATGATGATCGCTACCCGCTTGAGAATTGGCGAGTTCGCGCTGAATAGCACGCTGGGCCGCGGATAAGTTATGCTCTGTTCTTGCCTGTCCTGCCCCCGCTGCTGCCGACGCTGCAACTCGAATCCCATTTGCTCCCCCTGCTGTTGCTTTGTGTTGACCATCTGTGAACCAGAACCGATTGATCTTTTCGCCGTTTTCGATTGCCAACTTCGCCCGTGCCAGCACTTCCACTGAAACCGTTGCCACCGGCATCTTTCTCTCTCTCGCGTAAAGCCTCAGGTTCTCTGCGCAAGCTTCGTTGGACATACGATCTGGCATCACAAAGAGCTGAGACCAAAACCAATCGGAGCACTGCAGTTCGTTCCAATCATCCGGAGGAACCTCACAATCGAAGTTCTTCCGGGTAGCGCAGATCTTGGGAACAGGGGGTTTTTGCGTACTCTCTTCCTGTTCCGGTTCCTGCTCCTGCTCCGGTTCCTGATTAGGGGAGGTCTTCGGAAAGGCTTCCGTAAAGGCTTCCCTAAAGCCTTTGGTTAAGCCTTCCGCAAAGCCTTTAGCGCGTTGAAAAACAAGGTGCTTATACTCACACTCGGGTAGCAAGTCGTAAGCTTCTGGCCAAGATTTGACCACGTTCGGAGACTCTGGTCGGTTGTACTTGAGGAAGTTTGGGAGCCATATGAAACAGGCTTCCTGATCATGCTTTACGAGACCCTTCGACAAGGCTTCCGCAAAGGCTTCCCGAAAGCCTTCCGCTGGAATTTGAAGTTCATCGGCGAGTCCACTCAGCGACCCTCTCATCGCTCCGAGCATTGTCATATTTGGGTGCGTCAGCAAAAAAAGGAACACTAGCTTTCCGCGCTCGCTCAGAGAGCGGAACTTAGCGTCATTCCAAATTCGAGTTTCAATCTTCCGGTACTTACTCATCTCGCCTACTGTCCCGTTGCCGTCGCAAGCTACTTCTTGTCGCCGTCGTCTTTCTTGTCGTCTGGACCCTGACCGTACAGCCGCTCCAGGTCGTTTATCTCCCCGAACAAGTTCTCCTGCATTTCGTCATTGCTCATTGGCTCGTCACGTACCAGTTCCCCTGTGTCTATCCTGACGATCCGCTTAGTCCCGACAGCCGGGACGTGAAACAACACATGGCACGAGACGGCACGCGCTTCACCCTTGCGCCGGATGTTCTTGGAGATGGAGCGCATACGCCCTCGCAACTCCTTCAGCGAGTCAGTGAACTCTTTGGTGGCGTCCTTCTTCTGGCTCTCCACGTTGTCGTACTCGAGCATCGTGGAGCTCAGCTCCTGCCCCTTTGCATCCATCTCATCCTGCGAAAACTCGCAGAACAATTCCTCTGTGATTGACTTCGGCATCTATCTCCCTTCCCCTGCTTCCACTACGTTGACTGCCGCTGGACCGCGCGACGTGGCTACTACGTCAAACCTCACCCGCTGGTCCTTAGCGAGGCTCTTGGACTCACTCAGGAGCCCGGTGCGATGCACATACACGTCCTCTGCATCGAACCCGTCAGGCTGAATGAATCCATACCCCCGGGCGGCGTCAAAGAACGACACCGTCCCGGTCTGTTTTGCTGCTGCTGTCATGCGGCCTCCTGTTTTGACAGAAGCTCACGCACGATCTGATCAACCTCGCGATTGAACTGAATGGCCGCATCTTCGATTTCCGCGATGCGCTTACCGTCACGATCAAAGCGAACGATGAAGAGCTGAAGGCCCTCAGGCATCTCTGGGCAGAACGAAACAAAGTCGTTCCACTTGCGCTCACAGACTGCAAGCTCAGTCAGCAGTTGCGGCTGATACTCTTCCGGAGCCCCGCCTTCGAGCAGGTACTTGATGTGAGTTGCCGGAAGTGGGCACTTGAACTCAACCATGCCCTCTTCGCCCACAAGGCCGTCAGGAGAGCACCCGAGGCGCGTGACGTTGGGATGGATCACAAACCCCACCTGGTCAACCATCACGTCCGTCTTCATCTCATAAGCAGCGCGGGCGAATGGTTCCAACTCAATGCCGCGACGCATCGGACCAGAGATGAAGAGATCGTCCTGCGGTTCCCCGGTAAGAATCTCTGCGATGATCTGCGCTTTATAAGAGGTGCGAACCTTCGAATCGCCACCGTTCTTTAGCTTGGTCATTACATCCGGCATACGGGAGCCGGTGATCTTACCGGCCCTCGCTGCCTTCCACTCTGGTGTTCCCTGTACGCAGGTAATGATGTTCATGTCGGCTCCTAGACCTCTCCGTTGCTGTTGCTGTCCACTGCCTTGCCATCGCGGAAGCACTGCGATCCGATGGAGCGAACGTCTTCGATGTTGAGATACTTGCCCGATTCCTTGACCGTGAAGATGGCGCGCATGTTCTTCTGAATCGAAGCCAGTGCGGGCCAAAGCGACTTATGCCAGCAAGACAGAGTTGCGTTCTGCCCATCGGGAGCGTTCACTGTGACCGTCACAGAACCCTTCTTAGTCACAGCGCCCGTCCCGTCCTTCACGTCTTCCTTCACGCGCACATCAAGCACTTGGCAGTCCATGACGCCATCCTCATAGAGGTAGTCGGACGAGACAGGCTGAGCTGGTGATGATGTTGCTGTGGATGTTGCGGAAGGTTCTGCCTGGGTCGATGCCGCGGTGGTCAGTTCCAACTTCCGCTGGTCTTTGGCTTCGATGAACTTAGCCATGGAAGCCTTATCCTTCGCACCCACGGCCTGTGTGTAGGCATCCTTGAATGCCACCTGAAGGTCATTCAGATTCGCGGCGTTCTTGATGCTTCCGAGCAATGTCGCAGAGTGGCCGGCTGAAATCGTTGCAGCCGCGCCGTCGTCATCCTGATCCTTGACGGCCATGCCTGTGGCAGCCAGCAAGGTGTAACGCTCAAGATAAGTGACCGTGCTTCCGACTTGCTGAATGCTGTTCTTCAGGCCGGAATCATCAGCCCCGCCTTCCATCTGAACGCATTCGGAGTGACCAGCCGCATGAGCCAAAATGCAGGTCACGCGAATCTTTCCCTGAATCTGTTCGACGTTCCAGCGGAAAGAAAGACCGTGCGGAGCCAGTGCTTCACCCACCGCGATTGCCACCTGATCCAAAGTCGCGTGCTTATATTCCGTCGTGCCTTTGGAAGTGGCGAACTTAACCTGTTTGTTCTTGAACAACTGTGGAGGATTGGACTTGAACGCGGCCATGGCGGCATCGAATGCCTTGCGAGCTTCGTTCTTTTCCCAACGCTCCTGAAGGTCCATCAGCTTGCTCAGCTTGTCCAGGTCGGCATTCTGCGAGACTGCCATCTGAAGCATCTGCATCGGCGTTGCCGCTACAGTGAGTGCCTGAGACTTTGTCGTTTCTTCGTTCATAAACTCCCCTTAGTAGGTGATCTTGATGTTGGGAATCTGGTTCTTAGCGATCAGCTCAATCACGGTTTTAGCCAGCGTCTCGTTGATGCCCGCCTCGACAAATGCGGAGAGCGCTTCGCGATTGATCTTTGCGCAGTGACGCTTGTTCGCTTCACGCTTGGCCTCAGCATCCGCAGCTGCCTGTTTCTCGCGTTCAACGCGCTCACGCTCACGCTGGATTGCTGCTTCCTGATCCTGTTGCGCCTTCAACTCAGCGGCCTTGCGATCGCTCTCCGCTTTCTCCGCTGCGGCCTTTGCATCCGCTTCCGCCTTGGCCGCGCGTTCCTCAGCTTCACGCTTCTCACGTTCGGCCTTCTCTGTGGCCTGACGGGCTTCGTTCTCCATGCGCACACGTTCGGCTTCGGCCTTGGCATCGGCGTCCCGCTTTTCTTTGGCAGCTTTCTCTTCTGCCTGCTTGAGCAGCATCTGTGCGTAGGCTTCAGCACGATCCTTTTCTTCGCGCGCCTTGCGATCCTGCTCATCTTTGGCTGCCCGCTCCGCAGCTTCCTTACGGAGTTTGTCTAGTTCAGCGCGCTCCGCTTCACGCTGCTGAGCAACGGCAAGCTGATTACGGAGAGAATGCAGAGCATCTGACTTAGCCAGTTCGGCGCGGCGCGTGAACTCTGCGCATGCTTCGGTATCGAACGCTTCCACGGTTTCAATCCGCGCGGCGATGGCGTCCACCGATGGATTCATACCAAGGTCAGCAGCATCCTGAAGGGCGTTAACCGTCGTCTCTAACTTGGCGACGCGATCTTTCTCCGCATTCTCCCAATCGGTAAGCGGCTGGCGAACCTCGGTCTGCAATGTCTCCAGTTCAGACCAAATGCGCGAACCCTCTGCATCGATCTTCTTGAGGCGTTCCTTTTCGTCTTTGACCAGCAGCTTGCGCTGTTCGTCGATGAACGTCTTGCTGCGAGCGACCTTATAGGCGAGAGAGGCAATCTCTTTACGCCCGGTCGGTGTCTCCACCGTGAGTTCGGAGGCGCGGGCCGTCACTTCTGCCCTGATCCGAATGAGCAGCGGATCGATTGCGCCTGCCCCGAAGATGAGTGCTGGAGTCATCGTTTCGATAACTGCCAGCGCCGATGGTTCATTGGGAATCACTTGCTGTGTCGTCATGTCTTATCTCTTCTCTCCGTTAGCGGACTAGCCGCCAAATCAAAAGGCCGATTACTGCGTAAAATCCGAGTCCGAGACCACACGCAATACCGAGTCCTCGGAATGGGTTACCTGGAACGAAATTCGGTGCGCACATTAGCGGTCATCCCGCGAATCGAATGGGTTGCAGTGGCAAGGGATGGAGCCACAGTCCGTGCAGAATTCGGGAGCGTCATTGCCACAACGAGTGCAGACCACGCCCGTTCTCGGGTTGTCGTCGTAGCCGCAGATTTTGCAATCCGCTGAACCGACCGTCACCCAATCGCCACCATCGCGCTGAACTGGGACGGCGTACTTGTAGCCGCATTTCGCGTCTTGGAATTCACCCTCACAGGTGATCAGGGCTTGGAATTCTTCGGAGTTGCAGTGCTTACCCTTGACGGACTCACCGCACCGGATCTCTTCGCCACCAAAGATGTGGTCGATCTGTGCTTGTGTGCAGCCCGCTGGTAGATTCAGTTCACTCACTGTGTCGCGTCCTTTCTCGTCTTATGCGTGTCTGAACTTGCTGAACACGTTGATCCATTCGCCTTCGCGCTTGCCGGGACGGAACGTTCGCCCGTCATCCCACATGTCACGCAGACGGCCTGAAAACAAATTCTTTGCAACCGGCTGTTCTTTAGTTCCGAGTGCGATTGAGATTTCGCTGGACGTCATACCCATCGGACCAGCAGCCTGCAGAAGGTCCAGAATTCGCGCCTCCCAGTAAGGCTTCCACTGGTGAACTCTGGCGTTGGCCGCTTCGCTGTTCGCATCCCCGCCGTGCTTGCGACGCGATGGGTCCGGCAGTGGCTTCGGGTCGAAATCAAAAGAGGGATACGTGGACATGATTAGCGGCTCGCTTTCCTCGGAAACTGAATGGGGAGTTGAAGAACCTTGGGGGCCTTGAATGCGAGCTCATAACCGCCATCGAACAGCACCATGAAGAACGCGCAGACTATGGCGGGAAAGAGGAATGCCAAACGGAAAACTCCGGATACAAAAGCGGAGCCTCCATCGAACGTCTGTTGCAGGACTCCCAGAAACTTGTCTCTCACTTGGGCTGGGTTGGTCACTGGATCACCTGTGGCCCAGCGGTTACGGAAGACTCCAGCGGAAGGAACATTGCCGCGTCGCCGCGAAGCGATCCGCCCGGAAGTTTGAGGGAAAAGGGCGTTTTGCCCAGAATGGAGCTACGGACCACATCCTGATTCGGTACTGGTTTCGGGAAGCTTTCCATGTGAAACCCCTTGCAGAGTGTTAAGGTTTGATCCAGAGACAAAGTATCGCTTTTTCTTTACCTCTGTCAAGCGTTTTCTTTACTTCGTGTACAGGAAAATATATCCCTTAGGAGTTCTGGGTAAAGAAAAACCGCCCGGGGAGGGCGGTGGGGGAAAGCTCTAGCCTAAGCTCTGTAGGGCTATCTCAGAATGTAGAGCACTATTCCTATAAATACCGCAATGATGGCCAATGCCACCCCGCACTCGATCAGACGAAATTTCAGAGGAGAGATTCCAAGCTTCTTGGCCTCGTATGCAGTCTTTTCTTTCGAACCAGCGGGTGCGTGGCAACCGCACGAACACTCCTGGGAACCGCAGGCATAGTGTCTGCCTTCGAGACATGCTGTGCGCAAGTCGGCGGATGGAACATATTCCGTTTTGCGAGGTGTGAACTTACCAGACGACTGGGGCCGGGAGGAATTTTGGCTTACGGACACCGGCTGCGACATCGCTAGCGCTTGAAGGTTGGTGAATGTCTTCGCATCACATTTCCCCAAGAACCGCCGTCCATCGGAAAGCAGACAAGTGAAGACTATCTCCGTCTTCCTCCCACCAGAGAGCACGCCAGCAGCAGCCCCTACGACGCCAAAGGCTACGCCTCCGACCAGACCCCATCCGATGGAGCCGGACATCTTTTTCAGGTTCTGCTCAGTCGCAATCTCTAGTGACGCTATCTCTCCACCTCCCACATGCTCCGTCCTGAATGACGCCCCGTTTATCGGCATCTGGAGCCCCTGATTCTTCCCGTACAGTGGTCCCCAAAATAACTGCCCAACGCGGTCCTGCCCAAAATCTCCTGCAATAACCTTGAAGGTGGACACTTCTAGTCGGTCTCACTTTCTCCTGAATTTGCGGTGCTCCATCATTGTACCGACGATCCGAATGTGGGTCACATCTGACCGCATCGTGGGATAGTCGGGATTCAAAGGCACAAGCTCAAACACGTTCTGGCTGGCTTCATTCAGGCCACGCTCCCGGTATCTCTTGAACGTTGCTTCTCCGCTTCCATTCACCGCTACCACAAAGTCGCCAGGGCGAGGAGGTGCAACTTCCGGGTCTTCTGCAATGATCATGTCGCCTTCTCGAAATTCCGGAAGCATGGAATCGCCGCGAATAAACATCGCAAATGCGGACGGGGATAGGTCTAGGCTCGATAGCACATATTCTCTGATGTCAGATTCCGAGAGCCCAGAGTCAACCCCCGTCCATGCCCCCGCCTGAACGTGATCCAGGACTGGCACTTTTCGCGTACCGATGGAAGCGGGACTCACATTCTCGGCTCCGAAGTGGAGTTCCGCCCCGGTCAACTTGCTCATCTTGGAGAGTTGCTCGAACGACGGTTCATGCCTGCCGTTTTCCCATGCGGAGATATTCGCTTTCGTCACTCCTAACAGTTCCCCGAGGCGTTCCTGCGTAAACCCGCCTGTTTCTCTTGCTGCACGGACCCAGCTTGCCACGTTCATGACGGCGCTTAGTTTCATAAAGTCCCTCAGTAAAGAAAAGTATTTACCCAACGGCGAAAAGTAAAGATAGATTTTCCTTGACATAGTACAGGTATTTCTATACTTTCGTCTCATGAATGCACTAGAGAAAGCTGCTGGAATCATAGGATCACAGGCCAAGCTTGCCGGATTTCTGGGTGTGAGTAAGGCTGCCGTGAATCAATGGAAACTCCCCGGGCGAAAAGTCCCACTCAAGCACTGCTTACCAATTGAGCAGATCACAAAAGGAAAAGTCACCTGTGAGGAACTTCGCCCAGATATTAACTGGACGACCATGAGAGCAAGCGTGCCCCCAGCCGCCGACTCTAGACTTCCCCATACCACCCACACACGGGCCACCAATGGAAACGCTATCGGAACCCCGCTAAGGAGGCGCGCCACAGACAAGCAGGACAAGGAGACGGTGTGAATCCGAAGGACGTTATCGAAGCAATTGCCAACGCCGACTCGCAGGCCCTGTCGATCTATTCGTCCTTTGACCCGGCAAAAGCCACAGGCCCCGCGCTGGACAAGCTTAAGGGCGTGAGCACGGACGCTCACCCAATCTACTGCCGCCTAGGTTTCAATGTGGACGAAGTGAAGGCGCAGCTTGACGAACTAGCTGAGCTGGTTTGGTCACGGTTTCCGGAAGAGGTCCCGGATGACCTGTTCAACGATATTTTGAGACTCGCGTCTGACATCGTCCTCACGAGTTTCACTACCGCAACCGGGGCAGATGGCACGGAGTACGCCTGCCAGAGCATCAAGCTCGGAAGTAGCTTTGATGATTTTCTGGCCGCATTTCGGGCAGACAAAGTAATCGGGCATGATGGGCAACTTTCAGTGACACAGGATTCCAGATTAGAGTCTAGTGCCCAAAATTCAGAGCTGCAACAAGTTCCAACCAGTGAGGGGCAGGAGTCATGAGTTCCGCTCGTCTCGCTGCCTATCAGGATTTTCTAAGAGCTAAGTTCCAGTTTTCCAAGGGGTGCGGCTTTGACGTTTCCCCCAGCGAGATTCATCCGCTGTTGAAGCCGCACCAGCGTGACATCGTGCAATGGGCCGTGCATCGTGGCCGCGCTGCAATCTTCGCCTCCTTTGGACTCGGCAAGAGCCTCATTCAGCTTGAGATTATGCGGCTGATTGCAGAGAAGTCGGGCGGTCGGTCACTGATCATCGCTCCCCTTGGCGTTCGTCAGGAGTTCAAACGCGACGCGGAAATGATCGGGATTCGCATTTGCTTCATTCGCCGCATGGAAGATTGCGCGCAATCGGACCTATTCGACGATCCGCGCCCGGTGATCTTCCTGACGAACTACGAGACGGTGCGTGATGGCAAGCTGGACCCGAACGAGTTCGCCGGCTGTTCTCTGGATGAGGCCGCGTGCTTGCGAGGCTTCGGAGGTACGAAGACTTTCCGCGAGTTCATGCGCCTGTTTGAGAACAACGGGAAATACAAGTTCGTAGCCACGGCCACACCATCGCCGAACGATTACATTGAGCTGCTCGCCTACTCCGCATTCCTGGACGTGATGGATGTCGGGCAAGCAAAGACGCGCTTCTTTAAGCGGGATTCCACGAAGGCCGATTGCCTCACGATCCATCCGCACAAGGTCAGAGAGTTCTACCTCTGGCTGAGCACCTTTGCCGTGTTCGTTCAGAAACCCTCGGACCTCGGATACAGCGACGAAGGCTACGAGCTTCCGGCGATGGAAGTTCATTGGCATGAAATCCCCAGTGATCACAGCGATGCTGGCTGGGAGAGCTACGGCCAAGGAAAGCTCCTGAAGAATTCCGCGCTCTGCCTTCCGGATGCCGCGCGTGAAAAGCGTGACAGCCTGGATGCTCGGATAGAGAAGCTTATCGAGCTTCGCAAGATCGATCCCGAGGCCCACCGGATTATCTGGCACGACCTGGAGGACGAGCGGCTGGCGATTGAGAAGGCCGTGCCGTCAGTCGTGACGATCTATGGCGCGCAACGATCTACTCCGAAAGGCCAGCAGGAGCTTGAAGAATCTCTGATTGCTTTCTGCGATGGCCAGATTCAGGAGATGGGCGGCAAGCCGTCGATGCTCGGCAGTGGAACGAACATGCAGCGGCATTGCTCATGGGCGATCTATCTCGGCATCGGCTTCAAGTTCAACGACTTTGCCCAGAGTCTCCACCGCCTTTATCGCTATCTGCAAACCAAGACCGTGCGCGTCGACTTGATCTACACGGAAGCGGAACGCGAGATTCGCCGCGTGCTGGAAGAGAAATGGGAACGGCACAAGGAACTGACGGCCCAGATGTCGCAGATCATCCGCGAGTACGGGCTGGGCAGCGGAGCGATTGAAAACGAGTTGAAGCGATCGCTTGGATGCGAGCGCGTGGAAGTGAAGGGCGAGAACCACACGCTGGTCAATAACGATGCCGTGCTGGAGACCATGCAGATGCCAGATAACTGTGTGGATCTGATTCTCACCTCGATTCCGTTTTCGATGCAGTACGAGTACTCGCCTTCATATAACGACTTCGGCCACTCCGAATCGAACGAACACTTCTGGCAACAGATGGACTTCCTGAGTCCTGAACTGCTGCGCATCCTTCAACCTGGTCGCATTGCGGCCATCCACGTAAAGGACCGGATCGTGCCCGGAGGAATGACCGGCCTTGGATTCCAGACGGCCTATCCATTTCACTGCGACGCCATCCGGCACTACGAAAAGCATGGCTTCGCCTATCTCGGCATGAAGACCGTGGTTACCGATGTGGTGCGCGAAAACAATCAGACGTACCGCCTCGGCTGGACTGAGCAGTGCAAGGACGGTTCACGCATGGGCGTGGGAATGCCCGAGTACTTGCTGCTGTTCCGCAAGCCGCCGTCTGATTGCAGCAACGGATATGCCGATGTGCCCGTGGGTAAAGAGAAGGCCAAGTACTCTCGTTCACGCTGGCAGATTGACGCCCACGGATTCGAACGCTCCAGCGGCAATCGCCTGTTAGCAACCGAGGAACTACGGGCGATGCGTCATTCCGACATCTTCAAGGCTTTCCGCGAACACTCGCTCACCAACGTCTATGACCTGGAGGAGCACGTTCGCATCAGCGAGTCGCTGGAACTGTGCGGCTTCTGCAATCACATCCACCTTGGCACTAAAGACGACGATGAAGGCAAAGTTTGCGGCCAGATTGTGGATGGGGAACCGTGCTTCTGCCACGTCTACAAAAGCCTGTTGCCCACAACGTTCATGCTTCTCCAGCCGCAAAGCTGGCACCCCGACGTGTGGACAGACATCACGCGGATGCTGACCCTGAACGGTGCGCAGAGCGCCAAGGGGAAAGAGATGCATCTCTGCCCGATGCAATTTGACTTAGCCGACCGCGTGATCACTCAGATGAGCATGGAAGGCGAGACGGTATTCGATCCATTTTCCGGCCTCGGTACCGTCGCATACCGGGCACTCAAACTGAAACGCAAGGGCTACGGCGTCGAACTGAGCCCGCGGTACTTTGCCGACTCCATTGCTTATTGCCACTCCGAAGAACAGGCGCTGAACGTCCCGACCTTGTTCGACTTACACGCTCCCGATCACGAACCAGAAGGAAGGTTGCCCGCATGAGTACCCAGTCCAACACACCGCAGCCCAATGACGTGTCCGCTGAGCGGCACTACACAATCGACGAGCTCTCCGAACTCTGGCACCTCTCTTATGACGTGGTGAAGCGCCTGGTGGAGAACGAACCGGGAGTTCTGATCTTCCACTCCGATGGAACTCTCAAGAAACGGAAGTACACGACGATCCGAGTTCCCGACAGCGTGAAGACGCGCGTGCACAGAAAGCTGAGGGCACAGTGAGAGAGAACAGCTACAGCCTTCACCTGATTCCGGCGACTGGCAAAACCATCGCCGATTTACCAAGTGCATTGCGCCGGGAGATCGATCAGCGCAAGAGCTTCGGAGCCCCGCCTCTTAGCGAGCTGGCGGCCCGATGCTTCCGTAACGAATCCCGGCGTAGCGGGAATCGCGTTCACGCGAGGCCGACATGCGCATGATCGCAGACGTAGACGAGGATGACTACGAGTACCGGAATCGCGCCGCAGCCATGAGGGCGCTTGCCAAGTACGTTCGCATGAGACTGCGGAGCGAATCAACGTCTATCGGGGAACATGGGCTGGTTTGGATAATTGACGCGGATCGGGCATTGTCAGCGCTCGATCCGCTCGACAGGAATATTCTCCTAGGGCGAATCTACGGATTCACCATGCCCGAGATTGCCAAGTTGCTCCACAAAGGGACATCCACCATGGAACGCCGAATGCCCAAAGCTCAGAAGACGCTTGTGACACTGTTTTTGGAGAGGAGAGTCATCACCGACGTTGCGCAGTATTCACGCGAGCGGGAGGCGTGAGTAAATAAAAAGTAAATGAAGACAAAAAATCCCGCCTTTTTGGCGGGTTTTCGATGGTGGCCAGGGAGGGAGTTGAACCCCCGACACGCGGATTTTCAGTCCGCTGCTCTACCAGCTGAGCTACCTGGCCATCCTGAATGCACCGAGTAGAAGTGCTTACGGAAGGGGTTCCAACAGAGCACATTGCTTGCTGGAACGAGTTTGATTATAGCAGTCTGCAAATCATTGGCAAACCTCGACTGTGGATAACATCCTTCACGGGCTCTCAGAACAAATCTGCGAACCGCCCGCTCATCATCACTGCCGCGCAGTGATTTCCGCCAAACCAGTAAGGAAGTTCGCGGTAGTCGTCCAGTTCAAAGAACGCCAAATCCGCATCTTTACCCGCCTCCACGCTTCCCTTTCGCTCCCCCAACTCCAGCGCATACGCGCCATTAATCGTCGAGGCCGTCAGCGATTCTTCCACCGTCATCCGCATCTGCGTGCACGCCAGAGACAACACCGTCGGCATGCTAATCGTCGGCGAAGTTCCCGGATTGTAGTCCGTAGCCAGTGCCACCGCAGCTCCAGCATCGATCAGCTTTCGTGCCGGAGGATACTTCTTCGTTGCCAAAAAGTAGTTCGCTCCCGGAAGTAGCGTAGCCACAGTCTCACCCTCTGCCAGCGCCGTAACATCGGCCTTCTCCAGGCAATCCAGATGATCCACCGACAGCGGACTATGCGCCAGAATCGTTGCCAGCGGAGTGTTCGTTAGCTGCCCCACATGCACGCGAGTCTTCAACCCATGCCTCTGAGCCTCACGCAAAATCCTCTCCGTCTGTTCGAGAGAAAACGCTCCGTGCTCACAAAACACATCTACGTACTGTGCAAGATTCTGCCTCGCAACCTTCGGCAGAATCTCCGCACACAGCAATTCCACATACTCTTCCGGGTTGTCCTTAAACTCCGGAGGAGGCACATGCGCCCCGAGAAAAGTGGCCTGCACCGTTCCCTGCCACTGCTCTGCCGCTCTCCGAATCGCCTTCAGACTTTTGATCTCCGAAGCCGCGTCCAACCCATACCCGGACTTAGCCTCTACGGTGGTCGTCCCCTGCGACTGAGCCTGCCTCAGCGCCGAGAACACATGGTCCGCCAGCGTCGCTTCCGTCGCCTTACGCACGCCGTCAATGCTGGCGCGAATCCCGCCGCCCGCTTCCGCAATTTCCTGATACCCCGCTCCTCCGACGCGCTTCTCAAAATCAATCAGCCTCGGAGCCACAAACACCGGATGCGTATGCGAATCTACAAATCCCGGCAGCACTACCTTGCCGCGACAATCCAGCTCAATCACCTCGGCCCGATGCTCTTTCAACCAAGGATGTCGCAGAATCTCGCGAGTCTTGCCAACCGCAGAAATCTGCCCGCCCGAGATCAGCACCGCCGCGTCGGCAACAACGCCAATCTCGCGCATCTTCCGACCGCGCCGCGCTCCCGGCTCTCCACCCATCGTCACCAGTTGAGAGATCCGATGCAGCAGCACCGCAGGCTCACGTTTTGTCGCTTCCACACTTTTCGTTCGCGCCATCGTTACCTACTTGCCTTTTCCATCGGAATCCGCACACCAGCCTTTGCGGCAAACGTCACAGCCTCGTCATACCCTGCATCCACGTGCCGTATCACGCCCATCCCCGGATCGTTCGTCAGTACGCGTTCAATCCTCCGCGCCATTTCGTTCGTCCCGTCCGCCACCGTCACCTGTCCCGAGTGTTGCGAGTACCCAATCCCCACTCCGCCGCCATTGTGAATCGAAACCCACGACGCGCCCGAAGCCGTATTCACCAGAGCGTTCAGCAGCGGCCAGTCAGCCACCGCATCGCTGCCGTCCTTCATCGATTCCGTTTCCCTAAAAGGAGATGCCACCGACCCGCAGTCCAAATGATCGCGCCCAATCACAATGGGACCTCTGATCTTCCCCTGCTTCACCAGATTGTTGATTGCCAGCCCAAACTCCGCCCGCTCGCCATACCCAAGCCAGCAAATCCGCGCCGGGAGCCCCTGAAACCGAATTCGCTTCCGAGCCAAATCAATCCACCGAGCCAGCTTGCGATTCTCCGGAAACAGTTCCAGCACCAAATCATCCGTCACGGCAATGTCTCTCGGATCCCCCGACAGCGCCACCCACCGGAACGGCCCCTTCCCTTCGCAGAACAGCGGACGAATATATTCCGGCACAAATCCCGGAAAGTTGTAGGCGTCCTTCACTCCCTGCTGAAAAGCGAACGTCCGAATATTGTTGCCGTAATCAAACGTTACCGACCCCATCTTCTGCAGCCTCAGCATACCTTCCACATGCCGAGCCATCGCCGACAGCGAGCGCGCCTCGTACCCCTTGGGATCTTTCGCTCTCAGTTCCAGCGCCTCTTCAAAGGTCATCCCGTTCGGCACATAACCATTCAGCGGATCGTGCGCCGAAGTCTGATCTGTCAAAATATCAGGCACCACGCCGCGCTCAGCCAGTTCCGGAATCACGTCCGCGCAATTCCCCACCAGTCCAACTGATATGTTCTCGTTTTTCCGCACCGCGTTCTTCAAAATCCGCAGTGCCTCGTCCAGCGAGTTCACCATGAAATCGCAATACCCACTCTTCAGCCGCTTCTTAATGCGCTCCGGATCGACGTCAATCCCCAGGAACGAAGCTCCCGCCATTGTCGCCGCCAGCGGCTGAGCTCCACCCATCCCACCCATTCCGCCCGACACAATCAGCTTCCCACTCAAATCCCCGCCAAAATGTCGGTCCGCCGCCGCCATAAACGTCTCGTACGTCCCCTGAATAATCCCCTGCGTGCCGATATAAATCCACGACCCAGCCGTCATCTGCCCATAGGCCATCAGCCCCGCGCGTTCCAACTCATTGAACTTTTCCCAGTTCGACCAGTGCCCCACCAGGTTGGAATTGCAGAGCAGCACCCTCGGCGCATACTCATGCGTGCGCATAATCCCCACCGGCTTACCGGACTGAATCAGCAGCGTCTCGTCGTTCTCCAGTGCCTTCAACGAGCGCACAATCGCGTCAAAGCACTCCCAGTTCCGAGCCGCCCGCCCCGTGCCGCCATACACCACTAAATCCCTAGGCCTCTCCGCCACCTCTTCGTCCAGATTGTTCATCAGCATCCGCAGCGCGGCTTCCTGTCCCCAACCTTTGCAGGAGAGTTCCATGCCGCGTGCAGCTTTTAAAGGAGTGTAGGTGCGAGTAGCTTGTTCGAGATCAAGTGACATAAGAAGGCCTCATACGCTTTCGTTCGCGAAAGCATGAACAAAAATCGTAGTTCGTCAGTAGGGTGCTTGGCAAACCGAAAGGTGCGATCTTGAAAATAGGTAAGCGCGCTACTGCATTCCGACTCTCGAATAGTTGCACCGCCGCACAACCACCGAGGGAGATCGCGCATATAAGAAGCCATCTATCCCGCCCCCAATACATACCTATGGAGGTTTCCATTGAAGACGCTTATGAAGGCCCTTACCCTTTCCCTGGGTTTGCTCCTCTCAACCGCAGGACACGCACTGCCCGCCCCGTCGCCACCCTCAAGTGCATCGGTAATGACGGTACGACTCTAACCCTGCCAGCGTACGCATATACCTGGGGTTTGCAAGGATCGTTTCCAAACCACTTTACCGTGTATACAAACCCCAGCCAGTATGAAGCGCTCATCCTGGAGCAATTTTTCGGACAGGGCTACGCTCGTTGCAGTTTCAGTTCCGCGCCCAACATCATCCCTGGGACAGTGGCGATACAGGATGTTACTAGTTCTGGCGTTTCAGCTGGTCTGGTGCCCACGTACCATGGCGTCTTCAATATTGTCACATTCAGTTACTCCAATCTAACGATCGGAGGAAGCCTGGCAACGCCGAAGTCCACTCTCTCACCAAAGGACGCAGCCAAAGCACTATCCGACTTCCAAGCACGGGGCCTCGCTATACCTGTTAAATAAAATACTCAGCACCGCCGGGACACGTGGCTGCCCGACAGCAATGGTTAGGGACGAAGCAAGAGCGGCCAATTTGCAGATCGGACCGGCCATAGGTTCGGGCGGCGCTGTGTTGTCCGATGCGAGTTTTGCCGAGGCGGGGCTTGTGCCTGCTAGCTGCTAGTCCGGGACGTATACGGTGCGGAGGACTTGGATCATGCGTCCGCCTTCCCCAAAGTTGCAGCGACTATCGTGTTCAAGTTGTCGGAACGTTAGTCCGTTAACAATTGCGAGGGGAAGAAACAGTATGTCGTCATTAGCAATCAGCAGTTCCGCGAGCTCTCTACTCAGTGACCTTTCAACCTACAAGGCCCCCACTAAGCAAAATGCGTTCGATCAACTAGGTAAAGACTTACAATCGGGGAATCTCGCCGCCGCAAAATCCGATTTTGCCGTCATGACAGGCGATTCATCAACGAGTGCCACCACGACAGCAACAACATCCCAAGACCCCGTTGTGCAGGATATCGTGACTCTTGGTAAGGACTTGAATTCGGGAGACCTTGCAGCAGCAAATCAGGACTACACCACTTTAAAGAGCGATCTAAAGACAGAACTGTCGTTAGTGGCCACCACCGCTTCCAAATCAAATGAGGATACGGAAACCAAAGCGTTGCTGAAAATCCTTCAGAGCTTTACCGCATCTCCATCTAAAGCAATCTCCGCCTACGCCAGCAACGGCGGCACCAGTACAAGCAGCAGCACTAGTTCGATCAGCACTAGTTCGAGCACTAGCTCAAGCAGTACCACCAGCACGAGCGATACGACCAGCAGCACGAGTAGCAGTTAAGTTTTGAGTAATATGTACTTGCGCCTCAGCCCTGTGGAGGGGGCGATGGCGGCCAACACCCGTGCCAGATAAGCCTCGATTTGTGCGAAGTCGCAATGACGCTGGACAGTCCAACTGTTTACGCAATCCACCCGCCGCCAACAACCTCATCACCGCTATACATCACCACCGCCTGCCCTGGAGTCACAGACCGCTGCGCCACATCGAACGTGACAAGAACGTCGCTTTCACCGACTGGCTCGACCGTAGCTGCAGCCGCCGGATGACGATGCCGGATCTTCGCTTCCACCCTCATTGGCCCGTCAAGTTTCGCGACAGAAATCCAATTCATATCCTTCGCCCGTAAGCTCTTGGTGAGCAACGCCTCTGCTCCGCCAACGACAACTTCCTTGCGATCTCCACGAATCTCTACAACGTAAAGCGCCGATCCCGTAGCTACTCCTAGTCCCTTGCGCTGTCCAATCGTGAAGTTGTGAATCCCTTCGTGCCGCCCTAGCACCTCACCCGAAACCGTAACCAGTTCGCCAGAGAGATCCGGCAGTTTCTCGCCCTGCTCTTCCATATACGCGTCGAGAAACGCCTTGTAATCCCCGCCCGGAACGAAGCAAATCTCCTGCGAATCGGGCTTGTCGGCCAATACGGTCAACCCCTGCTGCCTCGCCTCTTCGCGCACCGCTGGCTTGCACATCTCGCCAATCGGAAACATTGTCCGACTCAACTGTTCCTGCGTCAGTCCAAACAAAAAGTAAGTCTGATCCTTGGCCCGATCCGCCGGACGCTTCAATATCCAGCGACCACGTTCCGCGTTCCATTCATTACGGGCATAATGCCCCGTAGCAATCACATCCGCACCCACTGAACGAGCCGTCTTCAATAGCTGATCAAACTTCAAGTGATTATTGCAGAGTGAGCACGGAATTGGTGTCCTGCCAGATAGATAGTCATCCACGAACGGACGAACCACGTCCCGCTCAAACCGGTCTTCCTGGTTCACCACGTAGTAAGGAATCCCCAACCGTTGCGCCACCGAGCGAGCGTCATAAACATCATCCAGCGAACAGCAACGCCCCGCCTGAGGCTCTCCACTCGGATTCGCCTGCGGCAACCGTCGCTGATTCCACAACTGCATCGTCAGTCCGATGACGTTGTACCCACCGCGCACCATGATCGCCGCAACCGTCGAGGAGTCCACCCCGCCGCTCATAGCCACTGCCACGGTCTGCTTTGCCTGTACCAAATTCTCTTCCACCGAATTCCCCACGAATCCCCGTTCCAACGAATCCCGATCCGACGAATTACCGATCCACGAATTACTGATCCAAAGTTACTGCTTCCCTGCCCAAACCGGGCTCAACTCCCTGAGCTTTTCAACCACCTCAGGAACCCGAGCCAGCACATACTCAACCTCTTCAGCGGTGTTCTGTTTCCCTAAACTAAAACGAATCGAACCCCGAGCCGGATCGCCTCCCAGCCCCATTGCCGTCAACACGTGCGAAGGTTCAATCGCTCCCGACGAGCAAGCTGCTCCAGTCGAAACCGAAATCCCCTTCAAATCCATCGAGATCACAAACCCTTCGCCCTCGATCCCGTCAAACAAAATATTCGCTGTATTCGGAACCCGTTCGGCGGTAGCAGCATTAACGGTCGTACCCACAACCGCCCCACAAATTCCCTGCTCCAACTGATCCCGCAGCGCCCTCATTCGCAAAGCCCCATCATCAGTGAGCCATTCCATCGAAAGCTCCGCAGCCTTTCCAAATCCCACAATTCCCGCCAGATTCTCAGTCCCCGCACGCCGTCCGCGCTCATGGCGCCCACCAACCTGCGTAGGACGCAGCAAAGTCCCTCGCCGCACAAACAGCGCACCTACTCCTTGCGGCCCATGCATCTTGTGCGCCGCCACGGTCAGCAGATCGCAGCCGATCCGTTCGACATCAATCGGAACTTTTCCCGCCGCCTGCACTGCATCCGTATGAAAGTAAACGTCCGCCTCGCGCGCAATCGCCCCAATCTCTTCCACCTTCTGCAGCGCGCCCGTCTCATTGTTGGCCATCATCACAGAAATCAGCTTTGTCTCCGGCCTCAGCACTCCTCGCACATCCTCAGGATCCACCACACCATCTGCCCCGCAAGGAACATACGTCACGGCCACGCCCATCTCTTCCAGGCGTTTGCAGGCATTCAGCACCGCATGGTGCTCAATGTTCGAAGCAATCACATGATCGCCCGCCGCAACCAACCCAAAAAGCGCAAGGTTATCGCCTTCCGTGCCGCCGCTGGTGAACACAATCTCGCTTGTCCGTGCCCCGAGCAGTTCCGCCACGTTCTCACGCGCGTTTTCCACCGCCGCCCGTGCCTGCTGCCCCTGCTGATGAATCGAGCTCGCATTCCCAAAGCTCCCAAGCAGGTAAGGCTGCATGGCCTCAAAGACCTTCGGCAGCAGAGGAGTCGTCGCATTATTGTCAAAATAGATTCGCTGCATCACTAAACTTATTCTATCTCCCCTTCTCTACTCACTTTCTCCTCAGCCGTGCATCAAAGACTTATGCCGCATCCTGCGTCCAATCCGCCAGATCAACAGAGTTCGCCATTGCCACCCCGTCCAAGGGTGTGCCGTCCTCTTGAATCTCGCACTGGCACCGTCTGCTTCTGGACGCTGTTTCTGCTCTTTCTCGCCGGAATCGGCTACATCGGCCTTCTCGCCTTCAGCCGCAACGCTGGCCAGCCAGAGCCCCAATCCGGAACCGGCGGCCACATGACTTTCGGACTTATCCTGGTCATATGCGCTATCGCCGCCGTAATCGCCGTCATTGCCTCACACCACCACGGCAAACAGCGCCACTAAGACCAGAGTTCGCCTGCTAAATCAAAAAGCCCGTCCGCACTCTCCGCCGAAGCAGAGCAGCACGTCCGGGCCTAAGACTTATCAACTACCCTACGAACGGTCGTCCATGGAAATCCACTTCGCCGGATACGCCGGTCCAATGTAGTCCGCCCTGGGACGAATCAGCCGATTGTCGGCCAACTGTTCCATCACGTGCGCTGTCCAGCCCGAAATACGTGACACCGCAAACAGCGGCGTAAACAGATCCACATCAATTCCCAGCGTGTGATACGTCGAAGCCGAATAGAAGTCCACGTTCGCGTTCAGCTTCTTCTCCGCGTTGACGAAATCCTCAATCGCCTTCGAGTATTCAAACCACTTCGTCTGCCCGCTCGAGTACCCCAAGTCACGCGACATCCTACGAAGGTGTGTAGCTCTCGGGTCTTCCGTCGTATACACGCGGTGTCCAAACCCCGGAACCTTTGCCTTCTGCGCCAGCATACCCTTGATGTAATCCACTGGATCGGCGCCATTGTTATCAATCGCCATCAGAATCTTGAATACTTCCTCGTTCGCGCCTCCGTGCAATGGCCCTTTCAATGCACCAATCGCCGAGGTCACAGCCGAATGCATATCGCTCAGCGTAGCGGCCGTCACGCGAGCTGCAAACGTCGAAGCATTCCACTCATGATCGGCGCTCAAAATCAGCGAAATATCCAGCGCCCGAATTGCCGTCTCGCTCGGACGTTCGCCATTCAGCATCAGCAGAAAATTCCCCGCGTGCGTCAACGACCTGTCCGGTTCAATCAAGGGTAGCCCTTTACGAATGCGGTCATACGCTGCGACCACCATGGCGACCTGCGAAAACAGTCTCTGTGCCTTGTGGTAGTTCGCTTCTTTCGTGTTCACCTTCTCTTCGGGATCGAAGAATGAAAGCGAGCTCACAATCGTACGCAACACATCCATCGGCAATGCGTGCTTAGGAGCCTGGCGCAGCAAGCTGATAATCTGCGCGTCCAGTTTCCGCTCCCGAGCCAGTTGCAGACTAAAGTCAGCCAACTCAGACCGGTTTGGAAGCTTACCGTGCCATAGCAGATAAGTGACTTCCTCAAACGTCGCATTATCGGCGAGTTCATGAATATCAATACCGCGATACGCCAGAATTCCGTTCTCACCATCGATGTAACAGATAGACGAAGAGCCTGCGATGATATCTTCCAGACCCCGATTTGTCGTTGTAGTCGTGGACATCAGTCCCTCTCAGCATTCAATTGTGAAAATGATAACGGAGAAACTACGCTCCCACCGATCTCGGTAAAGGGGAGCCAGAAAACTCTGCCATCTACAGTTTGCCACCTACAGTAGATGTACGCAGGGTCTAGAACGGTCTTTTATATCACAAGCTTTGCTCCGCAACTTCCTAATTCTCTCCTACTTTTGGATGCGTGTTCTCCGCAGTTTGGCAAAAAATCAGTTCTGGTGAACTTTTACACCGCGGCGCCACTTTTTCCCAAAAGTTTGCCACCCAATCCTGCCGAGACGTACCATGCTCTTTGCCCTCGAATCACACGCGCCACCACTACCCTTATCGGCCGGAGAATTATTCATGCTCACTCGCTTTAACTTGAGAAAACTCACCCTACTCCTTGCCGTCCTGCTTTTCGCCGCCTCCGCTTTCGCCGACGAAGGCATGTGGCTCTACAACGCTTTCCCCTCTGCCCGAGTAAAATCGCGCTACAAATTCACCGTCACCCGGCCTTTTCTCGACCACCTGCGCCTCTCCAGCGTGCGCATGGGAGCCTCTGCCAGCTTCGTCTCGCCCGACGGCCTCGTCTTCACCAACCACCACGTCGGAGCCGGATGCGTGCACAATCTTTCCACCCCTGGCCACGACTACATGAAAGACGGCTTTTACGCGCCCACACGTGAGCAAGAACCGCGTTGTCCCGGCATAGAAGTGCAAAATTTAATCGAAATCCGCGATATCACCCGCGAAGTCCAGCAGTCCGCCACCCCTGGCCTGTCCGACGCCGACGCGGGCGCCGCCCAGCGCGCCACCATGACCCGCCTTGAAACTCAGTGCTCCGACCCCGCCAACAACATCCGCTGCGAAACCGTCACCCTCTACTCCGGCGGCCTCTACCACCTCTACCGATACAAGAAGTATAGCGACGTCCGCTTGGTGATGGCCCCCGAGTTCGACGCGGCATTCTTCGGAGGCGATCCCGACAACTTCACCTACCCCCGCTACGACCTCGACATCACCTTCTTCCGCGTCTACGAAAACGGCAAGCCCATCCACGTTGACAATTACCTGCCATTCACCACCGCAGGAGTAAAAGAGGGCGACCTAGTCTTCATCTCCGGCCATCCCGGATCAACCGGACGCCTACTCACCGATTCGCAGCTCACTTTCCTGCGCGAAGTCAGCTACCCAGCCCGACTCCACCAGCTCAAACAGAGCATCGACGCCTTACTCGCCTTCTCAGCCGAATCCCCGGAAAACGCCCGCGCCGCCGAACGTGTCCTCTTCAGCGCCCAGAACAGCTACAAAGCCATCACCGGATACAACGCCGGACTTAACGATCCCGCCACCATCCGCCGCAAAAAGTCCGAAGAAGAGAAACTTCGCAAAGCCGTCTCTTCCGATCCCACGCTCGAAACTTCCGCCGCCGCGTGGGATGAAATCTCATCCTCCATGAAGTGGGAGCGCGAAAACTTCACACGTCTCAACTGGGAGAGCGACACCGCCATCCCCGGCCTCTTTGCCAACTACGCCCGCACCCTCGTGCGCCTCTCCTCCGAGCTCCCCAAGCCAAGCGACAAGCGGCTCCGTGGATTCCAGGACCAGAACATCCCCACCATTGAGAGTTCTCTTAAATCCACCGCGCCACTCTCGCGTCCCTCGGAAATCGTCCAAGTCACTCTCGCCCTCACAGACCTACAACAAAATCTCGGTGCCAACAACGATTTCGTCAAACTCGTCCTCGCCGGAAAAACTCCTTCCGCCCGCGCCACCGAACTCATCAACGGCAGCCACCTCGACGATCCAGCCTTTCGCAACGAGCTCTATAAAGGTGGAAAGGTCGCCATCGATGTAGCCGCCGACCCCATGATCATCCTGCTCAAACAGATCGACCCCGCAACCCGAGCAACCCGCAAAGACCTCGATGACCACGTCGAATCCGTTGTCCGCCGCAACGGAGCTCTCATCGCCAAAGCCCGCTTCGATCTCTACGGAACCGATGTCTCCCCCGATGCCACCGGAACTCTCCGCCTCAGCTACGGCACCGTGAAGGGCTACACCGAAAACGGCAAGAATATCCCTTACTCCACAACGTTCTCCGGAGCCTTCGAACACGAGGCCGCCCACGATGCCAAACCACCCTACCAGTTGCCGCAGAGCTACCACCGCGCCAAAGACAAACTCGACCTCAACACCGTCCTCGACAGCGTCAACACCGCCGACATCATCGGAGGAAATTCCGGCTCTCCCGTCATCAACACAAAAGGAGAAGTTGTCGGCATTCTCTTCGACGGCAACATCCAGTCGCTCCCCTGGAACTTCCAATATGACGACGAGCAAGGTCGCGCCGTCCTAACCGACTCTCGCGCCGTCATCGAGTCACTGCGCAAAATCTACAACGCAGCGCCCCTCGCCGACGAACTCATTCCAGAGGGAAAGAGGTAAAAGGAGTACGTGTACGGTTGAACATTTCGTCACGCAGGCGGAAACTCAGGTGTGCATCTTGCGGAGATTAACCATGCCAAATCGGTGCGTTTTTATTCTAGCTAGTGGCCCAACAGAAGTGGCTGAGCGAATCGAGCGCTCCTCCGGTGATCTCGCAGGCAGGATGCGTAGGCTTCTTAATCGGCGGGCGAGTTGATTCGCCCTGCCTTACTCACTTCCACAGGGTGGCTAAGCCCGTTACTGCTGAGTTTATCTCGCGGATGCTCCGCTTACCGCAGATTGCACTCCAGCAGGAGTTGGCGGAGCTATTTTCGGCCTCTGCAGAGTACATACCGTCCGTGCTTCCAGTTTTGGCCGACTGGGAACCAAGCTCACCCGCCCACGCCTCTTGGTCGAAGGCAGGCATCACGCCGTCCAGCAGCAGCGATATGTGCGTTTGACACAGTGACATTTCCCTTTAGGGGCTAATGTAACAGAAGATTCTATTGTATGTGAGTAGTATCTGGAGTAAGCTTTCGGCGTCTACGACAACCAAAGACGCGCTCCCATGTGTTCTGCGTTTCCTGATTGCAAGAGAGAAACCTCACTTCCAAGGGCATTGGGTTCATGCCGCGAATTGAATGAACGCTATGCTGGACAGAAACCCGAAGATTCTAGTAGTCGATGATCAACCTGCAATCGCCCTCACTTTGGCCACGATACTTGAAAGCCAAGGCTACGAAACCGCAGTTGCACACAGCGGAGAAGAAGCAATACAAGTTGCCTATTCCTATGAGCCCGATTTCATCCTCAGTGATGTGACGATGGACGGAATAAGCGGCATAGAGGCGGTCATAAGAATTCTAGGATTGCAGCCACGCTGCAAAGTACTGTTCTTCTCCGGCCATGCCACCTGCCTAGATCTTCTAGGCGAGGCGCGGGCGCAGGGGTTTGATTTCGAGGTTCTAGCCAAGCCGGTCGCCCCCACGGAATTGTTGGAGAGAATAGCTCGTGTCCTGCCACGGCCTGAAGGATGCAATGCTCGGCGTAAGTCTGCCTGAGCCACGGAAACGCTTGCAGGAGCGTCAGCTTTGGAAGATAGTGGCATCCCAAAATCGATACACAAGCAACGTTCCTGATGTATCTCCCTTTGTTCTGTCGACAATACCTTTTCCGTCTTTTGGAAGGTGCATGCCCGCGATGGCAATCGTTGAAGACAGCGGCAGCGCTAAAGTTGCACGCTACTCTGGTTTGGCTTATGGTGACGGCGTAATGCCGGACACGCCACTTGATGAAATCGATGATGCGGTTAGAAAGCTGCTCGCAGCGGAACTTAGAAATGAAGTGCATCTCACGCTTCGTTTTAGGGAGTGCGACGGCGACTCTCTATTCACTGCCTTTGAGTCGTTGCGCTATGAACTAACGCAAAGGATCTGCTCCGGCTTAGCGACCGCTAATTTGATTACCATCGTTGTAGATCACGAGAAAGCTACGGCAATTGAGATCCTTGAAGGAGCGAATCGCGGCTGGCTGATGTATGTTCACGGCGGCTTCGAGGGCCTGAGTGCGCTCTTCGAGAGAGCTAACCAATTGAATCTCGCGTGTAGTGGATGGATGATGGTCCTGATGAGACCACTCTCGGCATCTATGTAGAGTTGATTCCTAATGTCGTCACACTGCTGGTGCGCGACGATACCGGCGATGAACCAGAGAATGGCTGAGTCTATGGAAGAGCCCACCTGCGCGAGCGTGCGATTCGCAACGCGTACTCGAAATGTTCCCCGACGCATAGTGAGCATTATTGAACAGACGCAGTCGAGCAAACTGACATAAATTGTTTGACTAGTCTTGCAGAATGGCCGTTGTCGAGGAGCAGTGAAGTGGCCGCAAAAAGTGAGAGGGTGGAACAGCCAAAAATTTTAGTGGTAGACGGTGATGAACAGGTCCGCACGTCGCTAGAGAAGGTGTCGGAAGTTGGTCAGTTTCAGATTACGACCGCTGCAAATGTTGGCGAAGCTTTGCATTTGATCGATGCCGAACCCTTTGATGTGTTGCTCTCCGACTTGCGTATGACTGAAGCAGGCGACGGGTTCACCGCGGTTGCGGCATTCCATGACAAAAACCCCGATGCGCTTACGGTGGTATACACCGGCTTCCCGGAATTGAAACAGGCGCTGGAAACCATCCTGCGTCAATATGACGCCTTGGTGAAACCGATAGGTATCATTCCGCTTTTCAAGCTAATCCAAGAGAGGTTGGAGAACTGCGAGACGAGGCAGACGACTAAAATGCAGCGCGTCGCCGACATCTTGGAACGTGACGTCTTCATGACGATCATCGATTGGTTGGATCGAGTGGAGCGCGACAGCGATCTTACCCGCGTTTCGCTCAGCAAAGAGGGCCGCACAGGGCATTTCTCAGGGCTGATTATGGATCTGGCTAATCGCTTGCGGTCACCGCACGAGCGGAGCGCGCAAGCGGTGTCGGATGCAGCTGTAGAACATGGCGAACTTCGCCAAGCACAGGGCTATTCGCTTTCGATGCTAGTGGCAGAATCGCAAATCCTGCATATCTGCATATTCAAGACCCTGTACAACAGTCTTAGTCCCGAGGACTTTCGCTCAGTGCTCTGGGATGCAAACACGATAACCGAGGAATGTGACAAGCAACTGAAACAGACACTCGCCAGTTTCACGCGACGGGCGGTGATGATTGCAGCGTAGGTCTTCTCGCATGCGCAAGAATTGGCAAAACTTTTCCGTAACGGCGCGGGCAGAAGCGAGAGCTAGTTTCGTCTTGCCTGTTCATTCTTTTGCGGCATCCTAACTCTTACGCGATTTGCTTTGAGTGCTACCACCAAAACATAACTGAATGCTTGCTAAACAATATTGGCGAGATTGATCGAACACTCCCGCCGAGGGCGTTCCGAAATCTCCTCCCGACAAAACACGCTTCCTGTCTGACACAGATTGACAGCGACAGCTATCCCACCTTGAGGAATGCCATGCCAAACAGAAACAGAGAGAACGCATCGTCACATCCGGAACTAAATTCTGTACTCCGGAATGAGGTAGGTACGGATCCGGTGCCGACAGACGTTGCGGAACGCGTGCCCTCGGCACAAGCACTTAAGGATTCTGAAGCAAGATACCAACGCCTGTTTGAGACAGCCCAGGACGGTATCCTGATTCTGAATGCGAAGACTGGTGCAATTACAGATGTGAATCCCTTCTTAATTACTCTATTGAACTATTCCCGTGAGAAACTCCTCTGCAAACCGATCTTCACTGACCGTGAGCAATAACCCAAGGCCGCTCATCCAATTAAGAAAGTGTTCGGCCAACCGAATGTGTGTGCGGGCTGCTACCCACTTGTAACGTGCCTGGAATAACTCTTTGGCGAACCCTTCGAGCAAATGGCCACCTGGGCCATTGCACAGTTCCTCAATACGTGACGAACTTCTGAAATACTGAGTCAACATGGCGTCCCCTCCTTTGGGGCACCATGATTATGCAAAGTTGGCCCGTCTTCGCAATCGTCTCATCCTGCAGAACACCACAATGTCTTTGCCGCGTTACTTACAACCCGATGAGGTCGAACAGGTCATCGCATCCCCTGATGTGATGACTTCGCTTGGCAGGCGGAACCGAGCGATTCTTCTCTTGCTCGCACGTCTGGGTCTACAGCGGGCGACATTGTTCGACTTCGGCTCGGTGATCTCGATTGGAGGGAAGGCGCGATTCATGTTTCGGAAAGGGACGCCGCCAAACCGTGCTGCCACTGACTCAGGAACTTGGGGAAGCGCTAGTCGCCTACATCAACGACCATCGCCCTCAGACCGACACCGATGCCGTATTTATGTGATCATGCGCTCCCTATAGAGCCTTCAGTTCCTCTACCTCAGTATTGAGAGAGTCGTTGCTCGTGCTATGCGCCGCGTTGGCGTCAAGTGCCCGGCCTCTGCAACGGGTACATGGGCCGATGAGCCGGGTGACCGACGCAGTGAAACAGTATCTGCGTCAGCGGTTGCAGGATCAACCGGATCTCACGCTGGCCGAGCTGGGGCAACGGCTGGAGCATCATCTGCAGGTGAAGCTCAGCAAGACCCGACTCTGTCTTGAACTACCGCGGTTGAGGTTGCGGCGTAAAAAAAACGCTGCACGCCAGTGAGCAGGACACGGAAGGAGGTCGGTAGCGACGGCAATCGTGGTGGGAGTTGATCGCTCGAATCGATCCGCAACGCTTGGTGTTTCTGGACGAAAGCGGCGTGACCACCGAGATGACCCGTCGCTACGGGCGCGGCGAACGCGGTGATCGTGTGTGCGACGGTGCTCCTGTCGGGCACTGGCATACCTTGACTCTGTTGGGAGCTATCACGATGGACGGCCTGCTGGCCACCATGACGATCCCAGAACCCACCGACGGTGATGTCTTTCTGGCCTATCTGGAACAGGTTCTATGTCCACGACTGCGCCCTGGACAGGTTGTGATCATGGACAATCTGTCGGCACATAAGCATCGGATGGTTCGCATATTGATTGAGCAGGCCGGAGCCTAACTACTCTATCTGCATACCTAGCCGAGCGCAACGCCACTTGGAATCAACGGAACTCGCGTCGATACGGCGTTCAACGCGATCAGTTGCAGCATGTCGCTGACCGTGGTGCAGCAGTCGGGAGGAATTGCAACCTTGTACCTTTCGGCAGATTTCGAGATTGCTGTGTGGGTTACGCAGTTCTGTACTGCAGGATCAGGATATTGTCTGTCCTGATGGAACACTTTACCGGCCTCATTTTGCGTAGCCATGACGATCCCAAACCGGGGTCACGACAGGCGCTGGTGCGTGTTCATGCCTCCTCACTCAACTACCGCGACATCATGATCCTTGAAGGGCTATATGGCCGCGTCAGGTTTGTGCGCGGACTGGTGCCTTTGTCCGATGGCGCAGGAGAGGTAGTCGCTGTGGGAGAAAGTGTCACGCGCGTCAAGGTGGGAGATCGAGTGGTTGGCAACTCGCTGCCACGTTGGCTGGCCGGCAGGATCACTCCAGATATTCTTGCGGAGCAGCCGGGAGCAAACCAGGACGGTATGCTCACCGATCTCTCAGAATCTTCCACGAGGACGCCCTGATTGCCATGCCAGAGCATCTCACCTTTGAAGATGCAGCAGCGCTGCCTGGCGCGGCCTGGAATTCTTTGGCCTCAGTCCGCGCGGGCGAGACCGTAGTAACACAGGGTTCAGGCGGAGTGTCGCTATTTGCATTGCAATTCTCCAAGCTCATGGGCGCGCGCGTGATCGCGACAACATCCGACGACGCGAAGGGAGAACGACTCAAGGCTCTCGGTGCCGCCCATATCATCAACTACCGCCAGCGACCGGACTGGCATTTAGCCGTTCTGGATGCTACCGGCGGACGCGGCGCAGATCATGTCATCGAAATCGGCGGCCCTGCAACGCTTGGCGGATCGATCCAGTCGGCGGCGCTTGGCGGTCAAATCCAGCTCGTCGGCACGCTGGCAGGAGGCGGAGTTATCGACACGACCGTCTTTCCTCAGAACATCGTTTCAATTCGCTGGGCTGCGGTTGGTAGCCGCGCAGACTTTGAAGCGATGAACTGGGCCATCTCAATCCATGGATTGAGATGGCCCGTAATCGATCAGGCCTTTCCCTTCTTGGAGGCCAAGAGGGCTTTCCGTCACTTTATCGACCGCCCGCATTTCGCAAGGTGGTGATCCGACACGAGGCGTGACCTATTTCTATAACACGGAACTTCGAAAGGCATGAAACACGACAGCTTGCTCAAGGCAATGAAAGAAGTGTGAATGATTTCGGAGAGTTACCGATGACGATGCAGAAGCGTTGCGGTATCAATCAACCGAAGGGTTCATGCGCCCTTTCCAGATTTCTCACGACGCGTTTCGGTGACCGATTCAGCGTCGCGATCTCCCGCTCAGAAAGGCTGGCCAGCCTCATCGTTGCCGAGTACTACAGTTGTGACTAAGTAACAGGGAGCAAGGAGCCTCGTTTTCGGTAGTGGTAGAACCAGGCGAGGAATTGGCGCTGTCGCAGCCAGTCAGACCACAACAGCAGATGCTCCAGACCGTGCCATTCCCGCCACAGCAACAGCGTGAGCCGAGGCCGGATTTCGGGCACGCTGGGAGGGACCTTTTTGGCGGGAAGTTTGTTTCTCCCCGGCACGCAGTACGGTCAGCACGGCCAGAGTAATGTGTCGATACCAACCCTGCCAGTGGCGGGCTTCACAGTGGTCTAACCCACACTCGCCCTTGGCCATCTGGAAAGCAAGTTCGATGGCCCAACACCACCCCGCGCCGGCCACCAAGGTCTTCAAGGTCCTTTTCTCTTTGCGGACATAAGTGAAATAGAAAGCATATTCGGGCTTTGCGTCCAGACTACGCCGCACCAGCAAACTATGTTGCCAACCTTCATACTCGGCCCAGCACACCAAGGCCCAATCGTAGAGCCTTCCTCCTTTTGGAGCCCTGGCTGGCCGAAAGACGTTTACAGGCCCGCTTGGGCAGCTTGCTTGCAATCTCGTTCACGCAGTGCTGACACATGTCCTACCGCCACAAGCGCCAATCCGCGGCTACGGCCGACACAAAAGACTGGTGACGTACTCATAACCCAAAGTTTGCCGGTTCAAACCAGGCCGGGGATATTATCCCTCGAAAGGCGGGCAGCTGGCAGGTCGGGCGAACGTGCGACCGCGGAGAGTCACGGCTTCGAATAGCTCTCTATAGGCGTCTGTCAACATGTCGATGGTGAATGCGCAGTTCAGGCCGCTCGGATTGGGCAATACCCAGACCGCAGACCCGCCGAACGTAGTGGGCTGCAATCCCCACGAAAGGTTGCGCTGGTTCAGAAACACTGAAGACGCCGGCTTCCCCAGAAACGCCAGATACCTAGGCCTGTACTTCGCGATTTTGCGCTCGAAAACTGGACGGGCGGCGATGTAGTCGGCTCGACTGAGGTCCGATGCGCTGACCGTCGGCCGAGCAACTGCGGAGGTAATTCCACAACCATAATCGAGCAAGAGGCGTGCCTCCTCCGGTTCCAGTTGCCTGGCGGTAAAGCCTGCGAGGTGAAGCACTCGCCAAAAGCGGTTACTTCGGTTCGCGAAGTGGAGTCCGACTGCAGCCGACCGCATTCCCGGATTGATTCCACAGAAGACTACGTTCAGGGAAGTCGAAAGGACGTCAGGCAGGCCCATTGACCGTGCTTGTAGATTAGAAGACATTGCTTGAGAACACTATACCGTCGGCAGTTGAATTCCGCCTCATCCGCCCATTACCTCACCAGCTGACTGCTCGGCTCGGAAGGGCCAAGGTACTCATGGTTCCCGGGACGCTGTCGAAGGTGGCACGAGAGCGAAACTGGATTGACGATTTCTATATCGGTCAATCTCTGTGTAGTCTCTTGGGGCCGCTTATGTGTTCATTGCCACGTTCATAGAAGCGCAATAGGCTGTGTGCTCCGTGAGTCAGACCGATGCGCACGCTCTTGCCAATCGCACGAGTATTGCGCGCCGTCGCAGTCAGCCAAAGCGGAGAGCTTGCGCTGCACAAATCCAATCCATCGTGCGTGAGGTCAACCTGCATTGCCGAAGTCAATCGTCCCGGCCCCCTTTCCTATATCTGCCCGTTGCTTCCTTCGAAGCGTGCTGTCCATGAGCTCGATACCGTCAACGGGCTCAACAGCCCGTAACAAGACTCCTGCACCAACTCCAGGCCTCTCGCTTGTCACATTCAATAAGAACGACACGCCATAGACGAGATAGACATACGCGTGTCCTCGCTCAAGGAAAAGGGAGCCATTGCGTGGTGTCATGCCCCGGAAAGCATGTCCACCTGCGTCGCCAACCGGATAGGCCTCAGTTTCGACAATGCGTCCGCTTAGTCTGCCGCTTGCAGTGTCATGAACGATCACCTTGCCAACCAAATAGCGGGCTAATTTAACAGTGTCGACAGGAAGATCTGTACGCAAAAGGCGTCGAAGGCCCCCATTCGTATCGAGTCGTGCCAGCAACTGTGATGCAGAAGGCATTGATCCATCCAACAAACCGAATACGATGCACTCCCAACCGCGAAGCGCTATTCTCCCATCCTGGAGTGGTGAACTGCATCAGGGACGTTTATAAGTAGATGTTTAGTGATAGTTCGTGATCGGCTGAAAGGCGCGCGCGATTATGATCCGGAGGGCACTTTGACGATTTGCAGGCACAGGTGGAGGCCGGCGTAGCAGGAGTGGGAATCGTTGGTAGGTCGCCTTCTAAATATTCTTTTTATCGATTCGAGATTACGTAAGAAACGAGACCATCGAGCTTACGGCAATACCTTGGCAATGACACCCAGCAGTTTTGGCGGATCAAACGGTTTCACGATCCATCCGGTCGCACCAGCGGCTTTGCCCTTTTGCTTCATCTCTGGCTGGCTTTCCGTGGTCAGCATCAGGATGGGAATGTACTTGCTTGCCGCAAGAGTTCGGGCATTGCCAATCATGAACGCAATGCCGTCCATGATTGGCATGTTCAGATCAGTTGCGATCAGATCCACAGTATGAACGCCAAGTCTGTTCAAGGCATCCTGGCCATTCTGAGCCTCTACAACATCAAAGCCCGCGTCTTTGAGAGTGAACGAGACCATTTGCCTTACCATGACGGAATCGTCAACGATTAGAATCACCTTTGCCATTCTCACCTCTCCTGTACTGCCTCTATCGCCCTGCTTCGTTGCGGATCGACCACCAAGGACCGGAGACACGCTTGGTCATACTAACTGTCTCCAGTACCCGGTGGCCTGTCAGCGTGTCTACCTTCGGCACCTCACAAAACAGCAACTGCGTCCGTCGTCCCAGACGGTACCGTTAGATCGGAGACCGCGACTAGCTCCTCCGAAGAGAAGACTGCGCTGACATCAAGGATGATGATGAACTCCTCGTCGCGCTTTCCCATGCCGACAATGAAGTCCGTGCGCCAACGCATTGCAATTCGCGGTGGCGGGTTTATGTCGCCTTGCTCCAGTTCAATGACTTCGTGGACACTGTCCGCAAGCCCACCAATCACTGCAGTCTCGCCGTCGATGTTGAGTTCCATGACGATGACACGAGTGTTCAGTGTGTCTGCGATGGAGGGCAGTCCAAAGCGGAGACGGAGATCCACAACCGGAATGGCTTGCCCGCGAACGTTGACAACTCCTCGCATGTAGGTCGGTGCGGTCGGCACCTTGGTGATTTGCAGAACTTCCAAAACTTCCCGTACCTGAGAGACGTTAATTGCAAATAGCTCGTCCCCCAGTTTGAAAGTCATATATTGAAAAGCTTCTTCGTTAGTATTTGCCATGATGTCTTAGTCCCCGGTCTTCTACTGATAGATAGTGAAGTCTTTGTCTTGTTGGTCGATGGTGTTATTGTCGGAATCAATTTCGATGTTGGTGCCGCCAGGTTGCTTTGATCGTCCAGCCGACGCCGCACGCGCGTTAGGTGCCCGTCGAGACACTTTTCTGCCAAGCGACGTCGCCTGCGGAGGACGGCTCTGCGCTTTTGTTTCGGCCACTTTAAAGAATGAGATCGCACTCTGCAATAATCCCGCCTGGTCTGATAGAGCATCGGACCCGGTGGACATCTCTTCTGATGCTGAAGCATTTTGCTGAATTACTTGGTCTAATTGCAGCATTGCCTTGCCCACCTGAGTCGTGCCGGCCCCTTGTTCCGCGCTCGCTGCTGCTATCTCACGTACCAGTTCGGCGGTCTTGAGGATGTCTGGAACTAGGCGTGCAAGCATTTGCCCCGCACCATCCGCCCGCTGGACGCCATCTGCCGTAAGGCGACTGATTTCGGCCGCAGCGATCTGGCTCCGTTCAGCTAACTTCCGAACCTCTGAGGCCACTACTGCAAAACCTTTGCCGTGCTCTCCTGCACGCGCTGCCTCGACTGCGGCATTCAAAGCGAGTAGATCCGTTTTACGAGAAATCTCATCGATAATGCTGATCTTCTCGGCGATCTCCTTCATTGCCCGTAAGGTCTGACTCACTGCTTCGCCGCTTGAAATTGCATCCTCAGCGGCTTTTGTTGCGATCTTGTCTGTCTGTTTTGCGTTGTCGGCATTCTGCAGAACACTGGCACCCATCTCTTCCATTGACGAAGTGCACTCCTCGGCTGATGCGGCTTGTTCTGCGGCACCCTGTGACAGTTGTTGAGCAGTCGCAGACATTTGCTCGCTACCGCTCGCAACGTTGGCCGACACCTCTGTCCCTCATAGTCATCCTCTAAAAAGGAACTTCTAGCAATTCCCTGAGTTCCTGAGCTGCAGCCGGATTCCGCTCCTCAAGATCCTTTTCACTCTCTTTCAATTGTTTCTCGATAAACTCAGTTTGGCCAGCACTGGAAGTAAACCATAAATCCAAAATCCCGCTCTTTCCAGCCTCTCTGTTCCGCGCATTTCTTGAGGAGATTCCCCGCACATGCTGACTTACGACGCGAAAGAGTTCAGCCTCCTTCAAAAAACCAACGATGCCAGACGCTATCTTCACCGACTCCTCACTGTATTCTGTACGCAGTCGGTGCAGGATATGGTCTTTCACTAACTCTCGATCCGACTCCTCAACGAACTCCAAGTCCCGTGCTTCAAAGAACGCGCTCTCATACAACCGTATTGCTTTACCAGTGCCCTCTTTTAACAACTGCACGAACCTGCCCGATACTATCTCCTTGTCTTCTTTTGATAAGGTATCGAACACCTTTCGAAATAGCTGAGGTAGCTCATTGCTACCGCTGAACTCTTCCCCTTGCAGTTCTATGAAGCGATTAGGGACTAGATCAACTAACAACCGCAATCTCTCACACTCATTCGTGCGCTTCAGATAATGAGAAAGCACCGCAATCGCTGAAGAATCGCTTTCGACCTTGTTCAGGAGTTGTTCCGCAGTGAACCCATAAACTTGCTTTCTTGCTGCCACGACCTCGTCAACAACCATGTCAACGAGAGCCTTCGCAACCACTGAGGAATTCCGATCAACCTTCTCGCCCAACCTGATTACACGGCCGGGATGAATGAGATTGCGGTACTCTCGCACGACGCTGGTTAGGTCTAAAGCCTTCTTTGAGAGTACCTTCTCTCCAAAACACGCATCTGCTGCTTCACCTAACATCATCTTCAAAGGGTCTTTGCCAGTTTCTTCTGATAATCGCAAACCGCGAGGTAGTCAACCAACAAAGCCTCAACTATGCTGCCCGATAGTACGTGTGCGGCCTTCCATGAGCAGGTTTCAAACGCATTTATTAGTTCACGATAATCCGATTGAAGCGACAGACGAAACCTAACATCACTTATAAAGTCGAAACTGCAAGCATTTTCCAGCACCGCGTCGTGACTATCCATTTCACTCGCCCTCCAACATCAGTTTGCTCGATTGGTACGCCGCAAGATCCCCGAATACGCGAACGTCAGCGTTTGTCGCTATTTCATATGGCGCACACTCTGAAGAAGATTGAGGAGTTTCGTGTTCTTTGATTCCATTCCCTCCAAATCCTCCGTTATCGTGCCCTGTTGAACTCGACCTGTGTCTTTCGCGCATCCGCGATCACTGGATCGGATTTACCAACGACGCTTTGCCCATGCTTCTCACCCCGCAGCCTAGCAGCATACTGCCTATGCACCCAACCGCTTGAGGTGCTCCTGCAACGCTTCGTCGAGAATGTCCTGATTGGTACGCCTCTGCTTTGCGCCCAATGTGCGGAGGCGAACATAGGTCTTCTCATCCACCTTCAGCGTCAGTGCCACAGGCTTCGCATCTGTTGCTTTGGATGCGCTCCGTGTGGATCGCTTCGGTGTAGCGGTAGTGGATGCTCTCTTCGTTGCCATTGTGAGTGCCTCTCCGGTGGTTAGTGTACAACGTAACTGCGTCGTTACGTAAGTGGGTCGGCGGCTGCTATGTGAACGGCGGGATGGGTGATTGAGGCCATTTCTACCCTGATTTTGACCCATTTTCTTGCATGAAAAGTGATGCCATTGGATCATTCTTCCCTTTATTTACAATGGCTTGGCTTGGTTGTTTCCTGTGTGAGAGAAAGAGTGAATTTCGCGGGGGTGTGTCAAAGACTGGCCAACGGTCACCAGTTGCCGCAACCTGTAAACTCCATCGACCCCCTATCCCCTTCGGCTACGGATCACCAATGCATCCACACTCTGCACTCAATGCTGGAGTCTTCCCAACGATCTCAGCCTCTCTGCTCCAGATGGGTCGTGATCGTGCAGTAAGGCCATCTGGAGCGTTCGCAAGCACTGGATTGAGGATTGGGCTCCAGAACATGAATGCACGAAACATAGCGTCTGAAGGCGTAGCATCAAATATCTGCCACGCTACCGCTTGGGGCTATGATCGGACTCCCCTCAGTCGTTTGAACCCAATCGCTGCCAATACGCTTGACCAAGTCTTCTCGTTTGCCGCCTTGCTCAATGAACTCGCTAACGTCCTTTGCGCCTGAATCCGCGAAGCTCACGATGCGCTGTTCAATGTTCCTCGCTCTCAAAGATGCGACTACATTTGCCTCGTATCGCTTCCCGGCCTCATCGGCATCAGGCATGACGATCACCCGTTTGCCACGAAGATCATCTGCGAACCGCGACAACACGGTGAGCTTTCAGAATCTCACGTTGCAGATTGAGCGGGTGAAGTGGCGTGGAACCCTGGCTGGTTGCAACGTCACCCTGCACCAGCATTTCGACCAAACTCTCAGCATTACCTACGGGCCACACAGCCTAGGACGCTTCACGGCCCAAGGACAGGCCATTCCAGACACCGCCCCAGCGACCAGAAAAGCTATGGAAAAGAAGCTCCGTGGAAAAGCCCAAAAACCGGCTTTCCCACAAAGCTTTGAAATCCCGCAAACCCCCCGGGATTCCAACTACTGGAATGGTCCGCCGCTTGTCCCAGCTACGGTCTATCTTTTCTGGTAGGAGGTTAAAAACCATGGATATCGCGACCATCGGCATCGATCTGAGTAAAACCACATTTCACGTCATCGGACTGAACACCAAAGGCGAGATTGTGCTTCGCAGAAAGTTCTCCCGCAAGCAGTTGCTGCTTTTTACCGCGAACCGACAAACTATGCTGATCGGTATGGAAGCCTGCGGTGGAGCTCACTATCTCGGCCGTGCTCTGCGAGAGCAAGGACATGATGTGCGGCTGATGCCGGCCCAGTACGTGAAGCCGTACGTCAAAACGAACAAGAACGACTACCTCGACGCCGAAGCGATTGCCGAAGCCGTTCAGCGGCCGACGATGCGATTCGTTTCCATCAAGACTGACGAGCAACTTGACCTGCAGGCCCTGCACCGAGTGCGGGACCGCTGGGTGGCAAGACGGACAGCGGTGATGAACCAAATGCGTGGTTTCCTCCTCGAGCATGGAGTCGCGATCCGCAGAGGTCCTTCGTATCTCATGGCGCAAGTACAGGAGATACTCGCGGGCGGAGGTACTTCATTTTCTGCAAGATTGCGAGGATTGCTTCGAGAGCTGAGGCAGGAATGGGATGAACTGGACAAGCGCATAGAACAAACGAATGCCGAACTGCAGCGCATCGCAAAGGTACATGATGCCTGCCACAGGTTGATGGAAGTTCCCGGTATTGGTCCCTTAGTTTCAACCGCACTGGTCGCGGCGATTGGAAATGGCGTCACTTTCCGCAAAGGCAGAGACCTTTCAGCGTGGCTGGGACTGGTTCCCCGTCAGCACTCCACCGGAGGCAAGCCAAAACTACTGGGCATCAGTAAACTTGGAAACGAATATCTCCGGCGCATGTTCCTACATGGTGCTCGATCCGTGGTGATGCAAATGGAAAGAAAACCATCGGCCTTGGCAATGTGGCTCAGTGACTTAACCAAGCGAACTCACCGGAATGTTGCTGTTGTTGCCTTGGCCAATAAAATGGCGCGCATCGCCTGGGCGATTTTGAGCAAGGGTACCCGCTATTGTGCACCTGCTCTGGTGACGGTCTGAAAATCAGGGCTGGAAAAGGCGCCCGCTGATGCGGGGCTTGGAAATCGCATGCGCGATTCCCACTTTCCCAACCCTTCTACTGCTGCGGCGATATTTAAATAACCCTTCGGGTTTGCGAGACAAATCAATGAGTGAGTGAATGGTCTCAACCGGCGTCGCTCAAGTCTGTGTGGGAATAAGAACTCTCCGAAGTTCGCCCAACTATTTAGACCAGCAACGCGCGGACTCCATTATGGCCAGGAGCATTGCTCCACAAACAGGCCGGATACATTTGCGCAGACCAACGCATCCACACAAAGATTTCGCTTGCAATCCGGCGGCGGACCATACATTTCCCACAGC
>Ga0224528_1000109_pt1 | contig 67598 bp, 62 predicted proteins | sample CBST25metaG_2_FD_179888 | JGI IMG/M metagenome (GOLD analysis project Ga0224528, IMG submission 179888) | Peat soil microbial communities from Stordalen Mire, Sweden - C.B.S.T25 | ecosystem: Environmental > Terrestrial > Soil > Wetlands > Peat | place: Sweden: Norrbotten County, Stordalen Mire...
CCAGCGCCCGAGTCTTCTGCTCAAGCAGCGCGAGGTAGTGCAGCGGATCGAAGACCACCGCCTCGCGTTCATAACTGCGCTGATGACGAGCAATGACTTCGCTGCCACAGGCGATGACGACTTCGTGCACGTAGCTCTTCACCCATACCTGGCGGTGTCCGTACTCGGTTGGCACCGAGTAGTCGTTCGACCGATAGCGGACCAGCGACAGTGAACTGACTCGCGCCGAGATCTTCTCGCAAGCTTCGTAGGGCGCCGCCGGCAACGGCAGCAGTACGGCACGATCACTCTCGAACCGCTCGCCAATCGTCTCTGTATGCCCGCGCAGTCGCCGCTCACGTCGCTTCCGGCAATCGGCTTCCAGATGCAAGTTCAGCTCTTCCCAACTGCTCGCACGCGGAATCGGGACCATGAAGTTCCGCCGCGCATAACCGACCAGACCTTCGACCTTCCCCTTGTCGTTGCCCTTGGCCGGACGGCCGAACTTATCGGCGAATAGATAGTAACTCTGTAACTCGGAAAACGCCTTCGTCTTCTTCCGCTCTTCTCCGCCCAGGATCTTCGCCACCGCGATCTTGGTGTTGTCATAGAGTATCCGTGTCGGAACGCCACCGAAGTACGCAAAGGCCCGCACGTGACCTTCCAGAAACGCCTCCGTGGTCTCGGCCGGAAACGCAGCCACGAAGCAATCGTCGGAATGCGGCAGATCCATCGCCAAGTAGTGCGCCTTCCGCTCCACACCGGCAATCACAACCAATGCTTCGCCGAAGTCCGCCTGCGCCTCGCCAGGAGCGTGCCTCAGAGGCACGAACATCTCTTGGCCGTGCAGCGTCGCCACGCGCACGTAGTCCTTCACGATCGTGTAACCACCCGTGAACCCGTGCTCGTCCTTCAACCGCTCGAAAATCCGCTTCGAGGTATGCCGCTGCTTAACTGGTCTCTGCTTGTCGTCGTTCAGAATGGCGTCGATGACGCCTAACCATGGCCCCAGCTTGGGCCGTTTGATCGGCTGCTGGCGCTGGTAGCCGGGCGGCACCGCGTACTGCAGCATCTTCCGTACTGTGTCTCGCGAAAGCCCAAACTCCCTGGCTACCGCCCGCTGGCTCTGGCCCTCGACTCGAACCGCTCGCCGAACACGTCCGTAAATCTCCACTTCGAACATCCCTCCGGTGTTCCATGAACCATGCCTGCATGGCAAATGCTCACGAAACCAAGTTCCGGCGGTGGACTACTTTTACTCCGCCGCAATACGCCGCTTACGCGGCGCACTGTGGCCTATTTTTGCTCCGGCGCTCATACATGGCCTTGCCGAGGCAATTGCGACACGTCCCAGTCGAATGGAGGCGTTTTGCGGGTCAGCTCCCCACGGGTTGACCCGCTTCCCACTGGTTGATAATTTGGTAGCATTTTGGTAGCAAATACCGCCGATTTTGCCGGTTTATCCGTCTCATAAGTCTCATTAGATCAATAATATGTGGTTTTACCCACAACATGGCATGGAAGAGGTCATCGGTTCGATCCCGACGACATCTTACCGATCTCTATCCACATCGGAAATCCTACATGCGCCAGCTTCACGCGACGCGAGTCGCGGATCCCAAACCATTGTATTCCTCGACTTTACAAAGAATTCGCTGTCAATTAATTTGGGTCAAATGTAGCTCTGGAGTCCGGACAACGCTGTATTTTTCTGGCCTCCTCCTTGTGAGGAAATCGAGACGATTATTCGTTGCCTGCTCTTCAACGGTCCAATTTTCAATGTCCTTTAAGTGAGAATGGCGGCATGCTCATTTCCGCTTTCGCTTCATCAGGGTGACCTTGCCCTTAGAATGCGTCCCTCTTAACCGGCTGGTTTCGGGGGATTTCTATTCATCCCCGTTGTAGTCGCGGCGGTGGGAATGTGGGAATCGGCTTCATCGATTTCCAAGGTTTGTGGGAAGGGCGGAAAACAGCACTATCGTTTTCCGGGCTTTCCACAAACCGTCATTTCCACGGCCTGATCCTTTCGCCACCGATATTCAGGCAGCGATCTTCTCTGCAGCATCCGTCCAGTCTTGCTCGAACTGCATCGGGCTGACATAGTTCAGCGTCGAGTGCATGCGTGTTCGGTTATACCAGAGAAGCCACGCAATGGTTTCATCCTTGGCCTCTCGGATGGTTTGAAAGTGCTGGCCATGCAGCCGTTCCACCTTCAGCGAACTGAACAGCGTCTCCGAGCAGGCGTTGTCCCAGCAGTTGCCCTTGCGGCTCATCGATGGCGTAATGCCATGCCCTTTGAGCACCTCGCTGAAGTCCTCGCTGGCGTATTGGCTGCCGCGATCGCTATGGAAGATCAGCCCAGACTGCTTGCCCGGATTGCGTGCAAACCAGGCCATCTCCAGTGCATCGATCACCAGACTGCGCTGCATGTCGGGCCGCATCGACCAGCCCACCACCTTGCGACTGAACAGATCGATCACCACAGCAAGAAACAACCAGCCTTGCTCGGTCGCGATATATGTAAAATCACCCACCCACGCAGTGTTGGGCGTGGCCACGACAAACTTGCGATCCAGCACGTTGGGCGCTATCGGCAAGTAGTGCCGACTATCGGTAGTGGTGACGCGAAACTTTCGCTTGCCTCGGGCCTGAATGCCGTGCTTCTGCATCAGCAGCTGAACCCGCAGCTTGCCCACGCGAATGCCTTGCGCCAGCAGTTGCCGCCAGATGCGTGGCCACCCATATGCGCCGCGATTCTCCGCATAGATGGCGCTGATGTGAACCAGAAGTGCTTCGTCGCTGAGGTGGCGGCGCTGGGCAATATCTACACGTCGTGCCAAGTGTTCATGGAAGCCAGAGACGCTTACCAGAAGCACCCGGCACTGCACACTGATCGGCCAGGCCAGCTTGTTGCGTTGAATAAAGGCGTATTTCATTTCTGGCACTTCGCAAAATACGCCGTGGCTTTTCCCAGGATGTCGCGCTCCATCGTCACACGCGCAAGCTCCGCACGCAGACGGCTGTTCTCCATCTGCTCGGCGGTCACCAGCGGCTTGCCGCTGGCACCCTGGAGCGTCCCTTTGCGATGCGCTTTGACCCAGTTGGACAGCGTCTGCTCGACCACTCCCAGACTGCGTGCCGCCAAGGCCGGACTCTGACCTGACTCCACAAGCCGCACCGCCTCTTGCTTGAACTCCAGCGTATACTGCTTCCGCGTTGCCTTCGTCATCTTCGCTTCCCTTTCGCTATTAGAACAGCTAGCTAAGGGGGACGTTTTTCGGGGGCAAGGTCAGGGTCAGCCGCTCCCGTTCATCTATGAACTCTTCAATTCGACTTGCCTTGTACCTCAGAGTACCGTCGCCGAACCGAATGACAAGCAGGAGAGGATATTTGCGCGACGAATGGTCCCAGACCCAATCCCTACTCACGTTGAGCCCTTGAGCAACGTCGTCTACCGTCAGAATAGGATCCTTCTCAAATGGTGCGTCCAAGCTTGGATTCCTTGCTTTCTCGTGGACCTGGTATGCGCCCCTGCGGAAGAATCTATACCTTCGGCAACAACAAAGTTCGCCCCCGTGGGCACAGAGCGATTTACCTCTAGGCCAGACTTGAGAGCGAGCGAGAGGTGCCCGAGCAGAAGGCTCAGGCTAAGGTTATCTCGGAGCCTGACCAGCGGCCTCCGCTGTGACAAGCGACCGGCTAAGCTTTGGTGTGCGAGTTTCGAGAATTCACCATGGTGAGCAGGACCGGCTTGCCTTTGGCCTTCGACGACCGTAGAAAGTAGAAGGCACCGTATATGCCCCACACCGCTGAGATAACCAGCGCCAGCAAAGGCTCTTTGAAGGTTCCCAGACCGAAGATGGGGCTGATCAAGTAGAACGCCATGCAGACAAGATTGGCGAGCAGCCCAAATCCCGGGATCAATTTGTGTCGCACCAGGTTGTAATCGTGGCGCCTGTCGTAAGCGACGATGCACAGCAGACAACTGAGCCCGTATAGGATGAAGGTGCCAAAGTTGGAGGTAAGAGTAATTGTGAGCAGCGTGTTGGGCAAGGCCGCCATCCTGTCATGCGTACTATAGCCAAAGCTGGAGAGTATCCCATGCGGGAGCGCCGCGATTGCGGCGTCGGTCGGCGCGGCTGAATCGCCGAATGCAAGTGAGATGGCAACAACGCCAATGATCGCGGAAATGGCAGCAAGCGTCCAAATGGCGCGGCGTGGCGTGAGCGACCCGGCGTGCAGGATGCCGAAGTGTTCGGGAGCCTCGTCGTCCTTGCCCATGGCGTAAGTCACGCGGGCGCCAGTATTCATGCAAGCGAGCGTAGTGCCGATCAGCGCAAGGAAGACCGTGACAGCTTCGCCGAGCATGAAGTACTTGCCGTTGCCGTGGCCAAGCAGCCCATCGCCGACGATGATCATCATGTCTCCGATGGGAGCCGCCGAGCCGGCGGCGCCTTGCATCGTATAGCCGGAATTGAGAAAGTAGTTGGCCGCGAAATATTCGATCAGATAGCACGCCAGACCCTGAATTAGAAGTGAGGCAATGACGGCAATGGGAATGTGTTTGGTAGGGTTCTTCGCCTCACCGCCCATCGCGGTGACCGATTCGAAGCCTACCAGAATCAAAATGGCGACGGTGGCTTGAATGAAAACAAAACTGAACTTGTGCGGTGCAATCACAGAGGCAGCGGAGGCGTGGGTGAGAAAATTGCCGCCCGCGTCCGACTGTGGGTAGGTGATCTTGAAAGGGATCGGCTTCCCTGCGGAGTCAAGCAACGGGAGGGGCACGCCGCTCGAATCGCGAGCCGTAGAGCCATCCTTGGCTGTTGCGAACTGATAGTCATACGTGGCCAGAGTCTGAGTGTCGTACTGGAAGCCCGGCGTCCCGGACGGATGGCTGGCCCGGTAGCCCAGCGCCAAAATACTGAAGACCATAAGCGCGGAGATTTGCACGGCGTTGATGGCCAGGTTGACCGCTGTTGAAGCGCCCACTCCCTTTTGAGCAATCCAACCTACAAAGAACGAAAAGGCAATCGCTACGAGTGCCATGAAAACTGGACCAGGATTCGAGCCGCTCAGGAAGTTGGGGTAGAGGAAGCCAACAACATACCCCACGAACATGCCGGTCGTGGCCACCATCACGCCGGGATAGACCCAATAATAGAGATGCGAACCCCAGCCAACAATGAACTTGACCAGTCGTGCGTATTTGAAGAATTCATCTTTCGACAGAAGCGCTTGCTCGGCGTAGTAGTAGGAGGAGCCTGTCCCCGGATAGAGCTTGGAGATTTCCGCGTAAGCAACCGCCGTGGCCAGGCAAAGCAACAGGGCGGCAACGATGCCCAGCCACATTGTCGGCGCGGTAGTGCCCGTGTTGGCCTGAATGTAGAACGTGAGCCAAAGAAAAGCGCCGGGGGCTATCAAGGCCATTGCGTTGCTGGTCAGTCCAGTCAGGCCGAGAGTAGCTTGCATTTGCGGTGGTCTCTTATCTGTCATGTCTATCCTCCAAAAGGTGATATGTTTTCGCTCGCTCCTACTATGCTGGCGGTGTCTCTATGTAGATGCCGACGCTAGAGCGTCTTCTGACTTTCTCCGCGCCTAGACAGCTGCACCAACGGTGCAACGCTTGAACGAAGGGCGTCTTTGTGAACTTTGAAAACACGTTCTTTGATGGGCGAGGAACGAACAAAATCCTGATACGCGCGTTCCAAATGCGCACGGAAATAAGCTCGATCCTTCGCTTCGTCCGGTTCGGCCACGGCTTGGCGAAGATTGTCTCCCATACGCCTGAGAATGTGCAGGCGTGCAATATTCAGCACAACAGGGTCGAATGGCAGGTCGAGAAAGCGGAAGAAATCATCAGCGGAGGAAAGTTTTGACAACTGTTCAAGCACAGTCATATCGGGTCTCCAATGGAACGGGCAGAGGCTTTGCGACGTCGCAGGTATGGTGGTAGAAATCGAGCAACTCCTCGGAACTTACATTACGTTTCGCCTGGCTTGAACGCTCGTGAACCTTTGCCAATAGCCGTTGCGTCCGGCCCTTGTCCGCAGTCAGGCCGAGCGATTGCAGCGCGCCGGCCACAGATGCGGCGCCGGAGTGCTTCCCCAACACGATTTGGCGCCGTAGCCCGAAGGTCTGCGGAGACAAAGCCTCATAGGTCGATGGATCTTTGAGCAGTCCATCGACGTGAATGCCGGATTCATGCGTGAACGCTGCAGCGCCCACAATTGCCTTTCCTGCGGGGATGGGGCGTCGAGACGCGGCTGAGACGATCTCAGCAAGCCGCGGCAAGTGAAGCAGGTCGACGGAACTTTTTGATTGAGACAGGCGTTCCAATCCGGCAACAACCTCTTCCAGCGCGGCATTCCCTGCGCGCTCGCCCAGGCCTAAGACACAGACGCTCGCGTGCGAGGCGCCCCCGCGAATCGCTGCGAGTGTATTTGCGGTAGCCAAACCCAAATCGTCGTGCCCATGAAACTCCAATTCGAGGTCGAACGCGGCGTGTAGCTGATTGAATTTGTCGCACACGCCAAAGGGGTCCATGCATCCGAGCGTGTCGGCGAAGCGGAAGCGATGCGCGCCGGCCCTTGAGGCGGCTTCCAACGCCAACAGAAGAAAGCCGACATCCGCGCGACTTGAGTCTTCGCCTCCCATGGCCACACGCAGTCCGCGGTCGATTGCGTACGGAATCACAGTGCCGATCCGGCGGAGCACCTCGGAGCGATGTGCCTTGAGTTTCGCCCTCATTTGAATGTCGGACAGAGGAACGGAGAGGTTGACCCGCTTGAGTCCCGTCTTCACAGCCGAATCCACATCCACGCGGGTCATACGGCACCAGGCAATCGGTTCCGTCTTTGACAACGCGCTTCCAATTGCCGCAATTTCCTCTATCTCTCGCATGCCCATTGCCGGCGTGCCCGCCTCGATCTCATCCACACCTGCGGCTTCAAGGGCAAGCGCAATGGCCAGCTTTTCATCGAGCGTGAAGGCTACGCCGGGTGCCTGTTCCCCGTCTCTCAACGTTGAATCATTGATTACTACCTTCGCAAAATCAGTCATAGGCGGCCTCCAGCGATACAGAGCGGGCTTGCATCTCGTCGGCTATTTCAGGAAGGACATCCAGGACACGGTCCACGTCGTCTTCCGTGTTCTCGCGCGAAAAGGAGAAGCGGACAGCGCCGCGCAGGTGGCTGAACGGAACCTTCATGTTGCGCAATACATGCGAAGGCTCCATCGATCCAGCCGCGCATGCCGACCCGGAAGAGGCTGCGATGGACGCCCGCTCCAGCAGCAAGAGGATTGAGTCCGCCTCGGCATCTTCAAAGGCGATGTTAAGCGTGTTCGGCAAACGGTTGCTTTTGTTCCCGATCACAAGCGCGCCTGGAGCAAGCCGTAAAGTCTCCCGCTCCAGGCGGTCGCGTAACTCAGCAATGCGCGGCATCTCATTCGGCAATGCCTGCGCCGCCAGTTCCGCAGCCACCCCGAAGCCGACGATCGATGCCGAGTTTTCAGTTCCCGCGCGATGTCCGCGTTCCTGACGTCCGCCCTGGATCAACGGCGCAACCCGCAGACCGTTGCGCACGTAGAGTGCGCCAACGCCTTTGGGACCGTGCAGCTTATGTGCCGTAAGGGTGAGCAGATCGATATCGGCGGACTGGACATCGATAGCGATCTTGCCTGCAGATTGAACAGCGTCACAATGAAATAACGCTCCGGCCTGGTGAGCCCTGGCCGCCAACATCTCAACTGGAAAGATAACTCCCGTTTCATTGTTGGCCCACTGACAAGAAACCAGCGCGGTTCTTTCACTCAGGGCGCTCTGAAATGCATCAATGTCGAGATTTCCGCCGCGATCCACGGGAATGCGATGCACCTTGGCTCTGCCCGATTTCTCAAGGTGCGCGCACACGGCAAGGACGGAAGGATGCTCGACTGCGGAGACGACAATCTCGTCGCGTCCTGTTTGCGTCTCAAGGGCCGAGAGAACCGCCGTGTTATTCGATTCGCTGCCGCCTGAGGTAAAGACAATCTCCTTTTCAAATGCCGCACCAATCAACGACCGAACCCGATCGCGTGCCATGCGGACAGCCTCGGCGGCCACAAAGCCCAGAGGATGCTTGGAAGATGGATTGGCGAAGTGATCCCGGAACATCGGAAGCATGGCCTCAACGACACGCTCATCCGCGCGCGTAGTCGCGTTGTTGTCAAGATATACCCATGTCTTTGCCCGCGAAGGGTTCGTCATTGTGAGGCTCCTCGGAACGTGTACCTCAGCAAGAGGACTTCCCGCAGCTGCAGGTTGATTTCGCCTGGGGGTTATTGAAAGAGAAGCCGGCGCCCTCCAAGCTCTGGATGAAGTCGATGGTGGTTCCGGTGAGCCGCCCAGCGCTGTCTTGGTCAGTAAAGATATGAAGTCCTTGACTCTCGCATTGAAGGTCTCCGGGGTCGGCGCTCTCCACCAGACCCATCTGATATTGATAACTGGAGCAACCGCCCGCAGCAGCGGTTACTCGAAGCCCTGCGATTGGTGTGGCCGCGGCGCCGATTGCGGACCGAATGGCGCCCGCCGCAGTTTCCGTCAAAGCAATCATCTTTCCCTCCAAGAGGCGCAGGGTATCTGTCTCAAAGGCCGTCTTGGATTCATTGATTGCAACTGACTTGCCAAATGCAACAGGTAATTGAATCAGGAAGTTGTGAGGCACGGCCGCGGAATACAAACGGACATGTCGCATTTGCGACATGTCGATTCCCGGTCATTGCATGTAAGCCGGTTGAATTGCGATGAGCCCGGAAGACTCGCTCTGGAATCGCACGCGCGCCAACAGGCTCTCGCCGGACTCGTCACCGAAACATGCATTGAAGTCGCTGCACTCAGAACAACTGGGTGCCGCACACAAACGATAACCTTCATCCCGGCAGATCATACGAAAGAAAAACTTCTTCCATTTCATGTCCAGCGTGTTGCGGCGAGCCAGCAAGGCAAAGTGACGGAGCATGAGCCTCGACAATTCCCCACGATTTGTAAGCCCCAGATCCTGCCAGAGGTGATTTGGCCGAGTAGCTCTGCGCGCGATGAGAACCGACATGAGCGAAGTGTACGAATCAGCGACGGTGCGAAAGCGCCAAAGCAACTCGCGCAGGCATTGCTCATCTTCTTCCACAATCGGCTCGCCATCCAGGCCGAATGCTTCCATTCGTTCCTGCGCGCCTGGAAAGTATTTCGCAATAATCCGCCGGAGCTCAGAACCGCTGAAGCCGAGAGCATCAGTGAGCGTGACTCCGCCTTTGCACTCGCTTATCCCCGCCGCAACAATACACGCAAGCACATGCCCGTCAAAGGGCTCACACGCAGTGGTCGCATTCGATTGCCGAAGGTAGATGTATAAGTCTCCCAGCGTCATAGTTGATCCTTTACGATGAACCGTGTGTCTGGCAGTTCTTGGGACAGACACGCGAGCAAGCCGCACACCCGATGCACGCTCCCAGATCGGCTACCGTCATAACTTTGCGGAGGACTTCTTCGTCGTCATCCAGCTCAACAAGATCGCCGTCTTCAGTAACTCCCTTGAGGGCCATCACGCCGTTCCCGCAAACCTTGAAGCAGCGACCGCACCCAATGCAGACCTCGGCATTTATCTCAAGCAGGTAGGAAGGCTGCCACGGCCTACCGCCTCGCGTTAGCGCCTGCACCACAATTTGTTCCGCTTCCATTTGTGCCCCCGCATCGTTTCTCATCCGACGACCGTGTCCATTCCGGCCATTCGGGTTGCTTTCAATAGCGCGCGACTTCCGGATATTTCTCGATCCATTCAATTCCGCTCGAAACAATCTCCTCGCCCTGCGTCTCCAGCTTTTCCAGGCTCTCGAAGCCAAACCGGTGCACATCGCGCAAATGCTTGTTGAACACGATCAACCTTCCCGCAGTCAGCACCAGGCGACCGAATCCTTCATGGTGCAGCTTCATCAGCGGAGAAACCATCACGCCGGTCGCGCGTTCGATTGCGAGTCCAACTGCGTTGTAGAAAAGCTCCATGCGCCAAAGCGTTTCCGGGTCAGGATCGCTCATGATCGGAATTTCGCGCCGCTTCTCCTTAGTCAGGATGTAAGGCTCCAAAAGATCGAGATCGCTCTTCGCATCCCACGAGCCGTGCAGATCCTGCGCCCGCCATTGCTTGATCAGTTCGTTCAGAAAGCCCCGCTTGGCGGGTGCTGCCGTTTGCACTGCGCTCTCAGCCATGAACCACCTCATCCTCTAAGTCGAATTTGCGTTCCTTTCCCTTATTCGACGCTTTGCGCAGCCAAGGTGGCGGATTGCCGGCCAGCACAGTCTGAAGCCGCAGCATGATATCTTCAATCGCCTGCGTCTCAGGCACTTTGACGGGGTGAATACTCTTGGCAACCACGCGCGCCGCGCCCGAGCCACCTATGGCGGCGACATAGAGAATCGCGCAATCCTTGATGGCTTCGAGTTTCGGCCCCAGCTTATCTTCGTTGCCATCCTCTTGCAGACTGCCGGCAAACTCGAATGCCGTGACGAAATGAAAATCTTCAGGCGTGACATCGTAAACAGTGATGGTTTTTGCCCACCCAAAGTGGGCATCAACGTGTTGTCTATCCTCGGTTGCAAAGGCGACTTTCATATTCCTCCCCTAAAGCATTCGTGGCTATTGTGGCAAGTCGAGCGCGATAAGATTGCGTTCGCCGCCATGTTGCGGAATCCATGTCCCCGGCGTCGGCTCGTGCATGTTGGCCATGAAGAGATTGCCGATATCGAAGATCAGATCGCGTGTGCCTCTGTATCCCACAGTGACCTGCTGGCCGGCGCCGAGACGATCGAAAACTGGAATCCCAACGCGGAGCAGAGGGATTCCTAGGCGCTCGGCGGCTTGCCGCCCATGCGAATGAGTCACCATGAGATCGGCTCCGGCTGAGCGGAGTTCGAGATCTTCCAGGTCGCCAAGCAAGACTTCCTCCACCGGAATGCTTTCCAGTACCGGCGATCCTGTCGTAGTGACCGCGGCCTGAATCTCGCAACCCATTTCATGAAGCCAATGGGCCATTGTCGCAAGCAGGTCGGGCTCAGCGGCAACAGCCACCTTCTTGCCGCCAAAGTGAAAGTGGCCGTCCAGCATCGCATCCACAAGCTGGCTGCGCTGACGACGGTATTTCCCGGGAACGGGAACCCCGCTCTCACGGGAGAGAAAGACCATCAACTCGTCGTTCGCCGCAAGTCCCGTGAGTCTGTCAAACAGAACATAGGGAACGCCCGTCTGGTGTTCGAGAGTAATTGCCGCCCCGCGCATCTGTTCGCCGATGGCTACCGTCCAGCAAGCTGAGCCCATTCTCCGGATATGTTCAAGCGAGGTGCCGCCCAGCGTGGTCGGCGTAAATTCCTCGGGAATGTGCCCGTCCAGCGATCCGGACAAGTCGGGCAGGAAGAACGGGTCGAGACTGAACGCTTCAAAGATGTCTCGGAGCTCATCGATGTCTCCAGGGCTGATATGGCAGCCGGGAAGTACATTGATGCGACGGGAGGGCCCTGCATCGACGAGGGGTGCCTCAACCAGTTCCTCGATCATGCGCGTCACCGCTGCCGCCCATCCATCTTGAAACGCACCTTCAAAATCTGGAGTAGAGACATCGACAAGGGCAATGGATCCAAGCTCCGGGTGGCTTGCGCGTATGAGTTTGAGAAATCCGCTCAAATCATCACCCTTTATCTCAGAGACTCCGGTGGTGCAGATTCCGATCAGACTTGGCTTGGTGCGGGCCGCTATATTGACGATCGCCTGTTCCACATTGTCGAAGCCGCCCAGAACAGTAGCCACTTCGCTCATAGCAGTAGTCTGCAGCGGAATCGCCTCGCGGAAGTGGCGCACGAACAGAATAAGTCCGAAGGACGTGCATCCCTGCGATCCATGGAGCAAAGGCATGGACTTCTCCACTCCCATGAAGGCCAGCGCCGCTCCGATCGGCTGGCTCATTCTGAGCGGATTCACGACGCATTGTTTCTGACCGACTGTTACTCGCGCCATTTGCGTGTCCCTATGCAATGTGAATTTGAAGCTGATCGCGCACTGCGGCAACATCCCACGGTGCGGGCCTGCGAATCTGCTCCCAGACTGGATTCGCAAGAGCCTTGTCGATCTCACTCACCAAAGCCACCATGCCCTCGTATCCTGCGTAGGCGTGATGACGTTCCTGGTTGATGTCGAGCCAAGGCATCTTTGCTTTCAAGGCAACAAACTGCGTGCGCCCGCCGGAGAGCATAATGTCCGCCCGCGCGTCTTTAAGCATCTTGTACATCTCGCGTGGCTTCAGATCGTCGAACATATGCGCATCATCCTTGACCAGTTCCTTGATGCGCTCTTTGTCGTCTGGCGTGGATTTCTTGGTGCTGGTACCGATGATGACCAGACCGGCTTCCTGCAACGCGGCCACCACGGACCACGACTTGACGCCTCCCGTGAAGAGCAGCACGCGCTTGCCGGCAAGCCGTGTTGTGAACGGACCGATCCTCAGCCACGCGCGCGCTTCTTCACGTGCAATCACCACTTCAGTCTGGCTCAGCAACTCCGCAGGAGCGCCGCGGTCGACCAGCAATTGAGAGATGCGCCGCAGAGCATCGCTCGTGTCGCCGATGCCATAGAATGAGCCCTCAAAGAAAGGAATGCCGTAGCGCTCTTCCATCTTGCGCGCAACGTTGATCATGGCTTTTGAGCAGACCATCATCGCAGCGCGGGCGCGATGAGACCGAGCTACCTCGTGATATTTCGCATCTCCCGAAATCGAGGCCAGGATGCGAATTCCCAGCTCATCGAGCAGCGGCTTCACTTGCCATAACTCACCTGAGAGGTTGTACTCGCCAATGATGTTGATGTCGTATGGGGTGGTCTCTGCTGGCTCCTCGGTACCGATCACATAGTCGAGTAGCGTCTCCCCGGCAAGCTTGTTTCCGAGATTCTTCGATCCGACAAATCCCGGCACGTTGACAGGAATCACCGGTATCCCCAGTTTCGCAGCGGCAGCCTTGCAGACAGCTTCGATGTCGTCGCCGATCATAGCCGGGACACACGTCTGGTAAATAAAGACGGCCGGCGGGTTGTACTTTTCAACAACCTCCTTGATTGCCTTGTAGAGATGTTTTTCACCGCCGAAGATAATGTCCTGTTCGGTCATCGCTGTGGTAAAGCTGGTCCGATAGAGAAGCGGCCCCGACGACTTGGATCCGCGGCCGTCCCACGAATGCCCCTCGCAGTTAATGGGCCCATGAACCAGGTGCGCCACGTCGGTGATGGGTTGGAGAGCAATCTTGGCGCCGTCGAATGCGCACCCGCCCGCCGCTGCTCCGGGAGCAAGAAGTTTGTTGCATCCCTTCTTTCGCTCCCTGTCTGGCTTCGCCTGATTCGTGGCGCAGGCGGGCTCATCCAAGACACTTTGTACTTTCGCGCTCAGTGTACTCATCGAACCCCTCGTCGCACCAAATCAGTTCGAAATGCGTTATCGAATGATGTCGAAGCTGTAATCGGTCTTCGCGACGACATTCGTGTTTTGATCGATGTGATCGAAAATCTTGTCCAGTATGGTGACCAGGACATTCAGCCCTCCCTGGTAGCCCCACACCGGATACCGATGGTGATGGTGACGATCGAAGATGGGAAAGCCGAGTCGAATCAGCGGAGTCTTGGTATCGCGCTCAAGAAACTTCCCATAGGTATTTCCGATAAGGAAATCCACCGGCTCCGTGAACAGCAGCGAGCGCATGTGCCAGAGATCTTTTCCAGGGTAAACGTGGCAGCCTTTTCCAAAGGGCGAGCCAGCCAGCAGGACTTCCGCCTTCTCTTTCCACTCCTTGCCGCCGTTCGTGGAAAGGATATGCACAGGCTCAGCACCCAGTTCCAACAGGAAACCGGCCAAGCCGAGAGTCAAGTCAGGATCTCCGTACAGCGCGAATTTCTTGCCATGGATATGCGCGCTTGAATCGGCAATCGCATCGATGAGGCGTCCCCGCTCCTTGGCGATTGCGGCGGGAATCGGCTTGCCGGTCAACCGCGATACCTCCATCAGTAGCCGGTCCGTCGCCTCCACGCCCACGGGATGATTGAATGCGATAACTTCCTGTCCGTGACCTTCGATCACATCCAGCGTCTTTTCCGTGCAGAACTCCTGCATCGATATCGTGGCGGTCGCGTGTATCGCATTCGCTGCATCTTCCAACGTTGTCCCGCCGTCGTACATTCGAAACTGGCCATCTCCAGGCGTATCCCAAACATCGCTGTTGTCTCCGATAATCGTGTATTCGACACCCATCAGGTCGAACAGCCGCTTGATCTCGCGCAGATTGCCGACCGTATAACCGTCAAAACCACCGATGAAGTTCAGCTTTCCATCCGGCTGCCGCTCCAGCTTTGGCGCAGTGCCGGCCTTGCCATCCCAGAAGTGCTCGATGATCCCCTTCAGCGCATTGTCATATCCGGTTACGTGGCTGCCGACAAACGCCGGTGTGTGCGCGAAGGGCACATCCAGATCTTGAGGGATGGATTCCTTCTCCTTCGCATTCTTGATGAAGGCGTTGAGATCGTCGCCGATCACCTCAGCCATGCAAGTAGTAAAGACGGCAATCATCTTCGGCTTATACAGGCTGAACGAATTCGCCAGGCCATCAATCATATTGGCGAGACCGCCAAACACCGCGGCGTCCTCAGTCATCGAAGAAGATACGGCCGAGGTGGGTTCCTTGAAGTGCCGCGAAAAGTGACTGCGGTAATACGCAACGCAACCCTGTGACCCATGCACAAATGGCAATGTCCGTTCGAATCCAAGTGCGGCGAAGACTGCGCCCAGTGGCTGGCAGGCCTTTGCTGGATTTACGGTGAGCCCTTCGCGCGCGAAGTTCTTTTCACGATATTCCGCGCTCTTGGTCCACTCATTCACGCGCGCGAGTTCTTCGGCAGGCACTGGATCCTCGAACATGCACTTCTTGTTCGCGAGCATCTCAGTGTATTCGGGACCGCGGAACAACTCTAAGTGGTCGATTACCTTTTCCGCATCTTGGCTCATCTTGCTACTCCTCCTCGAAGATTGCTGCGTGGCTGTTACCAGGGAGTCTTGGTCAGGCGCCAAACAGGAGCATTGATCGCCATATCCATATCGCGTGCGAAGATCGCAAATCCGTCGTAGCCGTGATAGGGGCCCGAGTAGTCCCAGGAGTGCATCTGACGGAAGGGCACGCCCATCTTCTGGAATACGTACTTCTCCTTGATGCCGGAGCCAACCAGATCGGGTTGCACCTTCTCCACAAACTTCTCGAACTCGAAGGCCGTCACATCGTCGTAAATCAACGTGCCGTCCTTCACGTAGTGCGTGGTCCGCTGATAGTCATCGTTGTGGCCGAACTCATAACCCGTTCCGACTACCTCCATGCCCAGGTCTTCATACGCTCCAATCACGTGGCGCGGGCGCAGTCCGCCGACAAACAGCATCACCTTCTTGCCTGCGAGACGCGGCCGGTACTTGGCAATCACCGCGTCGGTAAGCGCCTGATACTTGGCGATTACGCGTTCGGCGCCTTCCTTGATCGAGTCGTCGAAGTGTGCCGCGACGGCGCGCAGCGACTCCACAATCTTCGTCGGCCCGAAGAAGTTGTACTCCACCCATGGGATCCCAAACTTCTCTTCCATGTGGCGTGAGATGTAGTTCATCGAGCGGTAGCAATGGAGGATGTTTAACTTGGCCTTGGGCGTAGCCTCGAGTTCGGCAAGCGTGCCGTCACCGGACCACTGAGCGATGACGCGCAGGCCCATCTCTTCGAGAAGAATTCGCGAGGACCATGCGTCTCCGCCGATGTTGTAGTCGCCAATGATGGCCACGTCGTAGGGGGTACTCTCAAAACGCGCCGGCCTGCCTGTCTGTTTGTCGATGACCCAATCGCGAACCGCGTCGTTGGCTATGTGGTGTCCGAGCGACTGGGATACGCCGCGGAAGCCTTCGCACCGCACCGGTACAATCGTCTTGCCATACTCTTTGGCTTTGGCGCGAGCAACTCCCTCAATGTCGTCGCCAATCAGGCCCACCGGGCACTCCGACTGAATCGTGATTCCCTTGTTGAGCGGGAACAGCGTCTCAATCTCATCGATGATTTTCGCCAGCTTCTTGTCGCCGCCGAAGACAATATCCTTCTCCTGAAAATCCGATGTGAATTGCAGCGTGACAAAGGAGTCCACTCCGGTGGTGCCGATGTAGTAGTTACGGCGTGCAGCCCACGAGTACTGACCGCAACCTACCGGTCCATGGCTAATATGAACCATGTCCTTGATCGGCCCCCAGACTACCCCCTTCGACCCTGCATAGGCACAGCCGCGAATGGTCATCACACCTGGAATTGCTTTGAGGTTCGACTTGACTCCGCAGTCTGCTTTGCCCTCTTCGAAGGTCGCGAGATGTTTGGCACGCTTCTTTGCAGTCTTCTCCAGATACGCCTCAAGGACCTCGCCAATCAGTTGCTTGTTGCGCTCTTTGATCTCTTCAACGCCGGCATTTCCGTTCATAGGGACCTCGCTCAAGATGGATTTGTGAGACTGGGCGCCGCACCACATGGAGTGACCGGCGCCGATGGGCATTGACCTGTTATGCCGCGACTTCAGCGGCCTTCTTACCAACCAGCGACTCGTCGACGCTCTTGATGATGCCGTGTTCCATCAGCATCTCTTCGAGCTCATCCATCGAGATCGGCGTGGGAATCACTCCGTTACCGGCGTTGTTGTGAATTCTTTCCGCGAGGGCGCGATAGTGCGCAGCTTGCGCGGAATCCGGTGCATACTCGATCACCGTCATGCGGCGAAGCTCGGCATGCTGCACAACGTTGTCGCGAGGAACAAAGTAGATCAGCTTGCTTCCCAGCTTCTTGGCCATATTCTCGGCCAGCTCGAGTTCCTTGTCGGTCTGGCGCTCGTTGCAGATCAAGCCCCCGAGACGCACGCCGCCTGAGTTGGCATACTTCAAAATACCTTTCGAAATGTTATTGGCCGCGTACATGGCCATCATCTCGCCCGACATGACAATGTAGATTTCCTGGGCCTTGTTTTCGCGGATGGGCATTGCGAAGCCGCCGCAGACAACGTCGCCGAGCACGTCGTAAGAGACATAGTCCAGATTTTCGTACGCGCCGTTTTCCTCAAGAAAGTTGATCGCCGTGATCACGCCGCGCCCCGCGCAGCCCACGCCGGGCTCGGGGCCTCCGGACTCAACGCAGCGGATGCGCTGATAGCCGTACTTCATCACCTCTTCGAGCTCAATGTCCTCGACGGTACCTTTTTCGGCCGCGAGACTCAGAATGCTGTTCTGCGCTTTCGCGTGCAGAATCAGGCGCGTTGAGTCAGCCTTTGGATCGCAGCCGACAATGAGGATTTTCTGCCCCATCTCAGCCAACGCCGCCAGTGTGTTTTGCGATGTTGTGGACTTACCGATTCCACCCTTGCCGTAGAAAGCAATCTGCCTCAATTTCGCCATTCTTCCTCCTCGTCGATCGGTTCTGTGTTGCTGGATCTTGAGTTCCCTGCCTGGCGGTGTTCGGTTGCAGCAAGCGAAGCAGTGGCCAGGTTATGGCCGGACTGCGGATGCGGCTTTCAATTTGCATCCTCACGTTCCGGTATCTACCTGACTATCTGCAATCGCTTTGCCAAACTCAAGAAATTGGTAAGCCTATTGGATTCACCGCGATTCACTTTCCTTGGCTTTGTAGTTCGCCTGTGTTGAACGCGACAATCGGGCCTTTCGTTGTAGCGAATGCGACGAACGGTCTGTTGATTCCTCTCTGATGGGTGAGCGCTTCCAGACAATGGACCAAGGGGCCAGATGGGCATCGGGCCCCCACTCGCGAGCCGGAAGTATGCATGACAATGGGAAAGATAATCGGTCGATTCGCGGGAGTCTCGAAGCTCGTACTTGCTCGCTATCAATATCGAAACTCGAATCTATTTCTGGCCTTGAGGCAGGAGGTCGCAACACCGTGCAGCGGCTTTCCGAACTGCGAACCGGTCCGCTCGCAGGTGGAGAGCCGTTGCTGGTTGGTGGTGTTGTGGTTCAGGTCAGCTGCCGCTATGGCTGTCCGCGCCCGCGCATACCTTCGTCGCGCTCCCGGCAGTCTCTTGAAACTCACGCCCATAGTAAGAATCCAGCAGAATCGCCCGCAGTTCTCCGATCAGCGGATAACGTGGATTGGCTCCGGTGCACTGATCGTCAAACGCCTCCACGGCCAGATTGTCCAAGCACGAGAGAAACTCGGCTTCAGCCACGCCCGCTGCTTGAATCGACGCGGGGATTTCGATCTCCCGTTTGAGCCGCTCAATCCAGGCAATCAAATTCTCCACCTTCTCCCCGATAGTGTCTCCGCCCAAATTGAGAGCGTCGGCAATCTCGGCGTATCGGCAGCGCGCTTTAGGACGATCGTATTGTGAGAAGGCCGACTGCTTGGTCGGATTATCGTTGGCGTTATAGCGTATGAGGTTTGCGAGCAGCAACGCATTTGACAGGCCATGTGGAATGTGGAATTCCGCGCCCAGCTTATGAGCGATCGAGTGGTTCACGCCCAGGAAGGCGTTGGCGAAGGCCATGCCGGCCAGGGTTGCCGCATAGTGTACCTTCTCCCGGGCAACTGGATCGTTGGCGCCCCGCTGATATGCCTGCGGCAGGTATTCCTTCAGCAGTTTAAGAGCCTGCAGCGCGTGTCCGTCGGTGAACTCGGTCGCCATGATGGACACAAATGCCTCGATTGCATGCGTTACCGCGTCAATTCCCCCAAAGGCGGTAAGCGACTTCGGCATATTCATCACCAGGTTTGGGTCCACGATGGCCATGCGCGGAGTGAGTTCGTAGTCGGCGATAGGATACTTCTTGCCTGTGCTGTCGTCGGTTACGACCGCGAACGGAGTGACTTCGCTGCCCGTACCGCTCGTGGTGGGGATGGCGACAAAGGTCGCTTTGGCGCCGAGTTTTGGAAACCGGTAAATGCGCTTGCGTATGTCCATGAAGCGCATGGCGAGGTTGTGGAAGTCCGCCTCGGGATGTTCGTAGAGCACCCAGGCAATCTTGGCTGCATCCATCGGCGATCCACCGCCAAAAGCGACGATCACATCGGGCCGGAATGCAGCTGCCACCTCGGTGCACTTGTGCACAGTGCTCAGCGTTGGATCGGGTTCGACTTGGAAGAACGTCTCCACTTCAAGCCCGTGCCGTTTCAACTGCGCAATCAATTCGTCGGCATAACCGTGATTGAAGAGAAAAGGATCGGTGACAATGAGCGCGCGCTTCTTGCCTGCGAGATCTTTGAGTGCTTCCTGAAGGCAGCCGCGACGGAAATAGATCGACTGGGGCAGCTTGTGCCAAAGCATGTTTTCAGCTCTCTTTGCTACGGTTTTAATGTTGAGCAACTGGTGCGGTCCCACGTTCGCAGTGACCGAGTTGCCACCCCATGTGCCGCAGCCCAGGGTGAGGGATGGAGCCAGGCTGAAGTTGTAAAGATCGCCGATTCCGCCATGGGATGAGGGTGTGTTGATGAGGATGCGAGAAGTCTTCATGTGCGCGCTGAAATAGTTAACACGCTCTCGCTGGCCGTCCTGGTCGGTATAGAGCACCGAGGTATGGCCGATGCCCTGGAGCGCCACCAGCGCGGCCGCTTTCTCCACTGCATCTTCAAAGTCGCGAGCGCGGTAGAGGGCCAGCACGGTTGAGAGTTTTTCATGCGCAAACGGCTCGCGTGAGGATATCTCCGTGACCTCCCCGATAAGAACCTGCGTGTTGGAGGGAACCTGAATCCCCGCCATCATGGCAATGCGCAAGGCGGATTGACCCACGATAGCTGGGTTCACCGCGCCGTTCTTCATCAGCACGACACGCACAGAGTCCGCTTCCGCAGCATTTAAGATGTAGCCGCAATGGCGATGGAAACGGGCGCGCAGTTCGTCATAGATTTCATCCACAGCGATAACCGCCTGCTCCGAGGCGCAGACCACCCCATTATCGAAAGTCTTGGACATGAGAATCGAGGCAACCGCGCGCTTCAGATCGGCAGTTTCGTCGATCACTACCGGCGTATTGCCCGGACCAACGCCAATCGCCGGCGTTCCTGAAGAGTATGCCGCGTGAACCATGCCTGGACCCCCGGTCGCCAGGATCAGCTTGATGGAGGGATGATGCATGAGCGCAGTGGAGAGTTCCAGTGTAGGCTCCTCTATCCATCCGATGATGTCCTTTGGAGCGCCCGCGGACACTGCGGCGTTGAGCACTATGCGCGCCGCTTCGCACGTTGACCGCCGCGCACGGGGGTGCGGGCTGAAGACGATCCCATTGCGAGTCTTGAGCGCGATCAGCGCTTTGAAAATAGCCGTCGAGGTGGGGTTGGTGGTGGGGATGATGCCGCAGATGACTCCCATGGGCTCGGCCACGGTCATCGCGCCGGCCTCCTCGTTTTCGCTCAGCACGCCGCAAGTCCGCTCATCCTTGTATTTGTTGAAAATGTACTCCGACGCAAAGTGATTTTTGATGACTTTGTCTTCGACCACGCCCATGCCCGTCTCCTCAACGGCCATTTGCGCCAATGGAATTCGCTGGTCGGCGGCAGCCAGAGCCGCGTGCGAAAATATCCGATCGACCTGCTGTTGGGTGAAAGTCGAGAATGTGCGCTGCGCCTTCTCGACGCGAGCAACCAATGAATTCAATTCAGCCAATGGATCGACGCTCATCGAGGCCTCCGTATGAATCGGTTATGAAGAGCAGTGCAAACAAGGTGACGATGTCTCATAGCAACTATGCGCCGGTATTCAATTCACATGCTGGACCCTTTCAAATGCCGCGACAAACTCGCTTAACGTTATGGGCATGCGCTCAATGAAATGTTCATCCATAAAACGCGCTTCATTGCGCGTCGGTTCTTCGGGCAGGACGGCCCAATGCTTCTGTGAGGAGCGCTTGATGATCTGGTGAGCGAAGAGCCGGTCCAGTTGTTTGGAAAACCGGCAGCCGAGAAACAGAAAGCTTCTCCCCTTTCGGATTTCCTGCACGGACTCGGGGATCGGCGTTTGAATATCGATCTCTGTCAGCACCTCTACAAAGTCTGAGTCGGAGACGAGAAAATTGCGCGCGGGCCAAACGGAACCGAACGGCTGATAGAGCAGAGTCTTCCATTCAGTGGCAAGGCCTGCTGATTCGACTCCGGCATGAGACCCGTCCGCGTGGTAATAATGTACCCAGTTTCCGAAATGTTCCGCCTGGCTCACTCCTTGCGCCATTCCCCAGCCAGAGCGCATGCGCAGGGCCTTTTGTGGCAGGTCGTCGTACCAGGCGTGAACCACCAGCGGCAGTGCGTCCAGGCTCATGAGCAAAGTGTGCAACGAAGTGGGTTGTGCTTCGAGGCAGAATGCCTCGCTCATCGAATTTGTCACAGTGCTGCGGTGCTTGAAATTCTCAATGAACTGCGCCGCGGCGCCCAAATTGTTCCTGATCCTGGGCGGCACGCTGGCCTTCGCCGTCAAATGCACAACAAGGGCATCTTGCGAGCCAGGAAGCGGGTTCTCGTCCATCGACAATACGCCTGGGCCGAGATAAGGGATTGCCATGCCCCGATCGAAAGCTTGGGCCACCGAAGCGAGAGCTGAGGCATTCAACTGTGTACCTCCAGCTCCGCAACCCTTCGTGCCTCCACGGTGATGGGCAACGTTGTGGCGGAATCCATCTCCGGCAACAGCAATTGCCAACCATTCGCCAGCGTAACCAGACCGCCCCAGAGCTCCGGCTTTTCCACTTCGATGATCGGCTCTTCCAGATCCTTCTTGGCGATATACGCCGACAATACGCCCGCCTGGTTCCTGCGAATCATGACTTTCATTGTGCCTCCGCACTTGATTGCCAGGGAGCCAGTTCCGGCTCAATGCAACCGACGACCTGGTTAAGCGCAAACTCTACCATGTAAACAAAGCAGCCGGAGTCGACATGCCGGCCGACTTGCACGATCTCTCCTGCGTCGCCCGCTCCCACGAGCAGCGCATTGAAAGGACGCTCAGGATAGGTGCCATCGTTGAAAAGGTCTGTCAAAGCCCGAACACGCTGGCCCCATTCAAACCGCGGCTTGCCTGTCTCCATCATGCCTTTTCTCCACAAAGGGCGACGTCCACAAGCTCCAGTTCCTTGCGCTTCATCCCGACTCTGTAACCCGTGTTCAGGAACTCGACACCGTAGATATAGAACTGCTGAAGGAATGTGCCAATCGAAATCACATACCCCTCCTCACCCTTCTTTACCAGGACTTCGCCAATCTCCTTGCCCCCGAAGGTGCCATCATTGCGCACAACCTGGCTTGACCTCACTTTCTGCCCATATTCAAAGCAAGGCGGCCCATCCAATTCCACAACCCAGCCATCTCGCACGATATCCGGCATATCAGCGCCTCTTGCTTTCTCTATGGGACAGATTCATTTCGATCACCATATGCTCGCCATCCCCCGCGTCATGCGCCAGAAGTCTCTCTTCAACTCGTTCGCGCACCAGCGGGTCCGCATCCGCGCGCATTGCGTCGAGCGCGTTCACTGGAACCCTTCCTGCCACTTCATACCGGACACGGAGGGCCGGGTGAAAGCGCAAGGGCAACAGTTGCGCGGGCGCCAGTCGTTCGGCCAGCGTGAGGCAGACTGAAGCATCGGGATCGTCGATAAGCTCAACCAGCCACTCAGGAGCAATTCTCTGCGCTACTACGCGCCTCACTTCCGGATCCGGGTCGTCGATCATGTTTTTCAGTTGCGGAATACCGATTCTCCGAGCAACAATCTGCCGCACGAAGTAATCGGGGTCCGACATCATTGGCATGAGGTCTTCGCCTTCGAGATGAGACGCAATACGAATGCGCACCTCGCGATGTGGATCGTCGCGCAGCCGCAACAAAAAGCGATGAGGAAGACGCAGCGCCGCATTCCAGCGAACGGATTCATCTTCGTCGTTGAGCATTGCCGTTAGACGGAAAACATCGGCATACTTTGCCGCTGCCGCACGCACTTCGAAGTAAGGATGAGTGAGAAAGTCGTTCGCAAATCCTGGATTGCTCTTGAAGAACTGATCGATCCGCGAGGGCGAACGGTCCTGAACACAGACGTGCTGCTTGCGGCAACTAGACTCGCGAATCAGTTCGCGGTGAACGCATCCATCGCAGCACAACTTCTGGCCTTGCCAATCCAGAGCCTCGTCCGGTTTATGCACCATTGCGAATTCCTCTCTCTTTTCTGCATCAGCGCCGGGTCAGTGCTTCGATCGGCACCAACGTTGAGGCCGGTGAACAAGCTTGAGCGGTTCCTCCCGGTGTTGTGACTACAAAACCAGTGAGCGAGCGGCTATCCACAAAATCAACGACTGCTTCGTTCAATAACAGACAGCTCGTTCGATCCACGAAAATCCGCAGTTTCGCATGCTCCCAGACGACTTCGTCCAATCCGGGCTCAGCCGCCAGGTCGAACTCAACCGCAAGTCCGGAACATCCGCCGGGTCGAACCTTGAGCCTGAAACCAGCTGTAGCGTCCGCGTTGAGTCGCATCATCCTGCGGATAAACTTCTCTGCCGCCGGTGTTAATTCCATGGTCAGTGGCTTTGCCTGGGTCATCTACACCGCCACCGCAAATCGCGGAACATCCGGATTGACGATGCACGTCTTCGGAATTGGGCAGATCGCGGCACACTGCGGCTCGCTGAAGAAGCCGATGCACTCGGTGCACTTTGCGGGGTCGATTGCGAACGCGCAACTCTGCTCGGAGATTGCGTCATTGGGACACTCATTAACGCATGCCGAGCATCCGATGCAGCGAGTCTCCTTGATCATCATTGCCATTGCCTGTCTCCTCTCAGGAATCCTTGTCCCGGGCCCTATGCAGTCAACGCGCCCTGGCGAATATCCGCATCGCCGCGCTGGGTGTGCTGAATCTCCCCTGTCCGCACCCGTTCCAGATATTCTCTGAAGTAGGCAATTGCCGACTGTTCGATATATTCCAGCGCAAAGCGATCCACCGGTTCAATCCCCGCAGCTATCAGGCCGTCGCGCGGGCAACCGCCGATGCGGGCGACAAAGACAGCCACGCAGTCGTTGATGGCGCGAACCACAATTTCCAGGCTGTCTTCCTCGGCGTACCCGCCCTGGCAGTAGAGATCGACTCTGCGGTGGCCCACAAACTTCGCGCCCGCGGTACTGACCTCGTACACCTGAAACTCCTTCGCGTGGCCAAAGTGCTCGTTGATGCGCCCGCCACCCTTGGTCGCAACGGCAATCAGGATCGATATATGGCTCTGCTTGCCGGCAAGTGTCTCCAACTCGGCTTTCTTTGCGGCAGCAGCGGCTTCCCGTTGCAGCTCCACCTTCTCCTGATAAGCCTGACGGCGGTCCAAATCGTAAACCACCTCCATGCTCATGATCTTTTCAGCCGTAAACTCGGCACTGCGATCCTCTCCCAAAAGGCCGACTGCATCTGCGCGGCACTGACGGCAATGCCGCATCATCTTCATCTCGCCCTCGCAGGAGTCCTGCAATGCTTTCAACTCTTGTGCTGTCGGGCCGCGTTGCCCGCTAAGTCCGAACACAGTGCCATGCTCAGGCGCGGAGATCAATGGCATGATGTTATGCAGGAAAGCGCCGCGCGACTTGACCGCCTTGTTCACCGCAACCAGATGGCGATCGTTGATGCCGGGAATCATCACTGAATTCACCTTGCAGAGAATGCCGCGCGCTGTGAGCATCTCCAGGCCGAGCAGTTGGCGCTCGCTTAGGATCTTCGCTCCCTCCACACCCGTATACCGCTTGTGGTTATAGAAGACCCAGGGATAAATCTTTGCGCCCACGACCGGGTCGATCATGTTGATCGTGATCGTGACGTGATCGACATTGAGCGCATGAATTCGATCCACATAATCGGGAAGCATGAGCCCATTGGTTGATAGGCAGAGCTTGATGTCGGGAGCAGTTTTGGCGACCAATTCGAAGGTCTCGAAGGTCTTCTCGGGATTCGCCAACGGGTCGCCAGGACCGGCGATGCCGAGCACAGTCATTTGCGGAATGGCGGAAGCCACGGCAAGCACCTTCCGGGCTGCCTGCTCCGGCGTGAGCCGCTCGCTGACGACTCCAGGCCGCGATTCATTCGAGCAATCGTACTTGCGGTTGCAGAAATTGCATTGGATGTTGCAGGCCGGCGCTACAGCCGCGTGCATGCGCGCATAGTGATGGTGCGCCTGTTCGCTGTAACAGGGATGATTCTTTACCTTCTCCCAGATCTCCGGCGTCAGATCGCCTTGTCCGGCAGCCGAGCCGCAACTGGATTGTCCGTTCGCACCCTTCGAACCACAGCCTTGTTGTCCGCTTCTGGACTGTGCAGGCTGCATCACCCGCAACTGCGCGACTCTCTTTAGACCGCCAAACTCCATTCGATCCCCCTTGGTATTCTCGATCCCGCAATGCGGCTGTTGCATGGCACTACTGCAACTCGATAACCAAAGTGGAAGCTGCTGATAATTGAGGTGTTATATGGTGTCAGACGCCTGTCGTAATTGCGACACACCGGTCTTGATGCGACGGTTTTGTCGCAAATCTGCCATGACGACAAGTTGAGGAGTTGAGATGTCTATCGGCAAGAAAGAACCTTCAAGCGAGAAGGGCAATGCATCGCGCGAGAAGAGTTAAAGGCGCTTGATTTCGATGCTGTACTTGCGGAGCGCATAGCCCATCTGCCGCGGCGTCAGGCCGAGTTTGCGCGCCGCTTTTGCTTGGACCCAGCCCGACCCCTCCATGGCATCTACCAGGCGCTGGTGTTCGGTCGAGTCCTTTTGGTTCAGGTCGTTCTCTGAATGCTGGGGCTTCACTGTACCGTTCCCGTTAGCCGCACTCGACGGCTCGGAGATTCTGCGCACTGGCCAGATGCGCTCCGGCGCCGGCGAGTTAACAGGAAGCGGAACATAGCCCGCCTGTTGCGGCCGCGCCTTGTTCATCGAGTTGCCCAGCACAAGCGAAAGGCAGCTTTCGTTGCTGCAGGCAAAATCTTCCACCACGATCACGGAATTCTTGGCAAGCGCCGCCGTGCGTTTTACGCAACTCTCCAACTCGCGCACATTTCCGGGGAAGTCACAGGCTCTCAGCACATCCATGGCGCGCTTTGACAATGAAAGCGATACTCCGTGCTCTTGATTGAAACGGCGCAAGAACTCCTGCGCAAGCATTTCCACATCCTCGCGCCTCTCCCGCAAGGGCGGAAGAGATATAGGCACCACGCTGATGCGATAGTAGAGATCGGAGCGGAATTGGCCTGAAAGCACGGCCGCCTCAAGGTTCCGGTTGGTCGCCGCCACAAGGCGAACATCGACCTTGATAGTGCGGCTGCCGCCCACCCGCTCGAATTCTCCTTCCTGCAACACGCGCAGCAGTTTTGCTTGAAAGGCTCCCGAAATCTCCCCGATCTCATCAAGGAAAAGTGTGCCTCCGTCGGCCAGTTCGAACCGCCCTTTGCGCAAACCAACAGCACCTGTAAATGCTCCGCGCTCGTGACCGAAGAGTTCCGATTCCAAAACAGACTCGGACAGCGCAGCGCAATTCAGCCGGATGTATGCCTTCTGATTCCTGGGAGAATATTCGTGTATCGCGCGCGCGAACAGTTCCTTTCCTGTACCCGATTCCCCGCATAGCAGAACAGGCAGATTACATCGCGCGACTTGTTGTATTTTTCCGATCACGTCGCGGATGGCTGAGCTCTCCCCGATGATCCAGTCGATTCCGTCATGCTTGGTCTCTGTGCGTTGCTCCAACTCTTTTTCCAGCCTGTGACGATCGGTCATCAACCGTTCGCGGTCTCTCGCCATCAGCGTGTGAAGCGCAATCGTCTGGCCGATCAGGTTGGCAACCATGGACAAGAAGCGCGCGTCTTCATCAAGCGTGTGCGGAGAAGAATTCCCATCGCGGCGCTCAATCATGATGGTGCCGGCTGTGCGGTTCTCCCCTTTAATTGGAACGCCAACAAACGATCTTCGAATTGAAGGGTCGCCGGAATTCAACTTGCCCCAGTCCGCGAAGAGCGGACTTTCAGCTATATTGCGCACCACCAGTGGCATGCCCGACACGACGATCTGGCCCACGGCCTGTTCGGGAAGCCGCTCAAAATGCTCCCTTGCAGTCGCTTCGCTCCACCCTGCCCCAACCACGATGGAGGTCCGGTCTTCTTCGTCCAGCAGCGCAATCAGGCCGTTGTTCATGTCCAGGAAACTGGCAAGAAGATTGATCACAGCAGAGAGCGCCATCTCCAGTGGCCCTGGACGCGTAAGGGCTTGCGAGATCTTGTATATCCCGATCAGCGCGGAATTCGCGCGACCGCTCGACTGCATCGCTAGCTCGAGGCTGGGAATCTCGTACTGGTTCGACACGCCCCCCTCCTTTCGGGTGAAGGCAAAAAAGACACTGCCAACAGGACCTGAGAAAACGACACAGGCTTGAGGAAAGATAGAAATCGAAAAACCATGCGCCCGGCTCATCCTGCGTGCGCCAGATGAAAATCCCCTGCAACCTTGCCGGTTCGTACGCATATCTTGGCAGAAAATTCACGAGCGGTCAAACCGTCCATCTCTGAGCGCGAACCATAGATGCCCATGATCCTGGAGCTAAATGAATGAATTCAAGAAGCTTTTGCGCCAGGCGGCGTGTCCTCATCCATGCAGAAGCAGCAAGCGCGCGGGATCGAGCTTTACGCGCCACGGCTGAGGCTCCACACTCAAGGCGCGCCAAACATCCTTGGGCACATCCGCTTGCAAATGTGTCGGCTCACCCGTCCGTGGCGCGACCTGCAGACGCAAGTAAATGGTCATCTCATGGGGCGCCTCGCTCGTGTTCACAAGCCAGCATGGAAAGGCATTTTCCTCGTTGTCCGCCGGCGTGAAGGCGATCTGGTGCGAGCGAATCCCGACATGAGTCACTGCATCGGGAACCTGGATTGCAGTTTGCAGCTCGCAGTTCCAACTATCGACAGCAATCCGATTCGCGCTAATGCGTCGTGCCGCGACGATGTTCTTGCAGCCGGTCAATTGCGCGGCCACGACGGTTTGCGGCCGCTCAAAGAGCTCATGCTTCGGCCCGCTCGCGATCACCCGCCCGCGGTCCAACACCAACAGGTCGCTACAAAACCGGAACGCTTCTTCCATATCGTGCGTTACAAAGATTACCGCGCCCCGGTAGCCGGCCAGCGTCTCGCGAAGCTGCTCTTCCATTTGCCGCCGCAGGTGCGGATCGAGCGCAGCGAATGGCTCATCGAGCAGCAGCGCATCCGGCTCAATGGCCATGCACCGTGCAATGGCCACGCGCTGGCGCTGGCCCCCGGAGATCTCCTTCGGATAGCGGCCGGCCAACTCGGCAATGTGCATCAACTCAAGCTGCCTCTGGACGCGCGCTTGCCGCTCCCGCTCAGCAAGAGCGATCAACCCAAAGCCAACATTGCCGGCCACTGTCATGTTGGGAAAGAGCGCGTAATCTTGAAACACGACGCCGATTCTTCTCCGAGCGGAGGAGAGGTTCAGTCCGCTTGCGCTGTCATACAACACCCGGTCGCTCAAGACGATGCGTCCGCGATCGGGCGCAACGATACCGGCGATCATGCGTAGCGTTATGGACTTTCCCGCTCCGGAAGCGCCCAGCAGCCCAACAGCTCCTCTGCCCGTGCGAAAGGCCACCCGCAGACTGAAGTTGTCCAGCGCCTTCTCCACATGGATATCGAACTCCTCGACTGGAGCGGACTCCGGAGCCTGGCCCTTGAGAGCCGGAAGTTCTCGACAGGCTGAATCACTCTGCAACGCGCCCGCGGGAGGAGCAGCCAACCGTTTTGGCGTCCCTGTCCGTCTTTGCCAGTTCAACAGCCGAATGATGCCCAGGGAAAGTGAAACGATCAGGCCGACCCACAGGAGGGCAGCGCGCGTATCGCCGTCCTCCACCGCGGAAAAGATAGCCATCGGCATAGTTTGTGTGCGACCTGGGATGTTGCCGGCCAACATCAGCGTTGCGCCAAATTCTCCCAGCGCGCGCGCAAAGGCAAGGACGGTTCCGGCAAGAACACCTGGCGCGGCCAGTGGTAAGAGCACTCTGAGGAACACCACGCGCTCCGAAGCCCCAAGCGTACGCGCCGCATCGAGGAGGTTTGGATTTACCTGCTCGAACCCGCCCAGCGCGGTGCGATACATCAGAGGAAAAGCCACCACGGTTGCGGCAATCACCGTCGCCGGCCAGGAGAAGACAATGACAATACCTATCTGCTCCAGCGCATGACCGATATAGCTCCGGCGCCCAAGCAGCAGCAGCAGAAAGAAACCGACCACAGTGGGCGGAAGGACAAGAGGAAGTGTCAGAATGCCGTCGATCCATGAGCGCAGACTGCCGCGCAGGCCGTACATCGCCCGCGCGGCCAGGAGCCCAAGAAAGAACGTAGCAATTGTGGCGGCACATGTAGTGGCCACCGAGATGAACAGCGGCGATGGGTCAATAGGCAGCGTCACGGTGCAGCTATTGTAAATCCATGCTTCACAAAGATCGCGCGAGCGGCAGGGCTGCCAAGATACTCGACGAACTTGCGCGCAGCCTCTTCTTTGTGAGTCCCCTTCACCACAGCGGCCGGATAGACAATGGGATCGTGCGACGAATCGGGAGCCGTCGCCACAACTCGCACCTTCGTGGAGGCTTGAGCATCGCTCGCATATACAAGCCCCGCATCCGCATTGCCGGTTTCAACGTAAGTCAAAACCTGGCGGACATCTTTCGCAAATACCAGCTTCGAGTTGAGCTTGTCCAGCAGGTGAAGGGCAAGCAGCGTCTGCCGTCCATACTGTCCTGCGGGAACGCTTGCGGGATCGCCCACAGCGATCAATCGGATCTTACCGTCTGCAAGACTTTGAAAATCTCGCAGCCTGGAGTCAAGCGGCGCAATCAGGACCAACGAGTTCCGCAACAGATTCCGGCGCGTGCCGGCAACGATCAGTCCTTTCGCCTCCAGTTCGTCCATTGGCTTGGCTGCGGCCGATAGAAACACATCTGCCGGCGCGCCCTGGTCGATCTGTGCAGCCAGGGTTCCCGAAGAGCCGAGGTTATTTCTAAACTCAACATTCGCATGGCTCTGTTTATATGCTGTCTCGGTCTCCGCGAGTGCTTCCTTGAGGCTGGCTGCCGCGGAGATTGTTAGAGTCGTCTGCGCGGAGGCAACGCACGCGCAGAACACGACCGTAAGCGCGACCAGCAAGACGAATCTGCGACACAGCATTCGATTCCTTCCAGTCTCGCAACTCAGTCTCAAGTCTTCTCCCAGTCAGGCAAGCCGATTTGTGGAACCAGTTCGAAAAATGCGATGAACCACAACCCACGGCGGGCTTTCGACCGATCCCGCCGCGGGAACGGTCAGAAGGTGAAACGGCTACCGACTGTCGGAGCAAGGTTGTTGTCGCTCTTATAGGGGACGCCGGGGCCATGAGGAATGGCGATATCCAGACCGCCGCTCACCCAGGAATACGCAACTCCGGCAAAAGTGTCGAAACGCTTGGTGAAGTGATGATCCAAATAGAGCGACCCCTCGTTGAGGGTGCCCGCGCAGGACGCGCGCATATTACCGATACTGGGATCGGTCGAGCAAGTCGACGGAATACGAAAGTCGTTCTGCCGCTGTTGATACCAAGCGAAAGTGACGTCGGTTTTGCTGCGGTAGGTGTATTTCGCCCCCGTCCACCAGATCTGCACCAACTTTTCGGAATCGAGATTGTTGTCTTCGACGCCGCTCATGATGTAACCGCCCTGGTCCGAGGCGCCAACGCCCAACGGGTTCCTGGGATTATTCATCCAGATGTATTCGTAGCCGGCAAAAACCTTGAACTGCTCCGACGAATACTTGGCGGCGGCCATCACCGCGTTGTTGTCGGTCACGATGCCATACACGGTGTTGTTGGTGGCGATCAAATTGACCCCGGTAATCTGGTTTGTATTGATGCTGTCGGTGGTCGACTGGTAGTTCGCCGACAGACTTTGAGGCCCCAGCAGAGGATTCAATACGCTGATGGCCTGGTTGTAATGTTGGTAGACGAGGTCGGCGGAGAACTTGCTAACGATTCCGCCGAGGTCGAATCCATAGGCGTTGTTATGCGCCGCTTCCGGTGTACAGTTGGCCGCAGTCCAGGTTGAGGAGGCCGAGTAGCAGCCGGCAGATCCATCGGCGAATTTGTACGCCGCGCCGAAATGGGCCGGGCCATACGTGAGCCGATACTTCAGGGCATCGTCCCAACGGCTGTCCTCGGTGTCGCCGCCGCCGGCCATCGTACCGTTATACCCGATGTACGAAAAGGCGTAGCCGCCGCCGGCCGGATCGTATTGGAGCATCGCATCCGTTCCTAGAGACCGCTGACGACCGAAGGTTAGCGTGCCGACATACTTCGACGATATGCCGCCATAGTATTCGTCATTGAAAGGTTGGCCCGCACGCGCGCCGTCGATCGCTTCGGAATAGCTGGCTCTGGGAAGGCCGTTGTTGTCGATGTCGGTCCGTGACGCGTTGGCGAGCAGTCCGGAATTCGGATTGATGCCGGTTGAAGCGTTGAACACAACTGACCACCCAGGCAGAAACTCTTCCTTGCCCCGGATACCCAGGCCCGTCTGCTGCAGGTTGTTCGGTGCGACGACGAATCGATGTTGATAGCCGTTTCGGTTTACCAGAGATTCGCCTTCGTAGTTATAGCCGTTTACCGGCAAGCCGTGGCTGACCCAGCCGACGCCAACGTCATACGCACCGTATACCGTGATGCCGTGCCAGGTCAGCGCGCAATCGGTGGTGGCGAACTCGTGGCCGCTTGTGCAGGGGGCGGGTGTCTTCGGCTGCGTCTTAGTGTCGACAGTGGTAACCTGCCCGAATGCCAGCGTCGATGAGAAGCAGAGAACAGCCGCCATGAAGGACGTTGTCCGTGCAGAGCGCGAGCCTGCGGCTCCCCTGACGCCGAGGCGGGAAAGAAGGATAAAATGACTGCGTTTCATAATTGGTTCCTCCTGAAATTGAATGCGTACCAAAAAAGCGAGGACTGTTTTTCGACCAGGACCGCGAGCAGGATGCTCGCCATTCCCCAAAATGTGTGTAGGATTGCAATTGGATGCGAGTGATTTGTACTGTATACGAAACAGTGTCGTGTTTACAAGACATCCATCGGGAGAGGTACAGTTTCATTCTGCAGTCGAAACGGCGCCGTTGGTTCTAAGGCCGCAATATTGAACGCGGAATTTGGGGTGTTTTCAGCTATGGTTGCAAAAGAGAAACCGATGAGAGCGCATAATCGACTGACCGAAATTCGGGACGCGCGTGGCCTCTCCGCGGCCGAACTGGCAGCGGCAATCGATGTCAGCCGGCAGACAGTCTATGCCATTGAGTCCGGCGACTATGCACCCAACACTGTCGTCGCGCTCAAACTGGCTCAGGCGTTAGGCGTAGCGGTCGAGGACCTTTTTCAATTGGAAGCACGCAAGGATTCGCGGACTGCGAAGCAGGCTGAACTGTTGGAGGAAGGTCAGGAAGCAAAGCTTGGCAGGCCCGTGTGTCTTTGCCTGGTAGACGGTCGCTTGATCGCGACCTTTCCAGAGACAGCCACGTGGAGTCTTCCATTGGCAGACGGCATGATCGCAGATGCCGGCACCAGGCCCAACGGGAAAGCAACCACCGCCGTGGAACTGTTTGCTCCAGCTCAGGATTTGGAGAAGCGCCTGCTCATGGCTGGCTGCGATCCAGGCATCTCCATCCTTGGTCGACATCTTGGGCACCAGGGCATCAATCTCGTCGTTGCGCATCGCAACAGCACGAAAGCCCTGGATCTCCTGCAGCGGGGATGCATTCATGTCGCAGGTTGTCACATCAGGGATGAGAAAACAGACGAATCAAACCTGGCTGCAATCAGTCGCATCTTCCGTAAGCAAGACATTGCAGTCGTTTCGTTGGCTCTATGGGAAGAGGGCCTGGTTGTTTCGAGTGGCAATCCAAAGCAGATTCGCTCCATCGCCGACCTTGGACGATCGGACGTTTCGATTGTGAATCGCGAACAAGGTGCCGGTAGCCGTCTGTTGTTGGACGCACAGCTACGCAGACTGGGAATCTCGCACGCACGGCTCCGAGGATACGAAAGCATCGCGACCGGCCACCTGCCCGCTGCACGCCGCGTGCAGACGGGTGAAGCCGACTGCTGCATTGCCGTCTCGTCTGTGGCACGTGTATTAGGGCTGGATTTTATCCCTCTTGCCAGCGAGCGCTACGACCTCGTCGTACACCGGCGCCATCTGCACCTGCCGCAGGTACAGGCGCTCTTCAATACACTGGCCCTCGCTTCATACCGGAGGGAGTTGGAACATCGCGGCGGGTACGACACATCAGTCGCCGGCCACCGTCTGATCTAACTCGCACAGACCATGTTTCCGGTCAATATGGACCCTCGGCTACTCGGAAACATGGTCATGGCGCACAGATAGATCGCTGTGCCTCAAATGCCGATCATTACGTTGGACGCCTTCACGATCACGCTCACGCGATCACCTACTTGCAACCCCAGCGCATGCACGCTCTCCTTGGTGATCGACGCAACAACCGCGGCCCCGCCCGTAAGGCCAATCGCCACCTCGCTATTCACCGCGCCGTCAAGTAAGCTGGTCACCGCGCCCGCGAGCACATTGCGGGCGCTCAACTTCGCTCCATCCACGCCCTTGCCGACAATTACCTCAGAGGCCTTGATGATCGCGTACGCCAACTTTCCATCCTCCAGACCTAGCGAATCAATACTGGAGTTGGTGATGATGGCGACAACATTTTCCCCACCGGCAAGGACCAGAGTTACCTCAGCGTTCACGGCTCCCTTAGTTACTTTTTGCACCTTACCTTCAAACACATTGCGCGCGCTGATTTTCATCTTTCCTCCTTTGAACGCCCACCCGCTTGCTGCGTATCTTCATGAATTTCGGCACTTGGGTTTAACAGTAGCACATACTCAGCAAGCGAGCAGGCTCATGCCATTCATTCTGCCTATCGCACTTCGAAACGATCGTCCGCAACGACTGAAATTGCGGACTTATTCGCGTACCATCCTGCGCGGGATTTTTCGAAGCTGTCAAATGCGGGGACATATGGCTTTATGTCCAAAAGTGGTGTGCCGTCCAACATATCCACGTCGCCTATCAGCAGACGATTCTCCTCCATGCTGAGAAGCCGAACGGCAGAGATGCCAATAGGATTTGGTCGCGCTGGAGAGCGCGTGGCAAATACGCCGCGGTCCTCTGTATCCATGTAAGGACGAACAACCAACTGCATCGGCGAAGCGCGATCTAACCGGTAGATCAGCCAAATCCGTTCGAATTCTGCCAGATCCTTTAGTCCAGCGATCAACCCGGGAAGCAACTCGACGACACCCTGTGCACCATTACTTGCCGGGCCCTGAATCGGAGTTCCTGTGGCGGACCTGAAAGGTGTATGGATCAGGCCAATCGGAATAATTGTGAAACTCGCAGCGCAAGCGACGCTGTCGTCATTCTGCATAGAACCTCGAACTCCCTGCCATCAGTGGCGTATAGACTACAGGAATTCCTGCAGCCGGAACCCTCGATGTCCAGCACGGTTGTAAAATTCCAAACTCCTCACAGCTTAGCGCACCTGATGGGCTGCAACTGCGAAGCTCATAGCATTGAATGTGGCGCGAAGGCGTCGGTTTCCCTTTTGGGGCTGATCTCTCGAAGGGGGGTGATACCAGTGATACCAAATTCTTGCGGAATTTTGTCCATCGGTGAGAGAATTGGGAAAGACGGACAAGCTAGAGAATTCTGGCAAGTCCCTGATGCAGCGATGTTTTGCTGTTAAATCCAACTAAGAAAACGGCATAGTGGCCACTTGGGAACGAGGCTTCGAATCCCTCCGCCCCGACCAAAATCAACTGATTGAAACTGGGCAGCTTAAGCAATATTCTATTTATAATCAGCGAGTTCCATATTTTCATACCATTCCATGGCGTCTATGGAATCTCTACTGTAGAACCAATTCTACTCAAAACCTGCACCACCCCCAATCTGGACTTCCCCTTTCGAACCGCGGGAATTGGGTACCGTGCTCTCCGCCCCAAGAAGCAACCTTTTCAGGGCCGCCTTCCAATCCGCTAAGCGGTTTAGAAATATGTTCTTCGATCGCGACGAGGAAGTCCGTGAGATCCTGCGGGAAGCACTGCGGCAACGCGATCCACGCGTCAGTCCTATCGATACGTTGCGGCTGCTCGCTCATCGGCTCGCCGAGAAGCAGAGCCCTCTCCTCGAGTTTTCTGCGAGGAGCCAAAGCTTCATAGCGACGATTGAGGGCAGCGAGACTCTCAAGGCACGGGCCAGGGAGATACGCGACGAGATTGCGCAAGCCCTAGCGATGGCGCTATCCGAATGCGTAGCGCGAGAATCTGCCGATCCCGACGCCCATCTGGCGGCCAGTCTACTGCTGGCGACGTGGACCGTAGCTCTTATTCAGGCTCACCAGACTTTTCGGCAAAAGCGAAATACAAAGAAAGCGAAAGCCGCCCTTCTCGCTATTGTTGATAAGGGAACCATCGGCGTAGATGCTGCAATGGCAGGTATACCTTACGCATCCGGATAGGTTGGACTCTCGGAGAAACGCTATCTTCGTTGTACCTGGATCGTCGCACGGGTCTTCAACGAGTGCAAGGCCGCCAATGCACTCGCGAACCGTGGCCGAGTGACTCGGGCGTCAATCCAGGATTATGCCCAGGCAAATCGGCCAACACTGGCGTACATATCGGGATTTAATTCATCGACCTGCGCCTGGGACTTGCACTTTGTAACATACGAGCGCCTTCGATCAATGTCATAACGGCATTGGTGACCCTCACCAGATCAAACGGCGCGAATCTGTCCATATAAAGTGCCGACATCCCGTGCAGCAGAGCCCAAAGCTCATCGGCGAGAATCTGACCATCGGCTTCTCCAGCATCGTCTCCGAGCAGCGGTCGCACTGCCTCCGCAACCACTTTGCAGAGAGATTGAGCAGACCGGCTCACGACAGTCTTATCGATCGGCACACCATCCATACCGTTCACAAGCCGGTAGAGCTGGGTGTGCTCGAGCATAAACGTCCAATACCGTTCCACCATATTTACAGATGCGGCTTCACGATCAGAGGGCAGCTTCTCCGTGAGTCTCGCTTCAAGCTGACCGAGCGTACCAACGGCAATCTGCGTCAGAAGGTCTTCCTTGTCGCGAAAGTGTTCATAGAGCAGCGGCGACGCATAGCCAAGCTCCTGCGCAACGGAGCGGATCGTCACCGCCTTCCATCCTTCACGAACGCCGATGGCGCGAGCCGCCGAGAGAATCTCCTCCCGTCCGGCCACGGGACGCTTCTTACCGCGACTCATTCTTGTCTTAATAGCTTTCAAGCTTTTCCGTGGGCAAGCAGTTCATGCCGCGAAGTGTCGCTTCCACAGCCGCCTGCAATGGTGTGTGCGGCTCATTTCCAAGAAAACGCACTAACCGCGCATTGTCCAGTTGAATGGATGTGTACCACAACGGACGCGTCGCATAGAGCTCCCGGAGGGTCTCGTTAAAGGGCGATGCCAGCCGGAAGAGCCACCACGGCATAGATCGTACTGGAATCTTTTCGTTCCCTGCGGCCCTGCGGATTGCAGCAATCATCTGGCTCCCATCATCATCCCAATGGCCGGCGAAATGAAACCGCTCGAAATCCGCAAGCTCGGCCTCGCGAGCCATGAGTTGAGCAAATGTCTCCCCTGCATCCGGCAGGTAGCACCATGTATGGCCAATCCCTTTCACTCCCGGATTCACGATGCGGGTAATGGGCACATTCGGTTTCACGAGTCCCTGCGAAAACCAGTTGTTTCCCGCCTTGGGCCCGAAGAAGTCGCCGAGGCGCAGAATCAACGAACGGACGCCTTCGCGTGCCTCCTGCTCCTCCATCTTCTGCTCGAGTGCAATGCGGATCTTCCCCTTATGCGTCGTTGCCCGCTGCGGCGAGTCTTCACGCAATACCGGGAACGCATCCGGGCCGTAGTTGTAGATCGTTCCCGGCAGCAGAATGCGGGCGCCGCTGGCCTTGGCAGCCGCTATCGTGTTGTCGATCATTGGCAGCACCAGAGCGGCCCAGTTCCGGTATCCCGGCGGGTTGACGGCATGCACAATGGCATCGGTCCCCCGCGCCGCTGCAACAATCGAATCCCGATCAAGAGCATCGCCTTTGATCCACTCCCATGAGTTCGTTGAGCTTGCCGGGCGACCGCTCCGAGCCAGCGCACGAATCTTCCAGCCATGGCGGCTAAGGGCATGCGCTGTTTCGTTTCCAATACCTCCGGTTGCCCCCAATACAAGGGCAGTTCTAGCAACGTCGGTCACTTTCGTCTCCTGACACAACATATCTATCATTGATAGATTTATAAACGCAACAGAAGATTCAGAAATATTGCGAGCACCGAAAAAATCGACACCGAGAAATACCGATGCACCTGGAGAGTTCTGGCTTGATGCAAAATCGCCTTACCACTCGGGGTGCGGCTCAGAAGGATGTTGTGGACATCACTACTCCTTGGTCTTGAGTTTTCTGTCGTTTTCCTGGATGAATGCCTCGATCACAGGAGCGTTGGCAAGTAAGGGAACCATCGGCGTAGATGCCGCAATGGCAGGTACACCTTACGCATCGGGATAAGTTGGACTGTCGGAGAAACGCTATCTTCGTTGTACATGGATCGTCGCACCGGTCTTCAACGAGCGCAAGACCGCCAATGCACTCGCGGACCGTGGCCGAGTGACTCGGGCTGTTACGTCATCTGGGGTCTCAAGCACCTGATTATCAGTGATTCCGAATCAATGACCTTATGCACGGAACCGCACATGGACGATCTTTGCAACCGCCTTTGCCATAGCAGGAGACAGTTTCTGCCGGACCGGTTCGGGTAGTTGGTCATAGCATCCCTCCAGCAGTGAAAACTCGTCCAGAAATTCCATCTTCGGGTTCAGAGCAGATACTTGCTTGCTGTCGTCCAATCCCCATTGCATCTCTACCTTTATGCGTGCCTTGGATACAAGCGAGTATTGGCCGAGCCCCTGAATCAGTGACGGAGCCATCGTATGAAAGATCATCTCCTGTCCGGGAAAATTCTCGGCAAGGCATGTGAATATCTTTCTGTGCTCTTCCTCCGTGAAGTACATAAATAGTCCCTCCGCGACAAACAAGACGCGGCTTTTCGCGTACCGCTTGATCTCTGCAACCCAGTCGTCGTCAAGAACGGACGCTGCGATCATCCGGTGCCGCCTGCTTTCCGGCTCGTGGAGTTTCTGCCGAAAGGCAATCACATCAGGTAGGTCCAGTTCAATCCATTCGCACCTGCCGTTATCAAGACGATGGAAGCGCGTATCCAGCCCAGCGCCCAGGTTCACTACCAAACCGTCCGGCGCCTTTTCAAGAAAGCTCCTTACCTGTTCGTCGAAGATCGCAAACCTGTTTTTGAAGAAGGCTGTTCCCACGGACGCCATCCAGTTCTGCGATGCGTCAGCGTCGAACTTGCCCCAGTCGTAAGCGATGGCATCGTGGAATCTCTCGGCAATCTCATCCTTGAAGCTGCTGGACAGGTTTTTGCTTTCCTGGAAACGGTAATGCAGTGGGATAAGCAGCGTTTGAGAGACGCCCTTGAGGTCGTTCGATTGAATCTGTTGCATTGGCTATTTTCTCCTGTACAGATGTACCTCATCCCCGCGATCTTAGCTTCGATTGCAGGTTAGGTACATATATGTATCTAATCAGAGCCTTCGGCCGATGTCAATAGGATACAATCAGGTATCTAATGGGTGAACGAGATGAAGAATCATACGGTCGAACGGCGGCGCGGCAAGGCGCTTGAAGATGCGGTGTTGGATGCGGCGTGGAGCGAGTTGGTCGACGGCGGTTACGCGAGCTTCACAATGGAGGCCGTGGCGGCCCGCGCGCATACAAGCCGCCCGGTGCTCTATCGCCGCTGGCCGAATCGTGCCGATCTCGCAGTCACTGCGATACGGCACATCCTACATAAACACCCCGTACATGCCCCCAACAAAGGAAATCTGCGCAGTGATCTGATCGCTTTGCTGCAACAGTTGTCAAAGAATCGCGCGCTGTTCGCGGCCTCCATTTCTTTGCAAATGAATGAATATTTCTTGGAGACGAATACCAGCCTGGCCGATCTGAGGACGAGCGTGCTCCAGGGTGATCGCAGCCAGCTCGCTGTCGTACTTGCGCGAGGAGTGGATCGTGGTGAGATCGATCAAAGCAAGCTGACGCCCCGAATTGCGTCGCTGCTCCCTGATTTGTTGCGGCACGAACTCCTGATGACCTTAAAACCAATTCCCAAAGCCGTCATTACGGAGTTCGTCGACGATATTTTCTTGCCGTTGGTTTGTCCAAAATCTGCATGTGAAGAGAGAAAGTAAAGAGACGACAATGTAAGCGGAAAATCTGAACTTCCGCGTTTCGAGTCTTTGCCAGTTGTAAATCGCCACTGTGCTCGTGGAGCAAGATCCAATTTGGAAAAGCATATTGGCCGGGAATTACCGGCAACGGAGAACCGTGCGCCCGGCGATTAGCGGAGACAGCCACTCTACAGTAACTATGGAATTCTGTCCGCAGTCTTAACATCGCCAGATAAACGCGCTGAGACGAGGGCAGCTCGGACCTTGCCGAGACGCCATACTAGAAAAGCGACGATGACGATGCCGCCTCTAGCCGCGGCAGGTTGATATTGATGCGCCGATCCAGATTTTGTGGAACTCTATTGGGGAGCTGTTCATGCTTGGATTCTCCGGTCCAGTATACGGCGCACGGAAGTGCGGCCGATGTTGAGGCGGCGGGCGATCTCGGATTTGCTGAGGCCGGAACCGTGTAACTTGCGGATCTCGTCGGTATGCATGGCTGCGGTTGCAGGCCGGCCAAGCCGCTTGCCGTTCTGCCGGGCATGAGCAAGTCCGGCCCGTAGACGTTCACCGAGGATTTCGCGCTCGAACTCAGCGAAAACGGACAGCAGTGCGGCCATCGCGCGCCCCGTCGGTGTGGTCAGGTCCAGCGCCTCGGTCAGCGACACGAAGCCAACACCAAGATGCTCAAGCTCTTGTAGTGTGGCGAGGAGATCGGTTACCGATCTTCCCCAGCGATCCAGACGCCATACCAGCACAGTGTCGATCTCTCGCCGTCGCGCTGCTTCTAGCAGTTTCTCGCGCAACTGGCGCTGGGACGCGCCGGAACCGACCTCCTTCACCTGAAGGGCGACCGTCCAGCCGCGGCGGGCGGCATACTCGCGCATGGCGCGACTCTGCATGGGCAGCGTCTGCTGATCTTGGGTGGAGACTCGGGCATAGAGGCCAGCACGGATCGTTTTGGCTTCCTTTTTCACATGGCCAAAAACGTTCCCGGATTTGCTCGGGCTGCAGCCGTAAAGTATCCTTCACTTGGCAGCTCCATTCACCCCTCACGCTGCGGCCACTTCCACGGGCGGATTCTTGGATTCTTGTCCACGGACCACCGCAATTTCATCGGTCGAGAACACCCGATCGATGTCCAGAATCATGATGAATTGGTCGTCGCGCTTCCCCATGCCCTTGATGAAATCGGTTCGAATCTGGGTTCCTATGCGGGGTGCCGGTTGAATCTGATCCGGCTCCAGGTCAATTACCTCCTCGACCGAATCGGCAAGCACGCCGATGACGGTCGATTCATTGCTCAGCAGCACCTCGACAACAACGATGCAGGTGTTGCGCGTGCTCACGGTCTTCGACATTTCGAAACATAGTCGCAAATCGACCACCGGGACAACGCTGCCCCTCAGATTGATTACTCCTGCCATGAACTCCGGTGTCTTGGGAATCTCGGTGATGGTCGTCAGATCCAACACCTCTCTCACTTTCGCCACCTCGGTGGCGAATATCTCGTTGCCCAATTTGAAGGTGAGATACTGCCGGGTCTCCATTATTTCGGTAACACTCATACTCGAACTCCTTTCTGATCCTGAAGACTGGGCGCGGACCGCAGATGGTCCGCGCACGACCGGTTAGAAACGCTCGAAATTGCCATCAAGCTCATCGTGCTTCTCTTTGAGCCGGAGATTCACCCCGCCCTTACCCGCCGTCTTTACAGCCGACGACGGATCGTAGCCATTCGCTTTGATTGGCCTTGCAGGCATGGCCTGAGCCTGCCTCGCTACCTTGTGAGCAACGCCCTTCCGCACAGGAGTTCTGTCCTCGTCTCCGGTGTGGAAGAACGACAGAGCGCCCACAAGCTGATCGGCTTGGCCGGTCAACTCTTCGGTCGTTGAAGCCATCTCCTCAGAGGCTGAAGCATTCTGTTGAATCACTCTCTCCAACTGTTGGAGGGCCTTGTTGATCTGTTCCGCGCCCGTGTCCTGCTCTCTGCTTGCGGCGGTAATCTCCTGCACCAGTTCAGCAGTACGCTTGATGTCCGGCACCAGCTTATCGAGCATTTCGCCTGACTTCTCCGATACCTTCAAGGTATTGGCGGAGAGTTGGTTGATCTCACCGGCCGCCTTCTGGCTGCGTTCGGCCAGCTTCCGCACCTCGGCGGCGACCACTGCAAAGCCCTTGCCATGTTCTCCGGCGCGCGCCGCTTCAATGGCCGCATTCAACGCCAGCAAGTTGGTCTGGCGGGCAATCTCTTCAATGATCGAAATCTTGCTGGCGATCTCCTTCATTGCCGCGACTGCCTCCAGCACTGACTTACCGCTTTCCTGGGCGCTAATGGCCGACTTGCTGGCGATCTTGTCGGTCTGCTGCGCGTTGTCGGCATTCTGCCTGATGTTGGAGCTCATCTCTTCCATCGAGGACGAGGCCTCCTCTGCAGATGCGGCTTGGGCGGTGGCCCCCTGAGAGACCTGAACCGAGGCGGCGCTGATGGACTGAGTAGCCGCGGCCACTTCGCCGGCGATCGAACGAATGTCCGAAACCGTTCGCGTAAGTCCGCTCACCATCCCGCCCAGTGCCTGCATCAGCTTGTCTTGCGGGGAACGCTCCCGGATTTCCACCGTCAGATTGCCTCCGGCAATCTCCTCGGCAGCCGCAGTGATATCGTTCATCGAAGTAATCAGCGCATTCAGATTATTCTTGATGATTTCGAAATCGCCATTGTAGGAAGCGGTGATGATATCCGGCACATCGCCCTTGCTGAATCGTTCTATGTCGAGTGCCACCTTGTTGAGCGGCCCTATCACCGCATCCATCATTTCGTTCACTCCCTGCACTACCTTGCGGTAGTCGCCCATGTGCTTGGTGGCATCGGCTCGCGCGGCCAGTTTGCCTTCCACCGCCGATTGGGCCAATAGGTTGACATCTACGACCAGATTCTGGATGTTTTGTTTCAACATCATCAGGAACTCGTTAATCTGATCGTCGTTCGATGCCTTGCCCATGGTGGCCGACATGTCGCCGTTAGCGATCTTGGTCACATACGCAATGAGTTCGGTAAGCCAGCCGTGCACACCGTTAATCGCATCCTTCATCTTGGCGTGGTCACCCTTGCAGGCGATCTCAACCTTCTCCCGCAAATCGCCACCGCGGACCAGGCTTAGAATCCGATTGCCTTCGCCTATTGGCAGTAGGATGGCGTCCAGCATGGCGTTTACGCCGCGGACAATCTCCGCGTACGCGCCCTGAAACTGATCGGGCTTGCCACGCTCCGATAGCTGTCCTTCCCTCGATGCTTCGGTCAGACGTCCCATTTCCTTTTGCAAACCCTGCATGACCTGAGCGACATTGTTGATGGCCAGCTTCATGTTGTCGTGATCGCCCTTGTACCTCTGGGTAATCAACTCGTCGATCTTGCCGTTGGACACCTGCGCCAGAACGCGATTGCCTTCGCCGATGGGCAACAGGATGGCGTCCAGCATGGTGTTTACGCCGCGGACAATTTCCGCGTACGCGCCCTGAAACTGATCCGGCTTGCCACGCTCCGATAGCTGTCCTTCCCTCGATGCCTCGGTCAGACGTCCCATTTCCTTTTGCAAACCCTGCAAAACTTGAGCGACATTGTTGATGGCCAGCTTCATGTTCTCGTGATCGCCCTTGTAGGTCTGGGTAATCAACTCGTCGATCTTGCCGTTGGACACCTGCGCCAGAACACGATTGCCTTCGCCGATGGGCAGAAGGATGGCATCCAGCATATCGTTGACGCCCTGGATCATTTGGCGGTCGATACCCGTAAACCGGGTTGCGTTGCCGCGCTCCGAGAGCCGACCTTCCTGGGAAGCTTCCACCAGACGCATGATCTCCTGCAAGACGGGAGATGTTTCGTCAGCGGCGCCTTCCCCATTCAAGCGGGTTTGATCGCCGAGATCTCTTACCCCGAGGCTGCTGCCAGCGCTCGACGACTTCCGATTTTCACCTAACAATTTAGCCCACATAACGTTTCTCCTTCTTTTGATTGAATCGGTTTTCATCTGTCCGCTCGCCCAATAAATCGAATATGTGAGAGGCTCAAGACTTAATGGTTATTGACTGGCGCTGGCGCTCTGTCCAACACTGACGAAATCCTATAAAGCATTCACCAGCAATCTGTTTGCAGGCTGCTTAGACTCAGCTGTCACCGCCGGTCGGCCGGCGACCGCGGCGCGTAGAGCATCCTGCACCAACCGGTGAGGATCGAGGATCAGCGCCACGGTTCCGTTTCCCAGAATGGTGGCGCCGGAGACAACCTTCACATGGCGATAGAGACGGCCCAAACTCTTGATAACCGTCTGATGGTCTCCCAGCACCTGATCCACGACGAAGCCGTAGCGTCCCTCGTCAGTCTCGATCACCATAACCTGCTGGATTTCAGGAGGCAGAGTGAGAATATTGAAGTGCTCCCGGAGCGGGATATAGGGCAAGATCTCGCCGCGCACGTTGATCACGTGCTTACCGTTGGCGTTCGTGATGTCTTCGCGCGATAGTTCGATGCACTCCAGGGTATTGGCCAAAGGCAACACGAAGTATGCTTCTCCCACACTCACCAGCAGGCCGTCGATGATGGCCAGCGTGAGTGGCAACCGCAGCGTCACGCTTGTGCCCAGGCCGCGCTTGCTCGCAACTTCGATTGTTCCGCGCAGGCTCTCGACACTCTTGCGAACAACATCCATCCCCACGCCGCGCCCGGAGATGAACAACTGGACAAGTACCCAGGAAGGACAAACAAAGTGAGCGATGCGTGGATCATTGTGACGGAAGCGAAACAGGCGGCGGCCCTTGTGGCTGTTGCGAAAGGACTGGGTGGCAAGGTCACCGCGGCCGTTGTCGGACCGCGCGCGCTGTCTGAGGTGGCCGCCGCTGCCGGTCCCGACGAAGTAAAGTGGATCGAACAGGACCCGGGCATTGCTGCGGAGGCCTACGCCATCCCGATTGCTGAGTTGATTGCAGCCTCAGTTCCGAAAGCCGTAATCGCGAGCAGCACGGCCGAGGGGCGCGTTCTGGCCGGTGCGGTCGCCGCGAAACTCGGCGCTGCCGTAATTCCTGGTGGGCTGAAGTTGTCGCTCCCAGACGGAAAGATAGCTGTGGAGCGCGCGGAATTGAGCGGCAGGGCAATTGAGACCATCGAGTGTGCCGGTCCACTGGTTACCTTCTATGCGGGCGATGATGTAGTCGGTGAGAGTTCCGCGCCCGCTCCTATTGAACAGATTGCAGCCGACGGTGTCACCGGCATCAAGATCGAGAAGACCGAGCCGGCCGACGGCGCGGGCGCGGGCATCAACAAAGCGGCCGTTGTTGTTTCGATCGGGCGCGGTCTGAAGAAGAAGGATGACCTGTCTATCATCCAGGGTTTGGCCCAAGCTCTGGGCGCCGAGATCGGATGCAGCATGCCGGTCGCCGACGATCTTGGCTGGGTCGAGAAGGAGCGATATGTGGGCCGTTCCGGACAGCATATCGCCCCGCGGCTTTACATCGCCATCGGCATTCAAGGCGCGCCCCAGCACATGGAGGGTATTCGCGACGCCAAGGTCGTTGTGGGCATCAACAACGATCCGGAGGCCGCCATCTTTAAGTCTGCCAACTACGGCATCGTCGGAGACCTGTACGAAGTGGTTCCCGCGCTGCAAGCAGCATTCGGCAAGTAAGAACGCAGTCAAAGCAACTAGAGGAGAAAAGGCAAATGACGGAACAATTCGATGCTCAGTATGATGTTGTCGTAATCGGCGGCGGAGGTTCGGGTCTTTCGGCAGCCGTGCAGGCCGCCAAAGACGGCTTGACCTGCGCGGTGCTTGAGAAGGAGTCTCAGCTTGGCGGCAGTTCCGCTTTTGCGGAAGGCCATGCGGCGTTCGAGTCGGACGAGCAGGAAAAACGCGGCATCAAGGTCACAAAGGATGAAGCCTTCCAGGCTTATCTCAATTACTCGCACTGCAATTGCGATCAGGCTCTGGTCAGCCGGTATGTTGATAACGCGGCAACCACCATCAAGAAGATGCGCGATGAAGAGGGCGCGGTCTATTTGGAGGTGATCGACTGTGCTCCGGAACAGCCGGGCGAGCTTGTCACCTGGCACCTGCCGGAGGGAGAAGTTGCGCATCTTCTTAAATTGCTTGAGGCGGATGCGCGGCGTCGCGGCGTTGACATCTTTCTGTCAACTGCCGCCACGAAAATTCTAAGAGGCGAAAACGGCCAAATCACTGGCGTGATCGCTGCGGACGCCGACGGCGAACAGGTCAAGCTTGGCGCCAAGGCCGTCGTGGTGGGTACCGGTGGCTATGCGGCCAACCCGACGATGCTCAACAAATACTCCAGGCACAAGATCGGCGAGCGCCTCATTAATGTAGGTGGCCCGGGCAACACCGGTGACGGCATCAACATGATGAAAGAGGCTGGCGGCATTGAAAACCCCAACATCGGCACGCTGTTGCTTTTTCCATTGATGCGCGAAAAAACCATTACCAGCCATGTCAACAACGCCGGCATGCAGCCCTACTTATGGGTAGACAAGCACGGCCATCGTTTCGCCAGCGAAACTGCGGGACTGAACTTCGGCTTTGCAGGCGATCTGCTCGCTGGACTTCCGGATGCGATGTATTGGTGCATCCTCGACCAGAGTCACATCGACAAGCTGGTCAACGTGGGTAACGAGGTGGGGCTCGGCATCTATATCCGCAACTACGAAAAACTGGTCAACCTGCCCGACGAGATCGAAGCGGATGCCAACGACGAGAAGCGGATCAATGTTTACAAGGGTGAGAACATTGCAGAATTGGCGGCCAAAATTGGCATCAAAGCGGAGGTCTTGCAGGCCGAGCTCGATGAATACAATGCCTATTCCAAGGCGGGGATCGACAAAAAGTATCACAAGAAGCAGAAGTACCTGCGTCCTTATGTGAAGGGACCGTACTATGCGATCAAGATGGAAACCGGCATCATGATCAGCATGGGCGCCATGAAGATCAACGACCGCCTGCAGGCTATCGACACGAAGGGTGATGTTATATCCGGACTGTACTGCGTTGGCTGCGATGCGGGCGGGCTTTACGGCGAGAGCTACCAGTTGACGGTTCCGGGCTCGGCCAACGGCTTTGCCCTCACGTCAGGCTGGCTGGCGGCCGATGACATTGCCGAAAAGGTCAAGGCGGGCGCTCTCTGATCTAGCGTATTTGCTTTGGGGCCGGGCCGCGCGAACCTTGCAGCCCGGTCCAAATTCCATTCATAGCCCGGGAAGAGGATTGCGATGGTAACGGAAGAAACAAATGGGACCGACTTTGACGTGATTGTGATCGGTGGCGGCGTGGCCGGTACGGTGTGCGCCTACCAGTTGGCACGGGCGGGCAAGCAGGTGGTTCTGATTGAGCGCGGTGCTCAACCCGGATCGAAGAACCTGTCAGGTGGTGTCTTTTATTGCCGCGTGATGGAGCAGGTGTTTCCGAATTTCATCGAGGAGGCGCCGATTGAGCGTCGTATTACGCGTAATATACTGAGCTTCCTCAATCCAACATCGCACTTCAATATCGACTACTGGGATCAGCGTCTGGAGAATCCGGCCAACGCAGTGACGGTGCTGCGCGCCAAGTTGGATGCGTGGCTGTCGGAGAAGTGCGAAGAAGCCGGTGTCATGGTGATGTCGAGTGTCCGGGTCGATAGTCTGCTGTTCGAGGGCGACCAAGTCGTCGGCGTCAAGGCCGGCGAGGACGAACTTCACGCGCACGTGGTGGTGGCGGCCGACGGTGTGAACTCCTTCATCGCGCAAGATGCAGGCATCCGCTCCAAGGAGCCCGCCAAGAATCTGGCCGTCGGCATCAAGAGCGTGATCGGGCTGCCGAGGAAGGTCATCGAGGACCGCTTCCATCTCACGGGAGACGAAGGCGTTGCCTACGCGATTGTCGGCGATTGCACGCAGACGGTGGCCGGCGGTGGATTCCTCTACACCAATAAAGAGTCGGTCAGTGTCGGCGTCGTAATGCGGCTCGACGACTTGGAAGCCAAGGGACTTTCTTCAAGCGATGTGCTGGATCACCTTTTACAACATCCTGCGATTGCGCCGCTGCTTCACGACGGTGAGTTACTCGAATATGGATGTCATCTGACGATCGAAAATGGCTCAGAGATGGTCTCGCACGACCTGACGCGGCCGGGACTGATTCTCATCGGAGACGCAGCGGGCTTTACGCTCAACACGGGCTTGACAATCCGCGGCATGGATCTGGCCGCTGGCTCTGCCATCGCCGCCGCCAAGGCTATTGTCACGGCGCTTGATAATGGCGACTACGGCCAACAGGCGATGGACGAATACCGCAAGCAATTGGATGCCGGCTTCGTGGGTGCGGATATGAAGACTTACGCGGAGGCTCCCGATTTTCTGGATATTCCGCGCATGTACAAGGAGTATGGACTACTGCTTGCCGACATCTTCTATGACCTGTACAACCTGGACACCAAGCCGAGGAAACATGCGGCCGCAACGGTCATGAGGACCTTCAAGCTGTCGAAGCTGAGACTGTTTACCGTTATTGGCGATGGGCTCAAAGCCATCAAGGCACTCTGATGAAGGCACTCTGAGGGAGGATGACATGACTGGTTTTGGAGATATCACGCAACGCCTGGCGGGCAATAGCTACACCGTCGATGAAGAATCGCACATTGAGGTCAACCAGGATCTCGCCCGGCAGACGGGGACGAGTAAGTTGCTGGTTCGCGTATGCCCGGCGCATGTTTACTCCCAAAACGAGGACGGTTCTCTCGCCGTTCTGTTCGCGGCATGCATGGAGTGCGGCACATGTCGTGCGCTAGCAAGCACAGGTACGTTGAACTGGCACTACCCGAACGGTGGCTTTGGCATTGCTTTTCGCGAAGGATGAGCTCAATCTAACCGGCGCAGCGAAAGGCAACATCTGAAGCTGCCCGCACTAAGCAGCCCCTTCAGGCTCATTCGTGGATTGGAAAAGACTCGAGCGCCTTGCACAATTCGCCTATCGGTCTCTGACGCTGACGGCTCGCTCATGCACGGCGCGTGGTATTCGGCTGCTCCTATAGCTCTCCTTTCCGCGAACAACTCTCAGCGATCCGCCGTTGGCACTCTGTGGACGGAACTTGCTGCGTATCTATTCAAGAACTCGGAGTTCGCTCGTCTAGGAGCTCTGTCGGGTATAGATTTACAACCCCTTAGAACCAGCAACTTATAAGGCATACGGAGTTTGGTACATTGTTGATTATAAATATGTTACGCAACTACGATTCTTTATGCTCGACATGCTCCGAGAGCAAAACCAGAGTTGCGGTGTCTGACGAGGATTGTACAGGGTCTCCGCACGGTGGGGGGGCGTCGACTTGAATGCCTTGCTTTCAGGATACATCTATCCTGGTTTCGCTCTACGTTTCCGGAATAGCGAACTCAACGGCGACTCTGGTTTCGCGATAGTGTAGCGAGGGAATCTTCCATTTCTACCAGAAGACCTTGGTCACAACACTTGGCACGTGGAATCCGCAGTGACGATGTGTTGGAAACGGCATCAGACGTCCGCATAGGCGTGCGGCCCATAGGGGAATCGGTGAAGCCGCGTTCAATCATCTAGGCAGTGATGAAGAACGACGCCCGTGGCCTCAAGCGGAAGACACAGGGTTAACCTCAACTTCTCGAACCGCCGGATGCGGACCCGCATGTCCGGTGGTCTGGCAGGGGGAGACGCGACTCTCCTCCCTATGCCGATTCTGGGCCGTAATCGTTTTGGTCGGAGTGCCGGAGGATACTGCGGGTAGGATCAGCCAGGCGGTTAAAGAGCATTCCTGCAAAGAGCAGAGCCGCAAGGGCCGTTGCCAACAGGAACCCATAGCGAGGGTGGCCATAGAAATCGCTGATCGCTCCCATGGCCAGGGGGCCAAGTACGGCACCCACGCAGGTGAAGAAGAGAATCACCCCCGCGACCGCCCCGTGTTCGGATTTGGGAAAGCAACTGATGCCCTTCGAATTCAATGTCGGATAAATGATCGACATGAAGATTCCCGAGAGAGGCAGCAAATAGATGGCGGCATGAACGCCGCCGATCATGGCTCCAACGAAGCACGCGAGGATCAAGCCGCTGAACAGCGTGAGAACCGAGGTCCAGTTAAGACCAGCCAGCACCCATGCTCCCAGAAATCTTCCGACGGCGCGGAGCACAAAGAAGATCGAAACGGTATAGGCTGCGAAAAGGGCGAATACGGAGTGGCCGGAGAGATCGGCGGAAGAAAGGTGGCTGGCGGCGATGTAAGTAGGCAGCCATACGTAAATCGAGCACTCGACGGCAACATACAGGAAGCAGGCAAGGGAAAAGCCAAGCGCATAGGGGTTGCGCAGGAGGTGCAGCGTTCTTCTTAAGCTTACTGGTTCCGACGAAGTCTTCGCAGTGTTGGGATAGCGAACGACCGTTGCGATGAGAATGAGGAGCATGCATATCGTCCCGGCAATCACATAGAGCCACTTCCAACTGATGCCTTGGAGCAAAAGATGGGCAACGATCAGTGGACCGACGATGGCGCCCACGCCGAAGAATCCTTCGACAGTGTTCATCGTCGACGTGTGTTCTATCGTAGATCCAGATATATCGCCAATCAGCGCCAGGGCGCCCGTTTTGAAGACGCCGATGGCAACTCCGGAAACTATCAGTAGCAGAAGAAACACTGCGTAAGAGTTGGCTATGGCGAAAAGATAAGCGTTGAGCGCGAAGAGAATCAGACCGAGAACGATGGTTCTCTTTCTGCCCAGTTTGTCGGCGAGAAAGCCGAGCCCGATGGCTGCAAGAGCAATAGCGGACATGCTTGCATAGTGGAAGGCCCCGGCCGCGGTCATGCTCAGGTGGTAGGTACGGATAACTTCAGGAATGATGACGCCAACCGAATCCGTGGTCATGGCGAACATCATGAACATCATGTAAGTCAGTGACCGGATGACGGTATTGCTGGCTGCTGGCGATGTCGTAGTCATAGGATGACCTCCTTGCCGTGGTCATTGCTCGGTTCCGAACAACCAAGATGGAGTGTGCGGACTGGCGGTTGACCAATTTCCCGGTTGGAAAACTCAATGCGGGCATGGGGGCTCTGAAAATCAATGTCAAGCCGTGCCCAGTCGTCGCAGTTTGCCCATCGGATTGAGAGGGTGTGCGGGGCAGAAGAATCGGTAGTCGCAGTTCCCGAGAAGGCAGGGTGAGAGTTGCGAAGTCGGATGAAGGACAGAAGTTTCTGAACTACATCCCTCTTGAGGCTCTCTTCGATTTCCGCGGGTGTGTAGTAATGGCGGTTGATGTCGCGCCCGACGCCGGTGCGCGCCAGGAGTTCCATGTCGTTGGTTCCGGCCAGCAAACCAACGTAATAGACCTGGGGGATGCCGGGCACAAAGAACTGAATGGCGCGGGCAATCAGATATTCCGTCTCATTCTTGCCCAGGGCGTCGAAGTAAGTGCAGTTCACCTGGTAAAGATCCAGGTTGTTGGCCGCGGCCCCGGTTGCCTGATGGCTTTCGCCCTTGCTGCGACGGTGAATCGTCTCGACCAGCGAGTCGATCATAGCTGGTTCAAGCAGGCCAGGTGTTCCCGCCGAGTCGGCACCGACGTCAATGACGCCGATGCCGTCATGAGTGTCGAGCACCGTGATTGCGTTCTTGGGGCGGATGGCCAGCCATGCAAGCAGGGGCTGAGCATCAGCCTGATAAAGAGCGTGCAGCACCAGGGGCGGCAAGGCGAAGTCGTAGACCCAGTCCACCTGACGCGCGATCTCTGCTTGCTTCAAATAGTGACTGTGTATCTCGACCAGGACCTCAATCTCGAGCGCGCGGGCTTGCTCTGTCAGTTTGGAGATGAAGTCGAATGTTTCGGGAATCATGAAACAGGATGTGCCATTCTTCTTGATAGCGTAGCCGACGGCGTCCAGGCGAATGGAGCGAATGCCTGCCGTCTGAAAGCGGTTGAGGATTGCGTCCAGATAGGCTTTGCCTTGTGAATGCTCAACATCAATATCGAGTTGCTGGGGAGTAAATGTGGTCCATAGCAAATGTCTTTCGCCATTGGCGAGGATGGTATAGGCAAAGGGCAAGCCAGGACGCGGCCTGTAGATGTTCAACAGGTCAACCTCAGTTGCGCCATTCGGGAAGACGCTGTCATAGGTCAGAAACATGCCCGCATATGCCGAGTCGTTTCCGTGCAGAGAGTAATCAAGAAACTGTGGCGACTGGCTGGAAACGTGATTGACGATCAAGTCGGCCATCAAATCGGTGGAGGCGCCCAGTTCCCGCACGTTCTCCCATGTTCCCAGCCGAGGGTCGACCGATGTGTGGTCAATAGGGTCGAATCCTGCATCGGATCCATCAATTGGGTTGAAGAAGGGGAGCAGGTGCACTCCGCCGAAGACGCCGGCGAAAGGACCGTTGAGGAGTGCGCGCAAATCATCGATATTGCCGCCTGTCAGGCGGTCCACGTATGTGATCAGTTGTACCTGGTTTTTCACGGATACTCCTTTGTATCGATTACTCTGCGAAAGATTGGCGATACCGCGGGCTGTGACGAATCATGCGTGCCTGCGCTCTACTTGCATGCGAAGTTCTTCTCGTCTTCCGGATCGCCGGAGCCATTGTAGGAAGCGTATTGAGGATAGGCACAGAGCGGCCTGGTTCGATGTGGGAATGCGTGTCCGGTAGCGCTGATGCGCTCGGGAGCGGTTCCACTCTCCACCCATTTTTCGAGCGCATCCAACGGATCGAATTCATCGGTTGCCGGACCTCCGGCGCAATGCGTCATGCCGGGTATCAGGAAGAGCCGGGCAGCCTTCCTGGCGTTTTCTATGCCGCCGTTATCGCCTGCATAATGGTTGTAGTAGTCGAGGATGTCATTCATAGAAAAGACCGGATCGCTGACCCCCTGGTAGATGATCATCCGTCCTCCGCGCGCGGTAAACGAGGAGATATCTGTGCTAGTGGGATCGTTGAATTCGTGCGTTTCCTCCACCTGCGCAGCAATTTTATCGAAATCCGGATGCGCTGGATCAAGATTGGCGATGAAGGGATGGACGAAGTAATCTTTCAGCGTTGCCGCTCCCATAAGGGCATTGATGGCGTTGGATTCCGCAGTCTCGGAAGTGCCGAGCTTCCATATCCTCCATCCCATATCGGAGATGCCTGCGTCGTAGGGCCAGCCAGTGTAAATCTGATTTCCTTTGGAGTCGCGCGCGCCGCGGAAGGAGCGCTGCAATGCTTCCACTTGTTGATGGCTCAGGCACTCTGGCGTTTTTGCGCCGTTGCATTCCAATACGGCGGGATCAAATGTGCAGGCCGCGACATTGCTGATTTCTCCGTCCTTCAAACCATCGAGGGCATCGCACTTATCAAGCACGGCCTTGGAGAGCAGATTCAGGTCGTCATTGCTGAACGCTTTGCTTAGGACTGCGCGCCGTTGCGCATCGGTGGGCGCGATGGAGCTATAAGCGGCGGTGTCCCAGGCTTCGCCAATGGCTGCATGGGAGAGGTGAAATCCTGGATCGCCGGCCACCACGCCATCGAACTCCAGCGGATAACGCTGTGCGGCCATCATCGCCTGCCGTCCGCCATTGGAGCAGCCGACGAAGTAGGAGTGCTGCGCGGGCTTTTGATAATACGAGGCGAGGAGTGTCTTGGCTGCGTGTGTCACTTCGCCGATAGCATTCTGGGCATAGTCCAGGCGCGCCTGCTGCTCGCGTCCGAACGATGTATCCATTCCACCTTGATGGCCGGCATCGGTGGAGACGACAGCATATCCGCGGGAGAGTGCGGGAAGCGCAGTCATGCTTACCGTTCCCATGGCCGGCCTCACCATTCCATCCGTGCCGCCGCCGCCCTGAAACAGGAATTTGCCGTTCCAGTTGGAGGGGAGGCGCAACTCAAACTGAATCTCATAATGCTTTCCATCCGCGCCGGTGCGGGGATGGATGACACCTTCGACCTGACAGTACTCCGGATAGGTCCAGAAAGCCGGGGGAGGCGGAGCATAGGGGGAGGCGTCGCGTGACGCGCTTCCCGCCACTTTCATTTCCGCTTTCCGAATCACCGTGTCGTCGAGAGCGATCTTCTTCAGGCTTCCGCAGATGTCGGATTGTGCGATAGCGGATGAAGAGAAAAGGGGCAGCACACACGCTGCCAGGAGAAACCGTGAAGTGATGCTGCGCATGACCGTACACACCTTTCAGCGTTTTTGTTGCGAAACAGTTGTTGCCGGCGCATGGGCGATGGCAACAAACCTGGATCGAGGGGCGATCCCTCATTTGTCCAGGGGGATTGCAGCGTGGCTAGGGTGGCACTGTTCTTTGACCAGAAAGTCGACAGGCACTTGGTCGGGTGGACAAGCAACAATATCCTCACGATCAATTCCCACGTTCTGAATCAGGCTGATACTGGCGAACTCATCCACGACCAGCTTTGGATATGTTGGACCCGCATCGCGATAGGTGCGCATCAGATCCAGATGATCGTTCTGAAAGCACACTGTCTTCATGGGCTCTTCTGCAATCCAGCGGGGGAAGAAAATGACACCATGAATCTTCATTTCATCGAGGTTATAGGAGAGGCTTACGGCGGTTCCGGTGGGTTCGTCCCAGGAAATCTTGTACGTGTTCCGGGCGATGCGGACGATGAATACCTTCTGGTCTTTCACCCATCTTCCACCGACCATTCCGCTATGAATGCGGTAATCGATCGTGTTCTCGTTCTTGATGTACATCTCGTACTTCCATCCGTTGTCGTAGACATAGATAAGGCGTCTTCCGATAATTCCATCAAGTTCCTGGGTGCAGTTCGGTGCTTCAAGCATGAATCGTTCTCCAATTCGTCCGTGTGAGGGTTCGAGAACCAGCGTAGTTCGTTCCGGTGGCCAAACGGTATGGTCCGTAAAAGAGACTATTGGGCGGCCATCAGTTGCAGGCAGTCGTCCGGGGTCCAATCCGGCGTAGCGCCCGCCCGGCTTGCGACGGTCGCTCCAACCGCATTGGCAAAGACGCCGATGCGCTGCATGGGCCACTGAAGTTGCACACCATGCAGAAACGCAGCGGCAAATGCATCCCCTGCGCCGACGGTATCCACAACTTTGACTGAATGCCCCGCGAAGCGTTCGAGTTTTCCCTCCGCCCAAATTGCGCAGCCCTGGCTGCCGAGCGTAACGCACAGCATATCGATGCCGTATGCGGACGACCAATACCGGCAAAACTCTTCCAGGGAAAAAGGCAGGGAAGGGCAGTCCATGGCAAAGAGCGTCTCCGCTTCGCTATCATTCAATTTGACAATCGAAGCCATTCGCGAAAGCCGCCGGACCAAGAAAAGATCCCAGTGGCCTTGACGGAGATTGATGTCGTAAAAACACTTCACGCCTGGCATGGCAGCAACAAGTTGCTTCAGAAGGCCTTCACTGCGCGGGTTGGTTTGCGCCAGAGTTCCAAAATAGAGCCAATCGGGATGCGTGTCGCGAATCGCTGTCAGTCGGGGTCCGTCAAGGCGCACACAGTCAAATGCAGCCGGGCGAGGAATGACAAACGATGCGTTACCGGCAGCATCGGTCGTCACCTTCGCTATGCCTGTCGGGAAACCCGCTACAACCTGAACGAAGCAAGTTGCCAGTGAATAGGCCTCCATGGACTGAAGGGCTTGGGCTCCCAAGCGGTCTGCGCCAATGCCGGTCAAGAATATGGCAGGATTGTCCAGCCGCTGCGACGCAACAGAGAAATTGAGTGGTGCTCCGCCCAGAAATTCCTGTTCGCCAAATACATCCCACAATAATTCGCCAACGCTCAGAACGTTCAATTTGAACTCCACTTGCGGTTTCACGCTTCGTCGTTCAAGAAAAATGGTTGCAAACCATTGCGAGGACAAGAGTCCGAAATCGCTAAGCACGGATGAAATCGTGGAGCAACTCCAGCAACTTGCGGCTCCTCGCTTCACCAAGACGCGCCCGCATGCGCTTTTCGTAGAGACAGTGAGCGGCTTCGACCTCTCGCATCATCTTTTCTCCTGTTCTCGTGAGATGGAGTGCAAAGGCACGGCGATTGCCGACCACTTTTCTTCGCTCCACAAGATGACGGTGTTCGAGATTGGTGATCAGCGCAACGAAATTGGTCTTCTGGATTCCATAAATGGCACTGATGGCTGTCTGAGTGCGTCCTGGATTAGCCCCAATGATGTCCATCACAGCGAAATCCTGCGGTCGCAGGTCGAAGTTTGCGAGCACATTTGTCACTTCGATGTTTGCGAACTGGTAAGCCTTCCTCAAGGCGAATCCGAGGCTTTCGTCGAGCATAGAAGGATTGATCAACTCTGAAGGAGCGATCGGGCAATCGGCTGTTTCTCTTCCGGGAGTCGAAAAAACATCATTGTTTGTCATCACAAATCCTCGTCAATTGACTTTCGAGATACGTGCGGAAACACAACCGTGGGCGTCAGTTAAAAAACTACACTCCCTGGGGTTCAATTTCTTCCGAGACTCTCAGATTTTGGCTATTTTCCCAGCCGCTCGCCAGGGCGATAAAATTGTTATTGACAATAACGATTATACTATATAACGTTCTGGAGTTGAGCAGAGAATTTGCGTTTTCAAGGCGTAAACGTAAGAAGCACCTGCGAAACCAAGAGAACTGGCCAAAGTGCAGCGCACAGCTCTCAATAGGAGGCAGTATGCAAGACTCGCAGTTCGGCAGAGCGCAACGACGCATTGCCGGTTTAAGTCGCAATGCAAAGATGATGGCAATCTCCAATTTTGGTGAAGTTTGCCTTAAACCCTTCATGTGCGGGCTGTTGTTGGCCGTGATGGCGTGCGTGTACATTCCGCGGCTGACGGCGCAAAACAGCTACGGCTCGGTGGTCGGCACGGTTTCGGATTCGGCCGGAGCGACGATTATGGATGCCAAGGTGACGCTGACCAATCAGGGGACCAACGCAATGGTCACCACCAAGAGCGGCACGACCGGCAATTACACCATCCCAAATCTCAATCCTGGCCAATACAGCATCAAGGTCGAGTTCAAGGGATTCAAGACCTACGAGCAGACGGGCATTGATGTGCAGATTGGTGGAACCGCTCGCATCAATGTGAGCCTGTCCATTGGTGAGCAGACGGAGACTGTCGTCGTCACAGCCGCACCGCCCCCGCTCCAGACCGATAGCGCTTCGCTGGGCGGCGTAGTGGAAGAAAAAGAAATTTTGGATACGCCTCTGAACGGGCGCAATGTCAACAACCTGCTGGTATTGGTTCCGGGTGTGGTCGGTGGTGGCGCCACCTCGGGCAACACCATCTCCAACCAATACAGCGGTGCGCTGACCAATGCGGTGGCTTACGGCAACTATCAGATTGGCGGCGGATTCAGCGGACAGAGCACCTTCTATGTGGATGGCGTGCTCTCGAACATGCCGGAGAACAATGTCAACACCCTGGTTCCCACGCAGGACGCGGTGCAGGAGTTTCGCGTGTCGACCAACGCCGTGAGCGCAGAGTTTGGCGGCTTTGCCGGCGGCGTGATCAACATCGCGACCAAGAGCGGAGCCAACAGTTTCCATGGCAGTGCGTACGAATACGTCCGCAACACAGTGTTCGACGCCAACGACTGGTTCAGTAACCACTACGCAGAGGCACGCAATCCGCTGCATCAAAATCAGTTCGGACTCAATGCCGGCGGCCCGGTGATCAAGAACAAGACCTTCTTCTTCTTCTCTTGGGAGCGCGAGATCGTCCACAGCGCCTCCCCGTCAGTCAACACGATCCCCACCGCCGCGGAGTTGAATGGTGACTTCTCCGGGATCTCCACACCCATTTACGACCTCTATACGGCGGGCACACCGCAGTTCTCCTGCAATGGCGTGCTGAACGTAATATGTAACGACCGCATCGATTCCGCAGCGCAAGCCATCTTGAAGGCCACCTATCCTGCGCCTAATCTGTCCGGCCTGGTCAGCAACTATGTTGTGCCATCGCGAACGTCCGGTAATCAGAGCCAATACAACGCTCGTATCGACCAGCACATTGGAAACGCGAACACGCTATTTGCGCGCTACACCTATTGGGATCCGAGCAGTGGCCCTAACGACCCGTTCGGCACCAAGATCGGTATGAAAAGCTCTTCAAGCATCGTCCATGAGGCGGTTGTCGGCGATACGCACACGATCAACCCCACGACGGTCGCTGACATCCGCTTGTCTTTCGTGCATAATCACGGGGCCCAGGAGACGTATACGATGAACAGGGATATCTCCTCGTTCGGTCCGGCGTATGCTGCTCTCCAGACCCAATTCGGTACCGGTGTGATGCCGGACATCTCCTTGCAGGAGTACACCAATTCGGGTGGAAACCTGTGGGTCGACTGGTTCAACAACGCATACTCCATCAACGGCAGCATCACCAAAATACTTGGCCGTCACACCATCAAGGTGGGCGGGAATGCTCGTCAGGTGAACTGGCTCGCTCACGGCTATCCTGGGTCCGATGTCAACTTTACCGCCAATGCATCGCTCACCGCGAACTCCAGTGTCGCCAATTCCGGCAATTCTCTTGCCTCCATTCTGATTGGTGTTCCGAGCCAGACAAAGAATCAGCAAGAAGGAGACACGCACTCGTTCCTGCACAACTACGGTTTCTTCGTGACCGACACGTTTCAGGCGACCTCGAAGCTGACCTTGGATATGGGCTTGCGCTGGGACCAGCCGGGCTCCTATACGGAAGACAACGATCTGAACGCCGTACTCTTACCGAATGCGGCCAGCCCGTTCGGCACCATCGTCAATCCCGCTACCGGCAGCAGCCAGACCCTGGTGGGCAACCTAGCCCTGGTGAACAGCGCCGCCTACAAATCGCGCCGTCAGCAGAACCTGCACTGGAATCTCTTCGATCCGCGCATGGGTGTCGCTTATCGCGCCTCCGACAAGATGGTGGTGCGCGCCGGTTATGGCATCTCGCATCTCTCCCCCATGCTCTCCCAGATGGGGCCGGCAATTTCACCCATCAATTCCAGTTCCACCAACCTCTCCAACGTTGCAGGCGCTACCCCAACAACAACTGTCAGCAATCCTTTCCCAACAGGCATCAATCTGCCTGGGCTAAGAAGCGCCAACAGCATCAGCGATCTTCAAGGACAAACGATTACTGGCGCAGAACCCGATCAGCCGTATACCTATGTGCAGCAGTGGAACCTGACTGTCGAGAGGACTCTTGGTCCGAACACATCGCTTTCGCTCGCCTATGCCGGATCGAAGGGCACACATTTGCTGGTTGCAGGTTCCTACACTTACTCGGAGATGAACCTGAACCAGTTGCCGGATCGGTACTTCTCGATGGGCTCCGCCTTGATGACGCCGGTCGCCAATCCTTTCTATGGAAAAATTTCCAACGGAACGCTGGCCGGGTCCACGGTACTGCAAGGCAACATGCTACAGCCTTATCCGCAGTTCCAGACGGTAAATGAAGCAACGCCAGCACAGGCTGGGTCGACCTACAACGCATTGCAAGGATCGCTCACGCAGCGTTTCGGCGGTAACGGTACGCTCGGTGTGGCCTACACTTGGGCAAAGCTGCTGAGCAACACCGACAGCATTGCCAGCTTCCTGGATGTGGCTGACGGTGGCATGGTCGGCGGCATTCAGGACAACAACAACCTGCGCAACGAGAAGTCGCTGAGCGTGCAGGATTTTCCGTTGAACCTTCAGATCAGCTACAGCGAGATGCTTCCTTTCGGCGCGCATAAGCGTTATCTGAACAATGCCGGAAGGGTTGTTGTTCCGATGGTCTCCGGATGGCGCGTAAGCGGCATCACGACTTTCCGCAGCGGCGCGCCGGTCAGCTTGCTCTCCGCTGCTAATCCGCTGTCCATATATTTTGGTACAGGCACAGGCACCATGTCGGTTCGTCCCAATGTTGAGCAGGGATGCCACCGCAGGGGGTCGCGCACACCTGTGAACGGGACCATCACGTGGTTCAAAACTGGTTGCTACTCGTATCCGGGAGACTACTCTCTTGGCAACGAAGGCCGTACCGATTCTCAACTGCGTGCCGATGGCATCAAGAACTTCGATTTTTCGACGACGAAAGAAACCCCGATCACCGAGAAGATCAAGCTCAATTTCACTGCTGAGTTCTTCAACATCTTCAACAGGACGCAATTCGCTCAACCCGATCCCGTCATGACCACTTCCACGTACACCACTTTTGGGCAAGTGACCAGCCAGGCCAACCAGCCTCGTTTGATGCAGTTTGCCTTGCGCCTCGCTTTTTAATTCGCTGTGGGGCAGAGGGAATGTGCCCCGTCTTTATGGAGGCGCTGATTGACGCGTGCATTTTGATCCAAACAAGCTGCATGCGTTAGCCAGCGGTTCTCCTCCTTTGATCGATGCTTACCGCCGGGGGTGGAGTCTTGCGAAGCGATTCGCGATACTTCTCCCCCGGATTCTTAATGATCGATGCTGAACCTGGATCTTTTGCCAATCAAGCGGATGATCAGGGGCCAACATTTAACCCGCTCAGTGGAGTAACAATGTCGAAGACAAAGAATTTGATTGCGTCCTTTCTGCTTGCGACGGTTGCGCTTGTCTTGTGCCAGGGCGTTCTTGCGCAAAGCGCCAGCCAGAAAGGGCATTGGGTAAGCGACTGGAGCACCGCGGTGCATGCACCGATGGATTATCCAGGCGCGCCACCGGTACTCGTCGTGGAGAATCAGACGATCCGGATGGTGGTACGCCCGACATTCGCGGGCGACCGCTTGCGTGTTCGCCTGTCGAATGTTTATGGAACAAGCGCTCTCAAGATTGGCGCGGCCCATATTGCACTCGTTCGGCAAGGCTCTGCCATTGTTCCGGAGTCCGATCGGGCGCTGACATTTGGCGGCCAGGCATCCGTGAGTATTCCAGCGGGCGCTCCGATGCTGAGCGACTCGATTGATTTGAAGATGGGTGATTTCGCCGAACTCGCAATTACGATCTTTTCTCCCGAGAAAGCCAGCGGCACAACCACGCATTTATTGGGCCAACACGAGACGTATATCTCCGCGCCAGGGAACTTCACTGCGGCGCCGGATTTCACTGCCAGTTCCGTGACAAAGTCCTGGTATTGGCTGGAGGGAGTCGATGTCTTGGCTACGGAAGAAACCACTGCGCTGATAGCCTTTGGCGATTCCATTACCGACGGGGCCGGGGCAAAAACGGGCGATTATGCGGACTGGCCGGACATGCTGGGAAAGCGCCTGGCGGGTGGGAAGGAAGCAGCGCAGGTTGCGGTACTGAATAAGGGGATTGGCGGCAATCGCGTTCTGCACGATGGCGCGGGCGTGAATGCGCTGGCGCGCTTTGACCGGGATGTCCTCGCCCAGTCCGGCGTAACTGGATTGATTATTCTTGAAAGTATCAACGACATAGGATTCCCTTATGTCTCAGTTCCTTCGCCCAAGGGGAGCAACGCCCCGGATCAGTTTCCATTTGCGGATCAAAAGGTGAGCGTACAGGATCTGCGCGGCGGCATATCGCAGATGATTGAGCGAGCTCACGAGCGGGGAATCAAGGTGTATGGCGCAACCGTGACTCCATTCGAAGGCGTCAATACCTATAACGCCGAAGGAGAAGCGACTCGTCAAGCGCTGAATCAGTGGATACGGACCGGTGGCGCTTTCGATGCGGTTCTGGATTTTGATGCAGCCGTGCGTGACCCGAATCATCAAACGCGGCTACGCGCAGATTACGACTGTGGCGATCACATCCATCCCAGCGAAGCAGGATACAAAGCCCTGGCTGATGCGATCAACCTGATGCTCTTCAAGCATGGCTCGGTGGAGGCGCACAGCAGATAATGGCGCTGCGCCGCTGCACGTTGCGGCTCCCGAGGTTTCAGTTCTTTATGAGAGTTGAGAAATGGACGGCTTGTTCCTTGTCCTCACTGCCTTGGCCGGTTTCTGTTGCTCATGGAAGGGGCGCAGCGACTGCGATTTGGCATTCAGTTTCCAACGAAAAAGGAGTATAGCAAGATGCGCAAGTGTCAATGTTTTCCAAAACACAACCGTGGAGCAGAAATCATCGGTGCCGTGAGGGCGGTCTTCTGCGGCGCAGCATTCCTGGTTGTCCTTGCACCGGTTTCTCTCAAGGGGCATGCGCAAGAAGGTGCGCCCAAGCTACTGACGGTCCCGGTAGCCAAGGATGGGACGTTAGCCGTGCCGTCGCAGAACGTGCCTGTGTCCAACCTCCTCAGCCCTGAAGCAAAAGCATATGTTGCCCAACATTTGCTCGACATGCAGTACCAGTACGCACATCCCGGCAAGGGACTGCCGCATTTCATCGACACCTATCTTGCGGCTCAAAAGGCGGCCTATCCTGTCAATGTTGGCGATACAAAGATCGGCGGCGTTCACGTTTATGTGTTTACGCCTCGTGAGGGTATTGCAACCGAGAATACAAAGAGAGTCCTGATTAATCTTCATGGCGGGGGCTTCTCGGGATGCTGGCCGGAATGCGCCCTGCTTGAATCGATTCCAATTGCTTCTACCGGCCAGATAAAAGTGGTCAGCATCGACTACCGGGAAGCTCCCGAGTATAGATTTCCAGAAGCGAGTGAAGACGTGGCCAAAGTCTACGCCGAGTTATTGAAGACATATAATCCGGCGGAAGTGGGCATCTACGGGTGCTCTGCGGGCGGGGCCTTGACCTCCATGTCACTGGCCTGGTTTCAGAAACACAATTTGCCAACACCGGGCGCGGCTGGAATCTTCTGTGCCGGTGGTGGCGGATTTTCTCCTGGCGATGCCGCGTATACATCATTGCCATTAGGGGAGGCCCGGATGATGGGTGCGGATGGAAAAGCATTGCCACCGCTGGATTACCTCAAGGAGGCAGATCCCAAAGATCCGCTGGTGGCTCAGGTCGGCCATCCCGATGTTCTAGCTAAGTATCCTCCCACCCTTATCGTCACCGGATCCCGTGATTTTGCAATGAGCGACTCACTTAATACACACATTCAGTTGACCAAAGCGGGAGTCCATTCGCAGCTTTATGTCTGGGAGGGGCTTTTCCACGGGTTCTTCTACAACCCGAGCATTCCGGAGTCTCGCGATGCATACAATCTCATTGTTCAGTTCTTTTCCCAACAACTCGGGAAGTAGCAGCAGTGTCGAAACAAGTGAGAAGACAGATGGGGATGAGTTGACTTGTCGAGTTGGCATGGTTGCGACGGGGGATATTAACGCCGAACTCATTTCACTGAACTACGAATGAGTCGTAAGCGTCTACGCATGGCCGTCTGGACGCGGCTGAGCGGAGATGGGCATTCTTGATTGCAGGGCAGCAGAGGCTGTCCGGGCGAAAGGGAGTGCATGAGTACAAGCTCATCGGCTGTTGCAGTTGGGAAGGCGATGCGGCGGTTTCGCACACGGGAAGAGCGGCGCCGGATTGTAGAGGAGAGTGTCCTTCCGGCAGGCCTGCGTGATTATCCCGTTGCATAGCTGATACCGTGTCCCCAGTTGGAAGAAATGGGGGTGCGGGATGCGCTCAAGAGCGACAAGTGTGGTGGGCGGAGATGCAGCGCGGGTGCGGGAACAGCTGAACCAGTGGCGTCAGGATCACAGCGGGCGTGGGCGAATTCCGGAAGTTCTGTGGGTTGAGGCGACGCGTCTGGCCCACGAGCATGGGCTTCACAAAACGGCGCGTTTGCTTGGCCTGGATTACTACAGCCTGAAGAAGCGTCTGCAAGCGGAGTCGGCGCCAGAGATGGACAGCCCATCAAGCTCTGCATTTGTTGAACTCCAGCCCACTTATCCCAGCGCCGCCTTCGAGTGCGTTCTGGAATTGCAGAACGCGCAGGGTACGCAGTTGAAGCTTCATTTGCGTGGCAGCGCGGCGCCGGATCTGACCGCTCTGAGCAGCGTCTTTTGGTCCTCGGCGCGATGATCCAGCTGACGCCGCAGATGCGCATCCTGGTGGCGGTCGAGGCAGTTGATTTTCGCAGCGGCATCGACGGTCTGGCACGGATATGCAAACAGCAGTTGCAGGCCGACCCGTTTTCTGGCGCAGTGTATGTCTTCAGAAATCGCCGCAGCACCTCCATCAAGGCGCTGGTCTATGACTGATGTGGCGTTCCTGATTATGTGGAGTTGGAATCCGGCTGCACGACTCGACTGCCCCTTGCGCCTACTCCACTCCACATAATTGGGCAATTGTCAGAGCGCTTCCAGCCATGCCAACACGGAGTCATCTGTGCGCCAAGTGGCCATCTCCGGCTGAGCAGAGCCTACCACCGGTCCCACTCATTGCAACGCTTCGCGTTTAGTTTCAAGATCGATTGCAGCATAGCGATTCGTCGTTTCGACGCTGGCGTGACCCAGCCAGTGGCTAATTGTTACGAGATCAACACCTGCACGCAGGAGGTGGACTGCCGCGCTGTGCCGATAAGTATGCGGATGGACACGTTTGACCGCGAGTGTCGGAGCCACGGTCCGCGCCCTCTCGGCGTATCGACGCAGCAAATAGCGGGCACCGAAGCGTGTCATCGGTTCGCCACGATGATTACGAAAGACTGGGACGGGGTCAACCGACGAAGCAGAGATAGTCCCTAGCAGGGTGCGAAGCGCAGCGACGGTCTCGGGCCACAGCGGACAGAGCCGTTCTTTTCGCCCCTTACCGCAGAGGCGAACGTTGGTGGGTTTCTCAAGTTGCAGGTCGCTAGGCCGAAGGTCGAGCATTTCCTGCACGCGGGCGCCAGTGTTGAAGAGAGTTAACAGCAGAGCCCTGTCACGGGCGTATTCTGACCGCTCGCGAGTGACGGCATCAAGCATCGCGCCGATTTCGTTGCCCTCCAGGTAATCCACCGTGCGGGCTGGCCCGCGCTTGATCGGTACGGCCAGGAGGCGCTGAGACTCTTCGACCTGCTCAGGATCGCGCGTCGCCAGGAAGCGCGCGAACGCATGAATGGCGGCAAGCCGCGCATTGCGCGTAGCAACGCTGTTTTTCCTCTCCGTTTCGAGATGGTCCAGAAAGACGAGCACGTCCTCAGCCCGAAGGTGTTTAACATCGAGATCTACAACCCCACAGCTGTGGCGCTTTGCAAGAAAGCGCAGGAGCAGCACGAATGTATCGCGGTAGCTCAACAGCGTTCGAGGACTCAACCCTCGCGTGAGCGGGAGATGCTGACCGAAAAATGCGCGTAGGGCCGTCGCGAACTTCGTCGGTGATGGTTTCTTCATGATACGTCTCCCTCCACCGCGCTCGGAGCGAGCCACACAGACGCGTAGGTGTGGAACCGTTCGCCGGCCGCCTCGGCGGTGGCCGGGAAAAAGGTCAAGTAATACTGTGTCGACAGGACCGAGACATGGCCGAGGTACGTGGCCAGGGCAGGCAGTCGGGCTTGCACATCGACGCCTGTGCGGTACCACCTTGATAAAGCCTGGACCGCGAATGTGAATCGAAGGTCGTGGATTCGTGGTGGACGACCTCGGGATGTCCGAATGCCGGTCGCCCGAATGACCTTCCGCAGCAACTGGCCGATTCCGCCGCCTGTGTATCCGCGGAATGGCCCGCAGTGGTTATGCACCAGCAGAGGTGCGTCCTCGTGACACGGCGCCCCGGCCCGGCGGCGAGCATCCAGATATCGATCGAGTTCCCTCACGGTATCGGCCGAGAGGGGGACGAGGCGCGACTTGTCGAATTTCGTACGGCGCACGTGAAAAACGTGATCAGTCCTGTCATAGTCGCCGAGTGTAAGCCGCGCCAGTTCGCCGCGACGGAGTCCCGTCGTGTACAGGATGACGATCCCGATTCGAGCCACAGCGCAGTGCCAACGCCAAGCCTTGTATGGCGCCGGATCTCCCGCGGTGTTGAGCAGACGGATGACGTCGGCTTCGGAGAAAATATACGGCAACGGCCGAGGGCGCCAGGGCGGAAACTGTGTCGGATCGGGTACAAAGCTGTCGGGCTGCTCGCGCCGGCTAAACAAGCAAAAGTAATACACGACCCGGAGCCGCGCAGCTCGTGTGTTTGCATGCAAAGAGACCATGGATTCATTCCAGGCCAGGAACGTCTCGCGTGTCAGATCCGAGGAGTGGCAAGACACGAGAAAGCGATCAAGATACCGGAAAACGTAAGCCATCTGAACAGCGCGGCGGCCCGAAGCCCGCTTCATAGCGAGATAGCGCGTGATAAGTGGTCCGATAGGGGATGTGAATGTCGTCGACTCGTTCAAGGCCTCACCTCCGGGCACAAGTTACTCGTCGGCAGCGGGAGCGCAACATCGCGCAGGTCCTCGATCTGGAGGCGCAGATAGATGCCTGTGCTTTCCACACTACGGTGACCCAGGAGGTCGCCTATTGTCTTCAGCGGTGTGCCGCGCCGGAGGAGATTCATGGCCACCCCATGGCGAAGGACATACGGGCCACCAAGCCCTGGCATATGCACACCGGCGCGGGCCGCCCATAAGTCAAATGCATCACCGATCGCCGACGGCAGGATAGGGCCCCGGGGCGCACGAACACGCAGAAAGAACTGTCGCGTACCGGAAGCTGCCGTTCGGACGCGTAGATATGCCAGCAGTGCTGTCGCAACTTCATCGGTAAGGGGAACGACAAGCGGACTCCCGATCTTGGGCCGTGGCACAGAAATCACCCTAGCTCGCCACTGGACGTCATCCAACCCCAAGCTGGAAACTTCGGCGGGGCGGAGGCCATAATGCAGAGCGTTTTTAGCGTAGCGGCGCGGCACAGAGATGCTTTGGAAACGGATGGATACTGATGGCCGCGCCGGTGCGCTAAAAACGGATTGGACTGAACCGCCCCTGGATGCTGGCCCTATGGGTTTTTATTGGCTGGCGGAGCCCTGAAGGAACAGGATGACGCACATAGAGAGCGGCTGTAAGACTGTTGGAACTGGTCGATCGGCAAATTCTTGCCGATGAAGCGTCTCGTGGCGCGCGGGATCGAGATGAGGGCGGACGATAGGATGCTATCGGAGACAGGGGTTTCCTGTAGCGTTGGAAGAACCAACCTCGCAGTGGGCGGGATCTGGCGGGTGTGTTTACGCTGATCATGATGTGTCCTTGATCGCCGGACGACTACTGGCTTCCAACGTATCGATCAGCACCATATCCCCACGGCGACAGACCGGACAGATGCGCAACGAAACCCCGTTGAGTTCTTCGCACCGGTCGCGGTAATCCCAAGTTTCAAATGATTCTGTAGGCACTTCCGGAATCGGCATGCCCAGCAGTTGGCGGCATTGGTCGAGTTTGTCTTTCCGGTAGCGATTGCCTTGGAAGCCGTAATAGCGGATGCGGTGGAAGCCATGCGGTAAAACGTGGAGAAGAAAACGGCGGATGAATTCCTCTGCGGACAGGGTCATCGTTTTTTGCTGGCCCTGGTTTCGATAGTCCTTATATCGGAAGCTCACTTGACCGGCTTCGACATCAAGTAAGCGGTTGTTGGAGATGGCAACGCGATGGGTGTAGCGACCAACGTAATCCAGCACCTGTTCCGGTCCCGCGAAGGGCCGCTTGGCATAGACGATCCACTTGCTCTTGCGAACCGGTTCCAGATAACGGGCAAACTCGCAGCGATCGCGAAGATATTCGAGCGCGGAGAAGAAGCGCAGTTTGCCGCTGTCGAATGCGTTTTGCAGACGCTCCAGAAACAGGCGGCGGAACAAGAGCGACAACACGCGCACGGGCAAGAAGAAGCCGGGCCTGCAAGGAATCCAGCGCGTGCCATCGGGTGAAAGGCCGCCGCCGGGAATCACGCAATGCAGATGGGGATGATGCAGCAAGGCGGATCCCCACGTGTGCAGGACGGCGAAGAAGCCAATCTCCGCGCCGAGATGTTTTGGATCGGCGGCGATGGTGCGCAAGGTTTCGGGTATTTGTTTAGCGTCTTGATTCTGCATCCAGGAATGTACTTGTACAGATTCGGCGAATCGGTACTCTGTGAGCATGGAATCGCTGGTTGAGGAAAACGCTCGGCTTCGGCGGGAAAACGCGGAGTTAAGGACCGCCAACGATCGATTGGAATTGCGCGTACAAGAGTTGGAGCGCCGGGTGCAGGAGTTAATGCGCGCTCTGGAAGAGGCACAACGGGCCGGGAAGCGTCAGGCTGCGCCGTTTTCGCGGCACAGGCCGAAGGC